>TARA_R110001583_G_scaffold127716_2_pt1 | contig 89347 bp, 85 predicted proteins | sample TARA_R110001583 | Tara Oceans TARA_R110001583 (sample SAMEA4398432) | marine metagenome | biome: Polar Biome; feature: [MES] marine water layer (ENVO:01000295) within the mesopelagic zone...; material: water (ENVO:00002006), including particulate matter (ENVO:01000060) such... | reverse complement strand
GCTGCCGATGAACTCGATCTTGAGCGCGCCGTTGCTGCGTTTCTCAAGTTCCTGCGCGAACCACAGCTGGCCCGATTCCTGGATCTTCAGGTTCTCTTCGTTGAACCCGGCTGCGCCAAACTTGAGTGTATACAGCGGGGTACTGGCGTTGCGTGCGTCGGCCGTTTGCGATGCGGCCCTTGCCAGACCACTGAGCGTGAGCGGCCCTGCGAAGCTGGCGGCGGCGATAACGGTGGACGTCAATCCATATCGGCCGGCAATGCGAAAGAATCCACGGCGATCGATCGGTGTGTCTTTTGCCATTTGAGTATCTCCTCTAGGTGGCGGGTGGACATAAGAGCCCCTTGAAGTGCTGGGCTTATAGTCATTTTTTGCTTCAGGGCTACCGCAGCGATCCAGTTCTTGGTTGCGCGACTGATTCGTGCGCTGCGGTGTTCGGCGAAGTTCCGCCCGAATTTGCGTTACATGGATGCGTGGAGCATGTGCCGGTAGTCGTCCGCTGATGCGAGCCGGGGGTTCAGCTTGTGACAGTGATCGGCCAGTGCGCCGTCGATCACGCGGTTGAAGCAACCGGTCTCGACCCCCATGGCCGCGAGCCCGCTGGGCAGACCGAGTTGCCGGTTCATGGCCTTGATGGTCTCGCCAAGTGCGTGTGCGGCCTGCTCGGCCGATTGCATCTGCCCCAGTCCCATGGCTGCCGCCATGCGCTCGAGACGACGCTCCCGCACCACCGATTCAGCCTGCGCGTTGAACTGGATCACGGCAGGAAGGAACATGGCGTTGAGGGTGCCGTGGTGCAAGCCGGGATTCACGCCGCCAAGACTGTGGCTGAGCGAATGGACGCAGCCCAGGCCTTTCTGAAATGCCAGCCCGCCCTGCATCGACGCGCTCATCATCTGCAGCCTTGCCTCGACGTTTCCGCCTTCAAGAGTCGCGGTCGCGATGTTTGCCCAGCCTCGCTCCAGCCCATCCAGGGCGATGCCGTCGGCTGGCGGATTGAATGCGGGCGCCATGAAGGCCTCCATGCAATGCGCGATGGCATCCATGCCGGTGGCTGCGGTCAGGGACGGCGGCAGGCCGAGCGTGAGATCCGGGTCGAGAATCGCCAGTCGGGGCATCAGGTGCCACGAGTGAAAGCCCAGTTTGCGTCCGTCCTCGACAATCACGATCGCGCCCCGTGCCACCTCGCTGCCGGTACCCGCGGTGGTGGGTACTGCAATGAGCGGCCACACGCGCTCAGTTATCAGGGGTGAGCCGCCTTCGATGGTGGCGTAGCGTGCCAGGGGGCCTTCGTGAGTTGCCGCGATGGACACGCCCTTGGCGCAATCAATCGATGAACCGCCACCCAGCGCGATCAGACCATCACACTGGTGTGCTCTCGCCACCGCCAGTGCCTCGCGGACGGCGGCCTCCGTCGGGTTGGACGGCGTAGCGTCGAACACGGCCACATTGTCGACGCCTCCGAGCTCCTTGAGGGCACGGTCGACAAGACCTGCGGCGCGAACGCCTGCATCGGTGACGAGCAGGGGCCGCCGCATGCCGATGCTTGCACAGCCGGAAGCAAGGTGCCGAAGCGCACCCGCTTCAAGCTCCATTGTGTTGAGGTAGCGAATCTGGGCCATATTCATTGTCTCCGGAACAAGTTGGGTAATGGGTCAGGCTGTGCAGCGCTGCAGGCCGGCATCAAGGCTGACCATTGGAATGAGGCTATCTGCCGGCGAGGCTGGGGCCGAGCGTTCGTGACACCGTCTTTCGCGGCGCACGAGGTATGAGGTCGCCCACCTTCTGGCCTCGCCAGACGGTGAAAGGGGGACTCTGAGAGCGGCCGTCTTTTTCTCATACGCGTCTCGTTCTGTACATTGCCGGATCGTTCTTGTTCGCCTTTCGCCAACGTGTGCATTGTGGGATTCAGTATCTGAAAACAAAAGCTAGTCTTTGTTTTCCTTAGATAAAGAATCGCTTTATTATTGTGCGATGCCTTCCATTCGCACTTTCAAGACCTTTCTCGCTGTGGCCCGCCACGGCACGTTCGCCGCCGCCGGCAAGGAGATCGGCCTGACGGCCGCTGCCGTTGGCCTGCAGATCCGTGGCCTGGAAGAGGAGCTCGATCAGGTGCTGTTCGACCGCGGGCCGCGATCCGTCGTGCTCAACGTGGCGGGGCGCAACATCATTCCGGAGATCGAGGAACTCGTGCTGCGCTACGAAGCGCTGGCCGCCGGGGGCGACAGCGACGAACTGTCGGGCACGGTCGTCATGGGAGCCCTGGTGTCGGCCCTGATGGGCGCCTTCGCCGACGCTCTGTGGAGCGTCAAGCGTGAGCATCCGCAGCTGAAAGTGCGCCTGTTCGCCGGCATGTCGAGCGACTTTGCGTACAAGGTGGAGCACGGCGAGATCGACGCCGCGGTCGTCACCCAGTCGCCCCGGTCGCTGCCCACCAGCCTTATCTGGACGCCCCTCTACACCGAGCCGATGGTGCTGATCGTGCCGCGCCAACCCCATTTCACGCTGCCGGACACGCCGCTGGACATCCTGCGCCGGGCGCCCTTCATCCGTTTCGACCGCCATACCTGGACCGGCGATCTGGTCAAGGACGTACTCAGCCAGTGCAAGGTGAAGGCGTGCGACGAGATGGAGCTCAACTCCGTAGAGGCCATTATCGAGATCGTGCGCCAGGGCTTTGGCGTTTCCATCGTGCCGCAGCTGACCAACGTACATTGGGAGCGCGACCAGGACCTCAGCGTCATCCCCTTGCCCGGCATCGAAGTGGAGCGTCGGGTAGGTCTGCTCGAGCGCACACGCCATGGCCGCATGCGCTTCACCGCGGCAATCAAGGAATACTTCCGCGAGGGTGGCTCACGTGTCGCCGCGCGTCAGAAACTGTCCAGCCGCGCGCGTTGAATATCATCCACGGGGAGTGGCTACGCGCCAGTGCACTGACTGCGATCCGCAGTAGTGCAGCGGGTCTGCTCGGGGCTCCTCTTGCGCGACAGACCCTCAAACGGTTCGTCCTTTGTTGTGATGACCTTGCCGCCGCTGGAGACGTTGCCAGCCAAGCTGAAGAGATCGACACATCGGTCGACTCTGCACCGGCAATGTTTGCGACATCTGCGGCGACGATGCGCACCGTGTTGCCCGCCATGCCATCGGGGCAGCGAGCTGCAGCCAGCTCGAACAGACACTAAGGAAGGCGTAACGGCGCAATGCACACAGATATCGACGACGCAGATAGGTCAGGGACCCTTGACTCACGAGGGCCTTTGGGTGCTCCGGAAAGCAGCGCTCACAACGAATAGCAGGCATACGAAGCCAGCGCGGCACGCTGGCAGTTAAGCGGACCCACTGAGCTTGGCGAGTCGCGGGTTTCTTGCTCTGCACCCTCAGTGCAAAGTTCTGAAACTAGTGACCAAGAGTCAGCCCTGTCCGCGACAGCAACTCGCTGATGGCGACCGTGCCGCCCCACCAGAGCAGCACAACCGAGGCCGCCGCGGCCAGCGTCACGACATAACCGGCCAACAGCATCAGTCCGTCACGAAGACGCAGCCCCCAGGAGATCAGGACGATGGCAAGTGCCGGGAGCACATTATCAAAAGTGATAATGGGTACGGGGGCCATCATCGACAGCCCTGCGACGCAAAGCATCATCCCGTTAACAAAACGCGCCGGTTTGTCGCTCAAGCGCAGCATGCGCGGTCGCCCCCAGAGCGCGATGACTCCGGTGACCCGGCTGATCATGCGCTCGAGCATCCTCTTGAAGCGTTCGTTCAATTCTCTTTTCGCAAGCCAGGCGGGCAATGGCAACGGTTTGCCACTAAACAGCCCGAATGCGATCAGGACGCAGAAAGCCCCGACCACCGAAGCCATGCCCGGAAGCGCGATCGGGAAAAGGAGTGGCGTTGCCAGCAGGCTCAACCAGACCACGCGTTGCCGGTTGCTCTGACCCACGGCACCGGCCATCGTGCCGTTCATCGACGCCACTTGCGACCCGGCAATCCGTTTTACGCTGGCCTGTCTTTTGTCTTTCATGACCGCTAGACTCTGCTCGAAATCATTGGCAATTCCGACTGTCGATACCCTTCGAATGTTCCCAGAGGTGCCGCCCTGATCAAGTCGCAGCACGAGATTTCGGCCCCCCGCGTTGATCCAGCGATGGCCCTGCTGTTCGTGATCAATGCCGGCGCTGGCGCCCTCGATCTGGAGGCCAAGCGTGCCGTGATCGAACGGGCTCTCGCTGCGCATGAACGGAAGGGCGAGCTGTTGAGCTGCGGACCGGCTGATCTGGCGCGCGTGGCCACCGAGGCAGCGTCGCTCGCTGCGGCGCGCGGGACGGCAGTGGTCGCGGTCGGTGGCGATGGCAGTCTGAATACCGTGGCGCAGGCGGCACACGCAGCTGGTTGCCCAATGGGTGTCATTCCTTATGGCACGTTCAATTATTTTGCCCGGACGCACGGTATCGCCACTGCCCCGGACGCGGCGGCGCGACAGCTCATGATTGCGAGCCCGACGCCCGTGCAGGTGGCGGCGATGAATGAGCGGCTGTTTCTTGTCAACGCCAGTCTTGGCGCCTACCCCGAGCTTTTACAGGACCGTGAGGCCTGGAAAGCACGCTTTGGTCGCAGCCGCTGGGTGGCGTTCGTCGCGGCTTGTGCGACCTTGCTGCGCGCGCAGCGCCGTCTGCGCCTGCATATCGACACCGGCTCTTCGGTTCGAGATGTGCAGACGCTGACCCTGTTCGTGGGTAACAACCGCCTGCAGCTGCAACAGTTCGGGGCCGAGCCGGCAGACACCGTTGCCGGTACGCCCGGCGACGGCAGCATGGCTGCACTGATGCTGCGGCCCATCGGTACGATGTCGATGCTCGGATTGATGCTGCACGGGGCCATGGGCAGGCTCGGGGAGGCTGCCGGTGTGGAGAGTTTCGAGTTCACGCAGATGGTGGTGAGGCCGAGGTTGGCATCTCGGCGAAAAGAGTTTGTGGTGGCGTTTGACGGAGAAGTGGCACGGATGCGTGCGCCTATCGACATTCGTGTGCTGGATAAGCCCTTGTACTTGCTCAAGGCCGCGTCATGAGCGTGCTGCTGCACATTTCCGACACGCATTTTGGCACCGAGCAGCCGCGGGTAGTGGAGGCCTTGGTTACCCTGGCCGCGCAGCAACGTCCAGATCTGGTGGTGCTGTCGGGTGACATCACGCAACGTGCGCGACCCGCTCAGTTTCGCGCGGCAAAGGCTTTCGTCGATCGGCTGGATGCACCGGTTCTGGCCGTGCCGGGCAACCACGACATTGCGCTGTTCAATCTGTGGGTGCGCTTCACCCGCCCTTATGCACGTTACGCAAAGGTCTTCGGACCCGATCTTGAGCCCGTGCATGTATCGCAGGATCTCCTCGTCATTGGTGTCGATACCACGCGCGCATGGCGGTTCAAGAACGGCAAGGTAACTGCGGAGCAGGTTGATCGTGTGGCACGCTGGCTAGAGGGGGCCAGCGCGCGGCAGTTGCGTGTGGTGGTGGTGCATCAGCCTGCCGCCGTGATCAAGGCCGCGGATCGCGCGGATCTGTTGCGCGGCCACCAAGTGGCTTTGCGGGCCTGGTCAGCAGCCGGGGCAGACCTCGTGCTGGGCGGGCACATCCATCTGCCCTACACGCTGGCACAGCATGGTTTGTCGCGGCCACTCTGGGTGGTCCAGGCGGGTACTGCAGTCTCGTCGCGCGTACGCGGCAGAGTGGGTAATTCGGTCAATATCCTGCGCTGGGGAACGTCGACCGGTACAGGAAGAAACTGCCTCATCGAACGGTGGGACTATGCGCTGAACGAGGATGCCTTCGTTCGTACGCTGGTTACAGGGGTTGAGCCCGCGCGCTGAGGGATCTGTCAGCTGCTCGATTTGGTCGATGCTTCGGCACATTTCCCGCCAGCTGATTTCATCCGGCAGACGCTTTACGAGATTCGCATGCGGCTTGAGGTTTCTCTTGCAGCACTATCTCACCGTGTCGAATGGATACCTGAGCCTGACCTTGCGTTTGAAGCATCGAGCGGTCACTGGCGGCTGAGCGCGATAGCAGACTGTCTGGTCGACAAACTTCGATCTCCTAGAATTCACCGGAATGACGGCTCATCGCGATCGAGATCTTGATCGCCGAGAATTTGGCGCAGGTCACCGGCAATGGAAGACGCTCTCTACGAGATCTACCCGAGCGCACAGCGCTGACTGCTGCTTTCTTTTTGGCACGGAGAGCAGGCGTCAGATCTGGACGATGCGAATAGAGCGGGAGTATTGGTGGGCTCAGCTTGGGCACAAAATGGGCACAGCGTGGGCACAAATACAAAATGGGTTAGGTTGCTACGACCTAACCCATTGATAAATATGGCGCGCCCGAGACGATTCGAACGTCCGACCCCTGCCTTCGGAGGGCAGTACTCTATCCAGCTGAGCTACGGGCGCAGAGTGGGCCGGTCAGAACGACCAGCGCACGAAGGCCGGAAGGATATACCGCTTCGCGGGGGAAGTCCATTCGGCCTTCGTGCGTCAAGGGAGCGGTGTGGGGGTCAGTCGCGCAGAAAGACCTGCAGCAGGTCGTTGAGAAAGCGGCGGCCTTGCTCGGTGGGGCGCAGGGTGTTGTTGGCGGTGTCCAGCAGGCCGCGCTTGCGGGCGTCGATGAGTTCGGCTTCGATGCTGGCCAGCGGCAGGCCGGTGCGTTCGGCGAACAGGGTGTGGGGCACGCCCCCGGTGAGGCGCAGGGCGTTCATCATGAACTCGAAGGGGAGTTCGGTGGTGCCGACGTCGCGGCGCTCCTGGATGAAGTCGCCTTTGGCGGCGCCTTCGAGGTAGCGGCCGGGGTGCTTGTGGCGCATCTCGCGCACGATGCCTTCGTGGCTGGAGAGCTTGCCGTGGGCGCCGGGGCCGACGCCGAGGTAGTCGCCGAACGCCCAGTAGTTGAGGTTGTGGCGGCATTCCTGGCCGGGGCGGGCGAAGGCGGATGTTTCGTAGTGCCTGAAGCCGGCGTCGGCCAGGCGCGCTTCGATGGCGTCCTGCATGTCGGCGGAGAGATCGTCGTCCGGCAGCGAGGGCGGCGTGTGGGCGAAGGGCGTGTTGGGTTCGAGCGTGAGGTGGTAGCACGACAGGTGGCTGACGCCGGTGGCGAGCGCGGTGTCGAGATCCTTGAGTGCGCCTTCGAGCGTCTGCTCGGGCAGGGCGTACATCAGGTCGAGGTTGATGCGCTCGAAGTGCTGCTGGGCGATGTCGATGGCACGGCGCGCTTCACCGCTGTCGTGGATGCGCCCGAGGCGCTTGAGCATGGTGTCGTCGAAGCTCTGGATGCCGATCGACAGCCGGTTGACGCCGGCAGCGCGGTAGTCGCGGAAGCGTTCGGATTCGAAGGTGGCGGGGTTGGCTTCGAGGGTGATCTCGGCCATCGGGTCGAGCTGCAGGCGCATGCGCAGGGCGACGAGCAGGCGGTCGAGGGTGGCGGCAGACATCAGGCTGGGGGTGCCGCCGCCGATGAAGATGCTCAGCACGCGCCGGCCCCAGACCTGCGGCAGGGCGGATTCAACGTCGGCGATGACGGCATCGAGCCACGCATCCTCGGGCAGGCTGCCGTCGCTGCTGCGGCTGGTGTGCGAGTTGAAGTCGCAGTACGGGCATTTGCGCACGCACCACGGGAAATGCACATACAGCGACAGCGGGGGCGAGGCGCTGAGCTGGGGTTTTTCGATGGTGTCGGGGCGGGCGCTGACGGCGGCCGGGGCCGGCGTCAGCGGGATGATGCGGCGATCACTCACAGCGGATGGGCGGCGAGGCGGTCGAGCAGGTGGCGCATGGCCGCGCCGCGATGGCTGAGCGTGTTCTTGAGCCCGGCGTCGAGCTCGGCGGCAGTCTGTTCGAGTTCGGGCAGCCAGAACAGCGGGTCGTAGCCGAAGCCACTGTCGCCACGCGGTGCTTCGAGGATTTCGCCGTGCCATTCGCCGTCGGCGATCAGCGGGCGCGGGTCCTGAGCGTGACGCACGAGGACGACCGCGGAATAGAAATACGCGCTGCGGTCGGTCTCGTTGGCGAGTTTGTCGAGCAGCAGCAGATTGTTGCGTGCATCGGATTTCGGCTCACCGGCGAAGCGCGCCGAGTGCACGCCGGGCGCGCCACCGAGCGCGGTGACGCACAGACCGGAGTCGTCGGCGATGGCGGGCAGGCCGGTGGCCGCGGAGGCGTGGCGGGCCTTGGCCAGCGCGTTCTCGACGAAGGTGGCGTGGGGCTCCTCGGCTTCGGACACGCCGAGCACGGATTGCGGTACCACCTCGATGCCGAGCGGCGCGAGCAGGGCCTGCATTTCGGCGGCTTTCTTGGCGTTGTTACTGGCGAGAACGAGACGCTGGCTCATGGTTTCAACCCCCTAGTGCAGCCTGTTGCAGTTCGGTCAGGCGACCGATGCCGGCCTCGGCGAGATCGAGCAGGGCGTTGAGTTCGGTGCGCGAGAAGGCGGCGCCTTCGGCCGTGCCCTGCACTTCGATGAGACCGCCGGCGCCGGTCATGACGACATTCATGTCGGTGTCGCAGTCGGAATCTTCATCGTAGTCGAGGTCGAGCACCGGTGTGCCCTTGTAGATGCCGACCGACACGGCGGCCACGAAGTCGGTCATCGGACTGGCGGCGAGCTTGCCGTCGGCGACCAGCTTGTCGAGCGCATCGCGCACCGCGACGCAGGCGCCGGTGATGGCAGCCGTGCGGGTGCCGCCGTCGGCCTGCAGCACGTCGCAGTCGATGGTGATCTGGCGTTCGCCCAGTGCGGTGAGGTCGACCACGGCGCGCAGGCTGCGGCCGATCAGGCGCTGGATCTCCTGGGTGCGGCCGCTCTGCTTGCCCTTGGCCGCTTCACGCGCGCTGCGGGTATGGGTGGCGCGCGGCAGCATGCCGTATTCGGCGGTGAGCCAGCCCTGACCCTTGCCGCGCAGGAAGCCCGGTACGGTTTCTTCCACGCTTGCCGTGCACAGCACGCGGGTTTCACCGAACTCGACCAGCACCGAGCCTTCGGCGTGACGGGTGAAGCCGCGGGTGATGCGGACGGGGCGGAGTTGATCGGGCTTGCGTTGACTGGGTCGCATTGCAGATTCCTGTTGCTTTATTTGGTGAATTTCTTGATGGCCGAGTTGATCTCGGAGATGGCGCGTTCGATTTCGTCGTCGGTGAGGTCTGCCGCGCTGACAGGGCTACGGGTGCGCTGGAAAGCTTCCATCTGCGTGGTGAAGTCGTGCAGGGCCATGGTCTGGGTGGATACCGAGTCGGGCACGGCTTCGCCCAGGTCGTCGTGCCAGCACATGGTGACCATCGACAGGTTGTCGCAGGTTGCGCCGGCAAGCGTCTCGGCCTCCGACATGAGCTTCGGAACGGCCTCAAGCAGATTGGCTCCGGTCAGGCCGCGCAGCAGGCCCTGATTGCCCACTGGCCCCCATACGCCGTCCGAGCAGATGGCGATGATGTCGCCGTCCTGCAGCAGGGTGCGGCGGGAGAACTCGATCTGCGGCGGGTGGGTGCCACCCAGGCAGGAGTAGATGCGGTTTCGCCCGGGGTGGGTCGCCGCGCCTTCTGCGTCGAGCAGGCCCTGATCCATCATCAGCTGCACGCGCGAGTGGTCGCGGGTCTGCACGTTGATCTTGCCCTGGCGCAGCAGGTACAGGCGCGAGTCGCCGGCATGGGCCCAGTGCGCGTAGCCTTCCTGCACGACGCAGACGACGATGGTCGTGCGCGGCGCCTCGGGCAGATTCTTGTCGAGGGCGTAGTCGAGGATGGCATGGTGCGCGCTCGACAGCACCCGCGACAGGAACAGTGCCGGGTCCTCGAGCTTGGGCTGGGCCTCGCGCTGGAAGGCCTGGGTGATGTACTGCACGGCAATATGGGAGGCGACCTCGCCATGCAGATGGCCGCCCATGCCGTCGGCGAGCACCATGATCAGGGCGTCGCGCGAGTAGCAGTAGGCAATGCGGTCCTGATTGGTCTTGCGTTTGCCGATACGGCTTTCCTGAAAGATGGTGAATCTCACGACGTGCTCCCTCAGCCCTTGCCGATGAAGGTTTTGAGCCGGGACCCGAGGTCGGTGAACCAGGTCGCCGGCATGGCTTCGCCCGCCTGCTTTTGCATCAGCGCCTTCTGCAACGAATAGACGCTTTGCGGACGTTTCAGGGGGTCGAGGTGCAGGCACCACTCGACCAGTTCCAATAGCTGTTCAGAATACTTGCCGGCATGCGTTTTTGATACCGGTTGTACGGTATCGCGCTTGATGCGCTCGTCAGAACGCAGCGGGGCAGTGCCGACGATGCAGGCATACATGCTGGCGCCGACACTGTAGATGTCGCTCCAGGGTCCAAGGGCTTCGCGGTTGCCGAACTGCTCGGGCGAGGCGAAGCCGGGGGTGTACATCGGCTTGAGCATCGGCTGCTCGAGCGCCAGCGTCTGGCGCGCGGCGCCGAAGTCGAGCAGCACCGGCGTGCTGTCTGCACGCAGGTAGATGTTCGATGGCTTGATGTCGAGGTGCAGCAGCTTGTGCGCATGCACTTCGCGCAGGCCGTTGAGCATGCGGGTGAACACGCCGCGGATGAAGCGCTCGCGCACCTCGCCCTTGTGCTTCTGGATGTAGTCGTGGAGGGTCCGGCCGCGCTCGAACTGCATCACCATGTACACCGTCTGGTTGGCGCGGAAGAAGTTGAGCACGCGCACAACGTTGGGATGCATCAGCTTGGCCAGCGAGCGCCCTTCCTCGAAAAAGCACTTCATGCCGTAGCGGAAGGCGGGCTGGTTTTCGTCCGAGACCTGCGGTTCGATCTCGCCGTCCTTGCGCAGGGCGAGCGAGTTCGGCAGGTACTCCTTGATCGCGACCGGCGTGCCGTCGGTATCGTAAGCGAGATACACAATGGAGAAGCCGCCGAGCGATAGCTGGCGCTCGATCTTGTAATGATCGAGTTGAAAGCCGGAGGGGAGTGCGCAGTTTGCTTGAGGCGGCATCTTCGAGGGCGCTAATATTCGGCTTTCCGCAGCTTTTCCTGACAGGGCCCTGCAGTGTAAACGATCGCAGCAGGTTCCCGGAGACCCTACCCATGATTCACAGCATGACAGGCTTTGCGGTGCAAACCCGTGACCTAGGCCCCGTTAGCCTTCATCTTGAGCTGCGCAGCGTCAACTCCCGCTATCTGGACCTCAACTTCCGCATTGTCGAAGACCTGCGCCAGGCCGAGCCCGCGATTCGCGAGCAGATCACCGGCCGCCTCAGCCGCGGCAAGGTCGAGTGCCGTCTGAACCTGCAGACCAACAATGCCGCACCGCGCACGCTGGCGCTCAACAGCGGCCTGCTGGCCCAGCTCGCGGATGCCCAGACCAAGGTGCAGGCGCAGTTTCCGTCGGCCAAGCCGATGTCGGTGGGCGAGCTGCTGCGCTGGCCCGGCATGCTGGCCGATGATGGCGTGACCTTCGAGCAGATGCAGCCGGCCATTGCCGAGCTGGCGCGCGCGGCGCTCGACGAGCTCGTTGCCACCCGTGGGCGCGAGGGCGAAAAGCTGGCGGAGATGATCCGCGAGCGCATCGCGCGCATGCGTGAGCTGGTGGCGATCGCCACGCCGCGCATGCCGGCGATCGTGGTCGAGTATCAGAACAAGCTCACCGCCCGCCTGCGCGATGCGGTGGCCACGCTGGACGAAGATCGCATCCGTCAGGAAGTTGCGCTTTACGCGCAGCGTATCGACGTTGCCGAAGAGCTGACCCGCCTCACCACCCACCTCGACGAACTCGAGCGCATCCTCAAGGCAGGGGGTTCGGCCGGCAAGCGCCTCGACTTCCTGATGCAGGAGCTCAATCGCGAGGCCAACACCCTGGCTTCAAAATCACCGGCAACCGACATCACGGCGGTGGCGATGGAGATGAAGGTGCTGATCGAACAGATCCGCGAGCAGGTTCAGAACCTGGAGTAGAAAAATGACCCCGCGCGACTTGCTGCTGGCCATGTTGGTGGTTGTGGTGTGGGGTGTGAATTTCGTGGTCATCAAGGCCGGCGTGTCCGAGCTGCCCCCATTGCTGCTCGGCGCCTTGCGCTTTGTCGCCGCGGCCTTCCCGGCGGTGCTGCTGTTCCGCCGCCCGAACGTGCCCTTGCGCCTCTTGCTGGCCTACGGGCTGACGATTTCGGTGGGGCAGTTCGCCTTTCTGTTCACCGCCATCCATGTCGGCATGCCGTCCGGCCTGGCGTCGCTGGTGCTGCAGTCGCAGGCCTTCTTCACCATGCTCTTCGCCGCCTTCTGGCTCAAGGAGACGTGGCGTCCAAGCCAGCTGGGCGGGCTGGTGCTGGCGGCCTGCGGCCTGGCGCTGATCGGCTCCGCCCACGGCGTGAGCATGCCGCTCGGCGGCTTTCTGCTGACCCTGCTGGCTGCGTCGATGTGGGCCGCTGGCAATATCGTGACGCGCGAGATCGGGCGCCACGGTCCGGTGGACATGCAGGCGCTGGTGGTGTGGGCCAGCCTGGTACCGCCGCTGCCGTTCCTGCTGCTGTCGCTGCTGATCGAGGGGCCGACGACCATTGGTGACGCGCTTGCCGCGTTCAGCCTTCAGTCTGCCGCAGCCATCGCCTATCTTGCCTGGGTTGCAACCTTGCTGGGTTATGGCATCTGGAGCCGCCTGTTGTCGCGCTACCCGGCCAACGTGGTGGCGCCCTTCTCGCTGCTGGTGCCGGTGGTCGGCCTGACGACGGGCTGGATCGTCTATGGCGAAGCATTGCAGCCGGTGCACTTCGCCGGCGGCGCGCTCCTGATGGCGGGGCTTGCGGTCAATCTGTTCGGCGCACGAATCATGGCGCGCTTGAGGCGGATGGCTTGAGCCTTCAGCGTCGGCCCAGTTGCTCGTGCAGTTGTGTCAGTGCCCGCGACAGGGCCGCAGGGCGCAGCACGGTGCGGTAGTTGCCATGGCCGAACACCCGGCGCAGGGCGTCGCCGGCCTGGCTGTCGAGCGCGAGGCAGAAGACATGGATGCCCGCCTTGCGCGCTTCACGCACTGCGGCGGCGGCGTCTTCACGCAGGTAGGCGTCGTCAAATACGTCGATGTCCGAGGCTTCGCCGTCGCTGAGCAGTACCAGATGCCGGCTGCCTTCGTGCTCGTCACGCATGCACGTCACCGCATGGCGGATCGCTGTACCCATGCGGGTGGAGTGGCGCGCGTGCACGCCGCGCAGCGTCTGCTCGAGTCGTCCGGGATCGCCCATGCCGAATTCGCTCAGGCGCAGGTAATCGACCTGCTCGCGAGTGTTGGACGAAAAGCCGTGCACCGCCACCCGGTCGCCGCTGCGGATGGCCGCCGCCTGCAGCGCGATGGCGGCTTCACGCTCGAGATCGAGCACGGTGGTGCCATCGGCGTCGATCACATCGTTGGCTGAGGTGGACAGGTCGAGCAACAGCAGCAGGCTTCGGCGGCGCGGGCTGCGGCCGCTGCGGCGGTGGATGCGCGGCTCGGGTGGCACGCCGATGCGGCGGTCGATCATCAGCTCGGTGGCCGCGTCGAGGTCGATGTCCTCACCCTCCTGCTGCCTGCGCAGGCGTACCCGGTGATCCAGTTGCGTCACGCGGTGGGGCGCGGTTCCGGAGCGGTGCCGGGTGGCGGCGTGGGGCCCTGCTGGAGGCGGCGTGCTGCGCTCGACCACGGTGCTCCAGCGCACGCGCTCGCGCTCGAGCCGGTAGTCCCATTCCGGGTAGGGGTAGCGGGCGAGAATGATCTCCTGCGGCGACACGCTCCGGGTGCTGCGGCTACCCGCCGGGGCGGAAGGGGCGTCGACACTGGCCGTGGCCTGCTCGCCTGTCTTGTCGAACATCCACAGATAGCTGTTGTCGTCGCCGTGGGCATAGGGGACGGCATAGCCCTGCAGGTTCATCCGCACCCGCATCTGACCAAGGTCGTTGGCGAGCACCGAGGCGACGGCGCGCAACGCGGCCGGATCGTCGAGTCGTGCGGCTTGCGCTTCGAAAAGGCCCCGACCCTTGCTGACCCAGTAACCGTCGTCCTCGTGGCTGGGGTCGAGCAGCGCCAGGTGAAGCCGGGCGACGAGGTCGGAAAAGCTGCCCTCCGGACCTTGCGGCTGCCGGCAGGCGAGCCTGGCTTGGTGCAGCAGCGGAGCGCGCAGCCCCGGGTAGCGTGCGATCAACAGACGCTCGACGCGAGCATCCTCGATGGTCGAGGCCATGGCGATACCCATCGGCTTGAGCTTGCCCACAGCCTGCGCAGCGGGCGAGAACAGCAGGTGGGCGGCCGCGTGCGCGATTGCGGCAACGCGCAGGTCATTGTCGGCGTCGACCGGCAGCAGGAGCTTGTCGGCGCGCAGGATCGGGCGAGGCTGTTCCGATACCGGCTGATCGGACGTAAGCCATTGAACGTCTATCCGGCGGCCGCTCAGCGCGTCGATGAGGTAGCCGAGGGACTCCAGGCTGCGCGAAGCGGTATCCGCCGCAGGCAAGGACTCAGCCGAGGCAGGCATCCACGATGTCCTGCAGGGCCTGACGCAGATCGGGGTCGTCGGTGATGGCGCTGGTCATGGCCATGTGGCAGCTCTCGGCCGCTGGCAGCCCATCGCGGATGAGCACGCCGGCATAGACCAGCATCCGGGTGGAGATACCTTCGTCCAGGCCGCGGGCACGCAGCGCGCGCGAGTGACGGGCGATATCGACCAAGGTGGCGGCAAGCGCGGGTTCGATTCGAGCCTCGTGGGCGACGATTTCGGCTTCGGCGGTTGCGTCCGGATAGTCGAACTCGAGTGCGGCAAAGCGCTGGCGGGTGGAGGGCTTGAGGCTCTTCGCACTGCTCTGGTAGCCCGGGTTGTAGGACACCACGAGCTGGAAATCCGGATGTGCCGTGACCACTTCACCCTTGCGGTCGAGCGGCAGCTTGCGCCGCGAGTCGGTGAGCGGGTGGATCACCACAGTGGTGTCCTGGCGCGCTTCGACCACTTCGTCGAGGTAGCAGATGGCTCCGCGGCGGGCGGCCACGGTCAGCGGGCCGTCGTGCCAGTGGGTGCCGTCGGCGTCGAGCAGGAAGCGCCCGACGAGGTCGGCTGCGGTCATGTCTTCGTTGCAGGCGAGGGTGATCAGCGGCTTGCCCAGGCGCCAGGCCATGTATTCGACGAAGCGCGTCTTGCCACAGCCGGTGGGCCCTTTCAGGATCAGGGGCAGGCGGTGGGCGTAGGCGTGCTCGTAGAGCGCGATCTCGTGGCCGACCGGACGGTAGTAGGGTTCTGCGCTGAAACGGTAGTCTGAGAGGTCCATTTTTGCTGGTCAGAAAGGCAGGATGGAGGGGAGACCGGTGCCCGCTTGCGTCGGCCGGCGCTGCGGCTCATGCAGGCCTCGCCCTTCGGGTACCCGCCGCAGGCACCGTCTTCCTGGCCGCGCCGGAACTCGCTGCGCTCGGACAGCCGGCGCGGAAGACCCCAGGATGACGATGCCTGCGGCGGCGGGCCTGAAATCGCCTCCGCGCCAGCTAACGCAAGCTGTCTTGCAGTGTGCCTGGACCGACGCAGGGCGCCGGCCGGCGCTCAGCGGTGTTCCGGTTCCTGGTTCGGAATGCCGTCGATCGGGCATTCGGGCGTGCCCACCGTGCTGCGGGTGATGGCCTCCACTTTCTTGCGCGTGCCTTCGGGGTCGTTGATCCAGTCGGCGTAGAAGCCGTAGGGACAGGCGGCGACGCCAGCGGCTTCCTCGCCGGAGTTGATCTTGCCGGTGTAGCCACGGTGCAGCAGCTTGAACAGATGGTTCTGCGACTGCGCGTTCTTGCGGAAGTCGCGAATCAGGCTGGTCGACAGCTCGGCATACTGGATGCCCATGTCCTCCTCGCCACATTCGCCCAGCGTGCGGCCGTCGAAGCCGACGATCGCGGAGTGCCCGAAGTAGGAATACACGCCGTCGAAGCCCGAGGCATTGGCCACGGCAACGTAGCAGTTGTTCATCCACGCCATGGCCTTGGCCACGAGTACCTGCTGATCCTTGGCCGGATACATGTAGCCCTGACAGCGCACGATCAGCTCGGCGCCCTTCATTGCGCAGTCGCGCCAGATCTCAGGGTAGTTGCCGTCGTCGCAGATGATGAGGCTGATTTTCATGCCCTTGGGGCCGTCGGACACATAGGTGCAGTCGCCCGGATACCAGCCCTCGATGGGCACCCAGGGCATGATCTTGCGGTACTTCTGCACGATCTCGCCCTGGTCGTTCATCAGGATCAGGGTGTTGTACGGGGCCTTGTTCGGGTGCTCTTCGTGGCGCTCGCCGGTGAGCGAGAACACGCCCCATACCTTGGCCGTGCGGCAGGCGGCGGCAAAGATCTCGGTTTCCTCGCCGGGAATCGCCGCGGCGGTGTCGTACATCTCCTTGGGGTCATACATGATGCCGTGGGTCGAGTACTCGGGAAACACCACCAGATCCATGCCGGGCAGGCCGCGCTTCATGCCGACCACCATGTCGGCGATCTTGCGGGCGTTGGCGATGACCTCTGCCTTGGTATGCAGGCGGGGCATCTTGTAGTTGACGACTGCAACGCCGACGCAGTCCTTGCTGCTGGAAATATCTCCGTGTCTCATCTTGTGTGTCCTCGAAACTGGGTTTCAGTGCGCAGTTAATGGCTGATCATCCACGGGCGCTTGGTGGGGAAGGTCTTGGCACCGTCGGGGCTTTTGACGGTCGATTTGGAGAGGCCCGATCCGCATCCGCAGCCCGGCCCGTGACGATGGGTGGCGTGGTGTTCGGCGCTGGTTCTGGGTGCGTGGGCGGCGCGTTCGTTGGTGGCGTGGGCGATGCGGTTGGTGGATGACATCGTCGCCAGCGTCGGTGCGCTGAGGATCACGCGCTCCGAGCCCTTGCCGCAGTAAGGGCAGATGCACGGGTCGTTGCGCACGGCGATCGGGCGGTAGGCCGTGAAGTCGCCGCAGTCGTCACAGCGGTATTCGTAAGTAGGCATCCCGGAACTCCTCGAATCTTGCAGGGCAAAGCGCTGCGCGCCGCGGGGGCGCGCAGCGATGGTCAGGCTCAGGCCTTGTCGTAGGCGATCGGCAGGTCGGCCGTGCCGGTGATGAACTTGGTCGGGCCCGATGCGTTGGGGTTGATGTCGAACTCGAAGATCTCGGTCGGCAGCCACAGGGTCGCGCAGGCGTTCGGAATATCGACCACGCCACTGATGTGGCCCTGCACCGGCGCGGTGCCGAGCAGCGAGTAGGCCTGAGCGCCTGAGTAGCCGAACTTCTTCAGATACTCGATGGCGTTGAGGCAGGCCTGGCGATAGGCGACATGCACGTCCAGATAGTGCTGCTTGCCTTCCTCATCCACCGAGATGCCCTCGAAGATGACGTAGTCCTTGTAGTTCGGCGTGATCGGGCTGGGCTTGAAGATCGGATTCTTGATCGCGTACTTCTCCATGCCGCCCTTGATCAGCGACACCCGCATGTGCACCCAGCCGGCCATCTCGATGGCGCCGCAGAAGGTGATCTCGCCATCGCCCTGCGAGAAGTGCAGGTCGCCCACCGACAGACCGGCGCCCTTTACATAGACCGGGAAGAAGATCTTCGCGCCGCGCGACAGATCCTTGATGTCGCAGTTGCCGCCGTGTTCGCGCGGCGGCACCGTGCGTGCGCCTTCGGCTGCGGCCTTGTCGCGCGCTTCGCCCTGCATCTTGCCCATGTGGGCGGTCTTCGGGGCTGGCGGGTTGGCCAGCGGCGGCACGCGGTCGGGCTGGGTGGCGATGAAGTCCACTTCGCGCTCGTTCCACATGTCGAGCATCTTCTGGTCGGGCAGGCAGCCGATCAGGCCGGGGTGAATCAGGCCGGCGAAGTTCACGCCGGGAATGTGGCGGCTCTTGGTGAACATGCCTTCGAAGTCCCAGATCGACTTCTGTGCATGGGGGAAGTGCTCGGTGAGGAAGCCACCGCCATTGGTCTTGGAGAAGAAGCCGTTGAAGCCCCACAGGCTGTCGTCGCGGGCGCCGATGTCGAGCAGGTCGACCACCAGCAGGTCGCCTGGCTCGGCACCTTCGACGCCGACCGGGCCGGACAGGAAGTGCACGGTGGACAGATCGACATCGCGCACGTCGGCTGCGTCGTCGTCGTTCTTGATCGCGCCACCGGTCCAGTCATAGGTTTCGAGCACGAAATCGTCGCCCGGCTTGACCCAGCAGGCCATGGGAATATCCGGGTGCCAGCGGTTGTGGACCATCTCGTTTTCATACGGGGACTGCTTGAGATCGACCTTGATCAGAGTTTCAGGCATGGCATACCTCTTTGGTGTGAGTTAAACCGAAAGGAACTGCTTGATACGCGCCTCGTCGGTATCCGCGCGCGTGCTTTCATGGACCAGACGACCGCCTTCAATGACGAACAGGCGGTCCGCGACGTCCATGGCAAAGGAAAGGACCTGCTCTGAGACCACGATGGTGATCTGGCGCAGCTTGCGGATCTCGTTCAGCGCCTTGGCAATGTCCTTGATGATCGAGGGCTGGATGCCTTCGGTGGGTTCGTCGAGCAGCAGGACCTTGGGGTCGGTGACCAGCGCGCGCGCAATGGCGAGCTGCTGCTGCTGTCCGCCCGAGAGGTTGCCGCCCTTGCGGCGGCGCATGTCCCACAGCACCGGGAAGAGGGCGTAGATTTCCTCGGGGATATGCTTGGTCTTCGAGTTCTCGAGACCGGTCTGGATGTTCTCTTCCACGGTCAGCGTCGGAAAGATCATCCGGCCCTGGGGCACGTAGGCGATGCCTTTGGCGACACGACGATAGCTCTCGTCCTTCGACACCTCCTGCCCGTCCACCTCGACCGAGCCCGAGCGGATGGGCAGCACGCCCATCAGGGACTTGAACAGGGTGGTCTTGCCCATTCCGTTGCGGCCCATGATGGCGATGGCCTCATTGCGTTCGGCCTTGAACGAGATGCCGTGCAGCGCCTCGCTCTGACCGTAATTCACCACGACATCCGATACGTTCAGCATGATTGGCTCCTGTCAGTGGCCGAGATAGACGTCGATGACCTTGGGATCGGCCTGGACCTTTTCCATCGATCCTTCGGCAAGGATCTTTCCCTGGTGCATGACGGTGACCTTGTGCGCGATGCGCGACACGAAGGCCATGTCGTGCTCGATGACGATGACCGAGCGGTTCTTACAGATGCGCAGCAGGAGGTCGGCGGTGAGCTCGCGTTCGCGGGCACTCATGCCGGCGATGGGCTCGTCGAGCATCAGCAGTTCCGGGTCCTGCATCAGCAGCATGCCGATCTCTAGCCATTGCTTCTGGCCGTGCGAGAGCAGGCCGGACTCCAGTTCGAGACGATCGGAAAGGCCGATCATCTCCGCCACCTCCATCACCTTGTTGCGCACCTCGTCGTCGCACTTGAAGCCGAGCGCACCGAACACGCCGCGCCCGCGCGGGAATGACACCTCGAGGTTCTTGAACACGCTCAGGTTTTCGTAGATCGACGGGGTCTGAAACTTCCGTCCGATGCCGGCGCGCACGATCATGTGCTCGGGCAGGCTGGTCATTTCCTGGTTCTTGAACTTGATGCTGCCCGCCGAAGCGCGGGTCTTGCCGCAGATCAGGTCGAGCAGCGTGGTCTTGCCGGCACCGTTGGGGCCGATCACCACGCGCAGTTCGCCGCGGTCGAGATAGAGGTTGAGGTTGTCGATGGCCTTGAAGCCGTCGAATGACACCGTCAGATCCTCAACGGCGAGCACGAAGTCGGTATTGCTCATGGTCTGTTCCTCCGTTGTCGATCAGGCGGACTGGCTGCTGACTTTGCCGGGCAGGTTCATGTCGCCATCGGTCCGTTGCGGTGCGGCGGCGGGCTGCGGTGCGCTGCTGGCGCTGACCGTTTCCGTTTCCGCAGGCTGCTTGCGGCGGGCGAGGCGGGGCTTGACGTGGCTCTCGTACAGACCGGCGAGGCCGTTGGGGAAGACCATCACCACGCTGATGAAGAGTGCCGACATCAGGAACAGCCACAGGTCGGGGAAGCTCTCGGAGAAGTAGGTCTTGCCGAAGTTCACCAGCAAGGTGCCGTACACCGCGCCCACCAGGCTCATGCGTCCGCCGATGGCGGCAAAGATGACCATCTCGATCGATGGCACGATGCCGACGAAGGAGGGCGACATGAAACCGACCTGCAGCGTGAACATCGCGCCGCCGATGGCCGACAGTGCTGCGGCCAGGCAGAAGGCGAAGACCTTGAACATCGACACGTCATAGCCCGAGAAGCGCACCCGGTCTTCCTTGTCGCGCATCGCCAGCAGCAGGGTGCCGAGCTTGCTGACCTGGATCCAGCGGCACAGCAGGATGGCACCGAGCAGCAGCCCCACATTGACGAAGTAGAGGATGTACTTGGAACTGTCGTCGCGGATGTCCCAGCCCATCAGGGTCTTGAGGTCGGTCATGCCGTTGACCCCGCCGGTGAAGCCCTGCTGGCCGATGATCAGTACGGTCAGGATCAGCGCCACGGCCTGGGTGATGATGGCGAAGTACACCCCGCCGACGCGGCGCTTGAACATCGCGTAGCTGATGATGAAGGCCAGCAGGGTGGGAACCGCGATCACCGCAATCAGGGTCAGTGGCAGCGACTTGAACGGGAGCCACCACATCGGCAGTTCGGTGAGCTGATTCCAGTCCATGAAGTCGGGAATGCCCGGCGTCGATTGAATGGCGGTGCTCTCGGGGTCGGATGCTTCGAGCTTGAGGAACATCGCCATGGCGTAGCCCCCGAGGCCGAAGAACACGCCCTGGCCGAGGCTGAGCACGCCGCCGTAGCCCCACAGCATGACCAGGCCGATGGCCACGAAACCGTAGGTCAGGTACTTGCCCACGAGGTTGAGGCGGAAGATGTCCATCAGCAGCGGAAACGCTACCAGCAGGATGAGGGCGAGGATCACGAAGCTGCCGTAGCCGCCTCGCATCACCCAGTTCTTGATTGCATTCATGGTTGGCTCTCCGGAATGGGCGGGGGGTCAGCGACGGACCTTGGCTGCAAACAGACCTTGCGGGCGCAGCATCAGGATGGTCACGATCATCAGCAGGGTCAGCACCTTGGCGTTCGAGCCGCTGAGGAAGAACTCCGAGATCGACTGTGTCTGTGCGATGCCGAAGGCTGAGACCACCGTGCCCCACAGGCTGGCCGCACCGCCGAAGGTCACGACGAGGAAGGCGTCCACGATGTATAGCGAGCCGCTGGTCGGTCCGGTGGAGCCGATCGTGGTGAAGGCCGCGCCGGCCACACCGGCGACGCCGCAGCCGATGGCGAAGGTCAGACGGTCGGTGCGCGTGGTGTTGATGCCGATGGCGTTGGCCATGGTGCGGTTGGCGACCGTTGCACGGACACGCAGACCCCAGCGCGACTTGTACAGGGCGAGCAGCACGCAGCCGGTCACGAACACCGTCAGGCCGAGCACGAACATGCCGTTGATCGGAATGTCGAGGCCGTCGGTCGGGGCCCACGAGCCCATCAGCCAGTCAGGCAGCGTGGGGCTGACTTCCTTGGGGCCGAAGGTGGAACGGAACAGCTGCTGCATGCCCAGCGACAGGCCCCAGGTGGCGAGCAGGGTGTCGAGCGGGCGTTTGTAGAGATGCCGGATCAGCGCCCATTCGGCCAGCCAGCCGAAGGCGAAGGCGATCAGGAAGGCGCACACGATCGCAACCGGGAAATAGACCTGTATCAGGCCGGGGGCGAGGGATTCGGTGAGGCTGGAAAACAGGAAGATGGTGTAGGCACCGATGGTCATGAACTCGCCGTGCGCCATGTTGATGACGCCCATCTGGCCGAAGATGATCGCCAGGCCGAGTCCCATCAGCAGCAGCACCGCAAACAGGCTCAGACCTGCAAAACCCTGCATCAGGGTGATGTTGTAGATTTCGTCGAATGTCATGACGGAGCTCCGGGAGTTGATGCGCTGAACGGCCGAAAACCACCGCGGCGTGTGCCGCGGCGGCTGCCAGTCTTACTGGTATCCCTTGGGGAAGGGGTTCGGTTCGATCAGCTCGGGGGATTCGGCGACGACCTTGAACTGGCCGTCGGCCTGACCCATGCCGATGCGGGTCTTGCTCCACAGGTGATGGTTCTCGTGGACCTTCACGTAGCCTTCCGGCGCGGTCTTGAGTTCGATGCCAGGGGAGGCGGCGACGACCTTGTCCACATCGAAGCTGCCGGCCTTTTCGACTGCCGCCTTCCACAGCCATGGCCCGAGGTAGGCCGCCTGGGTGACGTCGCCGATGACCGCCTTGGGTCCGTACTTGGCCCTGAAGGCAGCGACGAACTTCTTGTTGTTCTCGTTCTCGAGCGACTGGAAGTACTTCATCGAGGCATAGAAGCCCTCGAAGTTTTCGCCGCCGATGCCGAGCATTTCGTCTTCGGTCACCGACAGCGTGAGCAGGAACTGCTTGCTCGCGGTGATGCCCGCAGCCTTGAGCTGCTTGTAGAAGGCGACGTTGGAGCCACCCACCACGGCGCAGAAGATGCAGTCCGGCTTGGCGATCTTGATCTTGTTGATCAGGGAGTTGAAGTTGGTGTTGCCGAGCGGGTAGTACTCTTCGCCGACGACGCTGCCCTTCTGGAAGTTCTCGATGTGCTTGCGCGCGATCTTCATCGAGGTGCGCGGCCAGATGTAGTCCGAACCGACGAGGAAGAACTTCTTCGCCGACTTTTCCTTCTGCGCCCAGTCGAGGCCCCAGATGATCTGCTGCGTGGCTTCCTGGCCGGTGTAGATCACGTTCTTCGACTGCTCCAGGCCTTCGTAGAAGGTCGGGTAGTAGAGCAGGCCGTTCTCTTTCTCGAAGATCGGCAGCACGGCCTTGCGCGAGGCGGAGGTCCAGCAGCCGAACACGGTCGCAACCTTGTCGTTGACCAGCAGCTTGCGCGATTTCTCGGCGAAGGTCGGCCAGTCGGAGGCGCCGTCTTCCTTGATGACCTTGATCTTGCGGCCGAGGATGCCGCCCATGGCATTGATTTCGTCGATCGCCAGCTGTTCGGCCTGGATCGAGCCGGTTTCGGAGATCGCCATCGTGCCGGTGCCGGAGTGAAGCTGGCCGACCGTGACTTCGGTGTCGGTGATCGCGAGGCCGGTGGTATTGACCTTGGCTGTCGGGAACTGCTGGCCGAAGCTGAGACCGGACATGCTTACCAGGGGCAGTGCTGCGAGCCCTTGCAGCAGACGGCGACGGTCGAGGGAGATCTTGTTCTGGTCAGACTTTGAAGACATGGATGACTCCTTGCTCTGCGGGAATGAAAAGCGTCGGCATGGCGCCGCATCCGGATTGCAGCGGCGTTGCTGCTGCGCACAATCTATTCGCAGGGGTGCGTAGTCCCAATACGTCGTTTGACGTAGTGAGGAGCGCCTCGGGATGGTGCGTTGCTGCACCAGAATCAGGCGTCGCCCGTGACCGGGCACGCAGCCGGCGGCGCCCGGGGCGCCGGAATGGCGCGGCGCTGCCCGGTGGTGGCGGGGACGGCACGGTGTGGAGCGCGTCTTGCTTGAGGAATCAATCTTTTACTGCCGCCCAGACCCATGCCTGCAAACACGCAGCGCATCTTCAGGGTCCGTCGCGACTACAACACCTGGGTCGCCAACGAGACGCTCGAGGACTACGCGCTTCGCTACACCCCGCGCTCCTTTCGCCGCTGGTCGGAGTTCCGCGTTGCCAACACGGCGTTCGGCGCGGTGTCGTTTCTGGCGATGGAGGCCATTGGCGGCACCATGGTGGTCAACTATGGTTTCGCCAATGCGCTGATCGCCATCCTCGTGGTGGGGCTGCTGACCTTTCTGACCGGGCTGCCGATCAGCTATTACGCGGCCCGCTATGGCGTCGACATGGACCTGCTGACCCGTGGGGCGGGTTTCGGCTATCTCGGTTCGACCTTCACCTCGCTGATCTACGCGACCTTCACCTTCATCTTCTTCGCCCTCGAAGCGGCCATCATGGCGCTTGCGCTGCAGATGGCCTTCGACTGGCCGATTGCCTGGTGTTACGTCGTGTCTGCGGTGGTCATCGTGCCAATGGTGATCTACGGGGTCACGTTCATTTCACGCCTGCAGTGGTGGACCCAGCCTGTGTGGCTGCTGCTGTGGCTTGGCCCCTTCGTTTTCATCCTGTTCAAGCAGCCGCAGGCCTTCGTCGATTTCGTCGGTATGACCGGGCGTACTTCCGGTGACAGCGGCTTCGACTGGATGATGTTCGGCTCTGCGGCAACCGTGGCGTTTGCGCTCATCGTGCAGATTGGCGAGCAGGTGGACTTCCTGCGCTTCATGCCGGAGAAGACCGCGTTCAACCGCCGGCGCTGGTGGTCGGCTGTCATCGTTGCAGGCCCTGGCTGGATCGTGCCCGGCATGCTCAAGATGCTGGGTGGCGCCTTTCTCGCCTTCCTCGCCCTGCAGCACGAGATCCGCCCGTCAAATGCCACCGAGCCCACGCAGATGTACCTCGCTGCCTACGGCTATGTGTTTACCGAACCGTTCTGGGCGGTCGCGGCGACCACCGTGTTCGTGATCATTTCCCAGATCAAGATCAATGTGACCAACGCCTATGCCGGCTCGCTGGCGTGGTCCAATTTCTTTGCACGTGCCACGCACAGCCACCCCGGGCGCGTGGTGTGGCTGGTATTCAACGTCCTGATTGCCACGCTGCTGATGCTGTTCGGCGTATTCCAGGCGCTGGAGCCAGTGCTGGGGCTGTATGCCAACGTCGCGGTGGCCTGGGTCGGGGCGCTGGTGGCCGATCTGGTGATCAACAAGCCACTCGGCCTGTCGCCTGCCCATATCGAGTTCAAGCGTGCCCATCTCTTCGACATCAATCCGGTGGGCCCCGGCGCGATGCTGATCGCAGCGACGGTGGCGATCATTGCCTACTCGGGTTCCTTCGGGCCCATGGCGCAGGCGTATTCGCCATTCATCGCCCTGTTCCTGGCGTTTCTGTGCGCGCCGGTGATCGCGTGGCTGACGCACGGACGCTACTACCTGGCGCGTCAGAGTCATCCCGACTGGCGCCCGGGCGAGATGGTGCGCTGCGTGGTGTGCGAAAACCATTTCGAGGCGGACGACATGGCAACCTGTCCGGCCTACGAGGCGCCGATCTGCTCGCTGTGCTGCACCCTCGAATCACGCTGTCACGACCGCTGCAAGGCGGGGGCGCGGGTAACCGAGCAGGTGCAGCGCCTGCTGACCGTGCTGCTGCCGGTCGCCATTTCGCGACGCTTCAACTTCCGGGTCGGGCACTACATGCTGCTGCTGTGCAGCCTCTTTCTGCTCATCGGCACCGTGCTGGGCATCAACTACTACCAGGCGACCGTGACGGCGGGCTTCAATCCGGATGTCGATCATTTTCTTCGCAGCGCATTCGGCAAGAGCTTCAGCATGATGGCGCTGCTGGCTGCGGTGGGGGCCTGGTGGATGGTGCTGAGCAGCGAGAGCCGGCAGCTTGCCGAGGATGAGTCGAATCGCCAGAACCTGCTGCTGAGCCGGGAGATCGAGGCGCACCGCCAGACCGATGTCGCCCTGCAGCAGGCCAAGGAGCTCGCGGAGTCGGCCAACCGTGCCAAGACGCGCTACGTCACGGGGGTCAGTCATGAGCTGCGCACACCACTCAACAGCATTCTCGGCTATGCGCAGATTCTCATTCACGACGCCAGGCTGGAGCGCGACCAGTTGCGCTCGGTGTCCACCATTCATCGCAGCGGCGAGCATCTCGCCAGCCTGATCGACGGCCTGCTCGATCTTGCGCGCATTGAAGCGGGACGCCTGACGCTCGACCCCACGGTGTTCGACCTGCCCGAGTTCATCGACGATCTCGAGCGCATGGTGGGGCCGATGGCCGCGGCGAAGCAGCTTGGCTTTCGCGTGGAGCTGGGTGCCGGCTTGCCTGGTCTCGTGCGCGCTGACCTCAAGCGGCTGCGTCAGATCCTGATCAACCTGCTGGTGAATGCGGTCAAGTTCACGCTGCGTGGCGAGGTGCTGCTGCGCATCAGCTACCGTGCAGATGTTGCGCGTTTCGAGGTCATCGACAGTGGCGTTGGCATTGCGGATGAGGATCTTGAGCGCATCTTCCTCCCCTTCGAGCGCAGCGGCGTGCAGAACCGTGAGCCCGGTACCGGGCTGGGGCTGACCATCACGCAGCTGCTGACCGAGTTGATGGGCGGTGAGCTAAGCGTGCGCAGCGAGCCGGGCAAGGGGAGCTATTTCGGGGTGCGCATCTACCTCCCGGCGCAGACCGCGGATCAGGGCGACACCCAGGTCATGACCGCAGTGACCGGATATGGCGGCAAGCGCTGCAGGGTACTGGTGGTCGATGACGAGACCGATCACCGCCAGCTGATCATCGGTCTGCTCAGTCCGCTGGGCTTTCTCTGCGCAGAGGCTGCAAGTGGCGCAGACTGCCTGACCCTGCTCGCGACCGAGGCGCCGGATGCGGTGCTGCTCGACATCAGCATGAGCGGCATGGACGGCTGGACCTGCGCGTACCGGATTCGTGCGGCCGGTCATCGCTGTCCGATCATCATGGTGTCGGCCAATGTGTTCGACAACCGCCAGGAGCAACTGCTCGCCGCACAGTGCCAGGGTTTCGTCAGCAAGCCGGTGCGCGAGTCGGAACTGCTCGCCTGCCTAGGCGTCGTGCTGGAGATCGACTGGTTGCGCGCCGAGCGCCCGCCGCGGGAGAGTGCGGGCGCCGGGTTGCCGGAGAACACGCTTGCGGCCAACGACCGGGCCAGCCTTTCCGCCCTGCTCAGAATCGGTCATGTACAGGGTGCGCGGCGGGAGTTGCAGCGCATTGCGGCTGAGGCGCCGGGCGTCGCAGCGGCGTGCGAACATCTTTCCGCCCTGATGGACAACTATGAGCTGGAGCGTTGCATGGACTATCTCGGAGTGCCCGTGTCATGACGGTGGAGGTGCAGGAAGTCGAACGCGTCGTTCTACTGGTGGACGACATGCCGTCGAGCCTGGATTTTCTGGTCCAGGCGCTGGATCAGGCGGGGTATACCGTGCTCGTCGCTCCCGGCGGCGAACCGGCCCTGCGTCTGCTCGACCTCAGTGTGCCGGATGCAATCCTGATGGATGCGGTCATGCCGGGCATGGACGGTTTCGAGGTCTGCCGCCGGATCAAGGCGGTCGATGCCTACGCGCACGTCCCGGTCATTTTCATGACCGGGCTGGCCGAAACGGAAGATGTGCTTGCCGGCTTTGCCGCGGGCGGCGTGGATTACGTGGTGAAGCCGGTCCGGATTCCCGAGGTCCTCGCGCGTCTGGCCACGCATGCGCGCAACGCGCGGCTTGCACGGCTGTCGCGTGAAGCGCTGGATATCGGCGGTCACGGCGTGGTGCTGCTCGACGGACTGGGACGGATCGCCTGGCAGTCGCCACAGGCCGCCGCCTGGCTTGCTGCGCTGTTCGGTACGCCGGATGCGGCGGCAGATTGGCTGCGCGGGCTGATTGCAGACCCCACCCGGGGCAGCGGCGAGACCCGCGTGATGCCCGACGGGCGAAGCCTGCAGCTGCGCCCGCTGGGACCCGCCGGAATTGGCGAGACCATGATCTTTCTGTCGCTGCGGCAGCCGGGCAATGTGCAGCCCGCGCGGCCGGCGCTGGCCACGCTGACCCGGCGTGAAACCGAGGTGCTGTCATGGATCGCGAAGGGCAAGACCAACCGCGACATCGGCGACATCCTCGGGATGAGCCCGCGCACGGTCAACAAGCATCTCGAACACGTTTTCGAGAAGCTGGGCGTGGAAACACGCGCCGCTGCGGCCGCGCTGGCAATCCGCGAGTTCGATCCGGAGCCGTGAGCGCCCGGGGGCGTTACAATCCTCACTTTCCGCCGCATTGTCCCTGCGGCGCGCCGTATAGTGAGAGCCTGAAATGTCCGGAACCCTTTTCATCGTCACCGCGCCTTCCGGCGCCGGCAAGACCACGCTGGTGCGGGGTCTGCTCGATCGCGATCCGCAGGTGCAGCTGTCCATCTCCTACGCCACCCGCGAGCCGCGTCCGGGCGAGAAGAACGGGCGTGAGTACCACTTCGTTGATGTGCCCACGTTCCGTGCGCTGCGCGACCGCGGCGAATTTCTCGAATGGGCCGAGGTGCATGGAAACTATTACGCGACCTCCAAGGTCTGGCTAAAGGAGCAGATCGAGCAAGGGCGCGATACGCTGCTCGAAATCGACTGGCAGGGTGCGCAGCAGGTGCGCAAGGTCTTTCCTGCCGCGGTGGGGGTGTTCATCCTTCCGCCGTCGCTCGATGAACTGGAAAACAGGCTGCGTGGACGGGGTACGGATAGTGACGATGTCATCAATCGCCGCCTGCTTGGCGCACGTGGCGAGATGCGGCACGTGGCCGAGTTCGACTACGTTATAATTAACAACGAGTTGCAAGTCGCGCTCGAAGATCTGGTTGCCGTCGTTCGCGCTTCGCGCCTGCGCAACGCCAATCAGCACCAGCGACACCCGCAGTATTTTGATTTCCTTGAACAGGACTGAGTCATGGCCCGCATCACCATCGAAGAGTGTCTGAAAAAGATTCCGAACCGCTTCCAGCTCACGCTGGTGGCGACCTATCGTGCCCGTCAGCTGACCCTCGGCGGCACGCCCCAGATCGACATGGACCAGCATGAACGTGACAAGCCGACCGTGATCGCGCTGCGCGAAATTGCTGAGGGCAAGGTTGGCCTGGAAATGCTTAACCGCGGTCAGGCCTGATTGCGCGCGGGGCGAGGCGAGATCATGGAAACCGACCTTGCGCCCGCGCCCCCGCAACCTTTTCGCCCGCCCGCATCGAGTGCGGTTCCGATCGACTTCGAACTCCTGCGCGAAAAGCTTGCCACGTACCTGAAGCCCGAAGATCTCGGGCGCGTTGAAGCGGCATACCATTTTTCGGCCAGTGCGCATGAGGGGCAGTTCCGCATCAGCGGCGAGCCCTACGTGTCGCACCCGGTGGCGGTCACCTCCATCGTTGCCGACTGGCATCTCGACCCCCAAGCCCTGATTGCTGCGCTCCTTCACGATGTGATGGAGGACACGTACATCTCCAAGGCGGAGATTGCCGAGCGCTTCGGCAAGACCTCCGCTGAACTGGTGGACGGCCTGTCCAAGCTGGACAAGATCGAATTCCGTTCGCAGGAAGAGGCGCAGGCCGAGAACTTCCGCAAGATGTTGCTGGCCATGGCGAGCGACCTGCGGGTGATCCTCATCAAGCTTGCCGACCGCCTGCACAACATGCGCACGCTCGATTGCGTGCGCCCGGCCAAGCGTCGCCGGATTGCCAGTGAAACGCTGGAGATCTATGCCCCGATCGCCAACCGGCTCGGGCTCAACAACATCTATCGCGAGCTGCAGGAGCTGTCCTTCGAGCACAAGTACCCGATGCGTTTCCGGGTGCTGGCCAAGGCCATCCGCGCTGCGCGCGGCAACCGTCGCGAGGTGGTGGGCAAGGTGCTCACCACGATCGAGGAGCGACTGCCGCAGTGGGGCATCACCGCCGAGGTCCATGGGCGCGAGAAGCACCTGTACAGCATCTATCGCAAGATGTTGGAAAAGCACCTGTCGTTCTCGCAGGTGCTCGATATCTACGGTTTTCGGGTGATCGTGCACGACGTGCCTTCGTGCTACCTCGCGCTCGGCGCCCTGCATTCGATGTACAAGCCGGTGCCGGGCAAGTTCAAGGACTACCTCGCGATACCGCGCGCCAACGGTTATCAGAGTCTGCACACGACGCTGATCGGGCCTTTCGGCACGCCGGTCGAGGTGCAGATCCGCACCCGGGAGATGCACCACATCGCCGAGTCGGGCGTGGCCTCGCACTGGCTGTACAAGGAAGACGAGAAGACGCTCACCGAGCTGCAGCAGAAGACGCATTCGTGGCTGCAGTCGCTGCTCGAGCTGCAGTCCACCTCGGTTGGCGCTGCCGAGTTCCTGGAACACGTCAAGATCGACCTCTTCCCGGGCGAGGTCTATGTGTTCTCGCCGATGGGCAAGATCTTCAATCTGCCGCGCGGCTCGACGCCGGTCGACTTCGCCTATGCGGTGCATACCGACGTGGGCAACCGCTGCGTGGCCTGCCGCATCAATTCCGACCTGATGCCCCTGCGCAGCGAACTGCGCAACGGTGATCAGGTGGAGATCATCACCGCGGCGCATGCCGCGCCCAATCCGGCCTGGCTGTCCTATGTGCGCACCGGCAAGGCCCGCGCGCAGATCCGCCATTTTCTCAAGAACGCCCAGCAGGAAGAGTCGGTCGCGCTGGGCGAACGCCTGCTCAACCAGGCATTGCGCCCGCACGGCCTCACGCTGGGGCAGATCTCCACCTTCGCCTGGGACCGTTTCCTGCGCGATCGCGGTGTGCGCATCAAGAAGGACATTTTCGCCGACATCGGGCTTGGCAAGCGCCTGCCGGTCATTGTGGCCCGGCGCCTGTCGCAGGCGCAGGACCAGGAGTCGGGTCGCCCCGACGTGGTCAAGCCCAAGCCCGCCGGCGCGATTCAGATCCGTGGCAGCGAAGGCATTGCGGTCCAGCTGGCACGCTGTTGCCAGCCGATTCCGGGCGATCCGATCATCGGCACCATTCGCAAGGGGCAGGGGCTGGAAGTGCATCTGCACGACTGTCCTGTGGTGGCCAAGCTGCGTGGCGACCGTGCGCGCTGGGTGGATGTCGAGTGGGAGCCGAGCGACGAGCGTCTGTTCGACGTCACCATCCGCGTGCTGAGCAAGAATTCCCGCGGGGTGCTGGCCCGTGTGGCCAGCGCGATCTCCGAGGAAGACTGCAACATCCAGACGGTCAACATGGACAACGAGCAGGGCGATTACACCGCCCTCAACCTGACCGTGCAGGTGCGTGACCGCATGCACCTGGCCCGCGTCATGCGCGCGGTCAGGCGCGTGCCCGAAGTGGTCCGCATCGGCCGTCTCAAGGCCGACGGCCGCGTCTGACCGTGCAATCCTGCCGCCGCACAGTGCGCGGCAGGAAGACCGCCCGCGTCCGACCTGCTAGAATCCCGCGGGTCTACGAGGGAGAAGGCATCATGGCGATCTACGAATCAGAACATACCAAATTCATGCGTGAGTGGATGGAGAAGCACCCCGAGCAGGCTGTCGAGCAGCGCCAGGGGCGTGCGCTGTGGTGGGACAAGCCGCAGGACCTCGCGGCGCAGAAGCGCGCGCGGGAGTCCAAAGTGCCGACCAAGGGCTACTACTACGACATCAACCACTGATCCGCACTGATGACCGAACCCGCCCGGAGCGCGAGTCCGCTTCAGACCGATCCTCAGTTGCAGCGCTATTTCGCCAGCGAGGAAGAACGCCGGGTCAACACCCGAAAGCTGTTTGACAGTGCCGCTTCGGGCTATGACCGGGCGGAGAACATCACCGCGCTCGGTACCGGCCCTTGGTACCGGCGCTGGGCATTGCAGCGCAGCGGGCTGACCGCAGGCATGACCGTGCTCGACGTTGCCGCAGGGACCGGGCTGGTTGCGCGCGAGGCGCAGCACATCATCGGCGACAAGGGCCGCCTGATGGCGCTCGACCCCTCGCCCGGCATGCTCGACGAGTTGCGCAAGAAGCTGTCGGTGGAAACCATCGAGGCCTACGCCGAGTCGATTCCGCTGCCCGAAAACAACGTCGATTTCGTCTCCATGGGCTACGCACTGCGCCACGTCGGCTCGCTTGAGCAGGCCTTCGGCGAGTATCTGCGCGTCCTGCGTCCGGGTGGCCGGACCTGCGTGATGGAGATCACCCGTCCGCGCAGCGCCTTCGGGCGGCTGATGATGCGCATCTACATCCGCGGCATCGTGCCCCTGCTGTCCCGGGTGGCGCGCTGCAACCCCGATGTGTCGATGCTCTGGGAGTATTACTGGGACACCATTCAGGCCGCGGTCGAGCCCGAACGGGTGCTCGAGGCAATGCGTCAGGCCGGTTTCGAGGATGTGCGCTGCATGCTCACCCTGGGTGTATTCCGTGAGTATGTCGGGCGCAAACCTGCCACTGTCTGAGCGTATGTCCCTGCCCGAGCGGCTCGCCTTCGTCGATCTCGAAACCACCGGCGCCAACCTCCAGCGTGACGGCATCACCGAGATCGCGATCATCCGTGTCGAGCACGGGCGCGTCGTCGAGCGCTGGGAGAGCCTGGTCAACCCCGGGCGCTCGATCCCGGCCACGATACAGAGTTTCATCGGTATCACCGACGAGATGGTGGCCGACGCGCCGGCGTTCGCGGCGCTTGCCGATGCGGTCGCGGCCCTGCTCGAGGGCTGCGTGTTCGTCGCCCATAATGCGCGCTTCGACTACGGCTTCCTCAAGAGTGCCTTTGCCGGCCTCGGCCGCAGTCTGGATGCGCCGGTGTTGTGCACCATCAAGCTGTCGCGTGCGCTCTATCCGGAATTCCATCGCCACGGGCTCGATGCGCTCATCGAGCGCCACGGGCTGGCATGCGGCGCGCGCCACCGGGCAATGGGCGATACCGATGCGCTGTGGCAGTTCGTTCAGCTGGTGGAGCAGTCCTTCCCTGCGGAAGCCCTGCAGCAGGCCGTCACACGTGCGATGAAGGCGCCGGCGCGCCCGCCCGGCCTGCCTGAAGGGGCGATCGAGGGCATGCCGCCGTCGCCCGGCGTCTACCTTTTCTTTGGCACCGAAACCGCGCCCGAAGGCGGGCGTCCAGACTTGCCGATCTACATCGGCAAGAGCGTGAATCTGCGCACCCGGGTGATGGAGCACTTCTCAGCCGCAACCCGCAAGGGCAAGGAAGCCGAGCTTGCACGTCAGGTCAGGCGGGTGGACTGGATCGAGACCGCTGGCGAGCTGGGCGCGCTCCTGCTCGAAGCCGATCTGGTCAAGACGCGTCAGCCGCTGCACAACCGCCTGCTGCGCGCCAGCGAGGAGACCTTTGCCTTGCGCATGGTGCCTGGCCGCAAGCGGCCGCCGGTGCTTGAGCGTGTGCGCATTGCGGACACCGATCCCCGCGACTGGGAAGGGCTGTACGGCGCGTTTCGCAACCGCAAGGAGGCAGAGAATCTGCTGCGCGAACTCGCCCAGGCCTATCAGCTGTGCCCGCGCCGGCTGGGTATCGAGCCAGGCAGCAGCGGGCCGTGCATGGCCTTCGGCATGAAGCGCTGTGCCGGCGTGTGCGCCGGGCGGGAGTCGTTCGAAGTGCACGATACAAGGCTGCTGGGCGCACTCGGTTCGGCCCGCCTCAAGCCCTGGCCGTGGCCCGGCGCGGTGGTCCTGCCTGAAGTCCACGAAGCCAGCGGGCGGGCGGCATTCCATGTGGTCGACCACTGGTGCCATCTGGGCAGCGTCGAAACGCGGGATGAGGTGGCTGCGGTGCTTGACAGCGTGCAGCCGCGCTTCGAACTCGATACCTACCGCATCCTGAGTCGCTGGCTCGGCGCTGCTGAAAACCTCGCGTCTGCCGAGCCGCTCTAGCGCCGTCTGACCGCGCTCAGCCCGCAGCGCAGCTGCGCAGCATCGACAGATTGTCCAGCACCAGACCACGGCGCCCCTGCGGGCGAATCATGCCATCGCGCATGAAGCGCGACAGTACACGTGACAGGGTTTCCGGCGTCAGGTTGAGCTGCGCGGCGATGTTCTGCTTGTCGGTCTCAAGCTGGATCTCAAAATGCTCGGCGCTCTCGGGCGCCAGCCGCGACAGGTAGTGGGCGACGCGCTGCGTGCTGGTGCCCTGCAGACAGATCTGCAGGTTCTCGATCAGGTCGTAGATGGACGACGAAAGGCGCAGCGTCATTGCATTGGCGAACGAAGCCGACGCCGCCATCGCGGTGCGCAACGAAGCGCTGCGGACCAGCAGCAGATTGGTGTCACGCGTGGCCTGGGCGGTGAACAGCTGGGGCCGGCCGAGCAGGGCGGCCTCCTCGCCGAACAGTGCGCCCGCGCCGGCAACCTGTATGATCTTTTCAGCCCCGCTGGCGGAAATCAGTGAGCACTTGACCTCGCCGTTGAGCACGACCCACATGCAGTCCGCTGCGTCGTGCGAGTGCGTGACGATTTCGCCACGCTCGCAGTGAAGCACCCGGCCGCCGTCGATCAGTCGCAACATGCCCTCGTTGTCGAGCAGGTCGAACGGCGAGGTGCGGGCAAGGGTCGAAAAGAATGTGGAAACAGGTTCGGCGGTCATTTTACTAGCTCCTTGCGGCCGACTCGTGGTAGCCGCGTCTTGTCCAGTTTAGGGCGTATTCCCGCGCGTCTGAATCCGCACCCCGGTGTGTCTCGATCACCGAAGTACCTCCGAAGAGGTATGGGTGTTCCGCCTCAATGCCTTGTTTAATATAGGTATTAATTTTGAGAGAGGGGGTTTTTGTATGCCATGGGCTTGTTCGCGGTACCCCCTCATATCCGGGTTTTCTCGGGTTTCAGGAGCGGGAAAATGACTGGACGTCTGTTTGACGGGCTGGCGCGACGCTCCATCCTGTGGCTGGTCGCGCTGGCCATGGCGGCGCTGACGCTGATCGGTCTGGCGGGCATGAGCACTTCGGTACTCGTGGCGGAGACGGTGCAGGGCAGTGCGAGCGCCATCAACGTCGCCGGCAGCCTGCGCCGGCTCACCCACCGCATGGCCAGCCTGGTCGTGGCCGACGTGCTGGAGGAGAAAGTCGCGACCGAGCGCGTGCTGGCGTCGCTCCGGGAGTTCGAAGTGAGTCTCGTCCATCCGGCCCTGCTGCGCGTGCTCGAGCGCACCCCGGACAGTGTGTTCGCGGCGACGTATCGTGGTGCCGAGGCGGCCTGGCGTCTGAGCGTGAAACCCCGCGTCGATTCGATCCTGACAGACGGTCCACCGCCTTCGCGTGAGAGCGTGGGCGCCTTGCTGAACGAGGTCGACGCCTTCGTCGAACAGCTCAACACCCTGGTGGCGGTGCTCGAACATGACACCGAGGAGCGCATCGGCGATCTGCGCCAGATTCTCGCGCTTGCGATCGGGCTGACCCTGCTCGTGGTGGCACTGGCGCTGGTGTTGCTCCAGCGCCGGGTGTACCGGCCACTCAACGCGTTGCTGCTGGCCGCCAGGCGCATTGCGGCCGGCGATCTTTCTGCGCAGGTGAGTCACACCGGACGCAACGAGCTCGGACAGCTGGGGACGGCTTTCAACACCATGACGGGCGAACTGTCCAAGCTCTATCGCGACCTGGAGAGCCGGGTCGAGACCAAGACGGCCGAGCTGCAGCGCAGCAACCGGGCGCTCGAACTGCTGTACCACGCGATTGCACGCCTGTACCACGCGCCGGCAGCGCCTGAGGCTTACGAGGCCACGCTGCGCGACATCGAGCAGGTGGCGGGGCTGCGGGGCAGTCTGGCCTGCATCGAGCCGCGCCATGACGGGCCGGCTTCCGTGATCGCGAGTTCGATCGGCCCGTGCCCCGACCATGTCGAGAGCGGGGTAGAGGCCGAGCTGGCCTGTGCGCGCTGTCGTTCGCACTCGGGTGGCTGGAATTACGAGCGCGAGGGCGATCACGACCTGTTGCGGGTCCCCTTGCGTGATGCTGAGCGTCACTTCGGCACGTTGCGTCTGGCGCTGGCGCCCGGGCAGCGGCTCGAAGCCTGGCAGCAGCAGCTGGTCGAGGCGCTGTCGCGCCATGTCGGAATGGCACTTGGGGCCGCACGGCGCAGCGAGCAGGCGCGCCTGCTCGCCCTGCAGGAGGAGCGCTCGGTGATTGCCCGCGAGTTGCACGATTCGCTCGCGCAGGCCCTTTCCTACATGAAGATCCAGGTCAGCCTGGTGCAGCCACTGGTGGGCGACCCCGCGCGCAGCGCCGAGGCCGAGGCCATCCTTGCCGACCTGCGCGAGGGCATCAGTGCCGCCTACCGCCAGTTGCGCGAGCTGCTGGTGTCGTTCCGGCTCAAGATGACGGGTGATTTTTCGGAGCTGCTGCAGGCCGCAGTGGACGAGTATGCGAGCAAGGGCAAGATCGAGGTCGAACTCGAAACCCGGCTTGCCGACTGCCACCTCGGCCCCAACCAGGAGGTGCATGTGCTGCATATCATCCGCGAGGGCCTGTCGAACATGGTGCGACATGCGCATGCAAGCAAGGCCTGGCTGAGCCTGAAGTGTGATGCGGACGGTGAGTTCTCCGTCGTGCTCGACGACAATGGTGTGGGGCTCGGCGAGCCGGTCTCCGATGCACGCAACCATCATGGCCTTGCGATCATGCGCGAGCGTGCGTGCAGCCTGGGGGGGCGTTTCGACATTGCCCCCCGGCCGGGCGGGGGAACGCGGGTCAGTCTGCGTTTTCGTGCCGGCACCGCGATCGTGACCGAGACACCCATCGCATTCGGGAGCGTGAAATGAGCGATGTCCAGAGCGTCATCATCGTCGATGATCACCCGCTGTTCCGCAAGGGCCTGATCCAGCTGCTGAAGACCGTCCCCACGCTGAACCTGATCGGCGAGGCCGCCGGCGGAGAGGAGGGCCTGGCGCTGGCTGTGCGCCTGCAGCCGGACCTGATCCTGCTCGACCTGAACATGAAGGACATGAACGGGATCGAGGTCTTGAGCGCCATCCGCGCCGCCCGTCTCGACAGTCGCGTGGTGATGGTGACGGTGTCCGATCATGGCGAGGACCTGGTCGCCGCCTTGCGCGCGGGGGCCGATGGCTACCTGCTGAAGGACATGGAGCCCGAGGCCATGGTCGATGCGCTGCGCGATGTGGGCAGTGGCCGCATCGTCATCTCCGACGAGCTCACCCACCTCATGGCCGCCGCCCTGCGCGGCCCTGCGCAGCCCGAGTCAATTGCCGCTGCCGGACTGACCGAGCAGGAGGTGCGAATTCTTGAGCAGATCTCCGGCGGCCTGTCGAACAAGCTCATCGGACGCGAGCTCGACATCGCCGAAGGCACGGTGAAGGTCCACGTCAAGCACATCCTGCGCAAGCTCAAGATGCGCTCGCGGGTGGAAGCCGCGGTGTGGGCGGTCGAGCACCTGCGCAGCTAGACGTCTATTTCCTTCGTTGTAGTTTGCAGTGTTATCCGCACCTTACCTCGCGCATCCGGTCATGCGCATCGAAGCCGCATAACTGAGAGCCATTCTCGTCTTGATGCCCATCAATGACGCACTCCGGGCAAGGGTTTCCAATGTCCCTATTCGCTATACGGGAAAACCCTCTTGGAACCTGCAGCCCTTTCGCGCCGAAGTTTTTTGCGTGGCCGCATTCGCACCGTCAACCCTGCCCAGCGTCCACCGTGGGCGCTTGACGAGGCTGCCTTCATTGAGCGTTGCACGCGCTGCGACGCCTGCATCAAGGCCTGTCCGACCGGCATTCTGATTCATGCCGACGGCGCCTATCCGGCAGTCGATTTCAGCCACGGGGAGTGCACCTTCTGTGGCGAGTGCGTGAGTCGCTGCGAACCGGCGGCGCTGCAGCGCGCGGCGGAGGATGCTCCGGCGTGGCGTCTGCAGGCGCAAATCGGGGACACCTGCCTGGCAATGAGCGGCGTGGAGTGCCGGGTCTGCGGCGAGGCCTGTCCTGCGGGGGCAATCCGTTTTCGCCCGCGTCTTGGCGGCGTGGCGCTGCCGGCGCTGACGCTGGAGAGCTGCAATGGTTGTGGTGCCTGTTTCGCCCCCTGCCCGGTCCGGGCAATCACGGTGAAGGCAGGGGAGATGGATATGGCGATCAAGGAGAGCACATGAACATCGCAAGCCTGGTAGTGCGGGCGAAGCCCGAGGATTTCGCCGTCGTGCACGACTTTCTGAAGCAGGTGCCCGGCGTTGAAGTGCAGGGTGAATCGCTCGAAACCGGTCGCATCGTCGTCACCGTGGAAGACGGTGAAGGCTGGTCGGTGACCGACTCGATACTGAAGGTGAATCTCGGCCCCAGGGTGCAAGGGGTGACGCTCGCCTACGAATACACGGATGAAGGTCTCGAAAACCTGGAGGCATGAAGAAAATGAGCATGGACAGACGCGAATTCATCAAGGCTAATGCGGTTGCGGCCGCAGCGGCAACGGCGGGCATCAGCATTCCGGTGGTGGCGCAGGCGCAGGCCAGGAATGGCGACGGCACCAAGGTGCGCTGGGACAAGGCCGCCTGCCGCTTCTGCGGTACCGGCTGTTCGGTGCTGGTCGGCGTGCAGAACGGCCGCATCGTGGCCACCCAGGGCGACCCGGATGCACCGGTCAACCGCGGCCTGAACTGCATCAAGGGCTACTTCCTGTCGAAGATCATGTACGGCGACGACCGCCTGACCAAGCCGCTGCTGCGCATGAAAGGCGGCAAGTACGACAAGAACGGCGAGTTCACGCCGATCTCGTGGGATCAGGCCTTCGACATCATGGCCGACAAGTGGAAGGCCGCGATCAAGACCCACGGCGCCGACTCGATTGCGATGTTCGGTTCCGGGCAATGGACGGTGTGGGAAGGCTATGCCGCGGCCAAGCTGTACAAGGCCGGCTTCCGCACCAACAACCTCGACCCCAATGCGCGTCACTGCATGGCGTCGGCTGTTACCGGCTTCATGCGTACCTTCGGCATCGACGAGCCGATGGGCTGTTACGACGACATCGAGAATGCCGACAGCTTCGTGCTGTGGGGGTCGAACATGGCCGAGATGCACCCCATCCTGTGGAGCCGCATCACCGACCGCCGGCTGTCGAAGGAAGGCACCGAGGTTCATGTGCTGTCGACCTTCGAGCATCGTTCCTACGAGCTCGCCGACAACCCCATGATCTTCGTGCCCAACACCGATCTGGCGATCCTGAACTACATCTGCAACTACATCATCCAGAACAAGAAGGTGAACACCGAGTTCGTCAGCCGCAACGTCAATTTCAAGATGGGCGAGACGGATATCGGTTTTGGCCTGCGCCCGAACCATGTGCTGGAAGCGAAAGCCACCAATAACGGCTATCCGGGCGCGGACGGCAAGCCCAAGGGCAATGCCAGCGCGGCCAAGGACATCACGTTCGACGAGTTCGCCAAGTTCGTGTCCGAGTACACCGCCGAGAAAGTGTCCAAGCTGTCCGGCGTGCCGGTCGCGAACCTGCAGCGCATGGCCGAAACCTATGCCGACCCGAACCGCAAGGTGGTGTCGTTCTGGACCATGGGCTTCAACCAGCACACCCGCGGTACCTGGGTGAACAACATGATCTACAACGTGCATCTGCTCGTTGGCAAGATCTCGGAGCCGGGCAACAGCCCGTTCTCGCTCACCGGTCAGCCCTCGGCCTGCGGTACGGCGCGCGAAGTCGGCACGTTTGCCCACCGTCTGCCGGCAGACATGGTGGTTGGCAATCCGATGCACCGCGCCATCGCCGAAGAGATCTGGAAGCTGCCCGAGGGCACGATTCCGTCCAAGGTCGGCCTCCACGCCGTGGCCCAGAGCCGCGCGCTCAAGGACGGCAAGGTCAAGTGCTACTGGACCTCGACCACCAACAACATGCAGGCCGGCCCCAACATCAACGACGAGGTCTATCCGGGCTGGCGCAACGAAGAGGCTTTCGTTGTGGTGTCGGACGTCTATCCGACGGTGTCGGCGATGTCGGCCGACCTGATCCTGCCCTCGGCGATGTGGACCGAGAAGGAAGGCGCCTACGGCAACGCCGAACGCCGCACCCAGTTCTGGCGCCAGCAGGTGGCGCCGCCGGGTGAGGCGAAGAGCGACCTGTGGCAGTACATCGAGTTCGCGAAGCGCTTCAAGGTCGAGGAAGTGTGGCCGGCCGAGCTCATCGCCAAGATGCCGGAGTACAAGGGCAAGACCCTGTACGACGTGCTCTACGCCAACGGCCAGGTGAACAAGTTCCCGCTGTCCGACATCGAGAAGGCCAACAGCCACGCGATCAAGGGCTACACCAACGACGAGTCGAAGGCGCTGGGCTACTACCTGCAGAAAGGCCTGTTCGAGGAGTACGCACGTTTCGGTCGCGGTCATGGTCACGACCTCGCCGACTTCGACGTGTATCACAAGGCGCGCGGTCTGCGCTGGCCGGTGGTCGATGGCAAGGAAACCCTGTGGCGCTTCCGCGAGGGCTACGACCCGTACGTCAAGACCGGCGAAGGGGTGAAGTTCTACGGTCACAAGGACAACAAGGCCGTGGTGTTCGCGCTGCCCTACCAGGATCCCCCGGAAATGCCGGACAAGGACTTCGACATGTGGCTGTGTACCGGTCGCGTGCTCGAGCACTGGCACACCGGCTCGATGACCCGTCGCGTGCCCGAGCTGCACCGCTCGGTGCCCGAGGCCCAGGTCTTCATGCATCCGGATGATGCCAGCAAGCGCGGTCTGCAGCGTGGCATGGCGGTGAAAGTCGCTTCGCGTCGTGGCGAGATCGTCGCCCGGCTCGAAACCCGCGGCCGCAACAAGCCGCCGGTGGGCCTGATCTTCGTGCCCTTCTTCGATGAGGGCCGGCTGGTCAACAAGCTCACGCTCGATGCCACCTGCCCGATCTCGAAGGAAACCGACTTCAAGAAGTGCGCAGTCAAGGTAACCAAGGCCTGAAACCACGAGGCGTGAGACTGACACCTGCGGTGCCGATGGGGCACTGCAGGTGGCCGGACACACGACAATCATGAGTAAAACCAAGAATACGACCGCTTCCGCGCCTGCCAGCACCGGCCCGGCCACGTCACGTCGCCGCTTCCTCAAGGATGCGGCAGGCGTGGCGGGCGGGGCGGGTCTGCTCGCGCTCGGGACCGGTCTGTATTCCCGACAGGCTTCGGCGCTGCCGGCGACGGCGATCCGTCCGCCCGGCGCGCTGGCCGAAGCCGATTTTCTGGCTGCGTGCGTGCGTTGCGGGCTGTGCGTGCGTGACTGCCCGTATGACACGCTGAAGCTCGCGCAACTCGGCGACGGCGTGGCCACGGGCACGCCTTACTTCGAAGCGCGCAAGATTCCGTGCGAGATGTGTGAAGACATCCCCTGCGTGGCGGCGTGCCCTACCGGTGCGCTCGATCGCGGGCTGAGCGAGATCGGCGAGGCGCGCATGGGGCTCGCGGTGCTGATCGACCAGGAAAACTGTCTCAATTTCCTCGGTCTGCGCTGCGACGTCTGCTACCGGGTGTGCCCGGTGATCGACAAGGCCATCACGCTGGAACTGGTGCATAACCCGCGCTCCGACCGTCACGCCATGCTGCTGCCGACGGTGCATTCGGACGCCTGCACTGGTTGTGGCAAGTGCGAGCGTTCCTGCGTGCTGCCGGGCGAGTCCGCCATCAAGGTGTTGCCGCTCAAGCTGGCGCAGGGTTCCAAGGCCGAGCATTACCGCCGCGGCTGGGAAGAGAAGGCCGAAGCCGGCGGCTCCCTGATCGGCGATCAGGTCGAGATGCCGGTTCGGGGGCTCGAAGGCAAGGCCTACGGCGACACCCGCGTAGGACCGGGTGATGCACCTGCTACGGCTGAAAAGAGCGGCATCGACTCGGGGTGGAAGCCATGAGCGCGAATGCCCAGAGCCGTGGCGCGGTGCCGCCAACCAGCGTGCGCGGTGCCGCGATGCGCGGCGTGGTCGCACGTCCGGGCGCGGAAGCCATCGAAGCCAAGGGCTGGTTGATCGCGCACAAGTGGCTGCTGCTGCGGCGTGCCAGCCAGCTCGGCATTCTCGCGCTGTTCATGGTCGGGCCGTGGTTCGGCTGGTGGATCGTCAAGGGCAATCTGGCTTCGAGCCTGACCCTGGGCGTGCTGCCGCTGACCGATCCCTTCCTGATCGCACAGCAGGCCGCTGCCGGGCACTGGCCGTATCGTGAAGCGTTGATCGGCGGCGGCATTGTGATGGCTTTCTATCTGCTGCTCGGTGGCCGCATGTTCTGTGCCTGGGTGTGTCCGGTCAATCTGGTGACGGATGCCGCAGCCTGGCTGCGGCGCCGGCTTGGCCTCAAGGGCGGCAAGGTGCCCTCGGCCAACACCCGTTACTGGCTGCTCGGCTTCGTGCTGGTGCTGGCTGCGGTGACCGGGTCGCTGGCATGGGAGTGGGTGAATCCGGTGTCGATGTTTCATCGCGGGCTGATCTTCGGTTTCGGTCTGTCGTGGGGCATCGTCGGCGGCATCTTCCTCTACGACCTGCTGATCGCGCCGCGTGGCTGGTGTGGCCACCTGTGTCCGCAGGGCGCTTTTTACGGACTGATCGGCAAGAGCGCGATGCTGCGCGTTTCGGCCAACCGGCGCAGCGCCTGTAACGACTGCATGGACTGCTTTGCAGTCTGCCCCGAACCTCAGGTCATTCGTCCCGCGCTCAAGGGTGTGGGGCAGGACCATCCGCTGATCCTCGATGGCGACTGCACCTCGTGTGGCCGCTGTATCGATGTCTGTGGCAAGGACGTTTTCCGTATTTCGACACGATTTGACAGGAGCGAGTCATGAACAAGAAGACCCGACAAATTGCACTCGCGCTGATGGTCGCACTGGGCCTGAGCGCGGCCGCTGTGCCAGTCGGCGCGCAAAACGTCAGCAGTATCCGCGGCGCGGACGTTTCGGCCAACGAGCTGCCGGCGGGCAGTTTCAAGCCGGTGCCCGACCAGCCGCCGATCCAGCGCGACTATGTGCAGCAGCCGCCCTTGATCCCGCACAAGGTGGAGGGCTACGAACTGACCAAGAATTTCAACCGCTGCATGGATTGCCATGCGTGGAGCCGCTACAAGGAGACCGGGGCGACCAAGGTCAGCCTGACGCACTTCAAGGACCGCGACGGTGGCGAGTTGTCCAACATCTCGCCGCGACGCTACTTCTGCATGCAGTGCCACGTGCCGCAGATGGATGCCAAGCCGCTTGTCGGCAATACCTTCCAACGTGCCGAGGGCCTGCGCTAAGGCCGCCTGACCGGGGATAGACATGACTGAAAAGAAGGGAATGCGGCAGAGGCTGCGCAACGCCGGCTGGGGCGCCATCGTGCTGCTCTTTGCCGCCGGCATCGTGTTCTGGGGCGGGTTCAACTGGGCCCTGGAAATGACCAACACCGAGAAGTTCTGCATCTCGTGTCACGAGATGGAGGACAACGTGTTCCAGGAGTATCGCAACACGATCCACTACCAGAACCGCACCGGCGTGCGTGCGACCTGCCCGGACTGCCATGTGCCCAAGGAGTGGGGGCCGAAGATGATCCGCAAGATCAAGGCATCAAGGGAGGTCTATGGAAAGATCATGGGTACGATCAATACCCGCGAGAAGTTCCAGGAAGAGCGACTGCGCCTGGCAGAGAACGAGTGGCGGCGGATGAAGGCCAACAACTCGCAGGAATGCCGCAACTGCCATAACTACGAGTACTTCGACTACTCCGTTCAGGGCCGGCGCTCCAACCAGATGCACCAGGCCGGGCTGGCCGAAGGCAAGACCTGCATCGACTGCCACAAGGGCATCGCTCACTCCCTGCCCGCAGTGGATCAGAGCATCGGCGCCGATCATGGCGGCGTCGCCCCCGAGGTCTTCCACCCCACGCCACCGAAGGCTGAATAAGACCTTCTGTCCGTCAGCGGCTTCCGGCCCGGTACGCAGTCGACGACTGTCGTGCCGGGCCGGAAGCGTTCAAGGCGTCCGGAAACGCGGCAATTTTGTCGTGTGAGCGGGTTTATAAGCAGAAAACGTTTCAGCCAGCGCCGTGCTGTGGTTCAATCCGTCCCCATGCTCGAAGCCGACAATCTTGCCTGCCTGAAAGGCGACCGCCTGCTGTTTCGTGGCCTCGCCCTGCGCCTGGCGGCGGGTGAGCTGCTGCGGATTGCCGGCCCCAACGGGGTGGGCAAGACCAGCCTGCTGCGGCTGGTCTCCGGGCTTGCGCTGGCCGAGGCGGGAGAGGTGCGCTGGAAGGGGACGGCCATCGGCCGCGACCGCGAAGCATTTCACCGCGACCTGCTTTACCTGGGTCACGCGCCTGCACTCAACGACATGCTCACACCGCTCGAGAACCTGCAGTTTGCCGTTGCCGCCGCGGGCGACGATGCTGACGCCGAAACCTGCATGCAGGCGCTGGTGCGCATCGGCCTTGCCAATCAGCTCGATCTGCCCGCGCGGGTGCTTTCCCAGGGACAGCGCCGCAGGGTGGGGCTGGCACGCCTGTTTCTGTCCGGACGGCGGCCCCTGTGGGTGCTGGACGAACCGTTTACCGCGCTCGATGTGGGCGCCGTCGAGGATCTGGCGGGCACGCTGTCGGACCATTGCACGTCTGGCGGCATGGTGATGCTCACGACGCACCAGGATGCACCATTCGCCGTGCCGCCCAAGGTGCTCGATGTCGGGGCGTTTGCGTGCTGAGGACCTTTTTTGCCGTTCTGCGCCGTGATCTGTTGCTGGCCTGGCGGGGACGGGCCGACGTCATGGTGACGCTGGCCTTCTTCGTCATCGTGGTGTGCCTGTTTCCCTTCGGTGTCGGTGCCGAGCCCAACCTGTTGCGGGCGATTGCGCCCGGCGTGCTGTGGGTGGCGGCCTTGCTGGCCTGCCTGTTGTCGCTGCACCGCCTGTTTGCACAGGACTATGCCGACGGAACTTTGGAACAGCTGCTTCTGTCAAGTGAGCCGGCAGTGCTGTGGGTGCTGGCGAAGGTGCTGGCGTTCTGGCTCACCACAGGCCTGCCTGTCGTGGCGGTGGCACCCGGCCTGGCGCTGTTACTTGACCTTGAGCAAGGCGCGTTGCCGGTGCTGGTCTTAAGTTTGGCGCTGGGTACCCCGATTCTTGCCCTGCTGGGCGCGGTCGGCGCAGCGCTGACACTGGGTGTACGTGGTGGTGGCATGCTGCTGGCACTGCTGATCCTGCCGCTGTTCGTGCCGGTGCTGATTTTCGGTGCCGGCGCGGTGGAAGCCGAGGCTTCCGGCACGGGGGCGGTGGCGCATCTGCTGCTGCTTGGCGGCGGTCTTGCCGGGGCCCTCGCACTGGCACCACTGGCGTGCGCTGCATCGTTGCGTATTTCGACTGAATGACCTGACATGGCCTCTGGCCCAAACGACCAAGACACTCGCATGAACTCAAGTCCGCGTGGTCCCAGCCTGCTCCGTTTTGCCGCTCCGCAGAATTTCTATCCGCTGGCCGGGCGCATGGCGCCCTGGTTTGCGGCGATCGCCGTCGTGCTTACGCTGGCCGGCTTGTGGCTGGCGTTCTTCGTGGCGCCGGTCGATGCGACGCAGGGCAACGTGTATCGCGTCATCTTCATCCACGTGCCGGCGGCATGGATGTCGATGTTCATTTACCTGGTGATGGCATTCTGGTCGGCGGTCGGGCTGATCATGAACACCCGCCTGTCTTTTGTCATGAGTCAGGCGCTGGCGCCAACCGGCGCGATGTTCTGTTTCGTGGCCTTGTGGACCGGTGCCTTGTGGGGGCGGCCGACCTGGGGTGCATACTGGGTGTGGGATGCGCGCCTGACCTCGCAGCTGCTGCTGCTGTTCCTCTACTTCGGCTTCATCGCGCTGACCCGTGCCATCGAGGACCCGCGCCGCGGCGATCGTGCTGGTGCCATCATCGCGCTGGTCGGGGCCGTTAATGTGCCAGTCATCTACTTTTCGGTTAAATGGTGGAACACCCTTCATCAGGGGGCGTCGGTCAGTCTGACCAAGGCGCCGTCGATGGCCACCACCATGCTGGTCGGCATGCTGGTGATGGCGTTTGCCTCATGGGCCTACACCCTCGCGGTGACCCTGTGGCGGGTGCGGCCGATGATTCTCGAGCGCGAGCGTCACACCGAATGGGTGGGGGCGGTGCTCGATCGTGAAGGAGCGCGAAGCTGATGCAATGGGAGTCGTGGTCTGCGTTCTGGGACATGGGTGGTGCGGGCGCCTTCGTATGGGGCAGCTATGGCATCACCTTCGCTGTTGTCGCGCTGGAACTTGTGCTGGTGTTTCAGCGTCGGAAGGACACCGTGAAGCGGTTGTTGCGCTGGCGCCGCGCGGTGGGCAAAGATGGATCGGGGCGCGCTGCCGCCCGCATGGAGTCTTGATATGAAACCCCGTAGCAAACGCATGATGCTGGTCGGTGGTGGCGTGGCGCTGCTCGTTGCAGCCGTTGCGCTGGTGTTATCCGCTTTTCAGCAGAACCTGGTGTTCTTTCACACGCCGACCGACGTCATGGAGGGCAAGGCGCCCACCGGCAAGACCTTCCGCATTGGCGGTCTGGTCGAGGACGGATCGCTGCAGCGCGAAGCCGACGGGCTCACCGTCCGCTTTGCCATCACCGATACTGCCAAGGTGATCCCGGTCACCTACAAGGGCACGCTGCCCGACCTGTTCAAGGAAGGCAAGGGTGCCGTGATCCAGGGCTCGCTTGGCGCGGACGGTCAGTTCCGTGCCACCGAAGTGCTGGCCAAGCACGACGAGAACTACATGCCGCCGGAAGCCGCGCACGCGGTTGAAGAGGCACAGAAAACCGCCGCGACGGTGAGCCAATGATCCCCGAACTTGGTCACTTTGCCCTTGTCATGGCGCTGGTCCTGTCGCTGGTGCAGGCCGTTGTGCCGCTCGTGGGGGCGTCGCGCAACAATCCGTCGATGATGGCCGTTGCCCGGCCTGCAGCGCAGGGGCAGTTCGTTTTCGTGGTGTTTGCCTTCGCCTGTCTGACCTGGGCTTTCATCAACAGCGATTTCTCGGTTCGACTGGCTGCGGTCAACTCCAACAGCGATACGCCGCTGATGTACAAGATCACCGGTGTGTGGGGTAACCACGAGGGCTCGCTGTTGCTGTGGGCGATGTCGCTGTCGCTATGGACCGTGGCGGTCAGCGTGTTTTCGCGCAGCGTGCCACAGCCGTTTCTGGCGCGGGTCATCGGTGTGCTGGGCTGTGTCAGCGTCGGCTTCATCGCCTTCATGCTGGTGACATCCAACCCCTTTGACCGCCTGCTGCCGGGTGCGGCGGAGGGGCGTGACCTGAATCCGCTGCTGCAGGATCCGGGCATGATCATTCACCCACCGCTGCTGTACATGGGCTATGTCGGATTCTCGGTCGCGTTCGCGTTCGCCATTGCGGCACTGCTGACCGGACGCCTGGATGCGGCATGGGCGCGCTGGTCGCGGCCGTGGACGATTGCTGCCTGGGTCTTCCTCACCGCCGGCATCATGGTGGGGTCGGCGTGGGCGTATTACGAACTGGGCTGGGGTGGCTGGTGGTTCTGGGATCCGGTGGAAAACGCTTCGTTCATGCCGTGGTTGCTGGGCACCGCACTGATCCACTCGCTCGCGGTAACCGAAAAGCGCGGTGCGTTCCGCAGCTGGACGGTGCTGCTGGCCATTGGCGCGTTTTCGCTGTCGCTGCTCGGTACCTTCCTCGTGCGCTCCGGCGTGATCACCAGCGTGCACGCCTTCGCCACCGACCCGGCGCGCGGCATGTTCATTCTCGGCCTGCTGGTGCTGGTGATCGGGGTGTCGCTGCTGCTGTACGCGTGGCGTGCGCCGCGCCTTACCGGTGGCGGCAGCTTCGGCCTCGTTTCGCGCGAAACCACGCTGCTGGGCAACAACGTGCTGTTGGCGGTGGTGTCGGCCTCGGTGCTGCTGGGTACGCTGTATCCGCTTTTCCTCGACGCGCTCAACATGGGCAAGATCTCGGTCGGCCCACCGTATTTCGAGGCGGTTTTCGTGCCGCTGATGACGCCGGTCGTGGTGCTGATGATGTTCGCGCCCTTCCTGCGCTGGAAGAACGACAAGGTGGATGCGGTCGCAAGGCGCCTGGCCCCGGCCGGCGTTGCGAGCATCCTCATTGGCGTGGGCGGTGCATTCGCGATCGGTCATCCGACCTGGCGCACGATGCTCGGGCTCACCCTTGCGGCATGGGTCGTGCTGGCGAGCTTCCAGCTGCTTGCCAGTCGTCTGCGTGAGCGTGCGGGTGCAACGATGTCGAGTCGTCTTTCCACCATCCCCGCTGCATGGTGGGGCATGTGGACTGCCCACTTCGGCATTGGCATCTTCATCATTGGCGTGACGCTTGTCAGCAGCATCGATGCCAGCCTCGACTTGCGCATGAAGGAGGGTGACCGTGCCGATTTTGCCGGCTACAGCTTCAACTTCAAGGGCGTGGAGCGCATTGCGGGACCCAACTACGATGCCTCGCGGGCAACGATCGAACTGAGCAAGGACGGGAAGCTCGTAGACCTGCTGACGCCGGAGAAGCGCGTGTATCGCGCCATGGGCATGCCGATGACGGAAGCCTCCCTCAATATCGGCCCCTTCCGCGATATCTACGCCTCGCTCGGCGAGCAGTTGCCGGAGGGTGACTGGATCGTGAGTCTGCACCGCAAGCCCTTCATCAGCTGGATCTGGGTGGGCTGCATCCTGATGGCGCTCGGCGGCATTTTTGCCGCTGCAGATCGTCGTTACCGCCGTCTGGCCGAACGCAGCGCCCCCAAGGGTGCTGCGCAGCAAGCCATCTGAGAAGCATTCATGAAAGCCAAGTTCCTTGTTCCGCTGTTCCTGTTTCTGCTGTTGATCGGATTTCTCGGTTTCGGTCTCACCCTCAACCCACGGGAAGTGCCGTCGCCGCTGATCGACAAGCCGGCGCCGGCGTTCCGGCTCGCACGGCTTGATCAGCCCGAGCAGACCTTTGGTCTCGACGAGATGAAGGGCCAGGTGTGGTTGCTCAACGTATGGGCGTCGTGGTGTGTGGCCTGTCGTCAGGAGCACCCGGTGCTGGTCGAACTGTCCCGCCGCGGCGTGGTGCCCATCGTCGGCCTCAACTACAAGGAAGTGCGAGGCGATGGTGAAATCGACGCCCGCGGCATGGCACTCGATGTCGAGACCGGGCAGGCGATCGAGCGCGCGCGTGGCTGGCTGAGCCGCCACGGGAATCCCTATCAGTTGTCGGTGATGGATATCGACGGCAGGGTGGGGATCGATTTCGGCGTCTATGGCGTGCCTGAAACCTTCCTCATCGACAAGCAGGGGCGCATCCGCTTCAAGCAGATCGGGCCGGTCACGCCTGAGAATCTGAAAAACGTGCTGATGCCCAAGATCGAGGAGTTGCAGCGTGCAGGCTGAGCATTTTGTATCGGGGCGACGCCTTGTCGGGGCCCTGCTCATGGTGTGTGCGTTCGGCAGCGGCGCAATGGTTCATGCCGCCGAGCCGGGTACTGCCACGCCGGTGGTGGCCAATCAGGCGCTCGAGGATGAAGTCCTGGAGCTCTCTCACAAGCTGCGCTGCCTGGTGTGCCAGAACCAGTCGATTGCCGAATCGAACGCGCCCCTGGCGATCGATTTGCGCAATCAGGTGCGTGAGCAGCTTGAAAGCGGCAAGAGCAAGGATGACGTGATCGACTATCTGGTCGAGCGCTACGGTGACTTCGTGCTCTACGAGCCGCCGTTCAAGGCCACCACGATGCTGCTGTGGGGTGGCCCCGCTGCGCTGCTGATCGGCGGCGCGGGCTGGCTTGCCCTGCGGCTGCGCCGGCGTCAGGCTGAAGCTGCCGCTCAGGAAAACCTTTCCACCGCAGAGCGCGATCGTGCCCGCGCACTGCTTGCGGGCGATACGCCCGTAACCGCAGACATCCCGTCTGCCGAGGAGCCCCGTTCGTGATCACCTTCCTGATTGTCGCCGGCCTGTTGGTGGCCGGCGCCTTGCTCATGGTCGTCCCGCCATTGCTCGGGCGCGGTCGTGACGCTTCCGTTACGCCGGCTGCGGCCGATGCCGAGCAGGCCGCGACGGCCATGCTGGTGCTGCGTGAGCAGCTCGCTGATCTTGATGCCGAACGGGCTGCAGGCGGAATCGACGACGCCACCTATGTGCGCAGCCGCGATGAACTCGAGCGCCGTGCGCTGGATGAGGGCAAGGTCATGGCGCCCAGCGCCAGCGCCCGCCCCGCCCGCGTTTGGGCGGTGCTGGTGGGGCTCGGTGTGCCGGTAATGGCGGCGATGATCTATCTCTCGGTCGGCACGCCGGACGCGCTCGACCCGCAGAAGGTCGCTGGGCAGCAGACCTTCTCCCCCGAGCAGATCAGGGAGATGGTCGGCACGCTCGAGGCCCGTCTCGAGAACGAGCCCGACAACGTCGAAGGCTGGGCCATGCTCGCCCGCTCCTGGCTGGTGCTGGAGAACTACCCCGAGGCTTCCAAGGCCTACGCACGGCTCGCCGAACTGATCCCGGACAATGCCGACGTGGTTGCCGACTGGGCCGACGTTGTGGCAACCAAGAACGGCAGCATCATTGGCGAGGCGGAGACACTGGTTGCGCGTGCGCTCGAGATCGACCCCAACCACGTCAAGTCGCTCGCACTGGCGGGTACGGGCGCGTACCAGCGCGGCGATTTTGCGGCTGCAGCAGCACTGTGGGAGCGCATCCTGGCGCGCGTTCCGCCCGGGCAGGAGATCGAGGGGCAGTTGCGTGCGAGCATCAATGACGCGCGCGAAAGGGCTGGATTGCCTGCACTCGCGGCTTCGGCCGGGCAGCGGATGCCGCCTGCACAGGCTGTGGCGAACGGTGAGGGTGCTGCGGACAGCGCACTGAAGATTGCCGGCCGGCTCGACGTCGCTCCTGCGCTGCGCGATCAGGTGCTGGCGGACGACACGGTGTTCGTGTTCGTGCGCGGCGGCGCGGGTGGACCGCCGATTGCCGCGCTGCGCTTCAAGGGCAGCGAGTTGCCGCTCGACTTCAGCTTCGACGGCGTTCCCCGCATGTCGGGCAACGCACCTCTGCCGGAAACACTGGCGCTGGCCGTGCGGGTGTCCAAGTCCGGTGATGTGATGGCCAAGCCGGGCGACCTCGAAGGACGGATCGACGGCCTGGCAGCGGACGCCAGCGGCGTGGCGCTGACCATCGAGAAGGTGCACCAGTAAGCCGGGGAGGGTGCCCCAGGTTCAGGCCTGGGGCCGACGCTGCGCGGGAGTAGCGACGACATGCGCCGCGTCCCGGTTTCTGCCCCGGTGCTTAACCGAGATATTCGAAGCGGACCCGCTTCACGTTGCACAGCAGCTCGTAGGAAATCGTGCCGACACCCGCCGCGATGCGGTTGATCGATATCTGACGGCCCCAGAGCTCGACCCGGCTGCCAATGCCTGCGTCGGGGAGGTCGGTCAGATCCACCGTCATCATGTCCATCGAGACCCGGCCGATCAGGCGGGTGAGCTTTCCATCCACCGCGACCGGCGTCCCTTCGGGCGCGCTGCGCGGATAACCATCGGCGTAACCCATTGCCACCAGGCCGACGCGTGTCGGCGCCTCGGCGACGAAGCGGCCGCCGTAGCCCAGCACCGCACCCGCCGGAATGTCGCGCACCGCCATGATCTGGCTCTCCAGCGTCATGACCGGAAGCAGCCCGTGATTCTCCTCGGGCATCGGATCGGCGCCGTAGAGCAGGATGCCGGGGCGGCCCCAGTCACGGTGCGCGTCCGGCCATCCGAGAATGGCACTGGAGTTGGCCAGGCTGCGCAGCCCGGGCAGGTCGCGGGTACCGGCGTCGAATGCGGCGATCTGCTCCGCGGTGGTGGCGACATCGGGTTCGTCCGCGCGCGCAAAGTGCGTCATCAGCGCGATGTCGGAGACCTTGCCGGTGTCGTTCAGGCGTTGCCAGGCACCCCGCACCCCGTCGGGCAGGAAGCCGGCGCGGTTCATGCCCGAGTTGACCTTGAGCCATACGTGCAGCGGTGCGCTCAGCGCCCGGGACTCGATCATCTCGATCTGCGGATCGTGGTGCACGACCGTCCACAGCCGGTGGCGCACCACCTCATCGAGTTCGGCAGCGTCGAACACGCCTTCGAGGAGCAGGATTGGATGGGTGATGCCGGCGGCGCGCAGTTGCAGCGCCTCGTCCAGAAAGGCGACGGCGAAACCGTCCGCCTCGGCCGCCAGCGCGCGGGCGCACTCGACTGCGCCGTGCCCATAGGCATTGGCCTTGACCACAGCGAATGCGCGGCCGCCATGTCGTGATCGCGCAAGCCGGTAGTTGTGACGAAGGGCTTCGAGGTCAATCAGGGCACGGGCGGGACGCATGGACAGGGGCTATCTGGAAAAAGCGAAATGGTGCGCCTTATCGGGGGCGACTGCAATCCGGCTGGCGCGCCGTTCCCCGGTCGCTCAGGACAGGCGGAAGCGCTGCACTGCCTGGGTCAGCGCCGCCGCCGATCGCTCCAGTCCGCCGACTTCCTGTGCGACCTTGCTCGCCGAATCGGCGCTGTCCTGTGCCATGTTGGCGATGGCCTCCACCGAGTGTGCAATCTCGCCAGCGCCTTCCTGCTGCTCGAGCAGCGAGTGGGCGATGGCCTCGACGACGCGCTCGACCTTGCCCGCCTCGTCGGTGATCTCTGCGATCGAGCCTTCCGCTTCGGCCGCCAGTCGAGTGCCGTTTCCGACCCGTGTTACCGCGTCCTCGATGCTGCCAAGCGCGGCACTGCGACTGTTGCGGATGTCGTCGATCATGGCGGAGATCTCTTCGGTGGCGGCCGCGGTGCGCTCTGCAAGCTTGCGTACCTCGTCGGCAACAACCGCGAATCCGCGGCCCTGCTCGCCGGCACGTGCGGCCTCGATCGCGGCGTTGAGCGCGAGCAGGTTCGTCTGCCCGGCAATGTCCCTGATCAGCCCGACCACCTCGGCCACCCGCTCGGACTGCTTGCCCAGCTGTTCGACGTTCTTTGCCGAGTCACGGATGGTGGAGGCGATGCTGCCGATCTCGTCGAGCGTGGCATTGACGACGCGGGCCCCGGCGCGTGCTGCCGCGCCAGAATGTGCGGCGAGTTGCCGGGCCGACTCGGCCTCGCTCGACAGCGTCGAGATGGCGCCGGTGAGGCCTTCGATCTGGGTGGACATGCCGACCGTCGCCTGCCGCTGCCGCTGCATCAGTTCCGCGACCACGCCGGACTGGCGGTCGAGCGCGCGTGCGCTCCCCGCCACCGTGCTTGCCTCGTGCTCGACCTGTGTGAGCGTGCTGCCAAGCTCGGCGCGCATCTTCGCCACCAAGCCGAGCAGGCCGTCAGCGGTCTGGGTGGCAGCACCGGGCCGCAGATCGCCTTCGCCGATCCGGGTTGCCAGTTCCGCAACCCGGGCCGATTCGACGGCGTCGCGCTGCAGGCTGACCGCCATGTACATCAGCATTCCGGCCTCGACGACGACAAAGGCGGCGTGAAGCGCAACGCGGCCCAGACCGGTCGAGCCCTCGAACACATAGACCCCCCAGTTGAGGGCCTGAAGGTAATTGAAGCTCAGGTGATGAACCGCGATCAGCAGCGCAGCGGCGAGGATGGGGCGCCAGTCGCGGTAGTAGAGCAGGAAGGCGAGCAGGGCGAAGATGCTGAAATGCACCTCGGTGAGGCCTTGCGTCTGCTGAATGGCCAGTGCGGAGAACACCATCAGCGCGCAGGCGACGGCGATCCGGCTGACGAGTGTGCCGGGCGCGAGTCGATGGATCAGCACCGGAACGGCGAGTGCGGGCAGCCCGACCGCGAGCGTGATCGACCACGTACCGGTGGCACCTGCCACCCCGAGGGTGATCAGCAGCAGCGCAGCGAGCGTGACCAGCATGACACGGTCTGCGTGAATCCGGTAGGCGCTCAGGAGGTCATCAGTCGTCATCGTCGTGATCCGGTGGTGAAGCAGGGTGGAAACGCTTTCGGCTCATCGCGTGAAACATGCCGTGCCGGGCGGAGCGTCCATCATCGACACCCCCAGCAGCACCGCGCTGTAGCCCAGCCAGCCGGCAAGAATGAACCATGCCCACGCGGCAGGCAGGCGCTTTCCCTTGTCTGGCTTGCTCTGGTTCAGGTCCATGGCCTTCTAATCCTTTCGGTCTATGCAGTCACGTCGGATGAGGAGAGGCAGAGTATGACTTTTTGTCTAGGACAAATCATCAGAAATTTTGCCGGCGTGCGATCCGGCGTCGACGTGCATGCAAATGCAATGGGGTCGGGGCAGGGCGATCCTGGCTGATTCGCGCGCCTGTTTGAGCTTGCGCAATTCCGCTGAAGATACGGCTACGGTATAGTCCGCAGCTTGAAGCCGGTGCGCCGACCTTCCGCACATCCGCGCGGCGCCCGCCACTCCGTACCAGATGGTGATTCTGTCGTGAATACAAATGAACTTCCGTCCTCCGCACGGGCGTGTGATGTGCTCGTCATCGGGGGCGGGCCGGCGGGCTCGACCGCGGCGGCGCTGCTGGCCGGGAAAGGGCATCGTGTCACCGTCCTCGAGAAAGCGCACCACCCGCGTTTCCATATCGGCGAGTCCCTGCTCCCGGCCAATCTGCCCCTGTTCGAGAAACTCGGCGTGGCCGACGAGATGCGCGCGATCGGGATCCGGAAGTACTCGGCCGAGTTTGTGTCGCCCCAGCATGCCGAGCAACAGCGTTTCAATTTCGGTGAGGCATGGGACAAATCCATGCCCTATGCCTATCAGGTGCGTCGTGCCGAGTTCGACCACATCCTGATCCGCAATGCGGCGGCCAAGGGCGCCGAGGTGATCGAGGGCTGCCGGGTGAAGGACCTCAGCTTTCATGCGGACGGCGCCACTGTCAGTGCCGAGCACGAAGACGGTCGTCGCGAGAGCTGGTCGGCGCGCTTCGTGATCGACGCCTCCGGCCGCGACACTTTCATCGCCAATCGCATGCGCGCCAAGCATCGCAACCCGCTGCACAACAGCTCGGCGATCTACGCGCACTTCGCCGGCGTCCGGCGTCACGACGGCGACGCCGCGGGGAACATCTCCATCTACTGGTTCGAGCACGGCTGGTTCTGGGTGATCCCGCTGGCCGACGGTGCAACCAGTATCGGTGCGGTAACCTGGCCCTACTACATGAAGCAGCGCGCCGGCCGCTCGCTGGACGACTTCCTCGCCGACACGATCGCGCTGTCGCCGGCCCTGGTCGAACGCATGCAGGGCGCGAGCCGGATTTCGCCGACGGAGGCGACCGGCAACTTCTCCTACACCACTGATCACACGCACGGGCCGCACTACATTCTGCTTGGCGATGCCTATGCCTTCATCGACCCGGTGTTCTCTTCGGGCGTGATGCTGGCCATGCAGGGTGCCTTCTTCGGCGCCGACGCGGTCGACACCTGCCTGCGTCAGCCCGAGCGCAGCAAGGCGGCCATGGCGCGTTTCGACAAGCTCGTCCGTCATGGTCCGAAGGCCTTCTCGTGGTTCATTTACCGCATGACCAGTCCGACCATGCGTGACCTGTTCATGGGCCCGCGCAACCTGCTGCGCATGAAGGAAGCGCTGCTCTCGCTGCTGGCGGGTGACATCTACGGCAAGACGCCGATCTGGCCCTCGCTGCTGGCGTTCAAGACGGTCTATTACCTGTCGGCCCTGAGCCACCTGCCGCGCACGCTCGCGGCCGGGCGCAAGCGCAAGCGCGACATCCTGCCGGTGGAAGACGGTGAGATGGTGGTGCGCGGATGAGCGGCGGTTCGAAGTTGCAGTTGCTGTCGCCGCTGGATGTCGATGCACCGCTGCCCTCCGCCATCGATCCCGCGCGCGTCTTTGGCGAGATCCGCTTTGGTGAGGACTGTGCGGCGGGCGAGGCGTTTCCGTGTCTGCGCGTCTGTTCGCCCACCCTGGTGCCGGCGAACCCGTGGCGGGCCGTGTGGCTCTCCGATCATGCCCTCGTTGCCGGCCGCCACGGACAGGTGGCCTATCGTCACGACGATGAACTGATGTACGGCGTGATCTCGGTCGATGAGTCGGCGTTCGTCGATACGCCATCGGCGAGCGCCTTGCAGCAGGCCGCCGAGTTCGCCTACCGCGAGGTCTTTGCCGCGCTGGCGCACGCCGGCTTTCCCGGCTTGCTGCGGGTGTGGAACTACCTGCCGCGGATCAACGAGATCGAGAACGGGGTCGAGCGCTATCGCAAGTTCAACATCGGCAGGCAGGATGCCTTTGCCGCCTGCGGCCGCGCGCTGACCGGACGAGTGCCTGCGGCCAGCGCGCTCGGGGTGCGCCACGGCGCGCTCGAGATCGGCTTCTTTGCGGTGCGGCGCGCCCTGCTTGCGGTCGAGAACCCGCGCCAGGTCAGCGCCTATCATTACCCCGAGACCTATGGCCCGCGCAGCCCGACCTTCTCGCGCGCGGCGGTCAGCAGCAGCATGGTGCAGGATGTGCTGTTCATTTCGGGTACGGCGAGTATCGTTGGCCATCAGACCCTGCACCATGGCGATGTGGCGGCGCAGACGCGCGAGACGCTGGTGAATATCGATACCGTGCTGGCCGAGGCGGCGCGGGTTGCCCCGCTGCTGAGCCCGGCGCGTGAGGATCTGGCGTGCCTGGGCTACGTGCGCGACCCCGCGGATCTTGAGACCATCCGCGCCGAGGTGCGGCGCGTGATCGGGGATGAAACACAGGTGTGCTACGTTCAGGCGGATATCTGTCGCACCGACCTGCTCGTCGAAATCGAAGCCAGCGGTGGCCACCCGACTCAAGGAGCTCGTTCATGAAACCGAACGCACTGTCATCGTTTGCATTAGGTGCGCTGCTTGCCGCAGGGGCGGCCCTGCCGGCGCATGCCGGCGAGGAAAAGCCGCTGTGGGAGCTGGGCCTGGGCGTGGGGGCGGTGTCCTTTCCCGACTACCGGGGCTCCGACCGGCAGCGGGTGCATGGGCTCGCAGTGCCGTATTTCGTGTATCGGGGCGAGTTCTTCAAGGCCGACCGTGACGGCATTCGCAGCATCTTCTTCGACAGCGACCGGGTACAGCTCAATCTGAGTATGTCGGCCTCGCTCCCGGTGGACAGCGACGGCAACAGTGCCCGCCGTGGCATGCCCGACCTCAAGCCGACGGTGGAGATCGGGCCCTCGCTCGAGTTCAACCTGTGGCGCACCGACTGGCACAATGCGCGTATCGACCTGCGCCTGCCGGTGCGTGCCGCCTATACCGTGAAGGGCCCGGTCAAGCATGTGGGCGTGACCTTCACCCCCTTCATCAACCTCGACATCGACCCCTTCGGCGACTCGGGCTGGAACCTCGGCATGATGGCCGGGCCGATCTACGCCAATGCCCGTCAGCATCGTTACTTCTACGATGTGAAGCCGGAGTTCGCGCTGTCCGACCGGCCGGCTTACGAGGCCTCGGGCGGCTACTCGGGCGCCCAGTTCATCACCGCGCTGTCGAAGCGCTTCGACCGTTTCTGGGTGGGCAGCTTTCTGCGCTACGACACCCTGCGCGGCGCCGCTTTTGCCGACAGCCCGCTGGTTCAGCGCGATCACGCCTGGGCCGCCGGCGTGGCCATTGCCTGGGTGATCGGTGAGTCCTCGCGCAAAGTCGTGGTGGAAGACTGAGGCACGCCGTGAGTGCATCAAGCCCCCGCCGGTTTCCGGCACTCTATGAGTATTTCTGTCTCTATTTCGGGCTGTTTGCGCTTGGCGTGCTGTGCCTGGGATGGTCGCTGCTGGCCGCCATCCTGCATCCCTTCATGCGCGACGGCGCGGCGAGCCGGCTGGGGCGGCGCGCGATCACCGGCGTGTTCCGCATCTACCTGTTCCTGCTCGGGGCGCTGGGCGCCTGCCGCTTCGACATCAGCGAACTGGATGCGCTTAAGGATCAGGGGCCGATGATTCTGGCGCCGAACCACCCCTGCCTGCTCGATGCGGTGATGGTGATCGCACGCCTGCCCAATGTGGCCTGCATCATGAAGGCATCCCTGATGAAGAACGTCTTTCTCGGCGGTGGCGCGCGGCTTGCGCGCTACATCCCGAACGGCCGGCCCTTGCAGATGGTGTATGCCTCCTGCGAGGCGCTGTCCGCGGGCGGCCAGTTGCTGATGTTTCCCGAGGGAACGCGCACGGTGCGTGCTCCGGTCAACGAGATTACGCCCAGTGTGGCGCTGATCGCGCGACGTGCGAAGGTGCCGGTTCAGACCATCATCATCGAGACCGACTCGGACTATCTGTCCAAGGGCTGGCCCTTGTTCCGGCGTCCGCCGATGCCGATTCACTACCGCGTGCGGCTTGGCCGGCGTTTCGATCCACCTGCCAATGCCACGACGTTCTGTGGCGAACTCGAGGCTTACTTCGCCGAGGAGCTTGCGCGCGCACGTTTCGTGCCGCCGCAGTTCGCCACCGAGCGCCCGAGCGCGGCGCACACACTCTGATCCGGCCTCGCCCATGACGTCCTCCTCCACCCATGCGGTATTGATTCCGAGCTACAACCCCGGCCCCAAGGTGTTCGACACCGTGCGCGAGGCGCGCGCGCAGTGGGCGCCGGTGTGGGTGGTGGTGGACGGCAGTACCGATGGCACCGACGTGCAGCTGCAGGCGATGGCCGCGGAGGACGAGGGGCTGCAGGTCTTCGTGCTGCCGGAGAATGGCGGCAAGGGGGCTGCCGTGCTGTACGGCCTGGACGAGGCGGCGCGGCAGGGCATCACCCATGTGCTCACCATGGACTCCGACGGCCAGCATCCTGCCGCCCTGATCCCGCACTTCATGGCCGTGTCCGCGGGCGCGCCCGAGTGCATGGTGCTTGGGCGTCCTGTGTTCGATGCCAGTGCGCCGCTGTTGCGCGTGCGCGGGCGCAAGATCTCGAACGCCTGGGCCAACCTGGAAACCCTGTGGGTGGGCATCGGCGATTCGCTTTACGGCTTTCGCGTCTATCCGGTGGCGCCGCTGCGCGCGCTGATGCAGGGGCAGCGCTGGATGCGGCGCTTCGATTTCGACCCGGAGGCGGTCGTGCGTCTGGCCTGGCGCGGCGTGAAACCGATCAACATCGATGCGCCGGTGAAGTACTTCAACGCGGACGAGGGCGGGGTGTCGCACTTCAATTACCTGCGCGACAACACCTTGCTGACCTGGATGCACTGCAGGCTGCTGCTCGGCTTCATCCTGCGCCTGCCCGTGCTGCTCTGGCGTCGCGTGCGCGGCTGAACTCCCCGGCCGGTGTCAGTACGCCGTCCGCACGCTCACGCGGGTTCGGCCCTCGCCTCAGGGTCGTCCGCAATCCTTAACCGGTTTCTGCCTTCGGCCTTGGCGGCGTAGAGCGCCTTGTCGGCACGCTGCAGGATGCGCTCCATCGCGTCGCCACGCCCGGCGAGACAGGCACCGACGCTGACCGTGATCGAGGTTTCGTCGGCGAGCTGAATGCCGGTTTCGATGCTGTTGCGGATGCGCTCGCCCAGGCGCGCAAGGGTGTCGTGATCGCAAGGTGCGAGCAGGATCAGGAACTCGTCCCCGCCCCAGCGCGCCGCGCAGTCGTAGGGGCGGATGCTGGCGTTGATCAGGCTGCCGACTGAACGCAGCGCCTCGTCCCCGGCCGAGTGCCCGAGGAAGTCGTTGATCTGCTTGAACTCGTCGATGTCGATCCAGATCAGGCCGAAGCGGCTTTGCTCGCGTTCGGCGCGTTTGACCTCGGCGTTGATGCGCTCGGTAAAGCCACGGCGGTTCAGCAGCCCGGTCAGGGGATCCACACTGGCCAGCCGGTGCAGCTCTTCGGTGCGCGCGGCCACACGGTGCTCAAGTTCCTGCGTGTGGCTGCGCACGGATTCGGCCATGGCGCTGAAATGACCGGAGAGACGACCGATCTCGCCTTTTGCGGGCGGCAGCGCGAGCGGGTTGAGGTCGCCGTCCCGAACCCGCAGCATGGCGTTCTCGAGGTTTGCCACCGGATTCAGCACCCATCGGCTGAGGATGTAGTTGAACAGCAGCAGCGCCACCACCAGCGTCGCGGCAAAGATGAGCAGCACGCTGGTGAAGCTGTGCAGCGGCATCAGCACATCGAGGTCGAGCATGGTGACTTCGTACCAGTCGAGCTCCGGCAGATAGGCCACGCCCGCGAGGTAGCGCTTGCCCTCGTAAGTGACGAAACGGCTGATCACCCGGGTGTCGTGTTCGCGTTCCGGGCCGGCCCCGGCAAGCTCGCGCATCGCGGCGCGGATGAAGGTGCGATCCTGCCCGTCGCTGAGCAGGCGATCGATGGTGATTTTTTCACCGTCGGTTTTGACGATGCTGGCGTAGTCGATGTAGCGCAGGTCGCGATGCAGCTGGATCGCGCCATTGTGGTCGACGAAGAGGGTGGTGATGCCGGGTTGGGCAAGCTGGACGATGTCGCGGATGAAGCGGTCGAGGTCGAGTCCGGTGCCGACCACGCCAAGGGTCTCGTCGCCGTCGCGGATCAGGACGTCGATCCAGAGCTTGGTCATCCCGAGGAATTCGTCCTTGTTGACGTTGAGATGGAATTCGCGGCCCTGACGGATGATTTCGTAAAACCAGCTGTCCGATGGCGTCGTGGGGCTCAGGTGATAGCGGAGTTGCCGACCGGCGTAGTCGTTCTGGGCGTTGTTGTGATAGTAGGCACCCGATGCGCGCAGCGCGGCAAAATAGCTGCCGTCCTGGAAGTTGCGGCGGAAGGTCTCCATCTCCGTGATTGCTTCCTGCATGTACGCAGGATTGTCGGGCTCCTTCGCCCAGCGCCGGATGAGTTGCGAGTGCGCCATCTGCCGGGAAAGCGCGATTTCCCGGATCAGCGGCTGCAGGAGCCGGGCGGAGTCGTAACGCACCTGGGTTTCGACCAGACGCACGCCCCATTGCTCGATGATGCCTTCGGCAATCCGCTGGAATGCAAACCAGCTCGCACCGGAGGCGATCAGGATGATGGCTGCGGCGAGGATCAGGAAGCGGGGCTTCAGATTCATTTGGCGGAAGGGCTGCTAAAGTCCCTTGAGATAAGCGGGTCAAGGTAGCACATAAGGGTGCAGTGGTTAAACGCCGGGTACAGGCCGGACATGCTCATTCGCGCACCCTCGGCGGCAGTGGGTGACCAATCGCCGGGAGCCAGATGCGAAGGCACGGGGTGGTCAGGATGGTGCTGAAGATGGCCATGATCACCAGCATGGTGAACATGGTCTGCGAGATCACACCGAGATCGTAGCCGACGTTGATGACGACCAGCTCCATCAGCGCCCGGGTATTCATCATGATCCCAAGAATGCCAGCCTCGCCGTGAACTAGTCCGCAATGGCGGGCCGCAAGGTAGGATCCGCCGAACTTTCCGAGTGTGGCGAGTGCGATCACCAGCGCACACCAGCCCCAGTCGGCAAGGCTGTCGAGACTGCCGATATCGGTGCGCAGACCGGTATAGGTGAAGAAGACCGGCAGAAAGAAGACGCTTACGAAATGCCCGACGCGCGTGTTCCAGGCCTCGCGCAGGCCGTGTTCGTCGTGCAGGATCACACCCATCAGGAAGCCGCCGAAGATGGCAAAGATGCCCAGCTGATAGGTGCACATGCCGGCGCCAAAGATCAGCGCCAGCAGGAACCCCATCAGATTGGGCGGCAGCCGGCCGCGACCGGGGCGGGCACGATGCACCAGACGCTTGACCAGCGGGCGCAAGACGAACCAGCTCAGGCCGAAGAACACCAGGACCAGCACGATGCGGGTCAGGAAGTCGAGCGCATCGAGCTGGGCGGCAGCAAGGGTGGAGACCAGCGCCAGCAGCAGCCAGCCCACCACGTCGTTGATCGCGGCTGCGCTGATCGCGATCACCCCGAGCGGGCTGCGGGTGAGCTGGAACTCGATCATGATGCGACCAAGAATGGGCAGCGCGGTGATCGAGAAAGCGGTGGCCACGAACAGCCCGGACACCCGGGGGTCGGCGCCCGCAGGTTGCAGCGGTGTGGCCAGCCAGCCGAGGGCGAAACCGAGGGCAAAGGGCAGCGTCAGCCCGGCGCTGGCGACCCATGCCACCGTATGGCGGTGTTTGCGCTCCGTGAGGTGGCTGAAATCGAACTCGAGCCCGATCTGGAACATCAGCAGCAGCAGACCGATCTGGGACAGGATCTGCATCGGCTCGGGGGGTGCGCTGCGAAACACGATGTCGAACAGCCCGGGCGCGAGCCAGCCGAACAGCGAAGGGCCGAGCAGAATGCCGGTGACGATTTCGCCGACCACGGAGGATTGCCCCAGCCGCAGCGCAATCTCGCCCCCCGCACGCGCCACCAGGATGATGACCGCCAGCTGCATCAGGGTGAAGAACAGCAGTGCTTCGGTCTTGTGCACGCCGGCGGCGTTCAGTGCATTGGCGGCGGTGCTCATGGGAGGTTCAGATCATGCCGCCGTTGATTGAAATGACCTGGCCGGTGATGTAGCCGGCCTGTTTCGAGGCAAGAAATCCGACCAGATCGGCCACCTCTTCCGCACGTCCTGCGCGTTTCATCGGCACCATGCGACCGATGGCCTCGGCATCGAAGGCGGCTTCGCTCATCGCGGTGTCGATGATGCCGGGGGCCACCGCGTTGACGGTGATGCCGCGGCTCGCCAGTTCCAGCGCGAGCGACTTGGTGGCGGCGTGCAGCGCCCCCTTGGCCGCGGCGTAATTGACCTGGCCGCGATTGCCGGTGAGCCCGGCGATCGAGGTGATGTTGATGATGCGTCCCCAGCGGGTGCGGATCATCGGCATCGTCAGCGGCTGGGTGAGGTTGAAGAAACCGTTGAGGCTGACGTCGATGACGCGATGCCATTGCTGCGCCGACATGCCGGGAAACACCGCGTCGTCATGGATGCCGGCATTGTTGACCACGACCTGGATCGGCCCTTCGGCAAGCAGCATCCCGATCGCCGTCGTTGTGGCTGCGGCATCGGTGAGATCGAAGGCGACGGCCTGGGCATGTCCGCCCCCACTGCGGATGGCGGCGGCAACGTCCTCGGCGGCGTCAAGCCGGCGGTTGGCATGAACGAGCACGGCGTAGCCGTCGGCTGCGAGGCGCTGGCAGATCGCGCGGCCGATGCCGCCGCTGCCGCCACTGACGAGTGCGCGAAGGGTCATGATCGGGTATCCGGAGTCAGGAAGGAGAGGGTGCGTGGCCGAGCACCACCGCGACACGCCCCTGTACCAGCGGGCGTTCGGCGGCGGAGACGGTGAAGGCGTACAGCAGGGTGCGCGCGTCGGCCGACAGGCGTTCGGCGCTGATCGTCAGCGCGCCTTCGATGTCGTCGAGGCGATCGACCATGCAGCTTACCCCGCGCGCGCTGCCCAGAAAGCCGGGGGCGGGGGCCGTCGCTGCCGGTGCCGCATCCGCCAGCAGCGCGCCATGCACTGCCATGGCCTGCGCGGCATACTCGATGGCGTTGAGCGCGCCAAGGCGGTCGCCGCTGCGCAGCGGGTTGTCGGGGGCATGGTGGCTGAGACTGGTGCAGCGGATGTGCTCCGCATCCCAGGCCTCGACGGCGTCGAGCAGGCACATCCTGCCGTGGTGCGGAATGTGGGCGGCGATCCAGTCGCGGTCGGGCAGGACGGTGCTCACGCTGACAGGCTCAGTTCGAGGCGCAGGTCGTCGAGATAGTCGATCACCACCTTGCCGCTGCGCCCCTGCGCCAGCAGCGCGAGGAGGGGCAGGCCACGGGCAGCGGGGGTGCCGCTGCGTACCGCGTCCATTTCGGCGTCGGGCAGGGTGTCGGCCGCGGCGTCGCAAAGCTCGCCGAGCTGCAGGCGCGGGGCGTCGTTGCCCCTGGGGTCGAGCAGCAAGGCCATGGCGAAGGCGTCGCTGACCTGGCGTGCTGCTGCCAGCGGCTCCGGGTAAGGGTGGTCGTACACCAGCAGCAGCACGGGCTGGGCGAGTTCGTGCGCAAGGGCGAGGGCCTCGATCAGCCCGGCGGCGAGGCTGCCGTCGTAGGACGAAATGATGGTCGAGGTCGCCATTGCGCCGGTGGCGATCCCCCAGTAGCCGGAGGCCGCATTGTTGACCGAATTGTGGAAGCGGGTCGGTGAAATCCGCCGGTCGTCGCTGGCCAGTGCCTCGCAGATGGCATGGCAGTTCGCACCGTCACCGCCGGCAGAGGCGAACACCGTCGCCAGCCGTGACGCATCGGCACCTGCAGCATCCACGGCCTCGACGCCTGCGCACAGCGCCAGCTTTACCACGGCGCCGACGCGGCGGCGTTCGGCGGGTGGCAGTACGCCGGGGCTCGGGATGCGGGTGGCGACAGGTGACCACGGCACGTCGCCTGCAAGCACGGCGCGGGCCTCGGGCCAGTTGTCGAAACCGGGGCCGATGAGGCCGACGCTGCGGATCGTTGCCGAGAGTGGCTTGGCGTTCATGATGTCTTCCCACCTGCTCGCGACAGGATGAGGCTGCAGTTGGTCCCGCCGAAACCGAGCGAGTTCGACAGGACGTGGCGCAGCGGCGCGTGCTGTGGCACCTGCCGGTAGGCAATGTCGATGGCCGGGTCCAGGTTGCGGGTGCCGGGGCTGCCGGGGATCAGCCCGTCGCTCAGCGCCAGCGCACAGAACACGGCTTCCAGCCCGCCCGCGGCGCCCAGCGTATGGCCGGTGGCGCCCTTGGTCGAGCTGGCCGGGGTTGCATTGCCGAACAGCTGGCGCACGGCGGCCCCCTCGGCGCTGTCGTTGCTTGGCGTGCCGGTGCCGTGCAGATTGATGTAGTCGATATCGGCAGTCGCCAGCCCGGCGCGCGCGAGTGCCTGCTCCATGGCCATGCGCGCACCCAGGCCGTCGGGGTGAGGCGATGACATGTGGTGGGCGTCGCTGGATTCGCCGTAGCCGCTGAGCAGGATCGCATCGTCTGCAGGGTGGGCCGGCGCACGTTCGAGCAGGGCGAAGGCGGCGGCCTCTCCAATCGAGATCCCGCTGCGTGCGGGGTCGAAGGGGCGGCAGGGCTCGGGCGCGACCAGTTCGAGCGAATTGAAACCGTAGAGCGTGGTCAGACACAGCGAATCGACGCCGCCGACAATGGCCGCGTCGACCAGGCCGAGATCGAGCAGGCGGGAGGCACTGGCGAAGACCTTTGCGCTCGATGAGCACGCAGTGGAGATCACCCAGGCCGGACCGCCGGCGCCGATGGCGTGGCGCACGAACTCGGCAACCGAGAAGATGTTGTGGCTGCCGCGGTAGTGGAAATCGGGCGGCAGCGCGCCGCTGACCGGGTCGCGTCGCCGGTACGCCAGTTCGGTTTCGAGAATGCCGGAGGTGCTGGTGCCGAGCAGCACGGCAACTCGCTTCGCGCCATACCGGCTCACCGCGTCGATCGCGGCATCGATGAATCCGTCCTGCATCAGCCCGAGCAGGGCCAGGCGGTTGTTGCGGCAGTCGTAGTCGGCCAGCGCCGGCGACATCACCACGGCTTCCAGGTCCGGTACGCGACCAATCCAGGTGTCGAGCGTGATGGTCTCGAAATCGCAGTGGCGCAGGCCGCTCCGGCCTTCGGCCAGCGCTGCGCGGGTAGCGTCCAGCCCGGTGCCGATGCAACTGGTGGCGGTATGGCGGGAGATGAGCAGAGGTTTCAACGCGCGTATCCGGTGGAATATGAACGGATTCTAACAAACCGGCCGGTATCAGGCGTTGCGCCGGGCGAGCAGCAGGGTGTTGGCAAACGGCGTGCCGGCATCCATTGCCTGTGGTGTGACGCTGAAGCCGAGCTGTTCGAGCTGCGCCTGCCACGCTGCCGCGGGGCGGCAGTAAAGGGTCGGCAGGCGGTGGCCGCGTACGCGGGTGACAAGCTGATCCACCCAGGTGCACAGCAGGAAGGGCAGTCCGGCTGCGGCGTCGCCGACACGCATGATCAGCGTGCCTTCCGGCGTCAGCGCGTCGCGCACCCGCTCCAGTACCGCGTTCTGCGCAGCGGTTTCGATGTAGTGCAGGGAGTCGAGGATCACCACCACGTTGACGTCGCCAAGCGCCACGTCGCGGATGTCGCCCTGTTCCACCACCGCGCCCGGCGGCAGCGCGGGGCGGGCGCGCTCGACGTCCCTGGGCATGAGTTCGATGCCGCGATAGGCCTGGAGCTGCGGTGCCACAGGCCAGCCGGCAGGCCAGTCGCCCGCGGCGTGCAGGCGGGCCGCCGCCGTGAGCCAGTTCGACAGCAGTCCCTGGCCGCAGCCGAGGTCGACGATGCGCGCCTGCCGCGGGAAGGCGCCATTGGCCAGCAGGCTGAAGAACACCGGGTCGCGGCCGAGCTTGCCGCGGGCAAAGTGCCAGGCGAAGTGGCCGGCCTGGCGGTAGGGGGCAGTGGCGGCGTCAAGCAGACGTTTGCGGAAGGACGAACTCATTGCAGGGCTTGGCGAAGGGTGACGGGGCGGAGATTGGCCGCGCGGATGGTGTCGAGCAGGGGCGGCAGCACCTCCAGGATGACCGCCCGCCGTTCGGGCGTGCGTGCGCAGTGGCCGTCGTGCAGCAGCAGGATGTCGCCGGCGGCGAGATCGCGGGTGAGGCGGGCGAGCACCTTGTGCGGCTGCGCTTCACGCGTGTCGAACCCGCGCCGCGTCCAGCTCGCGAGCTGCAGTCCGAGTGCGGCCAGCACGGGCTCCAGAAACGGGTTGCGCAGGCCGGCCGGGGCGCGGAAGAACCGTGGCGGGCTGCCGGCCAGCGCGGTGAGCTGCGCCTGAGCCTCGCTCAGATCGTGACGGATGCGCTTCGGGCCGAACAGCGAGAAATGGTGACGGTGGCGGTGCGAGTGGTTCTCCACCGCGTGGCCACGGCGTACGATCTCGGCAATCAGGTCGGGGTAGGCTGCGGCGCGCTCACCGATGCAGAAGAAACTGGCGCGCGCCCCGTGGCGCTCGAGCAGCTCGAGCACCGCCGGGGTGATGGTCGGTTCAGGGCCGTCGTCGATGGTGAGCGCGATCTCGCCGCGGGCAATCGCCGCTTCGGGCAGGCGGGTGATGTTGGGGCCGAGCAGCCGGCTGCGGGGCCACAGGCCGGCTGCGGTCAGCGCGAGGTGGCTGGCAACGACGGCGGCCAGTGCCCAGGGCCAGCTCTGTGGCCAGATCAGCCATGCGGCAAGCGCGCCCGGATGCAGGATCAGGGTGGCAGTAATCAGCGGGGTGGGCCGCCACGGGCGGCTGGTGTGCGGGGTATTCATGTGGGCGCGATTGTAACCGCCTGCGGCGTCTGCATCGCTCGTGCGCTGCGCATTGCTCAGGGTACGCCGATGACCAGGAACAGGGTCTTGCTGCCCTTGTCGCCCACACCGAACCCCAGGTAGGCCGGCCCAAGCGCGGTGTTGGCCGAGAGGAAGACCGAGGTTGAGTAGCGCCGGCCCGAGCTCTCGCTGGCGTTGAGCAGCTTGTCCATGCGCCCGCTTTCGAGGCTGCCGCCGAGGAAAACGCCGGAGCCGAGGATGGCCGGCAGCCGGATGGCGCGGTTGCGGTATTCGAGGCGAACAAAATCGTACTGCGCCCCGAGAAACTCCCCGAAGCGATAGCCCGACAGGCGCAGCGGCCCGCCGAGCTGGAACAGGTCCTGTCCTGGCAGGCCGTTGTCGAAGCTGGTGCCGGCCTCTGCACTGATGCCCAGCGTATGCGGGCCCTGATTGAGAAACACCTGGCCGTGACCTTCAAGCAGCGAGTAGTCGAGCTTTGTGCCGTCGCGCTGGCGCGCCTTGATGGCGGTGAGACTGAGCGCATAGCCTTCGCTGGCGAGGCGCACCCGGTCGAGCTGGTCCACCAGCAGGCGGACCTGCAGGCCGGTGGTCTCGTAGTCGCCGCCGGCGACGAGCGCCGTGCCGGTGTCGCGGGTGTAGCTGCCCTTGCGCCACACCGGGCCGGCCCGCAGCATGCCGACGGTGCCGAAGTTGTAGCCCAGGTCCATCCCCACCGTGCCCTGTTCGAAGGCGTAGGTCGCGATGCGTTCGCTGTTCACGTACAGGCTCTGCTTGTAGGTCTCCGCCGACACATAGGGCTGGACGAAGGCGCGTCCGGCGGCGTCGAGCGGCTGGTAGAACTCGGAGCTGATGCGGTTGCGCCAGCCGATCTTGAGTTCGGTGGCCCATTCCGCGCCAAGCGGATTGATCCAGGTCTTGCGGTGCTGCACGATCAGGTTGTACTGGGAGTCGCCAGTGAAGTCCGAGGCCACGCCAAGACCGAAGCCGAGGTAGTCCGGGCCCCAGCTCTTCTCGCGCGGACTCACGATCAGGGTGCGGACGCCGTCCTGCGGGGCGATGCGGTAGTCGATGCCTTCGAAGTCGCCGCGTCCGTAGATGCGGCGCATGTCGGCGGCCAGGGTTTCTTCGGACAGGGTGTCCTCGCTCGCACTGTGCATCAGGTCGCGCAGCACGGCATCGTTGGTACGCTTGAGGCCCTCGAAGCGGATCTGTGCGACCTTGCCCAGACCGTTGCTGGCCAGCGTCTGGCTGCTGCGCAATGCGAGGTATTCGTCTTCGGGCAGGCTGTAGCGCCGCAAGGTGGCGGCAAGGGCCTGCGCTGCGTCGCGCCCGCGCGCAATGGCTTCGGGCTGGCGCTCGAAACTGCCCGAGGTGATGTCGCCCAGGTCGGGGGCGATCAGGATGTCGTTTTCGCCGAGGGTGGCGAGTTCGGCGTCGACACGGCTCTTGCCGAGCAGGTTGATGAGCTGGCCCGTGATGGAGAAGGCCGAGCTGAGTTGTTCGCGCTTGAGCAGGGTCGACTGGATATTGACCGCAATCACCACGTCGGCGCAGGTCTGGCGGACCAGGCCGATGGGCAGGTTGTTGGCGATGCCGCCGTCGACCAGCAGCTTGCCGTCGAGCTCGACCGGTGCCATCACGCCCGGAATCGCCATGCTGGCCCGCATCGCCTGCGGCAGGCTGCCGTGCTCGAGGATGACGGCGTCGCCGGTCTCGATGTCGGTGGCGACGGCCTTGAACGGAATCGGCAGATCGGCAAAGCGCTCCACGTCGGCCACCGGGCGGGTGAGGCGGCGCAGGAAGCTCTCGATCTCGACGCCGCTGACCAGACCGCGGGCCGCGGCAATGCCATTCGCCTTGAGTCCCAGTTCGACTTCGCTCAGGCCCTTCAGCGCATCGGCCTTGCGCCTGATCGACTGCTCCCGGCGCGGCGGCTTGTCGTTGAACACGTCGTCCCAGTCGGTGGCGACGACAGCCGCTTCGAGATCGTCTGCGGACAGGCCCGCGGCATAGGCGCCGCCGACGATGGAGCCCATGCTGGTGCCGGTGATGCAATCGACCGGAATGCGCAGGGCCTCGAGCACCTGCAGCACGCCGATGTGGGCGGCACCGCGGGCGCCGCCGCCGGACAGGGCGAGGCCGATGCGGGGGCGCTGGGGCGGTGCATCGGCGAATGCCGGCAACACGCTGGACAGCATGAGAAAGGCAAGCAGCACAAGGCTTGCCGGGCGCAGCAGGGTGGGAGTGGGCATTGCGTCAGGGCGCTTGAAGCGGATGGAGCGGGAGATAGGATTGCCACAGTTGAAGCCAGGTCGGCCAGTCGTGGCCCCCGGCGATACGACAGATCTGCGCTGCTGGCAGCACCGCGGCCATCAGCGCATGTCCGCCGGAGAAACGGTCGTCATTGCCATAGCCCAGCCACACCGGTGGCGTGCGGGTGCGGGCCGCGTCCCGCAAGGCGCGCCAGCCGCGGCGCTCGTCGTTGGCGGCGAGGCCGTCGTCGGCCTGCCATGCTGAGAGGCCGCCGGCCGCGGCGATTTCGCGGGTGATGCTGCGGTTGCCGGGATAGGGCGCGAGCAGCACCAGCCCGTCGCTGCCACCGGGGTGCAGATCGGCATGCATCAGCGCGGTGATTCCGCCAATCGAGATTCCGCCGGTGAGAATGTGCGGATACATCGCCCGCCGCGGCGCAATGATTTCGGCCTCGACGCGGGTGGCAAGGCTACCGTCGCAGACCGCTGCCAGATCGCTTTCCACCAGCACCAGGTCGATGGCCCGGCCGCTGGCGTGCAGGGCCGCGCCGAAACCGGCGTCGATGAAGTCTGCCGGTTTGTCGTAGGCGCCTGCGAGCATGACCAGCAGCGTGGGCGCCGTGACGCCGGCTGCGGCAGACAGGCTCAGGGTGTTGAGCGTCATCGCAGCGGGCTCAGGGGCCGGGTGGCAGGGGGCGGCGCGGGCTGAGCATGGCCGAGAACACCAGGGCCAGGATGGCGCCCGGGCCGACGGTGATGCCGATGGCCTGCAGCACCGGCACCTCGGAAAAGGCCAGCAGTCCGAAACCGGCGACCGTCGTGAGATTGGCAAACAGCAGGGACGCCAGTGTGGCCGGGCTGGGCGCGGTGTTGCCGCCTTCGCCGCGATCGAAGAACAGGGCGTAGTTGGAGCCGACCGCGACAATCAGCAGCAGGCCGACCAGATGCAGCAGGATGAGCTGCTTGCCGGCCAGCGTCAGCGCCGCGACCACCACCAGAATCGAGGCGGCCAGCGGCAGGGCGACGCGGATGACCCGCATCGGATTGCGCAGGAAGACCAGCAGCAGGGCGAGGATCGCGAGTACGCCGCCGAGCGAGAGCTGGATGGCTTCGCCCAGATAGCCGCGGTAGAGCGTGTCGGATTCGTGCTTGAGATCGAGAAAGAGCGGCGGCGAACCATCGGCCGGAGAGGGGGCGGTGGCCAGTTCGGCGCGCACCGCCGTGGCGTCGATCAGCCCCGCCTGGCGGCCTTCGGTCGGCGCGCGCAGCGGAAGCAGCGCACGTACGCCGTGGTCGGTTTCAATCAGCATGGCGTCAACGGCGAGCGCGAGCGAGGTGCCCTCCATCGAGGCGCGGTTCAGCAGCGGGCGCTGGCGCGCGGCCTCCACTTCATCGAGAAAGGGTTGCAGGCGCTCTGCACGCAGCGGCAGATCCGCGCTGGCCTCCTGCAGGCGGCCGGAAAGCGCATCGCGCTGCGGCAGGCTGTTGATGCGGGCGCGCTGGGTGGCCTGGCTGGGGAGGTAGCGCGTGGCGCTGTCCCAGCCACTGATGAGGCCTGCGTCCTGCAGTCGGTTCAGAGCCGGAGCCAGTGCTTCGGCAGCCTGCAGTGCGGCTTCGGCATCATGCCCGTCGACCACGATCAGATAGCGCACGTCGGGTGCGCCGAGTTCGCTGCGCAGGCGCTGGTCGAGCACCTGGTCGGCGATCGGTACCGGGCTCAGTGCGAGCAATTCGCTGTTCCAGATGGCCTGACGCTGGATCGCGATCAGCGCCAGGCTGCTCAGGGCCAGCGTGATCACCAGCCAGCGCAGGCGGGTGGCAGCCGACACCAGCCCGGCGAGGCGCCGGCCGAGCGGGCTCACGTCGCGCAGACTGAAGTCGGCCGGCAGCATGGCCGGGAGCAGGTAGCGCGTCATCAGCGCCGCCGCGATGAGGCCGGCAAGGGAATACAGGCCGAGCTGGGCGAGGCCGGGAAAGCCCGATGCCAGCAGGGCGACGAAGCCGCAGGCCGAGGTCAGCAGGCCGAGGCGGATGGTGGGCCAGAAGCCGTTCCTGCTGTCCTGCGGCTGCCCGCGCTGCACGAAAAGATAGATGGCGTAATCCACCGCCTCGCCGATCAGGGTGGTGCCGAAGCCGAGGGTAAGGCCGTGCACCACGCCAAAGCCGAGGCTCACCGCGGCGATGCCGGCCAGGGTGCCGGTGATCACCGGCAGCAGGCCGAGCAGCAGCACCGGCACGGAGCGGTAGATGATGAGCAGCAGGACGATGATCAGGCTGCTGCCGATGGCGGCGATGCGGGTGACTTCATCCTTGATGGTGGTGCGCGACTGCACCGAGAACACGCCGGGCCCGGTCATGTCGAGGCGGATGGCGTTGCCGTTCCGGTTGTTGCCGTACTCGCTGATGGCCTCGTCGAACGCGGCGCGGATGGCGTTCATCGCGGCCTCCTGGGCGTCGATGTCGGAACCGGAGGCGCGGCTCATCGCCAGCAGCAGGGTGGTGTCGCCATTGCGCGAGATCCACACGTCGCCATCGCGCCGCGGCTGCTCCGCGCTGTCGAGTGCGCTCAGCAGCTGCATGAGCTCGCCAGTGGGGTCGCGGGCGAGCAGGGGTTTGGCGAGCAGCCCTGCGGGGGAGGCGAGCAGGTTTATCGAATCCTGCAGTGCGCTGCGCAGGCCGTCGACGCTGAACCGTTCCGGGGTGACCGCGCTGCTGAGGGCGTAGCGATTCTCGAACAGCCAGCGCCGGTCGGCCTCGAGGTGTACCGCTTCGCCATTGTTGACCGCGGCGAAGCGCTCGTCGGCGCGCAGGGTGGCAGCCATCCTGCGCGACACCTCGCTGCGCCTGGAGATGCTGCCGCCTGACAGGCCGATCAGGGTCATCCGCGACACCATGCCGTCGCGCAGCTGGTCGACGAGCAGCTGCTGTTCCGGGGTCGGGCTGCGGGGCAGGAACACCGACATGTCGGCGGTGAAGCTGGCGCGGGCAACGATCGTGGCCAGCACGCCGACAATGGCCAGCCACATCAGGAAGGCGGACAGGCGCGGACGCATGCTCATCGCGGTACCGGCTCGATACGCATCTCCGAGCGATCTCCATCGGCCTGGAGAATGTCGACCGCGCGCACTTCGCCCCGGCTGCCGCTGATGCTGATGCGCAACACCACCTTCGCCACCGCCGGATCGGACGGCAGCAGATCGAGCGCCCACTGCGTGGCATTGCCCGACAGCGACAAGGCATAGCTGCGCTCGAGCGTCTTGCGGTCACCGGCCAGCGTGGCGCGGATGCTCGCGATCAGCGCGGCGATTTCCGGGTAGTCGCGCAGGCGCAGGCTGTGGGTCTTGCCGTCGCGGGTGAGGGTCAGGGTGTCGCCATCGAGCACCATGGACTCGCGCACCGGCGTTTCGGTGTGGCGCTCGAGCCTGGCCGGCGCTCGGTAGACCAGTTCGCCGGTCGTGCTCAGGGGCTGGTCGAGGATGGCCAGGTGGCGGGTTTCGACGAAGCGCACCCGCCCGCCGCCATTGGCGGCGAGGGCCTTCATCAGCTCGGCGACATCCCAGCCCGCGGCATGGGCGGGGCCGGCAAGGAGTCCGATCAGGAGTGCAAACAGGCGGACGGTCATCGTGATTGAGCGGATCCGGTCGGACCGAAGTCGTTCCAGAAATCAAAGAAGTTGAACCAGTTTGACGGCGCGTCATGGCAGCAGCGTTCGAGTGCCGCAGCGTAGGCCTGCATGGCGGCATCGATGGCAGCTTCGCGGTCGTGACGTCCGACCGCGCTGAAATCGGCGATCGGTTCGAAACGGATCGTGTAGCGGTTGCCACCGTGATACAGGCCGGCCATGAAGATGATGCGGGCGCCGAGCATGGCCGCCATCCGGAACGGGCCGATCGGCAGATCGGCGGTGGTCCCGAGCAGTTTAACCGGTCTGCGCATTTCGTCACCCAGGCTGCGGTCGGCGAGCACGCCCACCAGTGCGCCGTCCTCGATCCGGGCGTGAATTCTGAGCATGGCGTCGAGCTTGCCCAGCGCAATCACCTCGGGGCTGGCGGAGGGGTTGAGTGCGGCAAGCAGGGTGTTGATCCGGCGCGCATTGTCCTCGAACATCGCCAGCGCGACCTTGAGTCCGGGCTGGGTGCGACCGATTGCGCGAATCACTTCGAAGCTGCCCACGTGAGCGCCGAACAGCAGCGCACCTTCGCCGCTGGCGATCTGGTCGCGGATCAATGCTTCGCCCTCGATACGGATGTCGAACAGGTCGAAGCGGTCCTTCAGCAGGTAAACGCGGTCGTGAATCGTCGCCGCAAAGCTGAACACCTGACGGTAGCCGTCGCCGATACGTGCCGGGCGACCGAGCGCACGCGGCAGGTAGGCGCGTGAGGCGCGCCGTGCGGAGGGGGCGAAGAGAAAGAAATAGGCGGCGATCAGGTGCAGCACGACGCGCCCTGCGGGACGCCCCAGGCGCAGCGACAGCCAGGCCATCAGGCGCAGCATGGCCATGTTGCTGCGCTCGGGCTGTCTCGCCCACTCGGCGCTGGCGGGCACACTTGCCGCGCGCTCGGAGGTCGGTCGCGCGCTCATCGGTCTGCTGCGGGGCTGGGCGCAGGGGTGAAGCTGCCGCTGGCCACCGCCTGACCGTCCGTCGTGTCGATGGCAAAGGCAATGGCGCCGCTCGCTGCAGGTGCCTTCCAGTTCAGGAACACGGCCTCGCCGGGACCCACCGGGCGGATGAACTTGACGTTTCCGACCTGCCACAGCGGGCGTTCGAGCTGCAGCGCACGCGCCAGCGCGCAGGCTGCCTCGTCGAGCAGCACCACGCCGGGCACGATGGGCTGTCCCGGGAAATGGCCGGCAAAGGCGGGGTGGTCGGGGGCGATGTTCAGCGCGCAGCGTCCGGGGCTCATGCGCTTTGCTCCCGGCTGGCGCGGTGCGCCTGCAGCAGGGCTTCACAGGTGTCGCGCGGCAGCTTGCCGGTGGCGTTGCGCGGCAGGGCATCGAGAAAGATCAGCGGACGCGGCATGAAGGCCGGGTCGATGCGCTCGCGCAGGGCGGCGCGCAGGCTTGCCGGGTCGATGCCGGGTGCGACGACGAAGGCGGCGAGGCGGGTGATGTGACCATCGCGTTCGCCGTCTGGCAGGTGAAAGCCGCCGTCGCGCACACCGCTCACGCCCAGCAGTTGCTGGTTGAGGTAACCGAGCGAGGTGCGCTTGCCGGCGATGTTGATGAGGTCGGCGTTCCGCCCCCTGAGCAGGAATCGACCGTTGCCGGTCTGCTCGATGACGTCGGACATCGGCACGGCGAGCTCGATGTGGCCCCCGTCTGCCCAGGTCTGACCGTCGCGGTCCTCGAGCCGGATATCGGGAAACAGCGTCCATTGCTCGGTCTGCGCGCTGCGCCGAGTGGCGATCTGGCCGGTTTCGGTGGAACCGTAGATCTCGAGCAGCGGCGCCTGCAGGCGTTCTTCTGCCGCCTGGGCCAGCTCCAGCGGCAGCGGGGCGGTTGCGGAGACGACCAGTGCGACCGGTGTCAGGTCGATGCCTTCGTCGAGCAGGGTGCGCAGATGGAAGGGCGTGGTGATCAGGGCGGCCGGCGCCGGTGTGCTGGCCAGGGCCGCAGCGATGTCGGCCGGGTAGAAGGGGCGGCCGGCGTCGAACGCGGCGCCGCTCTGCCAGGCCACCAGCACGGTGGATTCGAATCCGTACATGTGCTGCGGCGGCACCGTGCCAATCAGCGTGGCGGGCCGCGCGGGATCGAGCCCGAGCGCGACGCCCTCGGCGCGGACGTTGATCACCAGCCGACCCCAGGTCTTGCGGTGCGGCACCGGCGTGCCGGTGGAGCCAGAGGTGAATACCCAGGCCACCAGTTGCGCGGCATCGAGCCGGGGTATGGCAGGCATCGTGGCGGGCACGTCCTGCGCCTCGCACAGGGTGGGGAAGCGCACCGTCGGCAGCGACAGCTGAGCGGGGTCGCCATCGGTCAGAATCTGGCAGTCGGGCGCGAACGCGGCGAGATGGCGCAGGGTTTCAGGCGTGTAGGTCGACGGCAGCAGGCTGACCCTGCCGGAGATCATGCTGGCGGCAAGGCCCACGGCGAAGCGGTAGCGGTCGGTGCATACGTTGAGGATGTGACCGCAGTCGGGCAGCACTGCGGCAACCCGCTCGATGTCGGCGAGAAAGCGGCGCAGGCTGATCGCTTCGCCATGGCGGCGGGCGACGACGGCATCCGGGTCGGTGTGCGAAACGAGGGGGAAGCTGGACACGGGTTGAGCTCAGGCTGCAGGTGGCGTGACACCACGCGAGGCATGGATGAAGGCGCGTACCGAGTCGGCAAGGCCGGTGCGCAGGGCGGGCGGGAGCACGGCCATGCGCACTGCAAACTCGACGACGAACATTGCGGCGATGAGGATCGGGGTCAGCAGGTTGATCAGCAGCGACCAGGCCTGCATCGAACCTGCAAAGAACAGCAGCGTGGATGTCGCCGCAATGGCGACGAAGAACAGGGTCCACGCCAGCGTGGCGCGCCGGGTGTAACGCAGCAGCGCCGGCGCCAGCTCTCTGCCGTGGACGATGCGTGCGAAGCGGGTGATCATCGGCTCGGCGCCATCGGACAGGCTGCGCCCGAAGCCGATCGCCAGCAGCGAGAAGGCGCCGAAGTGCTGGATGAAATAGATCCATTCGAAGCGCGATTCGACCAGTGGCCAGGCGCGCCACAGCAGCACCACAACGGCGGTCCACAGCATCAGCGCAAGTGCACGATGCTTGCTGCGCACTGCCAGCCCGAAGGCGATCGCCATGTAGGGCACAACGGCCACCAGGGCGCCAAGCGTGCTGGGCTGGTCGGGTGCGGTGGTGAGGTGGGCGAGCAGCAGATAGGCGCCGAACGCGACGGCCAGCAGCAAGGTGCGGCCGAGGCGCATGCCGCGGGTCATCAGGATACCCGGTGGGCAGCGATGTAATCGGCCAGGCTGCGCAGCGAAGAGAAAATCTTCAGGTTGTCCTCGTTGTCGGCGCGCAGCGAGAAGCCGAAGCGCTTGGATACGACCAGCGCGACTTCAAGGATGTCGATCGAATCCAGCCCCAGCCCTTCGCCGTACAGCGGCGCATCGGCTTCGATCTCGCCGGCGGCGATCTCGAGGTTGAGGGAAGAAACGATCAGCTCCGCGACTTCGGTCAGCAGTGCAGCATCAGCGGAGGAGGATGTGGTGTCGGTCATCATGGATCAACTGGCAGAAACGTTCGGTCCCGGTGCGCTTCGTGATGGCCTGCGCGCGGGCTGGCCGTCGGGTCGCGACGGGTGCAAAGGGGGAATGTTAACTGGCGTCTGGCGCCAAGGGTGAATTTTCGCTTTTTTGTGGCGCCAGTGACAGGGGGCAAGGCCCGGATTTACCTGATGTTTCCACCCGGACTCAGGCCGACTGCGCGATCTCGATGATGCGGCCGGCTGAGGGCGGAAGCTGTGGCCTGGGCTTGCGCGACACCTTGACCGGCGACATCGCGGCAATCGCATCGGCCTGCAGTTCGGGGCTGAGGAAGGGCGACAGGCCGCGTGGCTGGCGCGGGTGTGGTGCGAAGCTGTGCTTGGCGGCTTCGAGTTCGGCCTTGCCGGCGCTGAAGTAGCGCGCGGCCTGGATGATCTGCGGCAGGTGGCGTACCACGTGCCACAGGCTCCAGCGGTGCTGCCACAGCTTCTTCGAGAAGCGGCGGCGGTAGGGCTTGCTGTCGTAGTAGCGGCGCACATGCCAGTTGTAGAGCGCGTCCATTTCTTCGCGCGATTCGAAGCCCTTGGGCTTGAACACGAAGTTGAGGCAGTTCATCAGGCGCCAGTCCTCGTCAAACTCGCCCTCGGCGCCGGACACGCATTCGTCCCAGATCGGTGCGCCGTACATCGGGCTGAACTTGGTCATGTTCATCTCGTCGAGATCGAGCGAGAGGATGAAGTCGCTGGTCGCCTTCAGGGTTTCGGGCGTTTCGCCCGGCAGGCCGAAGATGAACAGGCCCTTGGCGCGCAAGCCGGCGGCATGGATCTGCTCGACGGTCTTCCTGACTGCGTCCAGGGTGACGCCGGTCTTGTGTCTTTCCATCATCGCCGGATCGGCCGACTCGATGCCCATCGACACCATCAGCGCGCCAGCGCGCTTGAGCAGGGCGAGCATTTCGTCCGAGGTGTGGCCGGTGCGGATCGCACAGTTGAAATCCACGCCGAGCGGCTGGGAGATGAGCAGTTCGCACAGTTCGTGGATGCGCTTCTTGTGTGCGGTGAACAGGTCGTCGTAGATGTTGATGTGGTGCACGCCGAAGTTGTCGCGCAGGTGGCGGATGTGGTCGTGCACGTACTGCGCCGAGTTGTACTTGTACAGGCGCTCATACACCGTGCGGTCGCAGAACGAGCAGGTGTAGGGGCAGCCACGCGAGGTGATCATGGTCGCGCCCCAGCGCTTCTCGTAGGAGAACAGCGGCAGGTGGTAGCCATGCGGGAAGCCGGCGAGCTTCTCGTAGGCGGGGAAGGGTAGTTCGTCGAGGTCGAGGATACGCGCACGACGCGGGTTGATCACGATGTTGCCGCCGCCGTCACGGTAGATGATGTTGGCGATGTCCTTGTCGGCCATGCCTTCGGCCACATCCAGAATGGCGCCTTCGCCCTCGCCGATGCACAGGTAGTCGATCTCGGGGAAGTGGTCGAGCAGCGGTCCGCCTACCGACGAGGCGTGGACGTTGCCGAAAAAGGTCTTGATGTGCGGATGCCTGCGCTTGATCTCGGCGGCCATGTCCACCGCATCCATGAAACCCGAGGTGGTTGCGGAAAAGCCGACCAGTTCAGGCTTTGTGGCGAGAATCTGCTCGATGTTGGCTTCCAGCGACGGGGGGGCGTAAGGCCCGAGGCAGTCGTGGAGCTGGGTGGGGTGGCCGTGTTTCTCCAGCCACGAAGCCAGTTGCAGGATGCCGATTGGCGCCATGCGATTGGCGAGGACCGAGAAATCGGGCTGCCCGGGCACGAAGTTGAACCCGGCGGGATGAACGAGGGTTACGCGCATGTTCGGAGCTCTCTGTGTTGGCGGTGCCCGAAGGCAGGCTTGTTCTACCCGGATTGTGCGGCATTTCCAGTGTCCATATAAGGGCTATATGTCCCCGCGCTGGAAAAATATGCAATCAATTCATCCGTCTAGGCAGGGCCTGATCACTGCAGGCCGCGCGAAAGCGTGGTTTCAGCCGCCGAGGCGACGCCATTCGCAGCGATGCTGCGCCGCGCCCGGTTCCACGATGCCGATCAGCACATGGCGATGGCGGCCACAGGCAAGCCAGGCACTGGCGAGCTTCGCCATGCGCTGCCACAGCAGGGCGCTGTCGTCCGTGCCGGGCAGGTAATAGAAGGCATCCAGTCCGGGCAGGCGCTTCTGCACTGGCAGGGCGGCGAGCACCGCCTGGGTGGCGAGAAAGTCGAAGGGCATGGGCGCTTCGCTGCGCAGGCACAGGTCTTCGAGCACGCGCGCAAAGGCCTGGCGCGGGCCGCTGCGCGAGGCGACGAGGATCGCGGTGGAGCCGGCATGCTCATCAGGTGTGGCACAGGCATCGACCCCTGCGAGGCACAGTTCGGCGAGCGCGCCGGCGCGGCGCAGCGGCGGTGCGGAGATCGCAGCGGCAACGGCGCGCGCACGCGCGTTCAGTTCTGCGCTGTCGAGTGCGAGCGCGATGCGGGCGCATTCGTGTGCGGCGATGGGCCGTGTGCCCTCATCCGCGCACGGTTCCTTCGTCTGCGCCGACGTGGCGGCTGGCGACGCCCTGAGCACGAGGGCGCCAATGCTGCCGCCGAAGCCGACGAGATTGAGCAGGAGGTGCCGGGGTGGCTGCGCCCGGCCATCCAGCACCGCCAGCAGCAGGCTGAGCTCGGCCACGCCGCTTGCGCCCAGCGTGTGCCCGAGACGGTGCTTGAAGCTGATGGTGGACGGGCGGGCGTCGCCGAACACCGCGCTCACTGCGCAGCTTTCGGCCTCGGCGGTGGCGGCGAGATCCCCGCCGTGCAGCTTGAGCAGGTCGATGTCGTCGGCGCGCAGTCCGGCATCGGCCAGTGCCGCATTCATGGTGGCGCGAATCACCCGGCCGTCGGGCGCGGGGCCGGTGGGTGAATGACCATCGACGCCAAGGCGGCAGGCGGCAAGCTCCCAGCCGCTGTCTGCGTTCGCGCTCAACAGCACGCCGGCCACCGCTTCGCCGAGCACCAGGCCCTTTTCGCCCGCCTGGCGCGCGAGCAGGCCGAGTCCGGCAAAGCCTGCCAGCGTGGTGTCGTTGGCCAGCTCGATACCGATGACGAGGGCGCGGTCGATCACGCCCTGGCGGATCAGGCTGGCTGCGGCATCGATCGCGGCAAAGCCCGAGGTGCAGGTGGTGGACACCGTCCATGGCGTACCCGCAATGCCGAGCCAGTCGGCGACCTGCTGCGGGAAGGCCGCGGCATCGGCCGGCATGTCGATCGCGCCTCGCGTGCGCGCGGCGTGCTCGAGCGCCCCCATCTGCAGCGAGGATGAGGCGACGAACAATGGCGTGCCGGCCCAGTCCGCTGCCGGCAGGGCTTGCGCAAGGTCGCTGCCCACGCGGGTGATGGCGGTGCATGCGCGGGCGCTCCAGTCGGCGTCATCCACCGCCATTGCGAACCAGGGCCAGGCTTCGCCGAGTACCTTGCGTTCGCCGGGGGCGCAGGCCGGGCGCGCGAGTGCGGCGGCGGCCTCGTGCGCGCGCTGGCCCAGCGTCGAGCAGTGTGCGACGGCGGCTATCCGCACGGTCCGCGTCATGGGCGGCTGGCGATGAAGGCGTCGAGCTGTTCGGCCAGGTTGCTGACGCTGGAGAGGATGCGGCGTGTCTCCTTGCTGTCGGTCAGGCGCAGGCCGTATTTCTTCTGGATGGCCATCGACAGCTGCAGGGCGTCGAGCGAATCCAGCGCCAGCGGTGCTTCGGGCCCGAACAGGATTTCGTCGTCGGTGATCGACGCCGGGTCGCAGTCCTTGTCACAGGCATCGACGATCAGTTGCTTGATCGCATGTTTGAGATCGTTCATCTTGGCTCGTCAGCGGAGCGCGCGCAGGGCGCGCCGGTTCAGCAGGATCGCGACGGCCAGCGCCGCGAGGCCGAAGGATAGCAGTGCGGCGGCGGGGCCGAGGACGTCGGCGATGGCGCCGCCGCGCAACATCACGCGGTGAAAGCCGTCCAGCGCCCATGCCATCGGCGACAGGTCGGTCAGGGGCTGCATGCCGGACGGCATGACGAATTTCGGCACCATGATGCCGCCGATCGCACCCATCAGGATGTTGCCGACACCGCCGATCACGGTGGCCTGCTCGGTGCTGCGCGCGCTGCTGGCAATCAGGAGGGCCCAGGCCACGGCGGCGACGCTGACCGCCGCGCTCATCAGCCACAGCGCGAGCAGCGAGGCGGCGCCCGTGGGCAGGGTGAGGGCTTCGCCGCCGGCGAGCGGTACGAGATAGCGTCCGACCAGCACCATCAGCACCGCCTGCACCTGATTGACGACAAAGAAGGGCAGCAGCTTGCCGGCGAGGATCAGGCCGAAGGACACCTGCTGCGTGGCCAGGCGCTGCAGCGTGCCGTGCTGGCGCTCGGCGATGAAGACGGCAGAGATCGGCACCACGACGAAGAACATCGAGAAGATCAGCCATGCAGGCACGTTCTGCTGCACCGATGAAGGCAGGGGGGCGGCGCTTTCCGACCCGTCGGCGAGCGTGGGCTTGCGAACGGCTTCGACCACGACCGGAAGGGGTGGTGCCTTGCCCGCCACGTCGCGCAGTTCGGGGATCAACAGGCTGCGCCCGATGCGCGCGAGCAGGGTGCTCAGTTGCAGGCGGGTGAGTTCGGCTTCGACCTGCTGGCGAAAACCGTTGCGCACGGCCAGCGGCACCGTGGGGTCGGCGAGCAGGCGCACGCCTGCCGCTTCATGGCCTGCGCTGGCGGCGCTGCCAAGCGCGTGTTCGAAGCCTCGCGGCACCACGAGTACGAAGGCAATCCGACCGTCCGCCACCGCTTCGCGCCCGGTCTGCTCGCTGTCCAGGGTGCCGAACTCCCGCAGCAGGTCGATGCCGGCGAGCTGTCCCTCCAGCGCCTGCGAGGCTTCGCTGCGGTCGAGGTCGACGATGGCGTAGCCCAGATCGGCGGGTACGCCGGGTACGAAGGCGTCGCGCAGTGCCATCGACATCACCAGGATGAAGATGGCCGGCATCAGGAACAGGGCGGCCAGCCCGTGACGATCGCGCAGCAGCGCAAGCGCTTCCTTGCGCCACAGGGCGGCTAGCCGGATCAGGGCGCGGGCTGCAGTCATTGTTCAGTCCCGCAGCGAACGCCGGGTCAGGTGCATGAACACCTGCTCGAGGTTCTGCTGGCCGTGGTTCAGGGCCAGCGGCGTGAGCCCGTGCGCGGCGAGATCCCGCAGGATCTGCGGCAGCGCGGCGGCAGGGACCGGGGTCAGGCAGATGCTGTTCGCGCCCTGCGTCGTGACCGTATGCGCTGCCTCCCAGCGCTTGAGCAGCGGCTGTGGCAGATCGCGGTCGAGGCGGAGCAGCAGTTGCGACTCGCCGGCACCGAGCACCTCGGCCAGCGTGCCGCTGGCGAGCACCCGGCCGTGGTCGATGATGGCGATACGGTCGCAGATGGCTTCGACCTCATCCATGTAATGGCTGGTGTAGATCACCGTCTTGCCGGCGTCGCGCAGGTCGCGGATGGCGTCGAGAAGGAAGTGGCGTGACTGCGGATCGACACCGACGGTGGGCTCATCCAGCAGCAGCAGCGCGGGGTCGCCGAGCAGGCCGATGGCAAGGTTAAGCCGCCGGCGCAAGCCGCCGGAGAGTTCGCCGGCAAGCTGTCTGGCGACGCTCTCGAGGCGGGCGAAACGGATGGCCTCGCTGCTGCGGGCTTTCTGCTGATGCCGGTCCAGCCCCTGCACCCCGGCAAAGAAGGCGAGGTTCTCGGTGACCGTCAGCATGGGGTAGAAGGCGTAGTCCTGCGGTACCAGGGCAATCGCGTTGGGGCGGGCGCGGCGGAAGTCCGACAGCGTCTGAGCGCTGACCCTGATCTGCCCCTGCTGCGGGGCGATGAGGCCGGCGATGAGCGAGATCAGCGTGGTCTTGCCCGCGCCGTTGGGGCCGAGCAGGCCGAACAGACTGCCGCGTCCGACATCGAGCGTGATGGCATCGAGGGCAGCCGTGCTGGCGCTGCGATAACGATGGCTGATGCGCTCGATGGCGATCATTGGATGGCGCGGTCGAGGCTGCCGAAGAAGGTCTTTTCGCGGGCCGCCTGCTGGCGCAGCAGGGCGGCCAGACGGGCCGGATCGAAGGGGTCGCGGTCGCGGATCATGCGCGCGGTGGCGAGCGCGAACTCACGCCAGCCGTCGCCGATCTCGACCAGTTCGCCGGCCAGTTCGGCCAGCGCCGGACGCGCCGCGAGGCTGGCGGCCTCTTCGAGGAAGGAGGCGTACATGTAGCGGAAACCGCCGCCACCGGTGCCGATTTCCTCCTGCATCCGCACCAGGTGGCCGACGAAGAGCTTGGATTTCTGCAGATCGCCAGTCGCGGGCAGGCGCTCGACGGCGCGCGCCACCCGCTCCATGCCGCGAATGCCGATCAGCGGAATCGGCGCGCGCAGCATGATGCGCACCGTCTTGCGGATGGCTGCAGGAATCGCCTTGCGCCAGTCGGGCTCGCTCGGGCGTGTTTCCGGGTAGTAGAGCAGGCCCTTGGGCGCGAGCACGCCGCGGGCGAAGCGCGCACGGGCGAGGTCGGCCGGTGCGCAGCGCACCGGCTCTTCGAACACCGGGTCGGACAGCAGGTATTCGCCGCTGGCGCTGTCGCGGCCATAGGCGAGCACGTTGTGGGCGTTGAAGTGAAAACGCATGTCGTCGGGGAAATACGGCAACCAGAACACCGAGGTCTGCAGGCCGACCACCTTGCCCTCGTCGAGCAGGCTGTTGAGCCGTGCTTCGCCACGTTCAGTGGAGCGGAAGGTTTCGGTGCGCATGCGGATGCCAAGCGGTTTCTGCAGGCCGCGGATGATTGCGCGCGGCGGCATGCGGTAGGCCACCAGCGGCAGGCCGCCGAGCTTGATGAAGGGCAGGTAGGCGAAGGACACGGCCGAAGACAGGCCGAGCGCCATCGGCTCGGACAGGGGCAGGCCGTAGTGGCGCACGATGGCCGACATCACGCCGCTCTCGCAGTGCGAGGCGTGCTGGTGGCTGAACGTGTTTGGGGTGTCCTGCATTCAATCCACCCCCTTGAGCTGGTCGACGCTGATGCCCAGCGCCTCGGCGTAACGTGCGAGCAGGGCAGGACGCAGTCGGGCAAAGATGTCCGGGCGCAGGTGACGGCGCACCCGCCATGCCCAGATGCCGCTGATCTGGGACAGCAGGGTGAGATCCATGCGTGCCTTGTACATGTGGTACTCAAGCGGCGACGTGCTGCCTGCACGTGCCCGCTTGCGCGCGTCCGCCGCAAGACGGTCGAGGTCTTCCACCGCCTGCAGGGTGACGATTTCCTCGGCCTCCCAGCCGCTCGAGGGCACGATGCCGATGCGGCCGTCGGCGCCGCGCGCGTACATGGCCTTGCGGTGGCCGCCGAGGGTGGCGTTGCCTTCCTGTGGAACTTCGTTTGCGTCCATCGTCAGACCACGGTCAGGTGCATGAAACCGCTGGAGAAGCGGCCGCTTTCGGGTACGAAGCACAGCAGGCGCTCGCCTTCGCTCAGGCGGCCGCTGCGCAGCAGTTCGTCGATCATGATGTAGATCGAGGCCGCGCCGGTGTTGCCGCGGGTCGCGAGGTTGGTGAACCAGCGCTCGGGGGCGATCGGCAGGCCGAGCCCGCGCAGGCAGTCGGCGATCTGGTCGCGGAAATAGTGCGAGGACATGTGCGGCAGGAACCAGTCGATCCGGTCGGCGCGGAGCTGGCGACGCTCGATCAGCCGGCGCAGCGGCGCTTCGAGCGTGCTTGCGACCACCTGCTCGTTGAGCAGACGCACGTCCTGCTTGATGGCGAAGATCGACTCCTTGCCCCAGGCCTCGGGCGCGTACCCGGCCCAGCCCTGCAGTCTGCCGTCTTCGTCGCGCTCGCCGCCGGCATACATGCACACCGGCTGGGCGTGGGCCTGCGACGAGAGCTCGATCCAGTCGATGCGCAGTGCGCGTGCACCGGTGCGCGGTGCATCCTGCAGCAGGAAGGCGCCGGCGCCGTCGGACAGCATCCAGCGCAGGAAGTCCTTCTCGAATGCGATCTCGGGGTGACGCTCGAGTGCGGCCACGCGGTGCTCGTTCTCGGCCTCGAAACTGCTCCCGCGCAGCACCGCCGAGGGGCGGTCGGAGCCGGTGGTGACGGCGTTGCGCGTGTTGCCGGCGAGCACCGACAGCCAGCCATACTTGAGCGCGGCGAGTCCGGCAAGGCAGATGCCTGCGGTGCTGACGACTTCACATGCGGGGTTGCCGAGTTCGCCGTGCACCATCACACCGTGATTGGGCATGAGCTGGTCGGGCAGCGAGGTGCCGGTGGCAAGGCATTCGATGTCGTCGAGCGCAAATCCGTCTGTCGCCAGTCCGCGAATGGCCTCGGCCGTCATGCCGGCGTTGCTGTGGGTGGCTGCGCCGGTCGCGGGGTCGATGGCGTAGTGGCGCTGGCGGATGCCGTTGTTGCGCAGCACGATGCGGCGGGCACGCGAAGGCCGTTCGCCGATGCGGCCAAGTACCGACTCGATAGCCTCGTTGTCGACGGGGGCATTGGGCAGGCAGGTGGCCGTGGCGGTGATATATACGGAGCGGGGTTCAGTCATGTTCGGTCATGCGTGCGTTGCCCGAACCGGAGGGCTGTTCGTAGCGCGCGCGCAGCGCATCGAGGCGGTTCCGGAGCAGGGGTGCGAAGCTGCGCTGCAGCACAAGGCTCAAGGGTACCACCGTAATAATCAGGACGATGAGGTAGGTCACAAACAGCGCGAGCGCCGGCACCCGGCGCAGTTGTCCCGGTTTGCCGAACAGGCGTACGAAGCCGGACCACACGCGAAAGGCGCGCTGCCCGGCGCGTTCGCTGACCACCAGGCGCGGATTGACGCTGACGGCGCGCAGGCCGGTGAGCATCGGGGCCCCGCTGCGCTCCTCGTCCCGCGCCAGCGCCGTGACCAGCGCATGGCCGAAGCGTGCTGCAGCAGCAGCCTCGGCTGGCGTGACCCCGGCGGCAGGCAGGCCGAAGAAACGGTCGCGGCGGCCGGTGAACATCCAGCGCGGCGTGGTGATGAAGGTTGCCAGCGGGTGGGCGTTGTCGGTGAAGGCGACGTGATCCGTGAGGTGCGCGCCGGCGGCACCGAGCAGCGTTACGAGCTTGTCGTAGGCCGTCATCCACATGTTGCGGCAGGCGACCACGCTGACCACCGGCTTTCCCGCCAGCAGGCGCTTGCCTTCGTCGCTTTGCAGGAAGGCGGTGACCGGCTGCGAGGGCGACAGGTACCACACCTGCCAGGCCAGGATCACGAGGTCGAAATCGGTGTCCGGCGCCACCGTCAGCGGCAGATTCGGCCGCGGATCGAGGCGCACCGACTCGGGAAAGGCGTCGAGGAAGCGGAAGAAGGGCCACGGGAAGGGGAAGGGCGTCTGCGGGCGCAGGACTTCCTGGTGCACCCGGACGCCGGCCTCCTCGAGCGGGCGCAGCATCGCGGACACAACATCCGACAGCTGGCCGCTCTGCGAATAATGGACAACGAGAACGTTCTTCACTGGCAGGGCCGGTCAGTTGGTGATCTTGTGCAGTTCGAGACCGGAGAACAGCAGCACCTTCTCCTTGCCCGCGCTGGTGGCGAGGATGGTTTCGCCCTTGCCGGTGCCAAGCCCCGAAACCAGCAGTTCGGTGTCCGAGATCGGGTTGAGGCCGATGCGCAGCACGAAGCCGGGAAGCTCGGAGAAGCTGCACTCGCCGACCAGCAAGCCGTCCTCGAGGCGCAGGGCGAGGCGGTCGGGCATGATCCCCAGCTTCTGGCCGACGATGCGGTATTCGCCGACATAGTCGAGCAGACGCTGCGGCACGGGGGCGGGCTTCAGGCGCTCGCCGACGAGCATGGTGTCGTCGCCGAAGTGCCCCACCAGCACGTCGCGGTCTGCCACCTTCTTCATCGAGACGCGGATGCCATCGAAGGCGCTGACCTGCACCGGGATCATGCCGAACAGCTTGTAGCGCAGACCAAACTGCCCGGCCGGACGCGGCTTCAGTTGCAGCGTATGGCCCATCACGCTGGCGTCGAGCGCATCGTCACCCGGCCGCACCCTGACCAGCCCGACCATCGAGTCGTACCACGCCGAGTAGCGTGCGAGCTGTTCCGGTGGCAGGGCCACGTCGGCGCTGGAGGCCGGCACCGGCTCGGGCTGAACGATGCCGGCCTTGGCTTCGAGGGCCAGCTTCAGCGCCTCGGTGGCGACGGTCTTGACCACGCCCTGCGAGGTAGCTGAATTGGATGCGACGATGATGCCGAGTTTGTGCTCGGGCAGCACCACCATCATGCTGTGGGAGTCGAGCAGGGTGCCGCCGTGACTGGCAACGGTGCCCGCGTTGCGGATCTCGATGCCCGACAGCAGCCAGCCCAGCCCGACGCGAAAGCCCATGTCGAGCTGAACATGCGCGTTCTGCGGGCGCAGCATTTCGGCAAGGCTGTCGGCGCCGAGCAACTGCTGCCCGCCGGCACGGCCGTCGGCAAACACCCAGCGCATGAAGCGGCTCATGTCGTCGACGTTCGATACCAGCCCGCCGGAGGGCAGGTCGCGCAGCGCCAGTGCGTCGATCTCCTCGTGCCTGTTGTAGACCTTGAGCGCAGGCTTCGACTCGAAGCGCGTATTCACCATGCCCAGCGGGTTCAGCAGGCGCTGTTGCAGATGCTCACCGAAGGGGATGCCGGCGGTATGCTCGATTGCCGCGCCCAGCAGGCTCACCGCGAGGTTGGAGTAGCCGAAGATGAACTCGGGCGGATAGGCGACGTATTCGTTGCGCACCGCGTCCACCAGGCTGGTGAAGGGCGCAGGTGCCGAGGTGGTCAGCATGCCGCTCAGGTGGTTGGCGGGCAGGCCGGAGTGGTGATGCATGATGTTGCGGGGGGTGATCGGCGCAGCATTGTCGAAGCGCGATCGCACCGAAAATGCGGGCAGCGCGTCCCGTAGCGGACGGTCGATGTCGATGCGGCCCTCTTCTGCAAGCTGCATGGCTGCGGTTGCCGTGAGCACCTTGGCGATCGACCCGAGCCGGTAAGGGGTGTCCGGCGTGGCGGCAATCTCGCGCTCGGCGTCTTCGTAGCCGAAGCCCTCGGACCAGACCACGCGCTGGTCGTCGACCAGTGCGACGGAGAGTCCGGTGACCCTGTTGTCCGCCATCTCCTGCTCGATCAGCCAGCGGGCGCGCTCGATTGCATAGCGGAAGTCGCCGCGCTGAAGATCTGGCGGGCGCTGTGGCGCAGTGGCGCAGTGGCGCAGGCGCCCAGCACCAGCACGCATGCGCTCAGGGCGAGGTGACGGAGAAACGGGCGGAAGCCGGGAGCGGGGCCTGATGCGGACATGGTGGTTCTGGTGCAGGAGGTCGGACGGACCGAATGTTGACAGGGGTGGCCGAGGCTCATGATGTGTCGCGCGACAGGCGGCCGGTGCGGGAAACTGCTCGCCTGACAGAAGCCCGCGAATTATACATGTGTCGGCATGCATCGACCCGTGCCTTACGCCACATGTCCTTGTTCCTGGGGATGTAAGTGGACGCGTTGAACCCGGCGCACGGGGGCGGGGTCGAACCGTCCGACATTTAATGGAGATACTTTCGATGAATATCCCGCTGAACGAACAACGCACGATTGCCGCACGTCTGGTCGCGCTGACCCTGATCTCGGATGGAGAGCTCGCCAACCGCGAGGTGGAGGCGCTCGACAGGCACGATATCGCCGCGCTGCTCGGGATTCCCCGCGACGTGCTGATTCAGGCCGTCATCGACCACTGTCAGCAGCTGCTGGCACGTGGCGGCAGTGCAGAGGCCATGCGCCTGCTGGACCTTGAACAGGTTGAGCACATGCTCGATCGCGTCACCGATCCGTCCCTGCGGGCCCTTACGTGCCAGGCCATGCTGGTGCTGTCGAAGGCGGATGGGCGGATTACGCAACCTGAGCAGACCTTGCTGCGCCATGCCCTGAGCCGGTGGGAGCTCTCGCTCAGCGAGCTCGGTCCGCAGCGCTGAAGGCGGGTCAGGCCTGCGTCGCGGCGGGGAGCCGGTGCGGCCCAGCCTCAGGCGCAGGACACTGTTGCGGGCAGGTGGCGGACATGGACGGCGAGCCAGACGGTGTCGGGTGCGGTGGATTCGACGCGATGGCGGCAATGGGCGGGGATGGTCACCCAGTCACCCGGTCGCATGGACATGCGGCTGTCGTCATCGAAAGCGAGCTCCGCGCTACCGGTCACGATCATGACCCACTCGTCGTCGGGCTGGTCGTACCAGAAGCCGGGTGGGCTCGCGCTGCCGTGGGAGGCGATGCGTTCGACGCAGGTGGTGTCGGTCTGCAGCAGCGGCAGAAACTTTTCACCACCTTCGGGGGCGCCAAGGTCGGCAAACAGGTTGCCGGTGGACTGCAGCACTGTCGCGCTGCGTGTTTCTCGTTCGAAAGTCATAGGCTCTGTTTTGGTGTCAATCTCCTGCAAGCCTATTCTCATGGCGAGCTGCTGACCAGTTCAACGGTGTCCTTCTCCAGATCGCGGCCAAGTGCGGAGGCCAGTGTGCGCTGCATCTTCACGTAGCGTTTCTCGCCTGGGGCATACCAGATCAGGAAGTGAATCCGCACCGGTTCGAGTCCGGCGATGGTCGGACCCCCGGTGGCGTGGCGGGTGCTCCAGACTTCGACCTTCCAGGCGTCGAAGCTGCCGGCCGGTACGCGGACGGTTTCACGTCCGATCACTTCGCCTGTGCCGTACCAGCCGCCCCAGTTGCCATCGAGATCGGGGGTCGGAATGCCGCGCCATGACATATCCTCCCGCAACTCGGTGAAGGCGCCGATGAAGGGACTGAACTCGCTGCCGAGACCGCCTGCATGGGCAATGTGTGCTTCGCTGCCGCGCCATCTGACCTGACTGCCGGCAGGCCCGGGGGATGGCTCGGTGTCCTGCATGCGTTCGGTGACTGCGGTGCCGTCCTGCGCGCTTACGGTGACGACGACGGTGCGTTTCGGGCTGGTTGCCCACAGTCCGCGCGTGCGATAGACCCAGCTTTCGCCCGCGCGCGGCAGGCGGCTGTCGACGGCTTCCGGCGCCGGGCGCGCAGGAGCCGGTTTTGGCGCTGCTTCAGGCCGGGTGACGATCGCAGGCTGGGGCGCGGCAGCTTCGGGCTTTGGCTTGATCGTGACGGCGGGTTTGGTGGCTTGCGCGGGCCTGGGTGCAGGCTGCTTTGGCGGCGCAGTGGTTTCGCGGGGCTTTGCTGCGGGGGTGGGTGCTGCGGGGGCCGGGGCAGCAGCTGCGGCTGGCGGTGC
>TARA_R110001583_G_scaffold195341_1_pt1 | contig 89444 bp, 83 predicted proteins | sample TARA_R110001583 | Tara Oceans TARA_R110001583 (sample SAMEA4398432) | marine metagenome | biome: Polar Biome; feature: [MES] marine water layer (ENVO:01000295) within the mesopelagic zone...; material: water (ENVO:00002006), including particulate matter (ENVO:01000060) such... | reverse complement strand
GGCGGGGGCGTCTGCGAGCCAGTCGAGATCGATGAAGTCGCCGTCGGGCGTGTCCCAGCGCTCGCGATGATAGGCGGGCGCCTTGCCCTTGCGGGCCACGGGCAGGATGGTCTGCAGATGCGCGCCTGGCAGCCACCACGGGGCTTCATAGGCCGCTACGCGCATCGCGCTCAATGCACCACGCGTGGCGTACCCTGGACCTGGATATCCATCAGGTTGGGAGTGGGCGAGGCGTGATGCATCACCATGCGCCAGCCCTTGGCGCCGCGTGAATAGATGTTGGTCGCAACGATTGGCGGGCCGCCTGGCTCACTGCCTGCCTCTGCGACTTCTTCGAGCACGTTGTGGACGACCAGCACCAGGGTTTCACTCACCACCGCCTGGGTGGTGCGGATGTTCAGGCGAACGCCGCTGGCGAAAATCTGGCGCCACAGTTCGCGTACGGATGCGAGGCCGACGATGCGCGGGCCGTTCGGGTGCACGCAGACGACTTCATCCTCTTCGGACCAGACCGACATCATGGTGTCGAGGTCGGCTCGCGCGAGGGCGTCGTAAAACGCGGCTTCCGCCTCTGCTGGGGTTGTGAACACGGTTTCGCTCACGATGTGTACCGGATGGGAGCAGGAAAGGCAGCCGCCCCGGCTGCCGCATGTCGTGGTGCAGGGGCGAGCGTGCCGATCCGGCTCAGTGGTGCCCCTTGGGGGCTTCGCCGGTGAAAACGTACTTGGTGCTGCAGTACGGGCAGGTGGCCGAGCCTTCCTTGAGGACGTCGAGGAAGACGCGGGGATGCTGCGCCCACAGTGGCGAGTCAGGGCGCGGACAATGCACCGGCAGGTCATGCGCGGTGACTTCGACGGTACGAGCCTTGTTGTCAGTCATGAAAACCTCCTCAGACCTTGGCCAGCCAGTGCTGGTATTCAGGGGCACGACCGTTGACGACGTCGAAGAAGCGGGCCTGGATCTTGGTGGTGAGCGGGCCGCGCTTGCCCTCGCCGATGGTACGGTCGTCGAGTTCGCGAATCGGGGTGACTTCGGCTGCAGTGCCGGTGAAGAAGGCTTCGTCGGCGATGTAGATGTCGTCACGGGTAATGCGCTTGGACTGCACTTCGAGGCCGAACTCGCGGGCGATGGTGATGATCGAGTCGCGGGTGATGCCGGTCAGTGCAGAGGCGATTTCGGGTTCGAAGATCTTGCCATCCTTGATCACGAAAAGGTTCTCGCCCGCGCCTTCGGCCACGAAGCCCTGGTTGTCGAGCAGCAGGGCTTCGTCGTAGCCCTGCTTGGTGACTTCGAGGTTGGCCAGGATCGAGTTCGGGTAGGTGCCGGCGAGCTTGGCGCGCGGCATCGTCGAGTTGACGTGATGGCGGGTATAGGACGAGGTCTTGACGCGAATGCCGCGCTCGAGACCGTCTTCGCCGAGGTAGGCGCCCCAGGGCCAGGCGGCGATGGCGACATGCACGGTGGAGCCGCGGGTGGAAATGCCCATCTTCTCCGAGCCGTAGAAGGCGATCGGGCGCAGATAGCAGGATTCGAGCTTGTTGGCGCGCACCACCTCTTTCTGCGCCTCCATGAGTTCATCCTTGGAGTAGGGGATGTCCATCATGTAGATCTTGGCCGAATTGATCAGGCGCTGGGTGTGCTCGGCGAGACGGAAGATCGCGGTACCGTTGGCGGTGTTATAGGCGCGTACCCCTTCGAAAACGGCCAGGCCGTAGTGCAGGGAATGGGTCAGCACGTGCGTGGTCGCGTCGCGCCACGGAACGAGCTTGCCATCTTGCCAAATAAAACCGTCGCGATCAGCCATGGACATATCAGGTTCTCCACCGATGAGAAGTGTTTGGATGCGCCCGGACGCTCCGGGCTTAACTTTCGAATTCTAGCGCAAACGCAGGGGTCAGATCTCGATCACAAGCAAACGCGCACAAGGGTAAAATGCCGCATCTTTGGATGCCGGACGTCTCATGGACCGCAGCTGGAAACCGAATGTCACTGTTGCAGCGCTGATCGAGCGCGATGGCCGCTTTCTGATGGTGGAGGAAGAGACTGAGGATGGGCTGCGCTTCAATCAGCCCGCGGGCCACCTCGAGGAAGGCGAATCCCTGGTTCAGGCCACGATACGGGAGACGCTCGAGGAAACCGCGCACCGCTTTGTGCCGGAGTATCTCGTCGGGGTGTATCAGTGGCCCCGTCCGCAAGGCGACATTACCTATCTGCGCTTCGCCTTCGGCGGGCGGGTCGGCGAGGAAGTGCCCGGGTTCGAACTGGACGATGGCATCGTGCGCGCGGTATGGATGAGCCCGGAAGAGATCCGTGCAACGGCGGATCGGCACCGCAGTCCGCTGATCGTGCAGTGTGTTGACGACTGGCTTTCGGGGCGGCGCTACGACCTCGATCTGCTGCGGCATTACGACTGATGCGCAAGGTCTTCGCGCTGCTGCTGGCACTGTTCAGCGCGGCGGTGCCTGCACAGGAGGTGCGGGTGCCCGTGTGTTTCAACTACAGTTGTGCTGCCACCGAGACGGTTGCGTTCGACGCCGGCGTGCTTGAGCAGGCACGTGGGCAGTTGCTTGCGGCGTCAGATCCGGCGACAGAGCGCGCCGTGCTTGCTGCCGTGGTGGGCAGGCTTTATCGTGAGGCAGGTGTTCAGACGCCTGTTGGCGCCGATCGCGCCGGCAATTATTTCGATCAGGGTGTCGATGGCCGGATGGATTGCATAGACCATTCGACGAACACGACGCGGTTCCTGAAACTGATTGAGGCGCGTGGCATGTTGCGCTTTCACCGGGTGCTGGAGCCGGCAAGGCGCACCCGCTTCGTGCTCCAGCATTTCAGCGCGGTCGTCGAAGAGGTGGAGCTGCCCGTGAGCTTGCGACCGGCAGTCGTCGTGCCCGATCATGTGCCACTGATGCTGGCCCTGTGTGATTGTGCGGAGGTGCTGGACGACGTGCCCGCACCGGCGCCGATCCCCGACAGCAGGCCGGGCGAGCGTTTCGTAATCGACAGCTGGTTTGTCGACAATGGCGAGGCAGCGATCGTGCTGTCCTTGGCCGACTGGTTAGATGGAGACGGACCGAATGTCCAGTAAGCAGGATGCAGGTGGGATGAAGGTGGTGGTCGGCATGTCCGGCGGCGTGGATTCTGCCGTCACGGCGCTGCTGCTGAAGCGCCAGGGCTATGACGTGACCGGCCTGTTCATGAAGAACTGGGAGGACGACGACGATTCGGAGTTCTGCTCGACGCGGCAGGATCTGGTCGACGTGGCCTCGGTGTGTGACGTCATCGGCATCGACCTCGAGGTGGTGAACTTCAGTGCGGAGTACAAGGACCGGGTGTTCGCCGATTTTCTGCGTGAGTATGAAGCCGGTCGTACGCCGAACCCAGACATCCTGTGCAATTCCGAGATCAAGTTCCGCTGTTTTCTCGACCATGCGATGGCGCTCGGCGCCGACCGCATTGCCACCGGGCACTACGCCCAGGTGCGGGAGTGGGAAAATGACGGCCGGCGCGAGTTCCAGCTGCTGAAGGCTGAGGACGGCACCAAGGATCAGAGCTATTTCCTCTATCGTCTCAATCAGGCGCAGCTGTCCAAGACCCTGTTCCCGCTTGGTGCAATGTACAAGCGCGAAGTGCGCAAGATCGCAGAGGCCGCCGGCCTGCACGTAGCCACGAAGAAGGACTCGACCGGCATCTGCTTCATCGGTGAACGCCCCTTCCGTGAGTTCCTGATGCGTTATCTGCCGACCTCGCCGGGCGAGATCCGCGGGCTCGACGACGATCGCGTCATCGGTGAGCACCAGGGGCTGATGTACCACACGATCGGCCAGCGCAAGGGCCTGCACATTGGCGGCATCAAGGGCAATCAGGATGAGGCCGGCGAGCACGATGCCTGGTATGTGGCGCGCAAGGACGTGAAGTCGAACGTGCTCTATGCGGTGCAGGGGCATGCACACCCCGCGCTGCTCAAGGAGCGGCTGACGGCGATCGACCTGAACTGGATCGCCGGGCGCGACCCCCATACGCACTGGGTGTACACCGCCAAGCCGCGTTACCGCACCCCCGACATGCCCTGCGAAATCGACAGCATTGCGGACGGTCGCGCGGAGATTGTCTTCGCCGAGGCGCAGTGGGCGCTGACGCCCGGCCAGAGCGTCGTCGTCTATGAGTCGAAGGTCTGCCTCGGCGGGGGCATCATCGCCTGAGCGTGCTCAGGGTGCCGACAGCCACTCAGGTGTCTGGGGGCTGTCGAGACCGGCAAAGATGCGGGCGTAGTGCTCGCAGCGCTCGAAGTACTCGCGCCGGCTCTTGGGCATGGTCACGCGCGCCCGGCTGATGTAGTTGAGCAGATCGCGCCCCTGCAGGATCAGCCGCATCCCGTCGGCTGCACGGCGCAGGGTGGACGGATCGGGGTCGTCCGGCAGGTGCGGGGCGAACGCCGCCAGGCGCTCGGAAGACACCACGAACTCGGCCCACACGTCGAACAGGTTGCTGTCCGTGCGCAGGGTTTCGCATTTGTCCTTGGCAAGGTCTGTGAAGTGACGCACGAGTTCGTCGATGCCGACGAACAGCGGGTCGCTGGCAAAGGTGTCGACCATGACCGATGCGATCCTGTCGATATCGCGCAGGGTCTGGGCAATCTTGATGTAACGGCTTTCATAGAAGGCCTCGACCGGAATCGAGAAGGCGCGGAAGGGCTCGCCCCATAGTTCGTCGATACCTTCTTCTCCGCTGCGATGCCGGACCATCCGCCCCAGCATCAGCGCTTCATGCAGACATACGCCGCACTCGCGCATCAGGGCGTTGTCGGATTCGATCTCGATCCCCAGTTCCTGCATTTCGACCAGCTTGGTGAAGATGTCGGTGGCGCGGTTGAACATCGCACCCGCGAGCATCGCGCCCTTCACACGCTTGCGTTCGGGGTCTTGCTCCTGCTCGTAGGCTTCCCGTGCTTCGTTGAGACGCTTGCCGGGAATGTTGATGCCGTGTTCAACATGGTTGAACAGTCTGCGGGTCAGGGCCTGGATCAGGGTCTTTTTTGCCTGCAGCGAATCAGCTGGAGGCTTGTAGGCCTTGATCCAGTAGCCGTCGTAGTAGACGCGATTGACGCCGTCGATGACGTCGGGGGTGCCGTTGGGGATTTCCGTGTTCATGACTGGGACGATAGGTATGGTTTGGGGGCCGGAGCCGCCAGCATACGCTGATCATGCACTGCAAAAAAGCACGATGCGCTGCGCGGTGAGGCCTCAGTGAGCCTGGCGCAGGACGCGTGCATGAAGCAGACGACGACGCTTTGAAATGACCTTGTAGCGCCAGAACAGTCTTGCGCCCCAGTAGCCGATGGTGGCGCCGCTGAGCGCCATCAGCAGCATGCCCAGTACCAGCGGCTGGCCAATGCCCGAGATCCAGGCCCACAGGTCGGTGATCTGACTGATCCATGCCTGGGAAACGGCATCGTGGCTCAGGTTCGCAGCATGTTGCGGGACCGGAGCGCCGATCAGGCTCGCGCCCAGACGGTAGGCAAAGTAGTAGATCGGCGCGTAGGTGAATGGGTTGCTGACCAGGGTCGATACGGCCGCAATCCACAGGTTGCCGCGCAGAAAGAGTGAGGCGATTGCAGCGGCCGGGATCTGCGCCACCGGTACCATCAGGCCGAAAAACGCGCCAATGGCAACGCCGCGCGCAACGGCCCGGCGGTTGATGTGCCAAAGCGAGGGGTCGTGCACACGCGGCCCAAGCCAGCTCAGCAGCCGGCTTTTCTTGATGCTGTCATGGGTGGGCAGAATACGTTTGAGCATGATCCGCTTTGCAGGAAAGACCCTATCTTACGCAATGTTGGCTGGCGCCTGAATGCACCCGCGAAACCGCTAAAACGATCCGGTATCGCGACAGCCATGTAGTGTGCCAGATTAAACTTAAGACAAGTCAGACCTGCGAAAATTCCCGTCGTCGTCGAGCCCTGGAGGCGTCTGCGGGAATGCTTCCGTGCTCAGGCGAAATCGGCTGGAATGACCGCGCGCAGGACAGTCTGGGTTTCGTTGTCGCGGACCCGGTTGGTAAACCACCACAGTGCCCCTTTCTTGATCGTCCAGTCGGCCTCTGCGCCGGACAGCAGCAGCGCGGCCAGGCGACCAAGGCCGGGCTGATGACCGACGATCAGCGTGGCGCCGCTGGCGTCGGGCCAGCCGGACGCTGCCAGCATGTCGGACACGCCGGCATCGGGTCCAAGTGCAGGAACGATCTCGAAGTCGTCGGTGAATGCACTGGCTGTCTGCCGCGTACGCACGGTCGGGCTCGCCAGCACTCTGAGGCGTTTGGGCCGGTGCGTGTCGAGCCAGCCCGCCATCCGGCGAGCCTGCTTCAGCCCGCGCTCGGTGAGTTCGCGGGAGTGATCGGGCGTTCCATCCACCGCTTCAGCGTGGCGCCACAACAGCAAGTCCATTCCGTGCTCCATCTTGTTAGGGGCCGTTAGCGTAACCGGCACGTCTTGCACGGGTATGACAGCGGCGGAATTCAGGGGTTCACCACGGTGTCTTTCCCCACAGCAGGGGTTCGACCTCCTGCAGCACCCGGCGTCGAAGGCGGGCGTAGCGCGGTCCGTGCCATCCGATGATGAATGAAGCTGCTGCCAGCAGGTCGCTGCGCTTGCCGGCCCATGCATTGAGCCGGCCGCGGGCGACATCGACGTCATTCAGGAAGCCGAGTGTGCCCTGCGCTTCGGTGACGCCTGTCAGATAGCGCTCGACTGCGCGCGCGGGGAGCAGCGAGCCGAAGAACTCAAGCCCGTACCGCAGTTGCTTCATTGCGATGCGCAAGGTGTGGAGCTGAGTGGGAACGAGGGTGACCGACGCTTCGTAGCGGCGCCGTGCGCGCTTGCGCAGTCGATCGAGCTGAAGGCGGGCGAAGGTCTTGAGGTCAACCGCGGCGATCAGGTTGCTGACCGGGAGCCCCTGCAGTGCGGCGTTGAGTTCGAGCACGAGCCGCCCTTGCGCGGAGTGCGTGATGTTGTGCAAGGCGTCCTTGCGCGCCTGCTGGCGTGCGGTTTCGATGAGCTTCAGCAGCGGTGGCAGGCCGCTTTCGGCGCCGTCGGCGAGCCCTTCGGCCACCACGGGCGCGAGCAGCTCGGCGTGGAGCACGTCGAGGTCGCGCGTGTCGCCAAACCGGTTTGCGTTCTCGCGCAGGCGGTCATTCCATTCGGTGACAAACTCGGTGGGCAGGGCGGGGGCAAACAGCTTGATCAGTGAGCGCAGCCGCCGCAGCGAGACACGCAGCTGATGGATGAACTCGGGGCCGTCGTGCCCCTCGTTGATCGCCGACGCATTGGCCTGCCATTGACGGATGCAGCCGAAGGCGTGCCGGCGAAAGGCTTCGATAACGGTGTCGTCGGGGGAGAGCTCGATGGCTTCTGCCTTGGTCGGACGCGCGGGCAGGTCGAGGAAGAGCTGGTATCCGCGCTGCGCTTTCGACACGTCGCCCGGCATCAGCGGCAGGGTCCGGGCGAGTTCGCAGGCCAGTTCGAGCAGATCGAGCGGCTTGCCTTCCACCAGCTCGAGTTCGAGTTCGCAGATCGGTGCGCTGCGGCTGACCGCCTCGACGCTTCCGGTGTCGATCATGAGAAGAATGCAGACGCCTTCGCGCGGGCTGTAGCGCCGTGTTTCGCGGCGAAAGCGGGTGGTGAACACCGGAACCAGTTCGTCCTTGTGCCGCGAGAGCAGCTTTGCGACCTCGGGCACGTCGATGGCGGAAAAATCGAAGCGGTCGGTGTAGGGCTGCTCCCATTCCGGGCGCTGCGAAAGCCCACCGGTCGACACCGCCGCACACTTCACCGTCTGCAGCCACTGCCGGCCCTGGTGGCGGGTGCGCACGGCCACCTTGCGCGCCTTGAGGGCGAGCTCCGGGGTGTCGTAGTACGTATTGTCCAGCGTGCACGTCTTGCCTTCCCGTGGCGCACCGGCAACCAGGGGGTGGCGGCGCAGCGCGGGGAGCGAGCGGCTTGGCAGGCTCAGCTTGAGTTCGATTTCCTGACTCATCGGGGCGATGTCGCCGCGATCGGCGAGCATCCTCGAAATTGATATGAACGCATTCTATCTGCCGCAAAAATGGGCGTCATGTTCATTTCCATGACAGACCCCGGGGGAGTCATGTGGTGCCGAATACCTGCTGCCAGAGTGCGATCACGGGTGTGCGTGCGGACTCGGCCTCCTGCAGCGACACCCGCGACGCGAGGTCGTTGAGGCGCTGACGGTGCTGCAGGTGGCGCAGGCTGCGATAGCTGTCGCCGCAGGCGGCGGCGAGGTCGGCGGGGATGAGGCCGAGTTCGCCGGCCATGCGCAGCAGCGCGATATTGCCCAGGTTGCCGGTCAGCGCCGGATAGGTCTGGGCATAGCCCAGCACCAGATACTGGATCAGGAACTCGACGTCGATGAGGCCGCCGTGGTCGTGCTTGAGGTCGAACTGGCTGCTCTTGCCGCTGTGTGCGCTGCGCATCTTCGCGCGCATCTCGAGCACATCGGTGCGCAGCTTCTCGACATCGCGCGGCATGCGCAGCACTTCGCAGCGGATGCGTTCGAATGCGGCACCGAGCTCCGGGTCTCCCGCGGTGAAGCGGGCGCGGGTGAGCGCCTGGTGCTCCCACACCCAGGCGGACTCGAGCTGGTATTTGCGGAACGCCTCGAGCGAGCACGCGATCAGGCCGGAGTCACCGTTGGGGCGCAGGCGGAGATCGGTCTCGAACAGCTTCCCTGCCGCGGTCTGGCTCGACAGCCAGGTATTGGTGCGCTGTGCGAGGCGGGTATAGACCTCGGCCGCTTCGGGCGCGTCGTCATCGTAGAGGAAGATGATGTCGAGGTCCGACGCGTAGCCAAGCTCCTTGCCGCCCAGCTTGCCGTAGCTGATGACGGCGAAAGCGGGGGATTCCCGGTGGCGGATCTTGATCTTGCGCCAGCACAGGGGGATGGTGAGCTCGACCATGGTGTCGGCCAGGGCTGACAGGTTGTCGGCAAGCTTTTCCACCGACAGCAGGCCGGCGATGTCCTGGGTCAGCAAGCGGAACGACTGGGCGTGGTGCTGCTCACGCATCAGGTCCATCTGACGTTCCATGTCCGGCTCGATGGCGTCGAGCTGGGCTTCGAGTTCGGCCCGGAAGCTCGCCCAGTCGGGCACGGCTTCCAGGTTGCGGTCGTCGAGCAGTTCGTCGAGCAGGATGGGATGGCGTCCCAGGTATTGCGCGGCCCAGCGCGATGCACTGATCAGATCGACCACCCTGCGCAGCGCCTGCGGATACTGTTGCAGGAGTGCGAGATAGGCGCCGCGACGGCTGATCCCTTCGAGCAGGTCGAGGCAGCGTGACAGGGTTTCATCGGCGCCCTGCGTGGCCGCAGCCGCCTCGATGACGCGGGGCATGAGGGCGTCGAGGCGGCCGCGGATCTTGTTTGTCAGCTGAATGTAGCGTGCGCTGCTGCGGATGGCGGCAAGCCTTGAGGCCGCCTTTCCTGGATCATGGTAGCCAAGGGCTGCCAGCGCCGGCGTGGTCAGCTCGACGTCCTCGGCACCCGACCATATCGAATCCAGTGAGTGGTCTTCCTGGTTGGGGTCGGCAAAGACCGAATCGAAATGCTGGCTGACATTGCTGCGGTGGGATTCGAGCACCTCGAGCATCGAGGGGTAATCGTCGAAGCCCATTGCGCGGGCGATGAGCGCACAGTCGGCGTCGCTCTGCGGCAGGTCGTGAGTCTGGGCGTCGTCCAGATACTGCAGGCGGTGTTCCAGTCGCCGCAGGAAGACATACGCTTCACTCAGGGCATTCACTGTGGTGTCGGCGAGAATGCCACGCTCGGCCAGGCCTGCCAGCACCTTGAGCGTGGGGCGGACCTGCAGTTCGGTGTCGCGGCCACCGCGAATCAGCTGAAAGACCTGGGCGATGAACTCGATCTCGCGGATGCCGCCGGGGCCGAGCTTGATGTTCTGTGCACGGTCGCGCCGCGCAACCTCGCGCCGGATCTGCGCGTGCAGTTCGCGCATGGCGTTGATGGCGCCAAAATCCAGGTACTTGCGAAAAACAAAGGGGCGCGAGATCTGCTCGAGCTCGGGCCAGCGCTCGCCTGCCAGCACTCTGGCCTTGATCCAGGCATAGCGCTCCCATTCACGTCCCTGGGTAATGAAATAGCTTTCCAGCATGTCGAAGCTCGCCACCAGCGGACCGGAGTCGCCGTTCGGGCGCAGGCGCATGTCGACCCGGAAGACCTGGCCGTGCTCGGTGACGTCGGCCAGCGCCTGGATCAGCTGCTTGCCGAGACGCTCGAAGAATTCGAAGTTGCTGATGACCTTCTTGCCGCCGGTGTCGCCGTCTTCCGGGTAGGTGAAGATGAGGTCGATGTCGGAGGACACGTTGAGCTCGCGGCCGCCGAGTTTGCCCATGCCGATGACCAGCAGCTCCTGCTCCCAGCCCGAGGATGACAGGGGCTGACCGTAGCGCTGCACAAGTGGTTCGCGCAGCACGTCGTGTGCATGGCGAACGGCGACTTCCGCAAGCACCGTCATGGTTTCCGTGACTTCGGGCAGATTGGCCCGGCCGCCGAGGTCGCGAACGATGAGGTGGCAGATCACCCAGGTGCGCAGATGACGCAGGGTCGGGCGCAGCTGCGCTTCATCGGCGCCGCGGGCGTCGATGAACGCGCGCATGTCGTCGCCCCCGATCGCGCGGTCGACGCTGGCCGTCAGGCTTTCTGCAAGCCAGGGACGGCTATCGAGCATGCGCTGCAGAAAGCGCGACAGGCCGGCCGCGTGACGGATTACATCTGGCAACATGGCAGATTCGAGTGACATGGGTGAAGCGCTCCGGAACATTGGTAGAATTCGCGCCTTCCTGTCCGGTGGTGCTAGCAGCAAGGGCAAGGCTCTAGGACGTGATTGTAGCCAAGCCACCCGATGCCGTCTGATCTCAAGGGAGTTTCCGGACGCCGTGCCGGTCCCATGCACATGAGCACGAAACCGCTTTCAGCCGATTCCTCCCCCGCTGCCGAGGGCGCGCGGGCGCGCAGCCGTCTTCCGCGCAGGTTTGGTGCAGCGCTGTTGCTGGTGTGGTTCCTGTTCGGTGGACTGTTTCTGGTGCTGCGCTGGGTGGTGGTGCCGCAGGTGGGCGCGTACCGGGCCGAGATCGCAAACGAGCTGTCGCGCGTCAGTGGTCTGCCGGTCGGTATCGAGGGGCTGAGCGCCGACTGGTCCGGTCTGCGCCCGCGCCTGCATCTTGCCGGGCTGTCAGTGAGCGATGCGGAAGGGCGTCCGGCCCTGCGCCTCGAACAGGTGGATGCCACGCTGGCATGGTCCTCCTTGCTGCGCCTGCGTCCCTACTTTCATCGCCTTGAAATCGTGGGGCCTTCGATCGAGGCGCGGCGCAACGCCGATGGCAGCGTCGTCATCGCCGGACTGCAGATCGAGGGCGAGGGCGGCGACGGCAGCTTCCTCGACTGGTTGCTCGCGCAGCGCAAGGTGGTTGTGCGCAATGCCCGGCTGTCGTGGACCGATGTGCTGCGCGAGGCGCCCGAGCTGCAGCTTGAGGATGTCGAATTCACGTTCGAGAAGGGCTTCAGCAAGCAGCGTTTCGCGCTCCATGCTCAGCCTCCAGGTGCGCTGGCGTCCGCGCTCGATGTGCGTGGCGAGCTGACGCATTTCTCCGCCGCGGATCTGACAGCGACGGTTGGGCGGCTGTATGTCGATCTCGAGCGTGCCGATCTCGGCGGATGGAAGTCCTGGGTGGACTATCCGGTCGAACTCAGTGGGCAAGGCGGCGTGCGCCTGTGGATCGATTTCGACGGCGCGGCCGCCACGGCAATGAATGCGGATGTGGCACTGAGCGCAGCTGCGATGCGACTGGCGCCGGCCTTGCCCGAACTGCAGCTGACTCAGCTGAGCGGACGCCTCTCAGCCCGCCGCTGGGGCAGCGGATTCGAGTTCGAGTCGCGTGGGCTTGCCTTGGCCACCGGCGATGGGGTGGAGATGGCGCCGACCGATTTCCGCCTTTGGGTGCAACACCCCGAGGGAAGCCGGGCGGGGGATGGCGCGGTGAGCGCCAATGCGCTCGATTTCGCCGTTCTGGCGCGCCTCGCCGCACATCTGCCGCTGGGCGACAGCGTGCGTGAGCGGCTGGCAGCCTTCGATCCGCGCGGTCAGGTCACGGCGCTGAAGCTCGACTGGAAAGGGAGTGTCGAAAGCCCGCAGTCATGGACGCTCGCTGCCCGCTTCGAAGGCATGGGGCTCGCAGCGCGGGAGTCCTTGCCCGGCGTGGGGGGGCTGTCCGGCGAAGTGGAAGGCACCGAGCAGTCGGGGCGATTTCTGCTTGCCGGTCGCGACACGCATGTCGATTTGCCCGAGGTGTTCGTCAATCCGCGTCTGGTCTTTTCCACTTTCAGGGCGGACGGGGGGTGGGCCCGGCGTGACGGGCGGATCGAGATTGCACTGGATTCGGCAAGTTTCAACAATGAGGATGCGGAGGGCAGCGCTGCCGGCCGCTACTGGGTGGAGCCCGGCGGTGCGGGCGAGATCGACCTCTCCGCGCGGCTCACGCGGGCCGACGGCACGACCGTGTGGCGCTACCTGCCCCTGGTGATCAACCACGACACCCAAGAGTGGGTGCGCACTGCGATCAAGCGTGCCACCGTGCCCGATGCGAGGCTGCGGCTGAAGGGGCGCCTGGATGAGTTTCCCTTCCGCGATGGGCAGGGGCAGTTTCTGGTCTCCATCAAGGTGGCGGACGGGCGGCTTGAGTACGCGCCCGACTGGCCGCCAATCGAAGGCATTGACGGCGAGGTGCGGTTCGAAGGGCCGGGGATGAGCATCGAAGCCTCGCGTGGCCAGATTTTCGGGGTCAGGCTGAGCAATGTGGTGGCGAACGTGCCCGATCTGGACGTGATGCCGAGTGAAACCATGACGCTGACCGGTCGCGCAAATGGCACGACGGCCGATTTTCTGCGCTTCGTGAGCGAGAGCCCGGTGCGCAAGCAGATCGATGGCTTCACCGACCACATGCGTGCCGAGGGCAACGGCAGCCTCAGCCTCAAGCTGGTCATGCCCCTGCGTCACGTGGTCGATACCGCGGTGACCGGTGACTACCGTTTCAGTGGCAATCGCCTGTGGGTGGTGAAGGGCTTGCCGCCGATGGAAGAGGCCGCCGGCAACCTGCGCTTCACCGCGGCGCAGCTCAATATCCCGGAAGCGCGCGCCCGTCTTTTTGGCGAGCCCGTGCAGTTGAGCGCTGCGACCCTGCCCGACGGACGGGTGCAGTTCAAGGTGCGTGGCGGTATCAATGCAAGTGCCGCGCAGGCCGAAATGGGGTGGGCTGCGCTGGACCACCTGTCGGGAACGAGCACCTGGCTCACCGACATTGCCATCGGGCGCGACGCCACGAAGGTTGCGGTGCGCTCGGAGCTTGAGGGCATCGGCTCAAGCCTGCCCTATCCGTTCAACAAACGTGCGGCAGAGCGCTGGCCGCTGACAGTTGATATCGTGTTTCCCACGGACGGAGTCACGACCCTCGGCGCGAGTCTGGGCGACCGGCTGTCGCTGGCAGTGGAGCAGGGCTCCGACGGGGCCATCGTCCGCGGCGGCATCGGCGTTTTTCAGCCCGTGCGGATGGCCGCCAAGGGCGTGCAGGTCAACGCGAAGCTCGAGCAACTGGATGTGGACGCGTGGCGTCGCGCGCTCGGCAACAGCGAAGAGCCGGATGTGGAGGCGGAGGGCGCTTCCGCGTCGGCGGGGTCCGGCGACATGCCGCCGCTGGCCGGGCTGAACCTTGAGGCGGCCCGGGTGGAGGCCTTCGGGCAGCAGCTCAACGACCTCAGACTGAAGGCGGTGGCCGACGACGGGGGCTGGAAAGCGCGTATCGACAGCACTGAAGCCGAGGGCGATTTCGACTGGCGCAAAGCGGGCGATGGCACGCTCGCCGCACGTTTCCGGCGCCTGGCGATCAGCAACAGCGAGAACACGGACGATGCTGCGGCCACGCGCACGACCTTGCCGCGCAGCCTGCCCGGCCTGGATGTCCGGGTCGAGCGGTTCGCAGTCGGCGGCATCGAGCTCGGGCGGCTGGAAGTGCTTGCACGCAACCGGCGTGCGCAATGGTGGCTCGAGCGCTTCCTGCTGGTGCATCCCGATGGGCGCCTGAGCGGGAATGGCCTTTGGCATCCCGGTGCCAGCGCGCGCACGCAACTGGACTTCGTGCTGGAGACGGCCGACATCGGGCGCTTTACCCGGGCGCTGGGTTACCCCGATGCCGTGCGCGGCGGGCGGGCGACCCTGGGCGGGCAGGTGAGCTGGCAGGGGGCGCCGACCCGCATCGACTATCCGACGCTGAACGGCAAGCTCGACCTCGATGCCGAGAAAGGGCAGTTCAACCAACTGGAGCCCGGCGTTGGGCGACTGCTCGGCATTCTCAGCCTGCAGGCGCTGCCAAGGCGGATCTCGCTCGATTTCCGCGACGTCTTCTCCCAAGGATTCGCCTTTGATCGCATTTCCGGTAGCATCGATGTCGCTGCCGGGGTGATGCACTCGGAAGATCTCGAGATCCGGGGGCCGGCGGCGCGGGTGCTGATGCGTGGTGTGGCAGACATCGACAAGGAAACACAGGATCTGCGGGTCACCGTGCAACCGACGCTGTCGGAGTCGATTGCCATTGGCGCCGCTGCGGGGCTGATCAATCCGGTAGCGGGGGTCGTGACCTATCTTGCGCAGAAGGCACTCAGCGATCCGATCGAGAAGCTCTTCGCTTTCGACTATTCGATTACCGGCAGCTGGAACGATCCCGTGGTCGAGAAGCTGGCTTCACCGGTGGGTGGCCTGATACCCGGGCGCTCGACGCCCGCGGCCAAACCCGCAGCGACCAAACCATGAGGAAACCGATTGATGTCCGAAGCTGATGCGCCCCTGTCCGGAACCGTAAGGATTGCTGCGATCCAGACCGTGTCAGGCCCGGACGTCGAGGCCAATCTGGCTGCTGCCGAAGGTCTGATCGCCAGGGCCGCTGCGGATGGAGCGCGCCTTGTCGCGCTCCCGGAATACTTCCCCCTGATGTCGACCGACGAGATGGCCAAGGTCAGGGCGCGCGAGTCCGAGGGGAGCGGGCCGATACAGGATTTCCTGAGCGCGGCGGCAAGACGTCACCGCGTATGGCTGGTCGGCGGCACGCTGCCGCTGGTGGCGGAGGCCGACAACAAGGTGCGCAACACCACGCTGGTGTTCGACGACCGCGGCGAACGACGCGCCCGCTACGACAAGATTCACCTGTTCGGTTTTCAGCGCGGTGCCGAGCGCTACGACGAGTCGGTTACCATTGAGCCGGGACAGACGGTGAGCACCTTCGACTCGCCCGTGGGCCGCACGGGCCTGTCGGTGTGCTACGACCTGCGTTTTCCCGAGCTGTTCCGGGCCATGGGGGTGGTGAATCTCATCATCCTGCCGGCGGCCTTCACCTACACGACGGGTCGTGCGCACTGGGAAGTCCTGCTGCGTGCCCGTGCGATCGAGAATCAGTGCTACGTCATGGCGCCCGCACAGGGCGGCGAGCACCCCGGTGGCAGGGTGACCTGGGGGCATACGATGATCGTCGATCCCTGGGGCGAAGTGATGAATGTGCTCGAAACCGGGCCCGGTGTGGTGACGGCGGATGTGGACTTTGAGCGTCTTGCCTCGCTGCGGGACAGCCTGCCGGCCCTGCGCCACCGCTGTCTCGGTTAACCGGCGGCCCTTGCCTGAGTGGCAGAATGATCGAATTCGCGCGAGCCGGGTCAAAGCGGTAGCGCCTAAACTGGATACATGATGAGCAAGAACCCCCTGAAAGTTGCCGACAAATACCTGCTCTCGCCCTATGGGCTGGGAGAGGCCGAGCTGGAAAAGGTGTTCCGCAAGCTGATGCGGCATCAGATCGATTACGCCGACCTGTATTTTCAGTATCAGCGCTCCGAGGCCTGGAGTCTGGAGGAGGGCATCGTCAAGTCCGGCAGCTTCGACATCGAACAGGGCGTCGGTGTGCGCGCCATCAGTGGCGAGAAGACGGCCTTTGCCTATTCGGACGATATCTCGCTGGACGCGCTTGTCGGTGCCGCGACCGCAACCCGTGCGATCGCCGACGTCGGCGATCGGCGCAAGGCAGTGATCACGCCTTACAAGACGCGCAGCCGCCTGTATCGTGCGGACGATCCTCTCGATTCGCTCGACGACACCGCCAAGGTGAAGCTGCTGGAACGGCTGGAGGGCTTTGCCCGCGCCGAAGACCCGCGCGTCACCCAGGTGATGGCGCACATCGCCGGCTCCTGGGAAGTCGTGCTGGTGGCGCGCAACGATGGCCACATGGCCGCCGATGTGCGCCCGCTGGTGCGGGTTTCGATCACGGTGATCATGGAGTCCAACGGGCGGCGCGAGCAGGGCAGTGCCGGCGGCGGCGGACGTTACGATTACGGCTATTTCTGCGACGAACGCCTTCAGGACTTCGCCAGGGCCGCGGTGCATCAGGCCAGCGTCAACATCGATGCCGACCCGGCGCCGGCCGGCACCATGCCGGTCGTGCTCGGCCCCGGCTGGCCGGGCATCCTGCTGCACGAGGCAATCGGTCACGGGCTGGAGGGTGACTTCAACCGCAAGGGCAGTTCGGCATTTGCGGGCCGCATCGGTCAGCAGGTCGCAGCACGCGGCGTCACGGTGGTGGATGACGGCACCATCCCGGACCGTCGCGGCTCCCTGAGCATCGACGACGAAGGCAATCCGACCGAAAATACCGTGCTGATCGAGGATGGCATTCTCACCGGCTACATGCAGGACACGATGAATGCCCGCCTGATGGGCATGGCGCCAACCGGCAACGGTCGTCGCGAGTCCTATGCGCACCTGCCGCTTCCCCGCATGACCAATACCTACATGCTCAATGGCGACAAGGATCCGGCCGAGATCATCAAGTCGGTCAAGAAGGGCCTGTATGCGGTGAACTTCGGTGGCGGGCAGGTCGACATCACGTCGGGCAAGTTCGTGTTTTCGACCGCCGAGGCCTATCTGATCGAGAACGGCAAGGTGACGCGTCCGGTGAAGGGGGCAACCCTGATCGGCAATGGCCCCGATGTACTGACCCGCGTGAGCATGATCGGCAACGACATGGCACTTGATCCCGGTGTCGGTACCTGTGGCAAGGACGGTCAGAGCGTGCCGGTTGGCGTCGGTCAGCCCACCCTGCGTATCGACGGACTCACCGTCGGCGGCACCGCCTGAGGGGCTCTCAGCCCGCCGCGCCGGGCGCTGAGTGGCACTTGCTGCGAAAGCGCTCCGGATCCAGTTCGTGGCGCTGCAGCAGGCGGTAGAACTCGGTGCGATTGCGCTCGGCCAGTCTGGCCGCGTCGGACACGTTGCCGCCGGTCAGAGACAGCAACTGGGTCAGGTAGTCCCGTTCAAAGCGTGCTTTCGCTTCGGCATAGCTCAGGCGCGTGCACGAGCTCCCGTGCAGTGCGCGCTCGACCTGCGCGAGTGAAATCTGTGTGCCCGTGCTGAGGGCGCACACCTGTTCGATCACGTTCTGCAACTCACGGATGTTTCCCGGCCAGTCGGCCAGGCACAAGGCCTGCAGTGCCCGCGCCGAGAATCCGCGCAGACGCTTGCCGTCGCGCCGGGCAATGTTCTCCAGAAAGTGTGTGGCGAGCAGGGGAATGTCCTCGCGCCGTTCATCGAGCGAGGGCAGGTGCAGGCCGACGACCTTGATCCGGTAGTAGAGATCCTCCCGAAAGCGTCCCTCTGCCCGCGCGCTGCGCAGGTCGCAGTGTGTCGCGGACAGAATGCGCACGTCGACCGGCCGACTGTGCATGGCGCCGACGGCCCGCACCGATCGCTCCTGCAGCACTCGCAGCAGCTTGGTCTGCAGCGTCAGCGGCATGTCTCCGATCTCATCGAGCAGCAAGGTGCCCCCATTGGCGGCCTCGAACAGGCCTGGATGGGCGTTGATGGCGCCGCTGAATGCGCCGCGGACATGACCGAACAGCTCGGATTCGAGCAGATGCTCGGGAATCGCACTGCAGTTGATCGCGATGAAGGGGGCGGCGGCGCGCGGACTGGACTGGTGGATGAAGCGCGCCAGCAGCTCCTTGCCACTGCCGCTCTCTCCCTGTATCAGCACGCTCGCATCGGTATTGGCAAGCATCCGCGCTTCATCCAGCAAAGTCTGCATGCGCTCGCTGCGGCTGATGATGGCCGGTCCGGCGCTGCTGCCGGTCGCGCGTGTGGCCGGCTGCGGCAGATGCGCGCGACGGCTTGGGCGGTCGGAAGACGGTTGGAGGAGCATTGGGTGATGGTGTCGTCTATGCTTGAGTGGTAAAGCGCAATGAACCGAGTGTAGGCGGGGCGAGCGGCTGCCTCCGGTAAGCAAGTGCAAGATGATGTTTCAATGCCGGGGCGTCGCCGTTTCACGACATCGGGAAGTGCATTTGCAGCAAGCCATTCGGTCTTTGGTGCCGGCCGCTGTCGCCTGATGGCGACACATTTTGATGTGTCGCGCGGGGGGACGGAGAGATTCCGCACGTCGTCATTCTTCAGGTTATTGTCGTGTAAGGCTTTTTCCTGCCGGGTACGTTGCTTGCATTACGCTGCCTTGATGCTCCATTCCGGAGCCTCGCCTCAATCAGGAGATGCCATGTTCAACAAGCCCAGCATGTTCCCCAAATCATCCGAACCCGCTGTAGGTCGCAGTTCGAGGCCTGTCGGCAGTACTTCGCCGGCGCTCACGACGAGCACGACGTCTTCCGGCGCGAGCACATCGCCGAGTACGGTGTCGCCTGCACCCGACAGTGTGTCGAAGCCTGTGGATCAGGACGTAAACCGGGCCGATGGGGGCGCAAGCGCGGCGGAGGCGGCGGGCAGTGGCAGCCGTTTGATCGTCGGTCCTGACGTCAAGCTCAAGGGCGCCGAAATTCTCGATTGCGATACGCTGGTGGTCGAGGGCCGCGTCGAGGCAACGATGGACAGCCGGGTGATCCGCATCGCCGAAGCGGGCGCCTTCAGTGGCAAGGTTGGAATCGACATCGCCGAGATTCACGGCGTGTTCGACGGTGAGTTGACCGCTCGCGAGCAGTTGTTCATTCATTCCACCGGCCGTGTCAGCGGCAAGATCCGCTATGGCCGGATCCTGATCGAAGAAGGCGGTGAAGTGTCGGGCGATGTTCAGCCGCTTGCAGCTGCAGCGAAGTCCGAGCAGCGTCCGCAGGACAAGTCTTTAAGCTCGACCTCGACCTCGAGTCCCGAGGTGAAGTCGCTGACGGCCGTGGCTGGCTGAGTGCGCGCCGTCGGGCGCGGTAGTCAGTTGGGCTTTACCGCGCCCTCGCCGGCCGCAAGGCGTGTGGGTGTCCACGACCAGTGGCGCTCCCAGGCCGTGCGCACCAGGTTGGGGTAGGTCGGTTTGCCCAGGCTGCCGTTGTACCGCCCCAGGGCGCGATAGAGGTCGCCTTTCTCGATGTCGAGATAGTGGCGAAGAATGGTGCAGCCGTAGCGCAGGTTCGTGCGCAGGTGGAACAGGTTGTCGTCTTCGCGCCCGATGACCTTCAGCCAGAACGGCATGACCTGCATGAAACCCCTCGCACCCGCAGACGAGATCGCGTATTTGCGGAAGTTGCTTTCGACCTGAATCAGTCCGAGCACCATCTGCGGGTCAAGCCCTGCTCGCGTCGCTTCGTAATGAATCGACGTGAGCAGTTCGGTGCGGTAGTTCTCGTCGGGGATGCGTTTCTCCAGCCTGCGCGACATGTCGCTCAGCCAGCGGGCGCGTTCGCCTGCGTCGCCGATCGGCAGGGTGGGCGGGGCGGCGTCACTGACCGCTTCATGCAGGGCTGCGCGCACGCTCGCCGCGAGCGGTTCGTACTGCTGCGCGCCTGCAAACGCCTGGCTCGCAGCAAGCGACAGCAGCACAGCCCCCAGCAGACGGCGCGTGTTCCGGAACGGGCGGGGGGCTGTCATGAGCTAGGGGGCTGGCCGGCTCAGGCGCGCAGCTGAGCGATGACGTGAGCTGCGATGTCTGCGGGCGCGAGCTTGTGTTGCTCGCCGTCGCGGCGGGTCTGGTACTCGACCATGCCTTCCTTCAGCCCGCGGTCGCCGATCGTGACCCGGTGCGGCACACCGATCAGCTCCCAGTCGGCAAACATGACGCCCGGACGTTCGTCGCGATCGTCGAGGATCACGTCGATGCCAGCACGCTTCAGCGTTTCGTAGAGCCGGGTCGCTTCGTCGCGCACGAGTTCGGACTTGCCCCAGCCGACGCCGCAGATCACCACCTCGAACGGTGCGATGGCGGCTGGCCAGATGATTCCGCGCTCATCGTGATTCTGCTCGATGGCAGCGCCGACAATGCGGGTCACCCCGATGCCGTAGCAGCCCATCTCGAAGTGCTTCGGCTTGCCGTCGATATCGAGGAAGCTCGCATTCATGGCCTTCGAATACTTGTTGCCGAGATAGAACACATGGCCCACCTCGATGCCGCGCTGGATGGCGAGCACACCCTTGCCGTCGGGTGAGGGGTCGCCCTCGACCACGTTGCGGATGTCGGCAACGAAATCGGGTTCGGGCAGGTCGCGCCCCCAGTTCACGCCGGTGTAGTGGAAGTCTTCCTCGTTGGCACCGCAGATGAAGTCGGCCATGTTGGCAACGCTGCGGTCGGCAACAACGCGGACAGGCTTCCTGAGCCCGATCGGGCCGAGGTAGCCGGGTTTGCAGCCGAAGTGCTCGATGATCTCGGTCTCGGTCGCGAAGCGGAAATCGCTCCCCAGTCCTTCGATCTTGCCGGCCTTCACTTCATTGAGCGAGTGGTCTCCGCGAACCAGCAGCAGCCACACGGTAGTCTTGACCACTTCGCCCTTGTCGTCGGTTTCATCGCTTGCCAGTACGAGCGATTTGACCGTCGTGTCGAGCCCAACCTGCAGCAGGTCGGCGACATCGGCACAGGTCGCCTTGCCCGGCGTCGGTGTCTTCTCGAGCGCGACCCGCGCCTCGCCGCGAACAGCCTGCAGCGCGAGCGCCTCGGCAAGTTCGATGTTGGCCGCGTAGTCGGAGTCCGGGCAATAGACGATGGCGTCTTCGCCAGTATCTGCAATCACCTGGAACTCGTGCGAGCGATCGCCGCCGATGGCGCCGGTGTCGGCCGCAACAGCACGGTACTCGAGGCCGATGCGGTCGAAGATGCGGCAGTACGCCGCGTACATGTTGTCGTAACTGCGACCGGCTGCTTCCGCATCGCGGTCGAAGGAATAGGCGTCCTTCATCACGAATTCACGGCCACGCATCACGCCGAATCGGGGGCGGCGCTCGTCGCGGAACTTGGTCTGAATCTGGTAGAAGTTCTTCGGCAGCTGACGGTAGCTCTTCAGTTCCTGGCGGGCGATATCGGTCACCACCTCTTCCGAAGTCGGCTGCATGGCGAAGTCGCGATCGTGACGGTCCTTGAAGCGCAGCATCTCCGGACCCATCTTGTCCCAGCGACCTGTCTCCTGCCACAGCTCGGCAGGCTGCACGATCGGCATCACCACTTCCATTGCCCCTGCGCGATCGAGCTCGTCGCGGATGATGGCCTCCACCTTGCGAATCGAACGCAGGCCCATCGGCATGTAGTTGTAGATGCCCGCGGCGACCTTGCGGATCATGCCTGCGCGCAGCATCAGCTTCTGGCTGACGACTTCGGCGTCTGAAGGGGCTTCCTTGAGGGTGAACAGATGAAACTGGCTGGCGCGCATGGGAATTTCGTCGGATTGTAGTGTCGAGTCTGCGAATTCTAGCGTATGCCGGCACCGGGGTGCGGAGGTCCCGCCAAGTCGATTGCCGGGAACGACGGATGGGGCGTGCTTTCAAAGTGGTCGCAAGTGTGGAAAAATCCGTGTCAACTAAGCCAAATTGAAGGTTTGATCATGCTCGATCGTGAAGGCTATCGCCCGAACGTCGGCATCATCCTGGTCAACACGCGTAATGAGGTGTTTTGGGGTAAGCGCATTCGTGAGCACTCGTGGCAGTTCCCTCAAGGTGGCATCAAGCACGGCGAAACGCCGGAGCAGGCCATGTATCGGGAATTGTTCGAGGAGGTCGGCTTGCGCCCCGAGCACGTCAAGATCCTCGGCCGCACGCGCGGCTGGTTGCGCTATGACGTTCCCAAGCACTGGATAAAGCGGGAATGGCGCAACACCTATCGCGGACAGAAACAGATCTGGTTTCTGCTGCGACTGGTTGGGCGTGATACGGATGTATGCCTGCGCGCCAGTACTCATCCGGAGTTCGATGCCTGGCGTTGGAACGACTTCTGGGTTCCGCTCGATGCGGTCATCGAGTTCAAGCGTCAAGTGTACCAACTGGCGCTGACGGAACTGTCCAGAGTGCTGTTTCGCGCCCGCTCTTTCGAACTGCCCGATGCCTACCGGCTTGACGAAGGACCTTCCGCCTGAGGCGGAGGTGCTCGTCGTTCATCTTGCAGATCGGGGCCACCGGCCTCGCAACGGGAGCTATTGTCTTGAATCTCCGTAATGTGCGTCGCATGCTGAACAGGCTGGTGACGCCAGTACTGTTGTCTGCGCTGGCCTCCTCGAGTGCATTTGCGCAGGAAGCGTTCGAGGATCGGGTCGCCAACTGGAAGGAAGGTGATGTCGTCATGCCGGCTGCGCCTGCCGAGGCCAGCCTGCAGGAGTTCTTCGTCAGTGCGTCGTCGCCGAATCGCTTCATGTTCGACCGCGACACACTCACCGTCGGGGCCGATCAGATCGTGCGCTATGTGCTGGTGATTCGCACGCCGGGTGGTGCCGAAAACGTCACGTTCGAGGGTATCCGCTGCAACACCAACGAGCGCCGGATCTATGCCAGTGCCAGCAAGAATGGCGAGTGGGTGCCGGTCAAGGGGAGCGAATGGGCTCCGATCCTCGACAACACCTACAACCGTCCGCGTGCTGCGCTGGCCTACGAACTGTTCTGCGACGGGCCCGCTCCCCCGCGCAGTGTCGATGAAGTGCTGCGCCGCCTGAAATCCGGCTACGGGACGGTGGCGAGTCCGATGCAGGGAGGCAGGTAATGCTCGATCAGGCCATCATTCATTTCGACAAGGCGCTGCGGACGGTCTTCGCGCCGGCAATGACCGTCAGGCCCGTGCCGGGCAACGATCTGCCCGATGCGCCGCTTGACGAAGACGAGAAGCGTCATGCCGCCGCGCTGATGCGCGTCAATCACTGCGGCGAGATCTGCGCGCAGGCTCTCTACCAGGGGCAGGCACTGATGTCCAAGGACGAATCGATCCGGAAGGCGCTTGAGCAGGCCTCCCAGGAAGAGACCGAGCACCTCGCCTGGACCGAACAGCGCATCGCCGAACTCGGCGGGCGCAAGAGTCTGCTCAACCCCCTTTGGTATGGCAGCTCGCTTGCTGTCGGCATGCTGGCGGGGCGCTTTGGCGATCGCTGGAATCTCGGCTTCCTGGCGGAGACCGAGCGCCAGGTCGAGTCTCACCTCCACGGACACCTGGAGCGCCTTCCCGCCGAAGATCGCAAGTCACGCGCGATTGTCGAGCAGATGAAGGCGGATGAAATCAGTCACGCCAACACGGCAGTCCGGCTTGGGGCCAATGAGCTCCCGGCGCCCGTCAAGGGGCTGATGAGGCTGTTCTCGCGGGTGATGACCGAAACGGTCTACCGCGTTTGAGAGGAGGGCGCCTGGCGCCCTCCGTGCGTCGAATCATTCTGCTTCGACGATCGTCCATTCGTGCGTGATCTCGGCGGTCTTGCCGAGCATGATCGATGCCGAGCAGTACTTTTCTGCCGAAAGGTGGATTGCGCGCTCGACGCTTTCGGGCTTCAGGTTCTTGCCGGTCACCGTGTAATGAAAGCGGATGCGGGTAAAGACCTTGGGGTCGGTATCGGCACGATCGGCTTCCAGCCGGACAGCGCAGTCGCGAATGTCCTGACGGCCGCGCTTGAGAATCAGCACGACGTCAAAGGCGGTACATCCGCCTGCGCCGGCGAGCATCAATTCCATCGGGCGTGGTGCAAGATTACGTCCCCCTGCGTCCGGTGCGCCGTCCATGTTGATCAGGTGGCCGCTGCCGGTTTCGGCTCTGAAGCTCATGCCATCGACCCATTTGATGGTGCATTCCATTGTTGAAGCTCTCCTTGGGAGGTTGAAGGTTGGGCGGGGATGCAAAGTTTGCAGGATTCTACCGAAGAGCAGGGGTGGCGCTGTATAGCTTGATGTGCATGTATTGTGCGGTGCACAATGACGGTGGTTTGATATTTACTTGAATGGAATAAACGGAGCCTCCGGGGCGCTCATTTGTGTGAAAAATCTGTTTGAAAACATAAGCTAGAGTCTGCATAGAGTGAATTTATAAATCAATCAAAACAATTGTAGTGCGGCGCACAAATAATGCTTGCCCGCGTGTAGGTCTTTCTGGATAATTCGCCTCAGTCGGATCGGAAACGTGTTGCGAACAGCGGCCAGCGATCCAAATCAGTGTCTCCTCCACCCTCCTCCTTTGGTGTGGATTTAACGCAGTCCCCCAGGGGCTGCGTTTTTTTTTCTACGCTCGGTCCTGGATGTTGTGCCGGATTTCTTTCGCGTGTTCTCATTGACATGAGGTACGGGAAGGGTCTATGATTTCGAGCTTTCCGTTTGGTGGCCGGCACGCCAGGCCTGACAAGATCGAGGTTTCAAATGAAAACGTTTTCTGCCAAGCCGCACGAAGTACAGCGCGACTGGTTCGTTGTCGACGGCACGGACAAGGTGCTTGGCCGTCTTGCTTCCGAAGTGGCCCGCCGCCTGCGTGGCAAGCACAAGTCCATTTACACGCCGCACATCGATACCGGTGACTTCATTGTCGTCGTGAACGTCGAGAAGCTGCGCGTGACCGGCAACAAGGCGCTGGACAAGAAGTATTATCGCCACTCCGGCTACCCGGGCGGTATCTACGAGACCAACTTCACCAAGCTGCAGCAGCGCTTCCCCGAGCGCGTGCTGGAAAAAGCCGTGAAAGGCATGCTGCCGAAGGGTCCGCTGGGTTATGCCATGCTGAAGAAGCTGAAGTGCTATGCCGGTGCCGAGCACCCGCATGCCGCCCAGCAGCCGAAAGTTCTCGAGATCTGAAGGAGCCATAAATGGCTGTGACTTACAACTACGGTACCGGTCGCCGCAAGACCGCGGTCGCCCGTGTATTCATCAAGCCGGGCTCCGGCAACATCGTCGTCAATGGCAAGCCCGTTGATGAGTTCTTTTCCCGTGAAACCGGCCGCATGATCGTGCGTCAGCCGCTGGTGCTTACCGGCAACGAAGATCGCTTTGACATCATGGTCAACGTGGTTGGCGGTGGTGAGTCCGGTCAGGCTGGTGCCGTGCGTCACGGCATCACCCGTGCGCTGATCGATTACAGTGCCGACCTGAAGCCGGATCTGCGTACCGCAGGCCTGGTGACTCGCGATGCACGTGAAGTCGAGCGTAAGAAAGTCGGCCTGCGTAAAGCACGTCGCGCCAAGCAGTTCTCGAAGCGCTAATCGCGTTTTGTGCTGCACGAGAAGCCGTCCCCTGGGGCGGCTTTTTGCATTTCCGGGCTTTCCGGACGGAGAGTTGTCAGGGCTGCGCGCATCGAGTCGGAGTTGGCCGGCGGTCCGGTATGCGCAAAGCGGACGCGCGTGTGCTAGTGTCGGTGATCGACAGCCCCGTGAAGCGGCTGTGGTCGGGAATTTGGTGCACATCATCATGTCTGCAATGCCCGCTCCTGACACGGTTTGCGTCGGCCCATCTGGGAACTTGTACGGTCGGAGATGATCCGACTTTGACGTGGGAGGGCGGATGGCGCATCATCGCCCCCTGCCCTTGACAGAGGAGAGAACATGAACGCTGAAGTTGAAACCCCGGACATCCTGGTATTTACCGATAACGCAGCCGGCAAGGTGCGCGAGCTGATCGAAGAAGAGGGCAACCCTTCGCTCAAGCTTCGCGTGTTTGTGAGCGGTGGTGGTTGCTCCGGCTTCCAGTACGGTTTCACTTTCGATGAGGAAGTGAATGAGGATGACACGACGTTCGAGAAGAATGGCGTGATGCTGCTGGTTGACCCGATGAGTTACCAGTACCTTGTCGGTGCTGAAATCGATTACACGGAAGGCCTCGAAGGGTCGCAGTTTGTCATTCGTAACCCGAATGCAACCAGCACCTGCGGTTGTGGGTCTTCGTTCTCGGCCTGATTGATCCGGTCGGGATGAAACAAAAATGGGGCGCCTTGGCGCCCCATTTTTTTCTGCGTGCCGGCTTTCAGCGGCTTGCGACCGTTGCCTTGTAGTTGAGCAGTGCGATGCGCTGCAGCAGAGGCTCGGCATTGCGCTTGAAGCGAGCGAGTTCTTTTCCTTCCAGTGCGTCCGCGGCCGGGAGGGCGATCTTCATGGGGTCGTGTGCGACATTGTCCACGCGCACTTCGTAGTGCAGGTGGGGGCCGGTCGCCCAGCCGGTGGAGCCGACGAAGCCGATGACGTCACCCTGGTCGACTGCCATTCCCGGCTTCAGGTTGCGGCTGAAATTGTTGAGGTGGGCGTAGGCAGTGGTGAGCTTGCCGCGGTGGCGGAGAATCACGATGTTGCCGTAGCCACCCTGTTTGCCGGCAAAGGCGACGACGCCGTCAGATGTGGCCTTGACCGGGGTGCCTCGCGGTGCGCCGAAATCGACGCCCTTGTGCGCGCGCCAGCTCTTGTGAATCGGATGCAGGCGGCGGCCGAAGCCCGAGGTGACGCGGGAGAACTCAAGGGGCGAGCGCAGGAAGCCCTGCCGCAGGCTGTGCCCGTCACCCGAGTAGTACTGTTCCTTGCCGTTCGCGGTGTCATGCAGCACCACGACGTGGCGCTTGCCCTGATTGATGAACTCGGCTGCAAGCACGCGGCCCGAACGGATGCTCGAGCCTTCGTCGTAGATGGTTTCGTACACCACGCTGAAGCTGTCGCCCTTGCGCAGATCGGTATGGAAGTCGATCTCGGTGCCGAACAGGTCCACCAGCTTGCTGGCGACGCTGTCCGGAAGTCCGGCTTCATCGGTAGCACCGAAAAGCGAGTGGCGAATGGTGCCGGTACGCATTTCGACAATCGTCTCGACCGCAGTGCTTTCCTCGCTGCGGACCTCGAAGTCCTGGCCCGCCTGATCGCGTTCGATGGTGTAGCGGCCGCCGCTCAGCGGCAGGCTGATGGACAGCACCTTGCCATCGGGCGTGACCATGGCGGTCATCGAGCGGCCTGCGCGCAGTTGACGGAGTGCCTGTGAGCCTGCCTCGTCGTTCAGGATGAAGGAGAGCGCTTCGCTGTCGTCGATGCCAAGGCGTCTGAAGATTGCGGGAAGCGTGTCGCCTGGCTGAATTCTGTCGTCGTGAACGTAGGGCAGCGTGTGTGCGGCAGCGACGCTGACCGGCGCGATCGCAATGTCCTCGACCACAGTGCTGGCGATGAATGGCGCAGCGGGGGAGGTTTGCGGGACGACTGCGGTGGCTGCCACGACGCCGAGGAGCGAGACGCCAGCGACGCCTGCGATGAGCCACGGACGCTTACGGCTGAGGAGCTTGGACGGCAGTTCGGCTAGAATCGTGGTTTTTCTGACCTGCATGATTTGACCCGGGCAAAAACTTTTTCGAGTTTAACAAAGATTTGCAGCAGGCCGGTGAACGAATGACTGGAGATACATGATGAGTGATGTGCAGGCCGCGATCGAGCTGATCAAGCGGGGAGTCGACGAGTTGCTGATTGAAAGCGAACTCGTTGAAAAGCTCAAAAGCGGACGGCCTTTGCGGGTCAAGGCAGGTTTCGATCCGACCGCGCCTGACTTGCACCTTGGGCATACGGTGCTGATCAACAAGCTGAGGCACTTTCAGGAGCTCGGGCATCAAGTCATGTTCCTGATTGGTGACTTCACAGGAATGATCGGTGACCCCAGCGGCAAGAACAGCACGCGGCCGCCGCTGTCGCGGGAACAGATCCTGGAGAATGCCAAGACCTATCAGGAGCAGGTCTTCAAGATTCTGGATCCCGAACGGACCGAGATCTGCTTTAACTCTGCATGGATGGAAGGTCTCGGTTCGGCCGGGATGATTCGCCTCGCTGCGCAGCAGACGGTTGCGCGCATGCTTGAGCGAGAGGACTTTTCCAAGCGCTACGCGAACAATCAGCCGATTGCGATTCACGAATTCCTGTATCCCTTGTGTCAGGGTTACGACTCCGTGGCCATGAAGGCCGATGTGGAGCTTGGCGGTACGGACCAGCGCTTCAACCTGCTGATGGGGCGTGAGTTGCAGAAGGGTCACGGGCAGTCGCCGCAGTGCGTCGTGATGATGCCGCTGCTCGAGGGCCTGGACGGTGTGAACAAGATGTCGAAGTCGCTCGGCAACTACATCGGCATTGCCGAGGCGCCGAAGGAAATCTTCGGCAAGACGATGTCGGTGTCGGACACCTTGATGTGGCGTTACTTCGATCTGTTGTCCTTCCGTTCCACTGCCGATATCGCAGGCCTTCGGCGTTCGATCGACGAGGGTCGGAATCCGCGCGACGTGAAAGTGATGCTGGCGCAGGAGCTGGTCGCCCGCTTCCATGGTCAGCAGGCCGCCGAAGATGCGCTGAGCGACTTCGAGGCACGCTTCCAGCGCAATGCGATTCCCGACGATCTTCCGGAGGTCAGGGTGGTCGTGGGAGAGGGCCTGCCGGTGTTCCAGGTGGTCAAGCAGGCGGGCCTGACCGGAACGACGTCCGAGGCAATGCGGATGATCGATCAGGGGGCGGTGCGGCTCAACGGGGAACGCGTCGCCGACAAGGGACTGGTGCTGCTCGCGGGCGAAACCGTGGTGCTGCAGGTCGGCAAGCGCAAGTTTGCTGCCGTCGTGCTCGAATGAAGGATCCGGGTCGGGCAGGCATGCATGCCCTGGCGGGGGCCGCATGAGGGCGGATGCAACGCGGCCCATCGGCGTGTTCGACTCCGGCGTGGGTGGGCTGACCGTGGTGCGGGCGCTGATGGAGCGCCTCCCACTGGAGAGCATCGTCTATTTCGGCGATACCGCCCGGGTGCCCTACGGGGTCAAGTCGGTGGCGACGATCGAACACTTCACCGGACAGATCACCGACTTTCTGCGTCAGCAGGATGTGAAGATGCTGATCGTCGCATGCAACACGATGGCCGCCGTGGCGGCACACGTGGTGGCCGAGCGTGCCGGCGGCATTCCGGTCATCAACGTCATCGAGGCCGGGGCGCAGGCCGCGGTCGCAGCCTCGCCCGCCGGCAGGATCGGCGTGATCGGTACGCCGACGACGATCAACAGCAACGCCTACGCGGTGCGGATGCACGCGCTCGACTCCGGGGTGCGGGTGTATTCGCAAGCCTGTCCGCTGTTCGTGCCGCTGGTGGAGGAGGGCTGGCTGGAGCACCCGGTCACGCGCATGACGGCGCAGGAGTATCTGCGTCCGGTGCTGGCGGAAGAGGTGGACAGCCTCGTCCTCGGCTGCACGCACTACCCCCTGCTCAAGCCTTTGCTGCGCGATGTGGTCGGGGAGGGGGTGCGTCTGATCGATTCCGCGGTCACGACGGCCGAGCTCGCGGCCCGCTGCCTGCATGCCGAAGGGCTGGCTCATGTGGGCAGGCGCCCGGCCAGCTACCGCTACGTGGTGACCGATGTTCCCTTGCGCTTTCAGACCATCGGCGAACGCTTTCTCGGGCGTTCGCTCGGGCTGGTGGAGCGTATTGACTGGTAGGCGGGCTCAGGCCGGCCCGGTTGCGATTGGCCGTTTCGGATCGGCGCACCATTCGCTCCACGAGCCGGCGTAAAGGCGCGAGCCGGACAGGCCCGCGGCTTCCATGGCGAGCAGATTGTGGCAGCCGGTGACGCCGGAGCCGCATTGATGAACGACTTCGGAAGGGTCGCGGCCGTCGAGCAGCGCTTCGAACTCCGCTCTCAGCGTCTGCGAATCCCTGAAGCAGCCCCGGGCGTCGAGGTTGTCGCCGAAGAAACGGTTGATCGCTCCGGGGATATGTCCGCCGACAGGATCGCGAGTTTCGTTTTCGCCACGGAAGCGGTCCGGACTGCGCGCGTCGATCAGCAGCATGTCTGGCTGGCCGAGATGCGCCAGAACTGTGTCGACGTCGACACGGCAGGGCTGCAGGCACAGGGAGTAGGACGGTGTCGGGTGCGCTTCCGGAATTGCAGCGCTCAACGCCTGGGATTCGCTGCACCACGCCTGCAGGCCACCGTCGAGCACGGCAACACGGTGGTGTCCAAGCCAGCGCAGCATCCACCACAGGCGTGCGGCATACATGCCGCCAGCGTCGTCGTAAGCCACGACCTGGGTATGGTTGCCTACGCCGCAGGCCTCGAGGCGGGCGGCAAGGGCTGCGGGATCGGGCAAGGGGTGGCGTCCGTTGGTGCCCGTCTTGGGGCCGCTGAGGTCTTCATCGAGATCCATGAAGAAGGCCCCCGGAATATGGCCGCTTGCATAGGCGTCGCGGCCGAAATCCGGGTTGGCAAGGTCGGACCGGCAATCGAAGATGACCCAGTCCGGGTCGTGAATGCGTTCGGCCAGGTCCCGTGCGCCGATCAGGGCCGAATAGGAGGCACTCACGGGGTGGCCTCAGCCGCAACGCCGAGCCAGGCGCGGGCGTCCTCGTCCGAACTGAAGACCTGTACTTCGGCATCGACGAAGAGCTGGGAAATCCATGCGCTCCAGGTCACCCACTGGTCGTCGGTGAGAATCGCGATGCGGCGGAAGTCGTGCGCATGCTCGCGCGAGAACTTGATCTCTTCCCAGGCCAGATCAAGCGTGAAGCCCGCCATCTCCCGCAGGTCGAACAGCAAATCCACTGTTCCGACAAACTGGATCTTGTAGTTCACCAGTTCCTCGAACTCGCGATAGTCGGCCAGGGTAAATTCGCCGAATACGGTCACTGCTACCAGATTGCCCTTGTGGTCGGTGCTGATCATGACGGCCTCCGTGCTGTTGTGCTTGTGTGCCTACTATAGCCCTCGCCGCTGTCGGGCTCAATCGTCGGCCCTGCGCCGCGATGCGAAGGAAACCATGAGACCGCTGACGATGATCAGTGCGATCGCGAGCCAGGCCGAAGGGGGATGCGTCTCGTCCCAGATCGCCATGCCGAAAAGGCTCGCGAAAATGACCGTGCTGTAGCTGAGCGCGGCCGAGACGACCGTCTTGCCGAAGCGGTAGGAGCGCGTCATCGCCAGTTGGGCGAGTCCGCCAAACAGGCCGATGCCGAGCAGAATGGCGAGCCCGCCCGCATCGGGTCGATGCAGTTCGCCGGTCAGGGCCCAGACCCCGCCGAGCACCGTGGTCACGCAGGAAAACCAGAATACCGTGCGGATCTCGGGCTCTCCGGCCTTGCCCAGCTCACGCACGCTGATGTAAGCCAGACTGGAAATCATCCCCGCGCCCAGGCCCGTAATCGCGCCAAGCCACTGACCCGGCTGCAGGGTGGGGCGCAGCAGCAGGACGACGCCCGCGAAGCCTGCCAGCAGCGCGACCGCGACCGCAAACCGGAGTCGTTCGCCGAAAAGCAGGATCAGCAGGATGGCGACGAACATCGGCGACGTGTAGCTCAGGGTGGCCGCGGTTGCCAGCGGCAGGACGCCGATGGTGAAGAAGTAGCACATCAGCGCGAGCGAGCCCGACAGGCTGCGTGACAGCTGCATGCGCCAGTGCGGGGTGCTGAGCGCGATGTGGGTCATGCGCGAGGCAATGGTCATCATCACGATGTTCAGCGCCCCACGGTAGAAAACCAGCTCTCCGGTGGAGAACTGATCGGCACCCAGCTTTACGCAAACGCCCATGCAGGCGAAGAGAAAGCTGGCGATGATCATCCAGATGGCGGGCATGGCCTTGATGCTGCGTTGCAATGTATGAGGGGCGCATTGAACCACACCTGCGCGTGCCGACGGGCGCGGATTGCGCCGGGCGCTGGTCAGTTTGTCCCTGAGGGGCTACGCTTTGTCTGAATTCTGCCCGGGAGTCGCCAATGGCACATGTTCTTGCCCTGGATCAGGGAACGACCAGTTCGCGCGCGATGGTCTTCGATGCGGAGGGACGGGTGTGCGGTCATGCCCAGCTGGAGTTTGCTCAGCATTTTCCGCAACCGGGCTGGGTTGAGCATGACGCGCACGAGATCCTGCAATCCCAGTTTGACTGCGCACGAGCTGCGCTCAAGAACGCGAAACTGACGGCGAGCGAGATTGCCGCGATCGGGATCGCGAATCAGCGCGAGACCACGGTGCTGTGGTCGCGCAGCGACGGACGGGCGGTCGCGCCTGCGATCGTATGGCAGGACAGGCGCACGGCCGATCGCTGCGAGACCTTGCGCGCACGCGGCTGGAGCGAGGATGTTCGCGCCCGCACCGGGCTTGAGCTTGACCCCTATTTTTCAGCGACCAAACTGGCCTGGCTCCTGGATCATGTGCCGGGTGCCCGGGAGCGGGCCGAGCGCGGCGAACTCGCGTTCGGAACCATCGACAGCTGGCTGATCTGGCATCTCACCGGAGGAAGACTGCATCTGACGGATCCGGGCAACGCGGCACGCACCCTGTTGTTCGACATCCATTCCCGGACCTGGGACGAAAGCCTGCTTGAAGGCTTCGGGATTCCGGCGTCGGTGTTGCCGCGTGTCGTGGACAGTATCGGTGTGTGCGGCGAGACCGATCCCGATGTGTTCGGCGCTTCGATCCCGATTGCCGGAATCGGCGGCGACCAGCAGGCCGCGACCTTCGGCCAGTGCTGCTTTGCCCCGGGCATGGCCAAGAACACCTACGGCACGGGCTGTTTCCTTCTGATGAACACGGGTACCGAGGCAGTGGTTTCCACCCATCGCCTGCTGACCACGATTGGCTGGTCGGGCGGCGGGCCGCCGATCTATGCGCTTGAGGGCAGCGTGTTCATGGGCGGCGCCATCGTGCAATGGCTGCGCGACTCGCTGGGCCTGATCAAGGACTCGGCGGACATCGAAACCCTGGCCGGCAGTGTGCCGGACAGCGGTGGCGTCGTCATGATCCCGGGGTTTACCGGTCTTGGCGCGCCTTACTGGGATCCGAACGCCCGTGGCACCTTGCTCGGGCTCACGCGCGGAACGGGGGCCGCGCACGTGGCGCGTGCCGCGCTGGAGGCAATCGCGATGCAGACACTGGATCTGGTTGAAGCGATGCAGCTCGACGGTGCAAGCCCGCTGTGCGAACTGCGGGTCGATGGTGGCGCGGCCGCCAACGACTTGCTGATGCAGATGCAGGCCGACCTCCTGGGGGTGCCGGTCGTGCGTCCGAAAATGCTCGAGACCACGACGCTGGGCGCGGCCTATCTCGCCGGACTCGGTGTGGGCGTTTGGCCTGACACCGATGCGCTTAGCCGGCAGTGGCAGGTCGACAGGGTATTCGAGCCAGGTCTTGCCGAGGATCGGCGGCTTGCACGACGCACCGCATGGGCGCGCGGCATTGCATGCGTCCGCAGTTGGGGGCATTCATGACGGCGTCGGCGAAGAGCGGTCTGGCCGAACGTGCGCGACAGGCCTTGCTGGTCCGTCTGTCGGAGCCCAGAATATGGGACGTGGTCGTGATTGGCGGCGGGGCAACCGGGCTGGGCTGCGCAGTCGACGCTGCCGCGCGCGGATATTCGGTGCTGGTCGTGGATGCAGAGGATTTTGCCAAGGGTACGAGCTCGCGTGCGACCAAGCTGATTCACGGCGGAGTGCGCTATCTCGCGCAGGGCAACCTGCCGCTGGTGCGGGAGGCATTGGCCGAACGCGCCCGTCTGCTCGAGAACGCCCCCCATCTGGTCCATCCTCTGCGCTTTGTCGTGCCTGCATACCGGCTGCACGACAAACCGATGCTCGCGGCCGGGCTCGGCCTGTACGACCTGCTGGCCGGCCGCCGCGGCATTGCCCGCAGCAAGGTGCTGAACGTCGACGACACGCTTGCCGCGCTGGTCACTGTAAAGCGTGATGGTTTGCGCGGCGGAATCGCCTACTGGGACGCCCAGTTCGACGATGCGCGGCTGGCCCTGACCCTGGCGCGCACCGTAGGCGATTTCGGCGGTCTGGCAGTGAATTACTGTGCCGCGACGGGGCTTGCAATCGAAGGTGGGAAGGTCTGCGGGGTGGATCTGCGCGATGTGGAGAGCGGGCAGGCATATCGCGTTGGCGCCAGGGTGGTGATCAATGCGTCCGGGGTGTGGGCCGACAGCGTGCGCCGCCTGGCGCGGGCTGACGCCCATGACATGCTCAGCCCCAGTCAGGGTGTGCATCTGGTCGTGGATCGCGCGTTCCTGCCCGGTGAGGACGCGCTGCTGGTGCCGCATACCGACGATGGCCGCGTGCTGTTCATGATTCCCTGGCAGGGGAAGGTGCTGCTGGGCACCACCGACTCGCCGCGCAGCGATCTGCCTCTCGAGCCACGGCCCCTGCCGGGCGAGATCGACTTCATCCTGGAGACCGCAGCACGCTATCTTGAACGCCCTCCATCCCGTGCGGATGTACGCGCGGTCTTCGTCGGCCTGAGGCCGCTCATCGGAGGGGGCCGTGACTCCCCCACGCGACAGTTGTCACGTGAGCATCTTGTGGACGTCTCGGCCGAGGGACTGGTCAGCGTCACCGGTGGAAAATGGACGACTTATCGAGTGATGGCCGAGGATGCAATCGATGCCGCACAGCCGGTTGGCGGGCTGACGCAGCGTTCTTCGGCGACTGCCCGTCTGCGTTTGCATGGTGCGCCGGAGAAGAGTGATGGCGATGTCTATGGGCTCGATCGCAAGGACGTGCTGCGCCTGCCCGGCGCGGACAACATCCTTGCAGAAGGGCTGACGCTGACCGAAGCCGAGGTCCGATATGCTGCACGCGCCGAATTCGCGCGCACGGTTGAAGATGTCCTTGCCCGTCGCCATCGGGCGCTGTTCTTCGATGCTGAAGCGGCGGTTCGCGCCGCACCTGCGGTTGCAGCGATTCTGGCCGAAGAGCTTGGAAGGGCGCCGGACTGGGCCGCGGCAGAAGTCGATCGCTTCAGGGCGCTGGCTGCGCAGTATCAGGTCGGCCCGTGACGCGCCAACCGATGTGCGCACGGCGACGGGGCTTCGCCTTCAGGCCTGCGTCCCGGACAGCGCGACTGTCGCCTCCAGTCCGCCTTCCGGGTGGTTGGCAAGGCTCACCTCGCCGTGCTGGGTGCGCAGCAGGTTGCGTGCAATCGCAAGGCCCAGCCCGGTGCCGCCGGTTTCACGGTTGCGTGAGGATTCCGTGCGGTAGAAGGGCTCGAATACTTTCTCGAGCTCGGCTTCTTCCAGTCCAGGGCCGTGATCGCGGATGCGGATTTCGACATGATCGGGCTGCCCGCTCAGCGTGACATCGACCTGTCCGCCGAACTTCACGCCGTTCTCGATCAGATTCCACAGTGCGCGCCGCAGCGCCGTGACCTGCCCGTTGAAGGGGCGGTCCGCGCGGCCCGTCAGCGTGACTGCCCACCCCATGTCCTGAGCATCGTCGCGCAGTGCTTCGAGCAGGCGGGTCAGATCGATGGGCTGCCTGTCCTTGCTGCCCTCCATGCTGCGGGCGTAGTCCAGTCCTTCCCTGATCAGACTCTGCATCGCATCGAGGTCGGACTGTACCTTTGCGCGCAAGGCATCGTCATCGACCATTTCGGCACGCAGGCGCAGTCGCGTGATCGGGGTCTGCAGATCATGCGAAATCGCAGCCAGGATGCGGGTGCGCTCACGCACGTGTTCGCCGATGCGCTGCTGCATCTGGTTGAAGGCTGCGGCGGCGCTGGCCACTTCCGTCGGTCCGCGAACGTCCATGGGGGCGCGATCGGGATCCTCTCCAAGCGCGCGCGCAGCGTCGGCCATGCGCGACAGCGGTCGGGTTGCAATGCGGACGCTGAACCATGTGAGGAGGCTGACACCCACGATCAGTGCGAGCAGGGCGGAGATCAGCTGTCCCGGGTGTGGGGGGCGCAGGTCGGGTGCAAAGGGAATGCCTGGCATTCGGATGCTGAGTGGCGATCCGTCGCTCAAGCGCAGCGCAATGAAAAGGGATGGGCGCCCTTCGTGTCCGTGTCTGCTGGCAAAGAGAGCGACTTCGCGTTCAGGCATGGCTTCCTTGAGCGCAGGGAGGAGCGGATGTTCGATTGGCAGCGGGGGCAGGTCGTCCGGCAAGGGGCGCAGGCTCAGTCGCAGACGTCTGCGCCCAAGTTGATCCACCCAGCGCTCGCGCTCGTTCTCGGGCATGCGGTCGAGGACATCGGCAGTGGCGGCAACTTCCTGTGCGATGCCATGGAACAGCGCATTGCGACCGACCCGGTCGCGCTCGCCGACAAACAGAATGAAGCTCACTGCGAGCACCAGCGTGATACCGGCGAGCCAGATCAGCATCAGGCGCGAGAACAGGCTCCTGGGCCAGTGCAGTTTCATTGCGGTGCTTTCCCGCGATCGCCCGGGGTGACTTCGCAGGCCAGCACGTAACCTTCATTGCGCACCGTCTTGATGATTGCAGGCTCGCGCGCATTGTCACCGAGGCGCTGACGCAGGCGGCTGATCAGGAGATCGATGGAGCGGTCGAACACCTCGGCTTCGCGCCCCTGGGTGAACTCCATCAACTGGTCGCGTGACAGCACGCGCTGGGGGTGGGCGAGAAAGACGCCAAGCATGCGATATTCGGCACCCGACAATGCGACCACGGTGCCGTCCTCGTCGACGAGGTGGCGATTCACGGTATCGAGTCGCCAGTGGGCAAAACAGAGTTCGCGTGCGCTGGCAGATGCCGTGACTTCGAGATTGGGCGGCAGCGCGCGTGCGCGGCGGAGAATGGCCCGGATGCGCGCATAGAGCTCACGCGGTACAAAGGGCTTGGGCAGATAGTCGTCGGCGCCCATCTCGAGTCCCAGGATGCGGTCCATGTCCTCTCCGCGCGCAGTGAGCATCAGGATCGGGGTGGCCGCATTCGGCCCGTTCCCTGCGCGCAGGTTGCGGCACAGGGTGAGCCCGTCTTCGCCTGGCATCATCACGTCGAGTACGATCAGGTCGATCCTGTGGCTTTCAAGGGCAGCCTTCATCTCGCGCCCGTCTGCAGCCGTCGTGCAGCGCAGGCCCTGCTTCTCAAGGTAGTCTGCGAGCAGCCCGCGGATATCACGGTCGTCGTCAACAATCAGGATATGGTCTTGCTGGTTTGACATTCAGGTTCTCCTCAGCCCGAATCTTAAGCTGCCGCGCCAGCATTCTTGTATCCCAGCGTATCAAGTGCGCCCTCAGAGACATCAGCGTGCAATTCCGCCCGTTCCTGACACTTGTCATTTACATCGCAGTGGTCAAATGAACCCGTCGCCCAATGACAGGAGTTCAATGGGCGGGAGATCAACCGAAAAACTCGAGGAGCATCATCATGAAAACCTGGATCAAGACTTCGATCGCCGCAGCAATCATCGCTACTTCTGCAATTGGCGCTTCGGCCATTGCGCGTGGAGGTGACTGCGATGGCATGGGCATGCGGGACGGCAGGCAGGGCATGCAGCAAATGAGTCCCGAAAAGATGAAGGAACGGATGGCGCAGCGTGGTGAAGTCCAGGCCGCCAAGCTCGAACTGGCGCTGGTGCTGACTCCCGCCCAGAAGCCGGCATGGAATGACTTCAAGGCTGCGATGAAGGACCGTGGCGAGCGCATGGCGTCGCACATGATGGCCCGCAACGCCGAGGATCGCCCGGTCACCGTCCTTGATCGCATGGCGAAAATGGAGGAAATGAGCAAGCTGCGTCAAACCGAGATGGCCGAGATGCGCAAGGCGGTGGAAGTCTTCTATGCGCAGCTGACCGATGCACAGAAAACCGTCTTCGACGCCGAGTTTGACCGTATGGGAGGCCGCCACGGTGGTGGGCACCACAAGATGGGGTCGGGCAAGGCTGACGGCAGGGGCGCCGGCCGCGACTGAACGTCGCCGGGCTTGAGTGAGGCCCGTGGAAGCACATGAAAAAACCGCCCGGTGCATTTGCACCGGGCGGTTTTTCTTGCGACTGAAACCGGGTGCGGCAAAAACCGCCCCCGAAATCGTTCGACTTAGTGGAACTGCTCTTCTTCGGTGGAGCCCGTCAGTGCGGTCACGCTGGACTTGCCGCCCTGGATGACGGTGGTCACTTCGTCGAAGTAGCCGGTGCCGACTTCCTGCTGGTGCGACACGAAGGTGTAACCACGCTCGCGAGCAGCGAATTCCGGCTCCTGAACCTTCTCGACGTAAGCCGACATGCCGCGTGCGACGTAGTCCTGAGCGAGGTCGAACATGTTGTACCACATGTTGTGAATACCAGCCAAAGTGATGAACTGGTACTTGTAGCCCATGGCGCCGAGTTCGCGCTGGAACTTGGCGATGGTGGCATCGTCCAGGTTCTTCTTCCAGTTGAAGGACGGCGAGCAGTTGTAGGCCAGCATCTTGCCCGGGTGGACCTTATGCACGGCTTCAGCGAACTTGCGGGCAAATTCCAGATCCGGCGTGCCCGTCTCGCACCACACCAGGTCGGCGTAGTGAGCGTAGGCGATGGCGCGGGAGATGGCCTGGTCAAGACCCTTCTTGGTCTTGTAGAAGCCCTCGGCAGTGCGCTCACCGGTCAGGAAGGGCTTGTCGTTCTCGTCGTAGTCGGACGTCAGCAGGTCGGCTGCTTCAGCATCGGTACGAGCGATCACCAGTGTCGGCACGCCATAGACGTCCGCAGCCATACGGGCAGCGATCAGCTTCTGCACGGCTTCCTGGGTCGGGACCAGCACCTTGCCACCCATGTGGCCGCACTTCTTCACGGAAGCCAGCTGATCTTCCCAATGCACGCCAGCAGCGCCGGAGCGGATCATGGCCTTCATCAGTTCGAAGGCGTTCAGCACGCCGCCGAAACCTGCTTCGGCGTCAGCCACGATGGGAGCGTGGTAGTCGATGTAGCCGGCGTCGCCCGGGTTTACACCCTTGGACCACTGGATTTCATCGGCACGGGTGAAGGCGTTGTTGATGCGCTCCACGACTTTCGGCACCGAATCAACCGGGTACAGGGACTGGTCCGGGTACATGGCAGCGTATTCGTTGTTGTCGGCGGCAACCTGCCAGCCGGACAGATAGATCGCCTTGATGCCGGCCTTGACCTGCTGCATGGCCTGACCGCCGGTCAGTGCGCCGAGGCAGTTTACGTAGGGCTCGTTGTTCACCAGGCTCCACAGCTTTTCGGCGCCGCGGCGGGCCAGCGTATTCTCGACCTGGAAGGAACCACGCAGGCGGACGACATCAGCAGCGGTATAGCCGCGCTTGATGCCTTTCCAGCGGGGATTTTCGGCCCAGTCTTTTTCGAGGGCGGCAATTTGCTGTTCGCGAGTCAGGTTCATCATGCTTCCTTGTCTGTTTGATAAGGGGGGACAACCAGGGTTTGCCGGGATCAGGAACCGGCTCAACCGATCGATTTCTGCCAGCGCATATTCGAGGGAGAAATCAGCGCCGGTTGCAAAACAGTATAGGTTGCATTCTGCTTAGCAGCAATAGGTCTTATATAAGACATAAGAAAAAAAGTTATTCAATGAAAACAGTAGCTTGTTTTCAATATTTTGTATCGTGGAACGTGAATCAGGCTGGTGAAATGAAAAGTCGGGCATGTCCTGTTGCGGCGCACAGAACATGCCCGACGATCGAGGGCCTGGAAGTGGTCCGGTATTCAGATCAACGGCGTGGCCGAGACGATCACGCCGTCCTCGTCGGCATAGACATAGTGCCCGGGCGTGAAGGTGACGCCACCGAAGGTCACCGGCAGCTCAGGTTCGCCCGTATTGCGCTTGACGGTCTTGCGCGGATGGGTGCCGAGCGCGAATACGCCCAGATCCATTTCGCCGATGGCTTTCGAGTCACGGATGCAGCCATAGACGAGAATGCCCGCCCAGCCGTTCTTCACGCCGAGCTCGGCGAGCTGATCGCCGACCAGTGCGCAACGCATTGAGCCGCCGCCGTCGACGACCAGCACACGACCATTGCCTGCCGACTCAAGCGTCTTGCGTACAAGCGCGTTGTCCTCGAACAGCTTGAGTGTGCTGATGGCGCCACCGAAGGCGCTGCGGCCACCGAAACTGCGGAACATCGGTGCAACCACGCTGACCTTGTCTTCGTGGGCGTCGCAAAGATCGGCTGTCTGAATAGGCATGAGAACTCCCTGAGTGATTGGATTCGGATCGGGTTCAGGCCGTGATCATAACGGAGGGGCCGTGCCGACGAACACCCAGGCAGGGGCGAAAAAAAGCGCGACCATCCTGGTCGCGCTTTCCTGAGACCACATCCGGAGGATCAGGCGGTTGCAACTTCCGGCTGATCGAACACCAGCTTGACCTTGTCGTCTTCGTCGAGATCGATCGTGACCTTGCCGCCGCTGGCGAGCCGTCCGAACAGGAGCTCGTCCGCCAGTGCCGAGCGGATGGTGTCCTGAATCAGTCGCGCCATCGGCCGCGCACCCATCAGCGGATCGAAACCCTGCTCGGCCAGCCAGGCCTTGAGTTGATCGGTGAAGTGGGCCTCCACCTTCTTCTCGTGCAGTTGGGCTTCGAGCTGCATCAGGAACTTGTCGACAACGCGCAGGATGATCTCGCTGTCGAGCGCCTTGAACGAGATCGTCGCGTCGAGCCGGTTGCGGAACTCGGGCGAGAACATGCGCTTGATGTCGGCGAGTTCGTCGCCTGCTTCGCGCTTGGCGGAGAAACCGATCACCGACTTCTGCATCGTCTCGGCGCCCGCGTTTGTGGTCATGATGATGATCACGTTGCGGAAGTCCGCCTGTCTGCCGTTGTTGTCGGTCAGGGCGCCATGATCCATGACCTGCAGCAGGATGTTGTAGATGTCGGGATGTGCCTTCTCGATCTCGTCGAGCAGGAGCACGCAGTGCGGCTTCTTGGTGATCTGCTCGGTGAGCAGGCCGCCCTGGTCGAAGCCGACGTAACCCGGCGGCGCGCCGATCAGGCGGCTGACCGCGTGACGCTCCATGTACTCCGACATGTCGAAGCGAACCAGGTCGATGCCGAGCGTGTAGGCCAGCTGACGGGCGACCTCGGTCTTGCCCACCCCGGTCGGGCCGGAGAACAGGAAAGAGCCAATGGGCTTCGCCGGATTGCCCAGGCCGGAGCGCGACATCTTGATCGCCTTCGCAAGCGCATCGATGGCAGCGTTCTGACCGAACACGACGTTCTTGAGATCGCGCTCGAGTGTCTTGAGTGCGGTCTTGTCGTCGTTGGACACCGAGCGCGGCGGAATGCGGGCGATCTTGGCGACCGTTTCCTCGATCTCGTTCTTGCCGACGGTCTTCTTCTGCTTCGACTTGGGCAGAATGCGCTGCGCGGCGCCGGCCTCGTCGATGACGTCGATCGCCTTGTCCGGGAGGTGACGGTCATTGATGTACTTGGCCGACAGCTCCGCTGCGCTGGCAAGGGCCGATGCCGAGTACTTGATGCCGTGGTGCTCCTCGAAGCGCGACTTCAGCCCCTTGAGGATCTCCACCGTTTCGGCCACCGAGGGTTCCACCACGTCCACTTTCTGGAAGCGCCGCGACAGGGCGTGATCCTTCTCGAAGATCTGACGGAACTCGTTGTAGGTGGTCGCGCCGATGCACTTCAGCTGTCCGGAGGACAGCGCCGGCTTAAGCAGGTTGGAGGCGTCGAGCGTGCCGCCCGATGCCGCGCCTGCACCGATCAGTGTATGGATCTCGTCGATGAACAGGACGGCATCCTTGTTTTCTACCAACTGCTTGAGCACCGCCTTGAGGCGCTGCTCGAAGTCGCCGCGGTACTTGGTGCCCGCGAGCAGGGCGCCCATGTCCAGCGAGAAGACCTGCGCGTTCTCGAGGATCTCGGGCACGCGTCCTTCCACGATGCGATGAGCGAGACCTTCTGCGATGGCGGTCTTGCCGACACCAGCCTCACCAACCAGCAGCGGGTTGTTCTTGCGCCGACGGCACAGGGTCTGGATGACGCGCTCGACTTCCTTGTCGCGTCCGATGAGCGGATCGATCTTGCCCATCAGAACCTGCTGGTTCAGATTCTGGGTGTAGTTCTCGAGCGCGCCACCGGCGGATTTCTCTTCCTGCTCCTGCTCGCCCTGTTCGGGTTCGCTGCGGTTTTGCGGGGATGCACCACCCTGGGGCGTTTTTGCAATGCCGTGAGAGATGAAATTCACCACATCAAGGCGCGAGATGTTCTGCCGCTGGAGGAAATAGACGGCATGAGAATCCTTCTCGCCGAAGATTGCCACCAGAACGTTGGCGCCGGTCACTTCCTTTTTTCCCGACGACTGGACGTGCAGGATGGCGCGCTGAATGACGCGCTGGAAGCCGAGCGTCGGCTGGGTGTCGATCTCGTCACTTCCTTCAACCTTGGGCGTGTGCTCGTTGATGAAGTTGGTCAGTTCCCGACGGAGTTCGTCGGTATTGGCGGCGCAGGCGCGAAGCACCTCGGCGGCAGAGGGGTTGTCGAGCAGTGCGAGCAGCAGGTGCTCCACCGTGATGAACTCATGACGCTTCTGCCGGGCTTCGACAAAGGCCATGTGCAGGCTGACTTCAAGTTCTTGCGCGATCATTCAATTTTCCTCCATCACGCATACCAACGGATGCTGGTGCTGACGAGCATGGGAAACGACCTGTTCCACCTTGGTTGATGCGATGTCCCGTGGAAAAACACCACACACGCCCATGCCCTCTCTGTGGACTTGGAGCATGACCCGCGTGGCGCGTTCGCGGTCCATGGCAAAAAATTTCTGCAGAACTTCGATAACGAAATCCATTGGTGTGAAATCGTCGTTCAGCAGAAGCACCTTGAAGAGCGGGGGCGGACGAGTGCTTGTCCGCTTTGCTTCCAGTACGAATCCGTCTTGTTTCTGAGTGGCCATGCGACTCATTCTAATCAACTCGATGCAGAGTGCAACTGAGCGTTTGCCAGAATATCTGGGGTTGGAAAAAGGGATATCAAGGTCTTCCCTGCGCCGCGTCGTCACATGAATCGCACTGGAATTCAAGCCAGAAACGTGCCATGAAGGCCCGGAAAGTGCGGGATGTTGTTGCGTTGCAGCAGCTCAGTGCCTGCATTTATCCGTTGACGCTATGCGGACAAGTGCGTAAAAACCGAGACGTGTGTTGATCGCGTGTTGCAAGCGTTGAGTCGGTCGTCGGCTTGTCGGTTAATCGACAAAGGCGTCAGGTGAAATGTTCGAATGCCTGATTGACGCGCCGTCCGGGAGGGCCCCGGGCTGTACTAAGTCACTTTGAAGGATTAAGGCAATATGGCAACTGGCACTGTTAAGTGGTTCAACGATTCCAAAGGTTTTGGTTTTATTACGCCTGATGATGGTAGTGACGATCTGTTCGCACACTTCTCCGCCATCACCATGAGCGGTTTCAAGACCCTGAAGGAAGGTGAAAAGGTTTCGTTCGACGTGACCCAGGGTCCCAAGGGCAAGCAGGCTTCGAATATCCAGAGCGCCTGATTATGCTTAGGCTGCGCCCCGGTGGCGCAGCCAAAAGAGAAAGGCCACCCTTGCAGGTGGCCTTTCTCTTTTGGAGCATGTAACGCGCGGCGTCTGACGCCGAACGTAGCAGGCCGTAGCCCGCTGCATCCTTACTTCAGCTTGATTTCCTTGTACGGGACGTGCTTGCGCGCGACCGGGTCGTACTTGTTGAATTCGAGCTTCTGCGGGGTGGTGCGCTTGTTCTTCGACGTGGTGTAGAAATGACCCGTGCCGGCGGTTGATTCCAGCTTGATCTTTTCGCGGATGCCTTTTGCCATGGCGTTCTCCGTTCAGTTCGCGCGGCGCTGGGCCGCAGGGTTAACGCCAGGGCTTAGAGCTTTTCGCCGCGGGCACGAAGTTCGGCAACGACGATGTCGATGCCCTTCTTGTCGATCGTCCGCAGACCGGCATTGGATACGCGCAAGCGGATCCAGCGGTTCTCGGATTCGCTCCAGAACCGACGGTTTTGCAGGTTGGGGAGAAAACGACGCTTGGTTTTGTTATTTGCGTGGGAAACGTTGTTTCCCACCATCGGTGCTTTACCGGTCACTTGGCAGACGCGAGCCATACGATGCTCCAGGGAATTCGGATTGCGAAAACGATGGAGGATAGCGTAAGAGCAGGGGTTAAGGCAAGTGCATTCTCAGTAATTACGTCCTTCGATTGTTGCAGGCGACTACAGCAGTCCGCGTTCGGCAAAAGACAGCGGCCGGCCGTGGGCCGGGACGATGAAATGATCAAGGACCCGGATGTCTACGAGGTCGAGCGCATTGCGCAGCGTGCGGGTCAGCAACTCGTCTGCGGTGCTGGGCTCGGCCGCGCCGGACGGGTGGTTGTGGGCGAGAATCACGGCGGCGGCGTTGTGTTCGAGTGCCAGCTTGACGACCTCGCGCGGGTAGACGCTGGTCTGGGTCAGCGTGCCCCGGAACAGGTCGACGGCTTCGATGAGGCGGTTGCGGGCATCGAGGAGGAGAATGCAGAAGGTTTCATGCGGCAGGTGGCCAAGGTGAAGTTGCAGCCAGTCCCGCACGGCGGTGGGTGAGTCGAACAGGCTGCGTTCGCTCATCTGCTCGGCCAGGGCGCGTCGGGCCAGTTCCATCACCGCCTGCAGTTGGGCATACTTCGCCAGCCCCATGCCGGGAACGGCGGAGAACTCTTCCGCGCTGGCATTGCACAGGCGTGTGAGTGAGCCGAAGCGGGACAGCAGATTGCGCGCGAGGTCGACGGCGGTCTGTCCGCGGATGCCGACGCGCAGAAACAGGGCGAGCAGTTCCGAGTCGGTAAGGGCGTGCGCGCCGCTACCAAGCAGCTTTTCTCGAGGACGTTCGCATTCGGGCCAGTCGGTGATTGCCATGGCGATCCCGTTTATACCAATGTACTGATAGTTTAACCTGAATGTCATGAATGAACTGCAGGGCAGGAAACTCGTTCTCGGCGTTACCGGAGGCGTCGCGGCCTACAAGGCGGCGGAGCTGGTCCGCCTTCTGGTCAAGGCGGGCGCCGATGTGCACGTGGTACTCACCGAGGGGGGCGCGCGTTTCGTCACGGCCGTGACCTACCAGGCACTGTCGGGCAATCCGGTGTGGACGGATCTGTGGGATGCACGCATGGATAACAACATGGCCCACATCGACCTCAGCCGCGATGCGGACGCAGTGCTGGTCGCGCCTGCCACAGCCGACTGTCTTGCGCGGCTCGCGCAGGGCCGCGCCGACGATCTGTTGACGACCCTGTGCCTTGCGCGCGACATCCCGCTGCTGGTGGCGCCTGCGATGAATCGCCAGATGTGGGAGCATCCCGCGACGCAACGCAACGCGGCAACACTGGCTGGCGATGGGGTGACGATCATCGGGCCGGCTGCAGGTGAGCAGGCGTGCGGCGAGGTCGGGATGGGGCGGATGCTCGAGCCGGAAGAGATCCTGGAGGCGGTGATTGCCTTCTTCACGCCGAAGCGCCTTGCCGGGCGCAAGGTGGTGCTGACGGCGGGCCCGACCTTCGAGGCCGTGGATCCGGTGCGTGCGATCACCAATACCAGTTCGGGCAAGATGGGCTATGCCCTCGCCACGGCGTGTGCGCGGGCCGGCGCCGAGGTGGTGCTGGTGAGTGGCCCGGTTGCGCTGGCTGCGCCTGCCGGAGTGCTTCGGGTCGATGTGCGCAGTGCGCTTGAGATGCGTGCCGCGGTATTTGATGCCTTGCCCGCGGCCGACGTCTTTATCGGCGTGGCGGCAGTGGCGGACTACCGGCCGCTGCAGCCTGCAGAGCACAAGATCAAGAAGTCGGGCGATACAATGCGCATCGAGTTGACGCCCAATCCCGACATTCTCGCTGAGGTGGCGTCACGTCCCGATGCGCCGTTCTGTGTCGGTTTTGCGGCTGAAAGCCGTGATCTAGATGCCTACGCCGAAGGCAAGCGCAAGAACAAGAAGCTGCCGATGCTGGTGGGAAATCTGGTGGCTGACGGCATGGGCGGCGACGACAACACCATCGTTCTCTATGATGAGCGTGGCCGCCATCCGCTGCCGCGCGCGGCCAAGTCGGTGCTGGCACAAGAGATTGTCGAACATCTGGCGAATCTGCTCGCACCCGCAGGGCGAGAGCACAACTGACAAGGAAGAGTCATGCAACGCATTGATGTGAAGTTGCTCGATGCCCGCCTCAAGGGCCATCCCCCTGCGTACGCCACCGAGGGTGCGGCCGGGCTTGATCTGCGCGCCTGCCTCGACGCGCCGATCCTGCTGCATCCGGGCGAAACGACGCTGGTGCCCAGTGGCCTTGCCATTCACCTCGCCGATCCCGGGCTCGCAGCGATGGTGCTGCCGCGTTCGGGTCTCGGGCACAAGCATGGCATCGTGCTGGGCAACCTTGTGGGTCTGATCGACTCCGACTACCAGGGGCAGATTTTCGTCTCCGTGTGGAACCGGGGCCGCGACGTGTTCACCATTCAGCCGATGGAGCGCATCGCGCAACTGGTGGTCGTGCCCGTGGTGCAGGTGGGCTTCAACGTCGTTGACGATTTTGCGTCCAGTGAGCGCGGGGTGGGTGGTTTTGGCAGTACCGGAAAGCATTGAGCAGGCATGACGCATCCAGGTATTCCAACCGGTGTGCATGTGCTGTGCGAGACAGCGGGCCGCATCCTGCTGATGCGACGCTCGGGCACCGGTTTCTTTGACGGCCAGTACAGTCTCCCCGGCGGACATGTCGAGCCCGGTGAGTCCGTGCATCAGGCGGCAGTGCGTGAAATGCGCGAGGAAACCGGATTGCGTCTGCGTGAGGCAGACCTCCAGTTCCTCGGTGTCGTGCACCGCCTGTCCGACACCAACCGCATTGATTTCTTCATGCTCGCCCGCGACTGGACGGGGGATCCCGTCATCTGCGAGCCGACAAAGTGCGGCCACCTGGCGTGGTTTGATCGCGACGCCTTGCCCGAACCTGTCGTGCCTTACGTCCTGGCCGCGCTCGGTGCCGGTACGGGGCCGTGGGTGATGGAGCTGGGCTGGGCTGCCGAGGGCTGAATGCCCCGTGTGGTACATGCTTGATGTATTAGCGAGTTCTGATAGTCTTTCCTGTCCAAACACAAGAACAGGCGGGAGACGATGATGAGTCACTGGAAATATGCGGTAATTTCGAGCTTGCTGGCGCTGTGCGTGTCGTCTGCAGCCCGGGCGGCGGATTTTCCCGAGGTCGACCTTGCACGCGCGGAAGAGATCAACATGGGGCGCTGCTTTCTTTGCCACGGGGTAGAAGGCGAGAGCACAACCGCGCTGTATCCGCGCCTGGCCGGGCAGCACTATCAGTACATCGCCAAGCAGCTGGCCGACTTCAAGGCCGGTCGGCGTCAGAGCGACACCATGGTGAACATGGCGGCCGACCTCGCTCCCGAGGAGATGCTCGCCCTCGGCGTCTATTTCGAGAAGAAGCCGACGCGTGCGCAGGACGTGCAGGATGGCGAACTGGCGGCGATCGGTCGTTTCATCTTCCTCCGCGGAAACGAGTATTCAGGCGTGGCCGCCTGTGCTTCCTGCCATGGAGAGCGGGGGCTTGGAACGTCGCAACTGCCCAGGCTCGCGGGGCAGGTGCCGCAGTACATCGAAAGACAGCTGCGCTCGTTCAATACGCGCAACCGCACCAACGACAACGCGGTGATGCATTCGATTGCCTCCAGGCTGACCGAGCTTGAGATCAGGTCTGTTGCGCTCTACATCAGTTCCTTGAACTGAGTCGGCAGGGCAAAAAAGGAAGGGGCCGTCCGGGCCCCTTCGTGATGCACGCATCAGGTATGACGCAGCTGCGCTGGGCTCAGGTCAGCATGTCAGCCCAGATGTTCTGTGCCCAGGCATGGGCGAACTTGCCCTCGATCTCATTTGCCGCAACCGACACGCCGCCCGCACCCGAAACCGGCATCGGCTGCTTTTTCACGTCGTCGTACTGGTGCACCGACGCGACGTGCACGGCGTTCTTTTCGTCGACAAAGCTGTAGCAGGTGTTCATGACCACCGGAGTGGGGTTCGGTGCCTGTCCGGCGAGCAGGTTGATGATGGCGGCCGCCACGACCTTGGCCTGCTGATTGGCCATGTGCCCCGACTTCGGCATTGTCGGCGCCGGGAACAGCGCATCGCCGATGACATGAACCCCTGGCACACCACGGGCTTCGTAGCCGAGCCACTCGACATCAACCCAGCGGTCGTTGATCAGCGGCAGACCCGACTGCGTGGCGATGTTGCCCGCACGCATCGGGGGGATGACGTTGAGCACGTCGGCCTTGACCTTTTCGAAGTCGAGTTCGGCGGTGCGCGTGGCTGCATTCACGCTGCGCAACTCGTTGTTGGGCATGTACTCGATCATGCCCTTGTAGCCCTCGAAGGCCTTGGTGAAGAGGGCCTTCTTCGACTGGATCTCACCGTTTGAGTCGAGCACGAGCACCTTGGATTTCGGCTTTTCCTTGCGCAGATAATTGGCCACCATGCAGGCGCGCTCGTAGGGTCCGGGCGGGCAACGGTAGGGGGCCTTGGGGATGTGCATGGCGAAAACGCCGCCATCCTTCATGTCCTGCAGTTGCTGGCGCAGCACGACCGTCTGCGGACCGGCCTTCCAGGCATGCGGGATGCGCTCTTCATTGCCGGCGAGGCCGCCGATGCGCTCGGACATGAAGTCGATGCCGGGCGAGAGGACGACACGGTCGTATGCGATGACGCCGTTGCGTGCGGTACTGATGGTACGTTTGCTCGCATCGAGCGCGAGCACTTCATCGGTGATGACCTTCACACCCCAGCGCGTGCGCAGATTGTCATAGCTGATGGTGATGTCGGCCATGTTCTTCAGTCCGCCGATGACGAGGTTCGACATCGGGCAGGAAACGAACTCGGTGTTGCGCTCGATCAGCGTGACACTGACCCGGCCTTCGCTCCACATGCGAAGATACTTGGCGACCGTGGCGCCGCCATAGCCGCCGCCCACCACCACCACATGTCCGCCCGAAGCGCGTGCCATGCCCGCACAGCCGGCAAGTCCAAGCAGGGTGGAGCCGGCACCGAGCACGCCGGCTGATTTCAGGAAATCGCGTCTGTTCTGCATTGTTTTCTCCCCCGGTTCTTACTTCATCGCTGCGTAGTACGCGGCGATCATGTCGAGTTGCTCGTCGGTGTAACCCTTCGAGATCTGGTGCATGATCGAGGCCGGTTTTGCGCCAGAGCGGAAGTCGGCGAGTTTCTGCAGGAGCTTTTCCTTGGGCTCGCCCGCGAGGCTTTCCATGCCTCCGAGGCTCTTGCCGCTGGTGCCGTGGCAGTTGGCGCAGGTTGCAGCCAGGTTGCGCGCCAGATTGGGATCCTGGTCTTTCGCATGCGCGAGCCCGGCGAGGCTCGCCAGGCACAGCGTGGTGAGTGCGAGTTTGGCGTTCACGTCTTCCTCCTCTTGATTTCTTGATGTGTGCGAACGCCATCGACCGGCGCTGCGGCCGCGTGCGGGCGCGTGTCTTGCGCTCGAAAGGCACTTCGCCAAATCAGTATATCCCAGCTGTTTTGCATTCAAAGCACCGTTTTTCGCGCATTCCTTTGGAATTTTCCGGCGAGATGATTTTTGCGCAATGCACAAATATTAGTAGTTGACCATATACGTGTATGGTTATAGATTGATTCAATCAGTGCATAAGGCCGGGCGCGTCATGAACGAGTTGAACAAGGTCTTCGAAAGCGTGGCTGAGTACTTTGGACTGCTGGCGGAGCCCACTCGACTCAAAATTCTTCACTGTCTGTGCAGTGAGGAGCGTGCGGTCAATGAGGTCGTAGAGGCGATCGGGCTGACGCAGGCGAATGCCTCGCGCCACCTGAATCTGCTGTATCGCGCGGGGGTACTGGATCGTCGTCGAGATGGCGCTCAGGTCATCTACCGGATCGTCGATCCGAACTTCGCCGATCTGTGTCGCACGGTGTGCGTGAGCATCGCCTCGCGTGGCGACATGTCGGCACCACAGCGTGAGGAGTTGCTCAGGCTCGAGCAGTATCTCGGCGCCGGGCATTGAACGATGCGCAACATCAAAATACGAGTGATCGAATGCAGAGGGGGAGCGTAGGCATGGATAACAGTGAGTTCCGGCTCGGTCGGGTGAGACCCGCGCCAGAAAACTTCCTGAGCGACGAGGACATTCAGTCGGTAAAGGAAGGGCGGCGTGACTTCTTGCGCAAGGCGTTCATCGGCGCCAGCGCAGCGATGATGGCGCCTGCCGTGGCGCGCGCGGCAGGCGAGGGGGATCCGGCGATCCTGAATCTGCCGCCGTGGTCCACAAGCCTCGGGCTGCCGGTGGCAGCAAACCCCTATGGCCTGCCGTCGAAGTACGAGCGCGGTCTCGTGCGGCGCGAGAGCCCGGGCCTGACACGCGTCGGTGGTTCATCGGTCGCCTTCACGCCGCTGCAGGGCCTGTTCGGAATCATTACCCCGTCAGGGCTGCATTTTGAGCGTCACCATCAGGGCTGGCACGACATCGATCCGTCAAAGCACCGCTTGATGATCAACGGGCTGGTGAAGTCCAGTTCGGTGTTCACCATGGACGACATCATGCGCTTGCCGTCGGTGTCGAGGGTTCATTTCATCGAGTGTGGAGCGAACACCGGCATGGAGTGGGGCAATGTCGCGGTGCCGACGGTGCAGTACAGCCATGGCATGCTGTCCTGTTCGGAATTTACCGGTGTGCCGCTGAAGGCGATTCTCGACATGTGCGGCGCCGACTACAAGAAGGGGCGCTTCATCCTCGCCGAGGGGGCCGACGGCTCATCGATGACCCGCACCATTCCGATGGAGCTGGTCGAGTCGGGCGAGGTGCTGGTGGCCTACGGCATGAACGGCGAAATGCTGCGCCCGGAGAACGGCTACCCCCTGCGTCTGGTCGTGCCCGGCGTGCAGGGCGTGAGCTGGGTCAAGTGGCTGCGCCGCATCGAAGTGGGTGACATGCCCTGGGCGACAAAGGACGAGGCGGTGCACTACATGGACCTGATGCCCGACGGCCAGCACCGGCAATACACCTCGGTGCAGGAGTGCAAGTCCGTCATCACGACGCCTTCCGGCGGTCAGCTTCTGCTCGACAAGGGCTTCTACAACATTTCGGGCATGGCATGGTCCGGCCGCGGCAAGGTTACCCGCGTCGACGTGTCGACCGATGGTGGCATCAACTGGCGCCAGGCACGCCTGGAGACGCCGGTGCTGTCGAAGGCGGTCACCCGCTTCAATATCGACTGGGTGTGGGACGGCAAACCCGCCATCCTGCAATCGCGCGCGGTAGACGAAACCGGCTTCGTGCAGCCGGGCTATGGGCAGCTGCGCGCTGCACGCGGCACCAAGTCCATATATCACAACAATGCCATCCAGTCGTGGAAAGTGGTTGAATCGGGGGAGGTGAGCAATGTCCAGGTTCTCTAAGACTTTGTCAGTGCTCGTCGTTGTCGCTGCGACCGCAGGGCTGGTTGCGCCTGCTGCGGCCTTCGATCGTTATCAGGGCATTGGCCGCGCAGCGACGCCAGCAGAGCTCAAGGCGTGGGATATCGATGTCCGCCCCGACTTCACCGGCTTGCCGAAGGGCAAGGGCACGGTTGATCAGGGCATCGAGGTGTGGGAAGCGCACTGCGCCAGTTGCCATGGGGCGTTCGGCGAGTCGAACGAGGTGTTCACGCCGCTTGTGGGCGGAACAACACGCGATGACATCAAGACGGGTCACGTAAAGTCGCTCGTTACCGGGTCGTTTCCGCAACGCACCACGCTGATGAAGGTGCCCACGGTATCGACGCTGTTCGATTACATTCAGCGGGCGATGCCCTGGACCGCACCAAAGTCGCTCAAGCCCGACGAGGTGTACGCGGTTGTGGCCTACCTGCTCAACCTTGCCGAAGTGGTGCCGGCAGACTTTGAGCTCAGTGACCAGAACATCGCCGAGGTTCAGCAGCGGATGCCCAATCGCAACGGGATGACGACCGATCACGGGATGTGGCCGGGCGCGTCGGCGGCCAAGGGCGGAATCGGAAACGGTGGCAAGCCGGACACGAAGAACGTTGCCTGCATGAAGGACTGCAAGAAAGAGGTGCAGGTCGTGTCGTCACTGCCTGAATATGCGCAGGACGCACACGGCAACCTTGCCGAGCAGAATCGTTCCGTGGGTCAGACCCGTGGCAAGCCGACCGGTGAGCCGAGTGCAGCCGCAGAGGCAGCCGCGCCTTCTGCAGCGGCGGCAGCGCTGGCGCTGGCCAACGAGAAGGGATGCATGGCATGCCACGGCGTCGCAAACAAGATTGTGGGCCCGGCCTATGTCGAAATTGCGGCAAAATACAAGGATCAGGACGACGCTGGCGCGAAGCTGATGGCCAAGGTCAAGGCGGGCGGTCAGGGTGTCTGGGGGGCGGTGCCAATGCCGCCGCAAGGCCACGTGAAGGACGAGGAAATCAAGCAGCTCGTCCAGTGGATTCTGGAGGGCGCGAAAGCGCAGTAATAAATCAATGAGGAGAGACGGGATGAACAATCAACGCAGGGAGACCCTGAAGGCGGGCGGCGGTCTGGGCGTGCTCGGTCTGCTGGCTGCGGCCGGTCTGATCAAGCCCGAACTTGCCGAGGCTGCCTGGAACAAGAGCGCTTTCGATGCCAAGACGCTTGATACTGCAATGTCGGCCATGGGTGCGGGCAAGCCGGCGGAAAGCGCCGATGTCCAGATCACCGCGCCCGATATCGCAGAGAACGGCGCCGTGGTGCCGGTCGGGGTGGTGAGCAACCTTCCCAATACCGAGCAGATCTCGATCATGATCGAGAAGAATCCGAACATGCTGGCTGCGACTTTCGATATTCCGGCAGGTACGCTTCCCGATGTCCAGACCCGGGTCAAGATGGGGCAGACGTCGGATGTGTACGCGGTGGTCAAGGCCGACGGCAAGTACTACATGGCCAAGAAAGAAATCAAGGTCACGCTCGGCGGCTGTGGCGGCTGAGCACGGTCACGAAATCAAGGAGATATATCGATGGCAAATCCGATGCGTATTCGCGCAGCAGCCAAGGAAGGCGTGACTGAAGTACGCGTGCTGATGTCGCACGTCATGGAAACCGGCCAGCGCAAGGACTCGTCCGGCGCGGTGATTCCGGCGCACTTCATTACCGAACTGACTGCCAAGCACAACGACAAGGTGGTGCTCTCGGCCCAGTTCGGCGCCTCGGTGTCGACCAACCCCTATCTGGCGTTCAAGTTCAACGGCGGCGCCAAGGGTGACAAGGTCGCGGTGAGCTGGGTGGACAACAAGGGCGACAGCCGCACTGACGAAGTGCAGATTTCCTGATCGTTCGCCTGGGGCCGCGCGCGGTGTGCGGACCCAGGCAGTGCCGGCGATCACGCCGGTGCGCCCACAAGCAGGGGTCTTAACGAAAGGTCCCAGGAGGAGAGACGATGAGAAAACAATTCATGTTCACCGCGCTCGGCGCTGCAGTGATGCTGACCAGCCCGCTGGCGTCGGCGAACGAGGAGCTGAACTTCGACGCCTATCGTGAAATGCTCGCCGACGGTAATCCGGCCGAGCTTTACGAAATGGAGGGCGAAGAGCTCTGGCGCACCGCACGCGGGCCCAAGAACGCGACGCTCGAGCAATGTAACCTTGGCCTCGGACCGGGTGTGGTCGAGGGCGCCGCGGCGCAGTTGCCGCGCTACTTCGAGGACACGGGCAAGGTGCAGGATCTCGAGTCGCGGCTGATGCACTGCATGGAGACCCAGCAGGGCATCCCCTCGGCCGAGATCATCAATGGCAAGTTCCTGAAGGGTGAGCGGGGCAAGCTTGCAGCGTTGGTGGCCTACGTGGTCACGCACTCGAAGGGCAAGCCGATCGCGGTCGACCTGTCGCATCCCAAGATGAAGGCGATGTACGACATGGGCGAGCGTGCCTTCTTCTACCGCACCGGTTCGATGGATTTTGCCTGCTCCACCTGCCACAGCCAGGACGACAAGCGCATCCGTGCGACGTCGCTGCCCAACATCACCAAGCCCGAGGGCGCAGCGGCGGGCTGGGGCTCGTGGCCGGCCTACCGTGTGTCCAATTCGCAGTTCTGGACCATGCAGCACCGCCTGTGGGACTGCTTCCGCCAGCAACGCACGGCCGAGCCGGTGTTCGCTTCGGATGTGACGATTGCCCTGTCGGTGTTCATGGCAGGGAAGGGCAACGGTGCCGCGGCCCAGTGGCCCGGTGTGAAGCGCTAAGGAGAACATGACATGAAGAAACTGATCTGTGCGCTCCCGCTCGTGCTTGCCGCATCCTTCGCCCACGCCGACGAGATTCAAGGCAAGGTTGAGCAGATGATGGTGAGCTCGTTCAAGGCCAGCGGCATCGCTTCACTCGATCGCCAGAAGCAGGATGCGATCCAGAAGGCCTGCTCCAGCCTGACGCCGCTCGACGCGGAGACCATGAAGCGGCTCGAAGCCGCCGAGATGAAGACAATCAAGTGGCCGTCCGACGGAAACTACACGGGCGGTGACTGGAAGACAGGGCAGAAGATCGCCGCCAGTGGTCGTGGCCTCACGTGGACCGACAAGACGCCCGACAACAACGGTGGTGGCTGCTACAACTGTCACGCGATGGACCCGAACGAGGTGTCCGAAGGCACTATCGGCGTGAGTCTCGAGGGCTACGCCAAAATCCGCGGCAACTCGGAAGAGATCGTCAAGTACACCTGGGGCAAGCTGTGGAACTCCAAGGCCTACAATGCGTGCAGCGACATGCCGCGCAACGGCTACGGCGGCATCCTCACCGAAGAGCAGATTCGCCACGTGATGGCCTACCTGTTCGATCCGGCCTCACCGGTAAATCAGTAAGCACCGGTCACGAGCGGTACGGAGCAGGGCCCGAGGCCTCGGCCCCGGGCCTTTTTTTATCTCGAGCAAGGCGTGCGCCCGGGCCTGCGCGGTCGGCTCGAACCCTCTTAAAGGAATCATCCATGTCGATGAATCGCCGTGAATTTCTCCAGCTACTGGCCATCGCTTCGGCTGGTGGCATGACCCTGCACAGCGATATTGCACGCGCCGAAGCGGCTGCAGAGAAGCTCTACGAACTGCCGAAGTTCGGCAACGTCAGCCTCCTGCACATGACCGACTGTCATGCGCAGCTGATGCCGATCTACTTCCGCGAACCCAACGTCAACCTGGGCGTCGGCGACATGCTCGGCAAGCCGCCGCATGTGGTGGGCGAAGGCTTTCTCAAGGCCTTCGGTGTCAAGCCGGGTGGTGCGGAGGCGCATGCCTTCACCTATCTGAACTTCGTCGAAGCCGCGAGGAACTACGGCAAGGTGGGCGGATTCGCGCATCTGTCCACCTTGGTCAAGAAGATGAAAGCCAGCCGTCCCGGTGCGTTGCTGCTCGATGGCGGCGACACCTGGCAGGGTTCGGGTACGGCCTTGTGGACCAATGCGCAGGACATGGTCGATGCCTGCAAGCTGCTCGGTGTGGATGTGATGACCCTGCACTGGGAATCCACCTATGGTGCCGACCGGGTGAAGGAAATCGAGGAGAAGGACTTCGCCGGCAAGATCGACATCGTGGCGCAGAACGTGCGCACGACCGACTTCGAAGACCCGGTGTTCAAGCCCTACGTGATCAAGAACATCAACGGCGTTCCGGTGGCCATCGTTGGTCAGGCCTTCCCCTACACACCGATCGCGAATCCGCGCTGGATGACGCCGAACTGGAGCTTCGGCATCCAGGAACAGGGCATGCAGGAGGCGGTCGATGCCGCCCGCGGAGAAGGCGCACAGGTGGTCGTCGTGCTCTCGCACAATGGCATGGACGTCGACCTCAAGCTCGCTGGCCGCGTGACCGGGATCGATGCGATCTTCGGCGGACACACGCACGATGGCATGCCGGCGCCGACCGTGGTGACCAACCCCGGTGGCAAGACCTTGGTGACCAATGCGGGCTCCAACGGCAAGTTCCTCGGGGTGATGGATTTCGACGTCCGGGGCGGCAAGGTGGTGGATTTCCGCTACAAGCTGCTTCCCGTGTTCGCGAACATGCTGCCCGCGGACAAGGAGATGGCCGGCTTCATCGACAAGGTGCGTGCACCGTTCATCGAGAAGCTCTCGGAAAAGCTGGCCGTGACCGAAGGCATGCTCTATCGCCGGGGCAATTTCAATGGTTCCTGGGACCAGTTGCTGGTCGATGCGCTGATCGCGGAGAAAGACGCCGAAATCGCGTTTTCGCCAGGCTTCCGCTGGGGCACCTCGCTGTTGCCGGGCGACACCATTACCATGGAGCACCTGCTCGACCAGACCGCGATCACCTATCCGTGGACGACGGTGACCGACATGAGCGGCGAGATGATCAAGACCGTGCTCGAGGACGTGGCCGACAATCTGTTCAACCCCGATCCCTACTATCAGCAAGGGGGCGACATGGTGCGCGTCGGCGGCCTGCAGTACAGCTGCGATCCGAACGCCGGCATGGGCAAGCGCATCGACAACATGATGCTCAAGGGCAAGCGCATCGAGCCTGGCAAGACCTACAAGGTGGCGGGCTGGGCGCCGGTGTCGGAGGCTGCGAAGGATTCCGGGCCTGCGGTATGGGATGTGGTGGCCAACTACCTGCGGGCTCAGAAGGTCATTTCGCAGCGTCCGCTGAACCTGCCCTCGCTCAAGGGCATGGACGGCAATCCGGGCGTGGCGGTCTGAGCTTAGGGATGAAGGGCGGCACCGGGCCGTCAGTCAGCTTGTGCCAAACACAGCACTGCGCCGCTCGATCTGAAACGGAACAGGGCTGAGCCACGCGCCAGTCCTGTTCCCGCACGCTCAGTCGGTCGGCGATGCGGGAGCCTGTTCTGCCTGCTCCGGGTAGAGGTGACAGAATCGCAGCTCCTGCGGGTAAGGGAAGAAGTCCTCCACATGGCCGCTGCGGATGCTGTCCTGCGCCTTGCGCCAGAAGTCCGGCGCCAGCAGGTCGCGGTGATGTTTCAGGAAGGCCTTGCGAATGCGCGGGGTGCCGAGCAGAAAAGTGCCGAACTCCTCCGGGAATACATCCATGGGGCCGGCCGAGTACCAGGGCTCGGCCGCCATCTCCATCTCCTCATAGGGCGCTGGCGGGATGGCACGGAAGTTCATGTCCGTCATGTACTCGATCTCGTCGTAGTCGTAGAAGACCACGCGGCCGTAGCGGGTGACGCCGAAGTTCTTCCACAGCATGTCGCCCGGGAAGATGTTGGCGATGGCCATCTCGCGAATCGCGTTGCCGTACTCGCGCACCGCGTGTTCCACGCCTTCGTCACTCTCATGTTCGAGATGGATGTTGAGCGGCGTCATCCGGCGTTCGATGTAGAGGTGCTTGATGACCACCGAGTCGCCATCGAGCTCGAACGAAGTCGGTGCCAGCCGGCTCAGCTCTTCGAGCAGATCGGGATGGAAGCGCGACAGCGGCAGTGCCGCATAGGAAAACTCCAGCGTATCGGCCATGCGTCCGACCCGGTCGACATGCTTCACCATCAGGTACTTGCGCTTGACGGTGGCGCGGTCCATGTTCTTCGACGCCCCGAAGACATCCTTGATGATCTTGAATACGTAAGGATAGGACGGCAGCGTAAACACCAGCATCACCAGGCCGCGAATGCCCGGCGCGATGATGAACTGGTCGTTCGAGTGGCGCAGGTGCGAGACGAGGTCGCGGAAGAACATCGTCTTGCCCTGCTTGCCGAGGCCAAGCATGGTGTAGAGCTCGCTACGCGGCTTGTTGGGCATGATCGAGCGCAGAAACTGGACATAACCCGAGGGCACCTCCATTTCGACCATGAAGTAGGCGCGCGACAGCGAAAAAAGCACCGAGATGCGCCACGGATCGAGGAGCAGGGTGTCGATGAAAAGCTTTCCCGACGGCGTGTGGCGCACCGCCAGCGTGAACGGGTATTCCTGATAGCCGTTGATGGCCTTGCCGATGATGTAGGCCGTCTTGTTGCGATAGAAGGCCGAGTACAGGACCTGGATCTGGCAGTTGACCTCCATCTCGGGCCAGGACGCCAGATGCGCTTGCGTGGTGCGCACGATGAAGTCGACATCGCGTTCGAGATTCTCGAACGGGCGCTGCCAGTCGAAGTCTTCGATGATGTTCTTTACTGTGGCGCGCAGTCCGGCTTCCTGTGGGTAGTAGCTGGAGTACACCGGTGGGTAGGAGTCGATGTATTCGGTCGAACTTGCGGGCCGCGCGAAGATGTAATCGTTGTTGAAGTAGGTGCGATGCAGGATCTTGCAGCACACCGAGTTGAAAAAGGTTTCGGCGAGCTCGGGCTGCTTGTGCCGGATCAGCATGCCGATGAAGTGGAGTTTGACCTGCTGCCAGGTGGTGTCGTCCAGCGAGTCGGCGTCGAACTCCCCATGCAGGCGGGCAACGGTTTCGTTCACCCGGTCGTCGTAAAACTGCACGCGCTCGCGCACCGCGTCGAGCTGTGCCTGCCATTCGCCCGACTCGAAGTACTCTTTTGCGCGTCGGGACGTGTCGCGAAAGATCCGGTAGTGCTTGTTGAAGCCTTCGATCAGCGTCTGCGCAATCGCCTGCGCAACCGGATTCTCTCCCATGGGTGCATCCATCCTCTCGCTCCTCCGTCAGGACTTGTTTGCGATTGCCCGGATGGTGCTCGGGGCTGGTCGGGATTTTATCATTTGCGCCCATGTGCGACCGGGATGCCTTGTTTCGGATGCGCCGGATATGGGCGATAATCGTTTTCCGGTGGCGTGGCGATCTGGCTCCAGAGACAAGCCTCTTCGTCCCGGCTGTCGATGACAGTCGCACCCTTCGAAAGGTCAATCAGAATCCAGTGAGGGAGCAGCAATGAGCGAATCCAAAATCACGGTACCCACCGGTGGCCAGAAGATCGTACCGGGGCAGCCGGTCCCGGACAATCCGATCATCCCGTTCATCGAAGGTGACGGCATTGGCGTTGACATCACGCCGGTCATGATCAAGGTGATCGACGCCGCCGTCGACAAGGCCTACGGCGGCAAGAAGAAGATTCACTGGATGGAGGTCTTCGCCGGCGAGAAGTCCACCCAGATCTACGGTCCCGACGAATGGCTGTCGAAGGAAACCTTCGATGCGCTCAAGGAATTCTCGGTGTCGATCAAGGGGCCGATGACGACGCCCGTCGGTGGCGGCATCCGCTCACTGAACGTGGCGCTGCGCCAGGAGCTCGACCTGTACCAGTGTGTGCGTCCGGTGCGCTACTTCAAGGGCGTCCCCTCGCCGCTGAAGGACCCCACCAAGACCGACATGGTGATCTTCCGCGAGAACACCGAGGACATCTATGCCGGCATCGAGTGGCAGGCCGAGTCCGAAGGGGCGAAGAAGGTCATCAAGTTCCTGACCGAAGAGATGGGCGTGACCAAGATCCGCTTCCCGAATACCTCGGGCATCGGCATCAAGCCGGTCTCGAAGGAAGGGACCACGCGGCTGGTGCGCGCAGCGATCAAGTACGCGATCGACAACGACCGCAGAAGCGTCACCATCGTGCACAAGGGCAACATCATGAAGTACACCGAGGGTGGCTTCCGTGACTGGGCCTACGAGCTGGCAAAGACCGAGTTCGGTGCGGCGCCGATCGACGGTGGTCCGTGGTGCAGTTTCAAGAACCCAAAAACGGGCCGCGAGATCATCGTCAAGGATGCGATCGCGGATGCCTTCCTGCAGCAGATCCTGCTGCGTCCGGGCGAGTACGACGTGATTGCCTGCTGCAATCTCAACGGCGACTACATCTCCGATGCGCTCGCAGCACAGGTTGGCGGCATCGGCATTGCGCCGGGGGCGAACATCTCGGACCAGTATGCCTGCTTCGAGGCAACCCATGGCACCGCGCCCAAGTATGCCGGCCTGGACAAGGTGAACCCCGGTTCGCTGATTCTGTCCGCCGAAATGATGCTGCGCCATCTGGGCTGGACTGAAGCGGCCGATCTGGTGATCAAGTCAATGGAAGCGGCAATTGGCGACAAGGTCGTAACCTACGATTTTGCGCGTCTGATGGACGGTGCAACCGAAGTCAGCTGTTCTGCTTTTGGCGACGCAATGATCGAACGCATGTAATTCCGCGCCGGCCTGTCGTGGCTGGAATCAGTCGCGCTGCAGAGTAACAAACCCCCGCATCCTCTCGGATAGCGGGGGTTTTTTCTGTCGGATGGAGTCCGGGGTCAGTGTTCGCCGCGCACGATCAGCACCGATACGTGAACCTTGCGTACCAGGTTTTCGGCCACGCTGCCGAGCAGCATGCGACGGAAGCCGCGGCGGCCGTGCGAGCCGACGACCAGCAGGTCGGCGCCGGATTTTTCGACCGCCTGTGCGATCTGGTCCGCAGCATGCAGATCTTCTGCGGCGAGAAAGCGCTCGCGCGGCGTCAGACCGGCCGCACGTGCCTTTTCCAGCGCGTCCTTCAGGGTCTGGCGCCCGCCGTCGAGCAGGGCGTCCTGCAGCTTGCCGTGGTCCACCAGCGTCACGCCGTGATTCGAAAACGCCTGAAGCATGGACTCATCCACAGCGTGCGCGATCTCCAGCACCGCGTCGTGCAGTCGCGCCAGCGCGATGGCTTCGTCGAGGGCTTTGGTCGAGGTCTCGCTATCGTCGATTGCGACCAGAATATGCTTGTACATCGTGGCTCCCGTGCCGGAAAAATATCGCCGCAAGCCTAGCACCGGAGGGGGCGTCAGTGCATCGGCGTTTTCCTGTAAGCGCCGTAACCGGCGTGATCGAATATTACGCGGCAATCAGGGCGCAGGGAGCAGGGATTTCGCCCCTTGCAGCCTTGGCTGGAGGGCGATATGCGAATGGCGGTTCGCCCAAACTGACGAAGAAGTGTCTCTTTGTAAGCCAGAAGTAAGATCCGCATTCATATAATCCCCCTGCAGTTTTGTCGGCTGGCCTGATTTCGGCCGCTCCGGTCGCAAGGCAGGCAACAATCATCGAGAGGAGACAGTATGGAAAACAACAGTTCAGCCTATTGGAAGGCTACGCTGGCGCTGTTAACCAAGATCCTGATCATCTGGTTCTTGGTTTCGTTCGGCGCCGGCATTCTCTTCGCGCCGATGCTCAACAACATCCACCTTGGTGGCTACCCGTTGGGATTCTGGTTCGCGCAGCAAGGGTCGATTTATGTGTTCGTCGTCCTCATTTTCTACTATGCGAAGAAGATGGGTGATCTCGACAAGCAATTTGACGTTGACGAAGAGTAAGGGGCGGACACATGGATCTTCAGACAATTACTTATGTGGTGGTCGGCGCGAGTTTTGCGCTGTACATCGGCATCGCCATCTGGGCGCGTGCCGGTAGCACCAGCGAGTTCTATGTCGCGGGCGGCGGAGTTCACCCGATCGCCAACGGCATGGCAACCGGCGCTGACTGGATGTCGGCAGCGTCCTTCATCTCGATGGCCGGCCTCATTTCCAACATGGGCTACGGCGGCGGTCTGTTCCTGATGGGATGGACCGGCGGCTACGTTCTGCTGGCGATGCTGCTTGCACCGTACCTGCGCAAGTTCGGCAAATTCACCGTGCCCCAGTTCATCGGCGACCGCTTCTACTCGAAGTCCGCCAGCACGGTTGCGGTGGTCTGCCTGCTGACCGCTTCCATCACCTACGTTATCGGTCAGATGACGGGTGTGGGTGTGGCCTTCTCGCGCTTCCTCGGCGTGACCAACGACACCGGTATCTACATCGGTATGGGCATTGTGTTCATGTACGCCGTGTTCGGCGGCATGAAAGGCATTACCTATACCCAGGTAGCCCAGTACGTTGTTCTGATCCTGGCCTACACGGTTCCGGCGCTGTTCATCTCGCTGCAGCTGACGGGCAACGTCCTGCCGCAACTTGGCCTGGGTGGCACGCTGGTCGGTACCGACACGACCCTGCTGGCACGTCTCGACCAAGTGGTGACGGATCTCGGCTTCGGTGAATACACGACCTCTGTTCCGGGCAGCACGCTGAACATGTTCGTCTACACCGTGTCGCTGATGATCGGTACCGCAGGCCTGCCGCACGTGATCGTTCGCTTCTTCACCGTGCCGAAGGTCAAGGATGCACGTTCGTCCGCTGGTTGGGCGCTGGTCTTCATCGCCCTGCTGTACACGACTGCACCTGGCGTTGCCGCCATGGCCAAGTACAACCTCCACGCCACGGTGAACTCCGCTGTTGCGGCGGGTGGTGATCTGTACGCTGCCGAAGCCAGCCTCGAAGCTGAAAAGCGTCCGGCCTGGATGAAGCGTTGGGAGCAAACCGGTCTGCTGGCCTTCGAAGACAAGAACGGCGACGGTCGCATCCAGTACTACAACGACAAGCCGACTGCCAACGCCGAATCCAAGGCCAAGGCTGAAGCTGCAGGCTGGAAAGGCAACGAGCTGACGGTCAACCCCGACATCATCGTGCTGGCCAACCCGGAAATCGCACTGCTGCCCAACTGGGTGATCGCACTGATCGCTGCAGGTGGTCTGGCTGCTGCGCTCTCCACCGCTGCCGGTCTGCTGATGGCCATCTCGTCCGCCGTGTCGCATGACCTGGTGAAGAACGTGATCAATCCGGATATCTCGGACAAGAACGAACTGCTCGTGGGCAAGATCTCCATGGCTTTCGCGATTGTTCTGGCCGGTTATCTCGGTCTGAACCCCCCGGGCTTCGCCGCCGGTACCGTGGCTCTGGCCTTCGGTATTGCTGGTAGCTCGCTGTTCCCGGCCATCATGATGGGTATCTTCTCGAAGAAGATGAACAAGGAAGGCGCCATCGCCGGCATGCTTTCCGGCCTGCTCCTCACCCTGTTCTACGTGTTCGCTCACAAGGGTATCTTCTTCATCAAGGGTACTGAATTCACCGACCTGATCGGCGGCCCGAACTCCTTCTTCGGCATCACGCCGGAAGCGTTCGGTGCAATCGGCGCACTGGTGAACTTCGCAGTTGCCTTCATGGTCGACAAGGTTACGAAAGAGCCGCCCGAGCACATCCAGGCTCTGGTCGAAAGCGTTCGTATCCCCCGCGGTTCCAAGGCGGTCGACGGCGCGCACTAAGCACGCTTGAAGTAATCCTGCATCGCGTGGCTCCCAGCGAGGCGCGCGATGCAGGTAAAACCCTGCCGGATTCAATGGCGGGGTTTTTTGTTTTGTGGCACCTTGCAGGCAATTTCGGTGTGTCTGCAAGCCTGTATAAGAGGAGTGCCTGATGACTATTAGTGTTGCCATTACCTGGATTCTTTTCCTGGCCTTGTTTCCTATCACTTTCTTCTGGATGAGACGTGCGTGGCGCATCGTCTTCAAGCGGGATTTTTCCGAGGTTGCGCTCAAGCGTGGCGAGGCACCACCCAATCCTGAAAAGTACGCACCCTATGCAGCTGCGATCAACCTGATTGGCGCCGGCATCATCATTTTCATCGTCGGCTGGGTTGTTTTGTATGTCGCGTTTGGCGTTGGCGGAACTGCGCCTGACTACGAGACCTGGAGCGCAGTTGCTGGAAGCACGATCTGGTGCAAGTTTTTCGCTGATTTCATCCTCAGCCGCCAAGCACATCCGATGGTGATCAAGAAGCGGGGCAAGCCTGCATCCGCCGCAGAAAAGCCGGGGCAGTAAGTACCTGCCGCAATGTCCCGGGCTTGAGATTCATGTCTCGCGGAGGCAGGTTCGTGGCTCGGAAAGCAGGCCGGCCGGGGCGGGCTCAGGAGCGGCGTTCGGATACGCCGTAGCGGCGGTCCATCCGGTTCATGACCCGCACGTAGATGCCGATGATCACGAGATAGGCGATCAGCGAGCCCTGTGCGAAGACGTAGAATCCGAGCGGAAAGCCCATAAAGCTCAGGGTGTTGAGTTCTTCAGCGTAGTAGCCGGCGACGAAGGTGCCGACGAACCAGATGGCCAGCAGGGTGCCGGTCAGCATCAGGTTGCGCCGCCAGTAGGTGCGGTGACGTTCGGACAGTTCCATTGCGTTTCGGGTCGCGACTCAGGTTTTTTCTGGCGACCAGGCATGCCGGGTCAATGAATTCGCCGGCGTGACCCGCAAGCCGCGCCGGCCTTGCATCGGGACTACTGCGCGCTGTGTTCCCGGCGCAATTGTGCCTGTGTTTCGGCCGCGGCAGGCTCGTAGCCGCCGGCTTCGATCATGAATTCGCTCTCGCCTGCGCAAATTGCTTTCAGCCGCGCTTCAAACCCATCCATGCTGGCCATCGGCACACGTGCCGAGATCATGGTCCAGCCACTCGCGGGACTGTCGGTGGCGGTGAGGTGGCCGCGACGCCCGGCAAGCTCGGCGCTGACCTCGCCAAAGCGGTCGTCAGCCACCTTCACCGTGATTTCGAGCATGGGTTCGAGGATCTGCGGGCGGGCGGCGAGCACGGCTTCGGTCAGGGCGTGACGCGCTGCGGTGGAAAACGAGATCTCGTTCGAATCCACAGCATGGTGCTTGCCGTCGGTCACGATTACGCGCAGGTCGTGGATCGGGAAACCTGCCACGGCGCCTTCGGCCAGTGCCTGACGGACGCCCTTTTCGACCGCGGGCATGAAATGCGTCGGGATGGCGCCACCCTTTACTTCGTCGGCGAGCTGCAGGCCCTCGCCGCGGGACAGCGGCTCGACGCGCAGGGCAACTTCGCCGAACTGCCCCGAACCGCCGCTCTGCTTCTTGTGACGGTAACGCGCCTCTGCCTTCGCGGAGATGGTTTCGCGGTACGGAATTGCCGGCGGGGCGGTGTCGAGCTGCAGGTTCCAGCGACTGGCGAGCTGATCGAGCACGATCTTGAGGTGCTGCTCGCCCAGCCCGCGCACGACCGTGTGGTGTCCGCGCGCGTCGTAGCTCACCTCCAGGCAGGGATCCTCGTCGGTCAGGCGAACCAGGGCCTCGGCCAGCTTGTGTTCGTCAGCCGGTTTGCGTGCGATCAGCGCCAGGCCGAACACGGGTTGCGGATAGGCCGGCAGTTCGAGGTGGAACTGGTCCTCGTCGTGCGAGTCGTGCAGGACGGCATCGCGATGGAGTTCGTCGACGCGCGAGACGGCGCACAGGTCGCCCGGTACGGCGCACGCGGTTTCGGTTACGTTGCGTCCCTGCAGGCGCAGGAGGTGGGCGACCTTGAACGGTTTGCGAGCATCGCCGATGAACAGCGCGCTGCCGGGCTCGACCGTTCCCTGATGAACTCGGAAGAGCGCGATCTTGCCGCGGTAGGGGTCGTTGCTGATCTGAAACACATGGGCCAGGACGTGTTGTGCCGGATCGGGCTCGGTGCTGACGGCGACGGCCGCTGGCCCTTCGCCCTTGATGAAGCGGGGCGGGTTGCCCTCGGTCGGGTCGGGCATCAGCCGCCCCAGGATATCGAGGAGCTCGCTGACCCCGGCGCCCGTTCTGGCCGACACGAAACAGACCGGAATCAGATGGCCTTCGCGCAATGCCTGTTCGAAGGGGGCGTGCAGCTGCTCGGGGTCGAGTGCTTCGCCCTGCTCGAGATAGCGCGCCATGAGCGCTTCGTCGAGCTCAATGACCTGATCGACGATTGCGTCGTGCGCGGCTGCGGGCGTCGAAAACGCGGTCGCAAGCGAAGCGTCGGGCGCGAAAAAGCAGTCGACAACGGAACTGCCGTCGGCCGAGGGCAGGTTGATCGGCAGACACTCGCTGCCGAATTCGTCGGCGATGGAAGCGGTGAGCGCTGCGAAGTCGGCTCCGGCCGCGTCGATGGCGTTCACCACGATCATGCGACATTTTCCCGCTGCAGCTGCCATCATGCGGCGCGTTCCACTCTCGATCCCGGTCGCTGCATGAACCACGATTGCCGCCGATTCGACCGCAGGCAGCGTGGCGAGTGCGCGTCCGGCAAGGTCGGGCAGCCCCGGCGTGTCGAGCAGGTTGATCCAGTGGCCCGACCATTCGAGATGGGTCAGGCTTGCGGCCAGCGAATGCCCCATGGCCTTTTCCTGCGGGTCGTGGTCGGAAACGGTGTCGCCACGTGCCACGCTGCCACCGCTCGGAATGGCGCCGGACGCTGCTAGCAGTGCTTCGAGCAATGAGGTCTTGCCGCAGCCGGCGTGGCCGAGCAGGCTGAGGTTGCGGATGTCGTGAACCGACTCTGGCGTCATGGCACATCCCTCCGGAAAACGAATGGCTCAAGTTTCCGCCAGTGTCGAAGCGATGGCAATGCGCTATATCAAGCCGGATGATCCGGGCGTACTCCCCCACACCCATTTGCACGTCAGCACGTGTTCAAGGGAACCAAAGCAGTCGTTGCATGTAGATATGTGCAAGCATGTATGCAGTGTTTCTGAACCTGATCCAGGTGTCCGCAAATGAATGCCAGATTTGAGCATGAACCGGGTGGTGCGCAAGCTGAATGGCACGCCCGTTCGGCCTCCGATGCAATCGAGCGACTGAAAGCGTGCCGGCGCACCGGTCTGAGCACTGCCGAACTTGAATCGCGCCGATCCCGCTTCGGGCCGAATGCATTGCCGCCACCGCGGCGACGCGGCCCCTGGCTGCGTTTTCTGCTCCAGTTCCACAATGTGCTGATCTATGTGTTGCTGGCCGCCGGCGTCGTTACCGCGACGCTGGGGCATGCGGTCGACGCAGGGGTGATCTTCGGCGTGGTCGTGATCAATGCCATCATCGGTTTCATTCAGGAGGGCAAGGCCGAGCGGGCGCTGGATGCGATTCGCAACATGCTCTCGCTGCATGCTCAGGTGCTGCGCGACGGGCACCGGCAGGAAGTGATGGCAGACACACTGGTCCCGGGAGACATCGTCTTTCTGGTGTCGGGTGACAAGGTGCCGGCCGACCTGCGTCTGCTTGAGGTACGCAGCCTGCGGATTGAGGAGGCTGCGCTGACCGGCGAGTCGCTGGCGGTCGAGAAACGCACCGAGGCGGTGACTGTGGACGCCGCTCTCGGCGATCGCGCGTGCATGGCCTATTCCGGTACGCTGGTGATCTACGGCCAGGCGGTCGGGCTGGTGGTGGAGACCGCGAGCCGAACCGAGATCGGCCGCATCAGCGCGATGCTCAACGAGGTGGAATCGCTCAGTACGCCGCTGCTGCGGCAACTGGCCGGCTTCGGACGTGTGCTGACGTGGGCCATCCTGGCCATCGCAAGCGTCACCTACGCCTTTGGTGTTCTGGTGCGGGGCTATCCGTCGGGGGAGATGTTTCTTGCGGCGGTCGGTCTTGCCGTCGCGGCAATCCCGGAAGGACTGCCGGCAATCATGACAATCACGCTGGCAATCGGTGTGCAGGCGATGGCTCGGCGCAATGCCATCATCCGGCGCCTGCCCGCGGTCGAGGCCCTGGGCTCGGTCACGGTGATCTGCACCGACAAGACCGGCACCCTGACGCGCAACGAGATGACCGTGCAGCAGGTGCTGATCGCGGACGGGGCGCTGGCCGTTTCCGGGGCGGGCTATGCGCCCCACGGCGGCTTCAGCCGCGGTGCCGAGGAGATCGACGCGCTTGCGTCTCCGGAGTTGCAGCGTATTGGCCGCGCGTCGCTGTTGTGCAATGACGCTACGCTGGCGCTGGATGGCGAGGTGTGGAGTCTGGTTGGCGATCCGACCGAGGGGGCCCTGCTGACGCTCGCCGCCAAGGCCGGTCTTGATGCGGCGTTCGAGAGCGAGGCCATGCCGCGGGTCGATGCGATCCCCTTCGAGTCCGAGCACCGCTTCATGGCAACCCTGCATCACGATCACTGCGGCGGCGGCCTGATCCTGCTCAAGGGGGCGCCAGAGCGCGTGCTGTCATTGTGTTCAACGCAGCGCGAAGGAGAACTGGACGTCCCCTTGCAGCCCGAGTACTGGCATGCCGGCATGGAGCGGGCTGCGGCACAGGGCATGCGCCTGCTGGCAATCGCTGAACGCCATGACACGGAGCGCCGGACTGCGCTCGACTTCGACGATGTTGAGCCCGGTGGTTTCACCCTGCTCGCAATCCTTGGTTTGACCGACCCGCCGCGTGAAGAGGCGGTGCAGGCGGTCGCGCATTGCCTGTCGGCCGGCATCCGCGTGAAGATGATCACCGGGGACCATGCCGTCACCGCACGGGCGATCGGTCAGCAACTCGGTCTGGCGTCGGCGCAACGGGCCATCACCGGGGCCGAAATCGAAGCGCTCGACGATGCGCAGCTTGCAGGTGTGGTCGGCGACGTCGATATCTTTGCCCGCGCCAGCCCCGAGCACAAGTTGCGGCTGGTGAAGGCGCTGCAGGCGCAGGGCGAGGTGGTCTCGATGACCGGGGACGGCGTCAACGATGCGCCCGCGCTCAAGCGCGCCGACGTGGGCGTGGCAATGGGGCGCAAGGGCACCGAGGCGGCCAAGGAGGCGGCCGAGATGGTCCTTGCAGACGATAACTTTGCGTCGGTGGCCGCGGCGGTGGAGGAGGGGCGGCGGGTATACGACAACCTCAAGAAGGCCATCGTGTTCATCCTGCCCACCAATATCGGTCAGGGCGCGATGGTGCTCGCTGCGGTGCTGTTCGGGCTGACAATGCCGATCACGCCGGCGCAGATCCTGTGGGTCAACATGATTACGGCGGTGACGCTCTCGCTTGCGCTCGCCTTTGAGGCACCCGAGCGCGACATCATGCAGCGTCCGCCGCGCAATCCGATGGAACCTCTGCTGACCCGCTTCCTGGTATGGCGTATCGTGTTCGTTGGCGTACTGCTGGTCGCGGGCGGGATGGGGCTGTTCCTGTGGGAGCTGAACCGGGGTGCCGGGCTGGAGGCGGCACGAACGGTAACCGTCAATGCGATCCTGATCGGCGAAGTGTTCTACCTGTTCAATGTGCGCAGCTTTTACGGATCCATCCTCAATCGCGAGGGATTCTTCGGTAATCGCTACGTGCTGTATGCAATTGCCTTGCTGCTGATTTGCCAGGCGCTGTTCACGTACCTGCCGGCGATGCAGGTCCTTTTCGGTACCGAGGCGCTGGGGATGGAAGAGTGGGTGAGAATCGTGCTGTTCGGCGTGATCGTGCTGCTGTTGGTCGAGGCAGAGAAAATCCTGTTGCGCAGGATCTGAGGCAGGTAAAGCCCGCGCGGGGCGCAATTCGATAACGGACCGGGGTCGGCAGCGATTCCGGATGAGATGAGGGAGGGTGACCCATGCAATCGATTCGTACGCTGCTTGCGGCAAGTGATCTTTCCGCCTTTGCGCGGCACGCTGCGGAGCGGGCTGCAATGGTGGCAACCGACGTCGGTGCGCGGCTGTCGATTGCGCATGTGGTGAATGGCGGCGGTCTCAATGCCTTGCGGCATCTGGTCGATGTCGGTACCGGTGACGTGGCGGCGCGTCTGCTCGACGAGGTGCGCGGCGAAGTCCGCGAACTGGTCGACGATATCGGCCAGCGCTTCGGCGCCAAGGTCGACATGCATCTCGCCACCGGTGCGGTACTGTCGGAACTGAGCATGTACGCGGAAGTGATCGATGCGGATCTGCTGGTGCTGGGCGCGCGCGGGTCGAGCGTGGTGCGCGAGTGGCTGCTCGGGACGACGACCGAGCGCATTCTGAGCAAGACCACACGGGCCGTGCTGGTGGTGAAGCAGATGCCGCATGAGAACTATCAGCGCGTGCTGGTTCCGGTCGATTTTTCCCCGCGCTCCGCAGATGCGCTGCGTTTCGCCCGCTCAGTGGCACCAAAGGCGGATCTGATTCTGCTGCATGCCTTCGAAGTGCCTTTTGAGGGCAAGCTGCGTTACGCCGGTGTCGAGAGCGACGCGCTGGCCGCCTTGCGGGTCACCGCCAAGCGCGAGGCCGTGGAGAAGATGAATGCCCTCGTGGCGGCCGCGGGGCTTGGGGACGCAGGGGTTCGTCGCATCGTGTTGCACGGGGATCCTGCGGCAACGATTCTGGCGCAGGAACAGGAGCAGGATTGCGACCTGATCGTGATCGGCAAGCGCGGCCTGGGGCTGCTGGAAGAGTTGCTGCTGGGGAGCGTGACCAAACACATTCTCGCCCAGTCCAACGGCGACGTCATGGTGACCGACCGCGTGTGCCGCTGACTCCAGCGACTGACTTCGGCGACTGACGCCGGAGACGCACGCCTGCAGCCGGGCTCGCTGGCGCGGGCGGTACCGGCGGCTCGACCCTGCCTCAGTACGCACGTTCGTCTTGTGGTTGGGCATGTGGCCCCCGGCGCCTTACACTTCCGGTTTCGCCGCAAGTCGCTGCCAAAGCCGGAGTCAGAATGAGAACCGAACAAGCCCCCACCATTCAACGGGTCGATTACCAGCCCCTGGCCTGGAGCGTCGAGCGCATCGACCTCCATTTCCGGCTCGAGCCCACGGCCACGATCGTCACCAATCGCATGGTTTGTGTGCGCAACCCTGCGGCAGCTGGCGCGGGGCCGATCCGCCTGTGGGGTGAGGCGCTGGAGCGCATCTCGCTGAGCATCGACGGTGTGGAGCCGGCCGCCGGCGCCTTGCGTGAGAATGGCAGCCTGCTCGAAATCGACGTGGCCGGCCCCGAGCAATCGGTGACGCTCGAAGTGGTCACCCGGGTCAATCCAAAAGCGAATACCACGCTTTCCGGGCTCTACCTGTCGAATGGCGGTTTCTTCACCCAGTGCGAGGCGGAGGGCTTCCGCCGCATCACCTGCTTCCCCGATCGTCCGGATGTGATGGCGCGCTTTACCGTCACCCTCGATGCCGACCGTGAAGCCTGCCCGGTCCTGTTGTCGAACGGCAACCTGCTTGAACAGGGCGATCTGCCCGACGGGCGGCACTACGCGAAGTGGGAAGATCCCTTCCTCAAACCGTCCTATCTGTTTGCACTGGTTGCGGCAAAGCTGGTTGCGCTTGAGCGCGAGGTGGAGACCGCGTCCGGGCGCAAGGTGCTGCTCCAGGTGTGGGTGGAGGAAGGCAACCTCGACCGTTGCGAGCATGCGATGGATTCGCTCATCCACTCGATGCGCTGGGATGAGACCACCTTCGGCCTCGAGCTTGATCTCGACCGCTTCATGATCGTTGCAGTGGCCGATTTCAACATGGGGGCGATGGAGAACAAGGGCCTCAACATCTTCAACACCAAGTTCGTGCTGGCCAAGCCGGACACCGCAACCGACATTGACTACGAGAACGTCGAGAGCGTGGTGGCGCATGAGTACTTCCACAACTGGACGGGTAACCGCGTGACCTGCCGTGACTGGTTCCAGCTCACGCTCAAGGAAGGCCTTACCGTGTTCCGCGACCAGCAGTTCTCGGCCGACATGCTCGCCCGCGCAGCCGGCCCCGAAGGCGCGGCCTCGGCGCGGGCGGTAAAGCGCATCGACGATGTCCGGGTGCTGCGTGCGGCACAGTTCCCGGAAGACGGCGGGCCGATGGCGCACCCGATCCGCCCCGACAGCTATCAGGAAATCAACAACTTCTACACCGCCACGGTGTACGAGAAGGGGGCGGAAGTGATCCGCATGCTGCACACCCTGCTCGGGCCCGAGGGTTTCCGCAACGGCATGGATCTGTACTTCAGCTATCACGACGGCTGCGCCGTGACCTGCGACGATTTCGTCGATGCGATGGCCGAGGCCAATGGTCGCGATCTCGACCAGTTCATGCACTGGTACAGCCAGTCCGGCACGCCACGCCTGCGGGCCTCTGGTGCGTGGGATGCGGCCAGCGGCAGCTACACGCTGAGCCTGAGTCAGCATACGCCGCCGACCCCGGGCGAGGCCGAGAAGCAGCCGCTGGTGATTCCGGTGGCGCTCGGCCTGATCGGACCGGACGGGCGTGACTGCGCACTGCAGCTGGAGGGTGAGGCTCAGCCGGGTGCAACGACGCGGGTGCTGGCGCTGAACTCGGCCGAGCAGCACTTCCGTTTCGTCGGCCTCGCGGCCGAGCCCGTGCCCTCGCTGCTGCGGGGCTTCTCGGCGCCAGTGATTCTGGAACTGGACGAAGACGATGCACGGCTGGCCTTCCGCATGGCCCACGACAGCGACCCCTTCAACCGCTGGGATGCCGCGCAGCGTTACAGCGAGCGCATCATCCTGGCCTCAGCCGGCGGTTCCATGCAGGCCGTGCCCGAGGCCTTCGTCGCGGCTTTCCGCACGCTGCTCGAAGACACGGCGCTCGACCCGGCCTTTCGTGCTCAAGCGCTGTCCATGCCGGCCGAAGGCTTCCTGCTCGAGCGCATGAGCGTTGCCGATCCGCAGGCCTTGCGTGCTGCGCTGGTGGGGCTCACGCGCCATCTGGGCTCGGTTCTGGCGGGTGAGTGGAGAGCACTGTTCGCGGCAATGCAGGTGCCCGGCGAATACCGCTACCATCCGGCTGACGCTGGTCGCCGTGCGCTGGCCAATCTCGCCCTGCGCTATCTGGCCGCCGCGGGCGACGCTGAGGGCCTGGCGCTGGCACAGGCGCGTTTCGATGCAGCCACCAACATGACCGAGCGCTTCGGCGCCCTGGCTGCGCTCGCGCAGGTGTCAGGCGCAGCACGCGAAGCCGCGCTGCAGGCCTTCCATCAGCGCTATCTCAAGGACCCGCTGGTGCTCGACAAGTGGTTTGCCCTGCAGGCCGGGGCGTGGCGCTGGAGCGATGCGGCAGAACCGACCGTGGAGCGGGTGCACGCCCTGATGTCCGATCCGGCCTTCAGCCTGTCGAATCCGAACAAGGTCTATGCCTTGCTCGGCACCTTCTTCCGTGCCAACGCGGGGGAGTTCCACGCCGCGGACGGCAGCGGGCACGTGTTCTGGGCCGATCAGGTGATTGCGCTCAATGCGACCAATCCGCAGGTGGCTTCGCGGATGGCTCGGGCGCTGGAAAACTGGCGGCGTTACACCCCCGAGCTGCAGGCCAGCATCCGGCCGCAACTCGAGCGCGTACTGGCCGCGGAAGGGTTGTCGCCGGATGTGGCGGAAGTCGTGGGCAAGGCCCTGAGCTGAGCCTGCGGGCCTGTCTGCTGGCGGATGAGCCCCTCTCGGGGGCTCCGCCAGAAGGGGTTCAGGTCGCCAGGTCGCCGGCGATGTAGTTCGACAACTGCTCAATGGTGGCCTGTTGCTGGCTGACGATGCACTTCACCATGTCGCCGATGGTCACGATGCCGGAAATCTTGCCGTCTTCGACAACCGGAAGGTGCCGAAAGCGGTTTTCAGTCATGGTCTGCATGACCTCATCGACCGTGCACGACGGCGTGACCGTGCGCGGGTTCGCCGTCATCAGCTCGCGGATTTTTACATCGCGCGATACCAGCCCCTTGAGCACGACCTTGCGTGCGTAGTCGCGCTCGGTGAAGATGCCTACAAGGCGCTCGCCCTCAACAACGAGTACTGCGCCGATATCGTGTTCCGCCATGATCCGCAATGCGTCGAGCACGGAGCTTTCGGGTAGCACTGCCATGGCCTTGTTGCCCTTCTGGGCAAGAATCTGTCCTACGGTAGTCGTCATCTCCGGGTTTCCTCCTTTGGGTCCGTACAGCTACTCGCCGTCATGGGCGATTCTTTCTAATTCGTCATAGCTTGAGATGTTACGCGCAAGCTTGCAAGGCAGGGCGAACCCTGATGCGACATCGCAGCTCAGATCTCGAGGTTGTCGATCAGTCGGGTTACACCAAGCCTTGCTGCCGCGAGCACGACCAGCGGGTCGTCGGCATGCACTGGTGGCTGAAGGTCTGCGCGGTGGCGAATGGCAACGTAGTCAGGCTTCCAGCCACGCGCGGCGAGTTCGCTCATCGCCTCGGTTTCGAGCTTCAGGAAGTCGTGGTCGCCGCTGCGCACCGCCGCGCTGATGCGTGTCAGTAGCCGGTGAAGGGCAGGCGCCTCGGCACGCTGCTCGGCTGTCAGGTAACCATTGCGGGAGGACAGCGCGAGGCCGTCGTCTGCACGCACCGTCTCACCGGGCACGACCTCGACCGGCAGCGCCAGTTCGCGCACCATGTTGGACAGCACCATCAGTTGCTGGTAGTCCTTCTTGCCGAACAGCGCCACGTCTGGCTGCACGATATTGAGCAGTTTCAGCACCACGGTGGCGACGCCGCGGAAGTGTCCCGGACGGAATTCTCCGTCGAGAATCGAGACCTGGGCCGGCGCGGGATCAACGTGATAGTGCTGCACCTGCGGATACATCACCTTTTCGTCGGGCGCGAACAGGTGCCTGACCCCCGCAGCCTCCAGCTTTTCGCAGTCGGACTCGAGCGTGCGCGGGTACTTGTCGAAGTCCTCGCTGGGACCGAACTGCAGTCGATTGACGAAGATGCTGGCGATCACGCAGTCGGCTCGTGTGCCGGCCTGACGCATCAGCGCGATGTGTCCCTCGTGCAGGTTGCCCATGGTGGGCACAAGGGCGACACGGCCGGCTTCGGCGCGCGCTGCGCGCAGCGACTCGATCGTGGTGTGAATCTGCATGTTTTTAACCTCTTGATATCCGCGGGCGGAGTGCTTCAGTAGCAATGCTCTGCCGCGGGGAAGCTGCCATCCTTGACTGCAGCGACGTAGCCGGTGACGGCCTCGTCGATGCTGCCTGCGCCGTTCATGAAGTTGCGAACGAAGCGGGCCGTCTTGCCCGGATAGACACCGAGCAGGTCATGCAGCACGAGGACCTGGCCATCGCATGACGGGCCGGCACCAATGCCGATGGTGGCCATCGACTTGAGAATGGAGGTGATCTCGGTGGCCACCGTTGCCGGCACCATTTCCATGACCATCAGGCCTGCACCGGCATCCTCGAGCGCGAGTGCGTCGGCCTTGAGGCGTTCGGCGCCGGCTTCATTGCGGCCCTGAACCCGGTAACCACCCAGCTGATGGACCGATTGCGGCGTCAGGCCGATGTGAGCGCAGACCGGTACACCGCGTTCGACCAGGAAATGCACGGTTTCGGCCATGAACTCGCCACCCTCGAGCTTGACCATCTGCGCGCCGGCTGACATCAGCCGTGCGGCATTGCGCATGGCCTGTGCCGGGCTCTCGTGGTAACTGCCAAAGGGCATGTCGGCGACGATGAACGGACGGTTGCATCCGCGTGCGACGCATTCGGTGTGGTACACCATGTGCTCCATGGTGACCGGGAGCGTGGACTTCTGGCCCTGGAGCACGTTGCCGAGGGAGTCCCCAACCAGCACCACGTCCACGCCACAACGCTCCACCAGGGTGGCGAAGCTCGCGTCATAACAGGTGAGCATGGCGATTTTGCGGCCTTCGGCGCGCATCTTGCCCAGCTCGAACAGGGTGATCGGTTTGTTGTCCTGGAGGTAGCTCATCGTTCGCTCCTGAAAGGAGGGCGCAGTTTTCACCAAACTGGTGCAATGCACAAGCAGGAATTGAACGTGCGGTACGTCCGTTCAGCCCGCGTAGGCGAAAAATTCGCGGTAACTGCGCATGTTGCGGAGGCGGTCGACCAGCAGTTCGAAGTCAGCTTCGTTATCAACCGGATTGAGTATGCCAGCATCGACGACGAACAAGGGCGCGTCTTCGTACTGGTAGAAGAAGCGCGCGTAATGGTCGGCCACGCGCTCGAGGTAGGCTTCGGTGATGCGCCGCTCGGCCTCCATGCCGCGCTTGCGGATGCGCTCGACCAGGGTGTCGGCGCGTGCCTGCAAGTAGATCACCAGATCGGGCTTGGGCGGTGCGGCCGGTTTCATCGCGTCGAACACGCGCTGATACAGCGCACGCTCTTCGTCGGTGAGGTTCAGGCTGGCAAAGAGGGGGTCTTTCTCGAGCAGGAAGTCGGAGACGATGCGCGGGGCTTCAGCGTCGTCCTGGGGCAGCGCGGCGAGCTGGTCGATGCGCTGGAACAGGAACGACAGCTGGGTCGACATCGCCCAGCGCTCGGCATTCTGGTAGAAGCGCGCCAGGAAGGGGTTGGCTTCGGGCTGCTCGAACAGGGTGTTGGCCTGCAGATGCTCCGCCAGGCGGATGGCGAGCGAGGTCTTACCCGCGCCGATCGGCCCTTCAACGACGATATAGCGTGCCTTGTCGAGCATCGTGGATTTGTCTGCCTGTTGCATGGAAGTGAAGTTTCAAGCCCGGACCCGCAGCGATCCTAACAAAAAAGCTGACCCGATAGAAAACGGGCGAACTCCACGTTGGCCATCGGTGCGCCAAACAGTGGTCCCTGCTGCAGTCCGCAGCCGAGCGCGAGCAGGAAGGACTGTTGCGCCTCGTTCTCCACGCCGCGAGCAAGAACCTTGAGGCCCAGCGGTGCGGCCATGCACACGATGGCCTCGACCAGGGCGTTGCTGTCGTCGTCCTTGCCCACGCCGCTCACCAGTTCCGGCGCAAGTTTCAAGGCCTGGATGGGGTAGCGCCTGAGACGCGGCATGGAGTTCAGGCCGTGACCGAAGTCGTCTATTGCAAGGCGCACGCCGAGGCTGGCGAGCGAGCTCAGGGTGGCCGAGATATTGTCGTCCGGTACTGCCAGCACCGCTTCGTCGAGGTCGAGCTCCAGGCGCTTCGGTGCGATCCCGCTTTCGCTCAATGCGGTGATGACCTGCTGCACGAGGGCGCCGTGCATGATCTGTTCGATCGCGATGTTGACGGTCACCGTGGGTGCGCGTCCCTGTGTGAGCGGCCACGAGTTTGCCGCACGGCAGGCGGCCCGCAGCGCCCAGCCGCCCAGTTCGGGCAGGCGGCCATCATCACGTGCGGCGCCAGCGAAGTCGCGGAACGGAATCAGCCCGAGGCGGGGGTGGTGCCAGCGCAGCAAGGCCTCACCTGCATGAATCGCGCCGCTGCGCACGTTGACCAGGGGCTGAAAGTGCAGGTCGAGCCGTGTGCTTTCGATTCTGGGGTGCTGAAGGCCGCGCGGCGGCCTGGGGTCGGTGGACGCGGTGCCGCCCGTGAGGTTCATGCGGGGCGGCGGCAGCAGCAACAGGTGCCAGCCGTCGCGCGGGCCGGCAAGGACGCGGGCGTCGAGTGCCTGAGGGTTGCTGCGCGGGCTGATGCGGGCGACCGGGGGGGCGCCAGGCGCGGGCCAGTGAATGTCGAGGCAGTGGTCGGCGTTGTGGCCGATCAGCTCGCTACGGGTCATGCCAAGGGTGTCGAGTGCAGCGGCGTTGGCGGCACTGATGCGGTTGCGTTCGTCGATCACGATGACCGCTTGCGCAAGCGCGGCGGCCAGTCGGGGCCAGACACTGTCTGCCTGGGCCACAGGTGCGGTGTCTGATGGCCCGGCCGGGGTGTCTGTCGGATGCTCGGGGCTCAGGATCAGGGCATGGATGCCTGGCCGCAGGCGGGCTGCAGCGACAAACCGGAAAGTGCGTGGGCTGCCATCGGGGAGGGCGATCTGCAGGGTGCCGCGCATTTCGCCCTGAATCAGCACCCGGGCGCGCGCCTCGAGAAAAGCCTGCTCGTCGACGAAGAGTTCGGTCAGGGGGCGACCGGCGATCTGCCGGTAATCGCGCTCAAGCAGTCGGCACGCTGCACTGTTGGCGTCGATGATGCGCTCGTCGCCGGTAATGATCAGGCCTTCGTCGATGAGCTCGAGCAGGGCCAGATACACGCCGGTTTCTGCCCCCTCCGAGAGGTCGGGGACGAAGGGCTCATCAGGATTGTTGTTGTCCCTTGCGGGACCTGCGTGCTTCATCGGCGACAGCATGTCCAAGTGTCCAAGCCTGTTATCGGCATGAGTTCAGGATACTTGAAGTGCTGCCGCCAAATCGGTCGAATAGCCGGGCGACGCGGGCCTATTTCCGCCCCAGCCCGCCCAGCAGTACCGCGATCGGACGCTGCGGGCGGCGCGGCGCGGATTTTTCAGCGGGTGCGCCGGTGTCCGCCGTCGCTTCGGGGGCGCGGGCAGATTCGTAGGGTTTGCTGAAATCGAAGCCGTCCGGTGCGACAGTGGACCTCTGCCTGCCGCGATTTCCACCGCCTGTGTTGCCATTGCGGCCGCCGCGCGACTCGCCTGCGGCAGGTGCAGCACGGGGTGCAGCCGGCGCTCTCTGCCGTGGTTCGGCTGGCATGGATGCGCTGGCGCCGCCACTGCGCCGACCACGGTGACGGCTGCCGGCTTCGAAGAAATCGGGGTCGGGGTCGAAGCCGGGCACGATTTCCTGCGGAATCTCGAGCTTGATCAGCTTCTGGATGTCGGCAAGATAGTGCTTTTCTTCCGAGCACACCAGCGACACCGCGTTGCCCTTGTGGCCGGCACGGCCGGTGCGGCCGATACGGTGGACGTAGTCTTCGGCGGTGTGCGGCAACTCGAAGTTGATGACGTTGGGCAGTTCGTCGATGTCGATGCCGCGTGCGGCAACGTCGGTGGCGACGAGCACGCGCAGCTTGCCGGCCTTGAACGCCTCCAGGGTTTCGGTGCGCTGTTGCTGCCCCTTGTCACCGTGGATGGCATCGGCGGAGATGCCGCTGCGCTCCAGGAAGTGGGCGAGGCGGCCGCATACGATCTTGGTGGCAACAAAGACCAGTGCCTGGGTGTCGGGCTGATGACGCAGCAGGTGCGCGAGCAGGTTGCGCTTCATGCCAGCGGAGACCGGGTGCACGACGTGCGTGATGGTTTCCGACACCATGTTGCGGCGCGCGACTTCGATCAGCTGCGGGTCCTTCAGCATCTGGTCGGCGAGCTTCTTGATCTCGTCGGAGAAGGTGGCCGAGAACAGCAGGCTCTGACGGCTCGCCGGCAGCAGCTCAAGAATGCGCTTGATGTCGGGGATGAAGCCCATGTCGAGCATGCGGTCGGCTTCGTCGAGCACGAGCATTTCGACCTGGTTGAGCTGGATGGTCTTTTGCTGGACGTGGTCGAGCAGGCGCCCCGGCGTGGCGATGACGATTTCGATGCCGCGGCGCAGTTCGGCGACCTGGGCCTTCATGTCGACGCCACCGTAAATGCAGGTTGAGCGCAACGGGATGTGCTTGCTGTAGGTCTTGACCGACTCATACACCTGCATCGCCAGTTCGCGGGTCGGCGCGAGAATCAGCGCGCGTGTCTGGTGACGGGCGGGGGAGGTGCTGGTGCTGGCATGGCGGGCAAGGCGTTGCAGCAGGGGCAGGGTAAAGCCTGCGGTCTTGCCGGTGCCGGTCTGGGCGCCGCCCAGAATGTCTTTGCCGGCAAGCACGATGGGGATTGCCTGGCTCTGGATCGGGGTGGGGTCGGTGTAGCCGGATTCTGCTACGGCTTGCAGGAGTTCCGGGATGAGGCCGAGGTCGGCAAAACTCATGAGCGCCTTTCTGGTTGGGCCAACTGCCGCGCAATCATGTGACCACTGTGGGTGTCAGGATGAGCATGCGCCGGGAATGCGCCCTTGACGAGTGCGGGTGCCGGCGGGCGGGCTGGATACGGAAAAAAGAAAGGATTATACACACAGGCCGAAAAGCGTTTTGTGACAAGTGCTTCCGGCGCAAGTGCATGTGCGGGAGTGTTGTGCCGGTCTCGGAGAGGGCTCGGTCGCACGAATGCGCGCGATCCCGCGCACAGCCGGCAGAACCGGCTTTGCGCGAGGCGCTGGAACGGGCTCAGCGCTTGAGCGTCAGGTACGCGGTGACCTCTTCGCGGTCGTGATACAGCTGCTTGATGCGCAGGTCGTAGGGGCCGACGCTGGCGAGCCGTTTCTGGATCAGGATGCGGCACTGCTCCACGGCTTCGAGGCGGCGCTTCATCGGCAGCTTGAGGTTGAAGATGGTGTGGCGGCAGCGTCCGGTCGCCACCCAGTCGGCCATCAGCGACGCAATCCGGCTCGGCTGCTCGACCATGTCGCACACCATCCAGTCCACCGCGCGCTGCGGGCGCCAGGTGAAGCCGTCGGCCTTGAGGTGCTCGACCATCTCGGTCGCCATCACCGAGTCCTTCATCGGGCCGTTGTCGACGGCAATCACCCGCAAGCCGCGGTTGGCGAGTTGCCAGGTCCAGCCGCCGGGTGCTGCGCCAAGGTCCACCGCGCGCTGACCGGCGCGGATGTTGTTCTCGCGCTCCTCGTCCGAGAGCAGGGTCATGAAGGCTTCGGCCAGCTTGAGCGTGGAGCGGCTGGGCGCGTTGGAGGGCATGCGCAGGCGCGGGATGCCCATCGGCCACGGCGCGCACATGCCGGGCAGGCCGGAGGCGAGCCAGGCCGTGGTCGGGCTGGTAAAGACGACGTGCAGCACCGGCAGACCGGTGCGACTGGTGCGCAGCCGTCCGGCTTTCTCTAGCGCGCGGGTGAGCGGCTCGGCGAAGCGGCGGCAGAAGCCGGATTGCTGCTTGGCCTCGTCGTTATCCGGGGTTTCGAGCACGACGCCGGAAAAGCGCTGACCCGAAGCATGCACCGCGGCAACGATGGGCGTGGCGCGGTCGCGTTCGGGCAGGTCGTCGACCTTCGCGAACCACGGCAGCAGCTGACGGGCGAACACCGGCTTGCGCCAGTCGGCGTGTTCGCCCAGGGTGGAGACGGGGACGGGTTCGAAGGCTTCGAAGGCTGCGTAGCCCGAGTTGGGCTGGGTGCGGACAAAGCCGATCATGCCTGCGTCGGCGGCGATGTCGTCCAGCTCGGAAGCCAGCTCTTTTTCGAAACCGGGGCGGCAGTAGGCGAGCAGGCCGGAGATGGCGATACTGGCGGGCGGGGTATGGTCGGACATGGGCAGAGTGCGCCGGGGCGCTGAAGTATCATGGTGATGCGAAGGGTCGCATGATATGTCGTGACGGCTTGAATCAACAGGAGAAATGCGGATGAGCGACGGCGGGATGATCTATCGGGTGCTGGGCGAGCAGGGGCCGCGGGTGTCTGCGGTGTGCCTCGGGACGATGACGTTTGGGCAGCAGACGCCTGAGGCCGACGCGCATGATCAGCTCGACATGGCGTTTGAGCGCGGTCTCAACTTCATCGACACCGCCGAGATGTACGCGGTGCCGGCGCGCGCTGAAACCTGTGGCGCGAGCGAAACCATTGTCGGCAACTGGTTGAGCAGACAGGTGCGGGAAAAAGTCGTGCTTGCCACCAAGGTGGCGGGGCCGGCGCGCAGTCTGGGCTGGATTCGCGGCGGGCCACTGGCGCTCGACCGCGCAAACATTCGCGAGGCGGTCGAGGGCAGCCTTAGACGCCTGCGGACAGACTATATCGACCTTTATCAGCTGCACTGGCCGGAGCGCAATCAGCCGCTGTTCGGGCAGTGGCAGTACGATCCCGCCAAAGAGCGCGATTGCACGCCGATCCGCGCGCAGCTCGAGGCGCTGGCCGAACTGGTGGAGGAGGGCAAAGTCCGTCACGTGGGCCTGTCCAACGAGCATCCGTGGGGCGTAATGGAGTTTACGCGCATTGCGAGCGAGTCCGGCCTGCCACGAGTGGTGTCCACCCAGAACGCTTACAGCTTGCTCACGCGGGTGTTCGAGTATGGTCTGGCCGAAGTCTGTCATCGTGAGCAAGTGGGGCTGCTGGCGTATTCCCCGCTTGCATTCGGGCACCTGACGGGCAAGTACCTTGAAAATCCGGCTGCGCCTGGCCGCCTGACTGAGTTCGAGTCCTTCGGGCAGCGCTATACCAAGCCGAACGTTCAACCCGCGGTGGCGGCTTATGCCGAGCTTGCGCGCGAGCATGGCCTGACGCCGACCGAGCTTGCCCTGTCCTTCGTGTATCACCGCAGCTGCGTGGCGAGCACCATCATCGGCGCCAGTACTTCAGCGCAGCTGGCGGAAAATCTGGATGCCTGGTCGAAACCGCTCACCCCCGAGCTGCTTGAGGCGATCGAGCGCATTCACCTGCTCTACACCAATCCCGCGCCCTGAGCGCGCATTGTGCCCGCCCCTCAGTGAGCGCCTGCCTTGGCCGGAGGCGCCGAAGCGGGCGCGCCTGCCGGTGCCGGAGCAGCGGGTTCGGCCGCTGTCGACTTGGCCTGCAGCTGCGAGGGCACAACCTCCAGCTTGTTTTCCATCATGTAGTCGTTCATCGACCGCCAGCCCGCGAACACGGCCGCCTTCTGTGCCGAGGGGTTGAGGAGGTAGCAATCCTCCAGCGAACGACCGGCATGACGACAGGCGCTGCCGATGGCCTGGCCTTCCGCCTCTGCCAGCGCGGCCTCCTTCGCCGGGTTGGGAAGCTCGAGCAGTTCGATCAGCTGGTCGCACCCCGTTGTCAGCGGAATCAGGGCCAGCAGGATCAGAAACCGAATCTTCTTGCGCATGGTCTGTTCGAATCGATTGACGTTATTGAAGCTAACGGCAGCGCAGCCGAAATCTTGAAGCATGTATCAAGATGTGAGCGCAGGTGAGCCCTTCACGATCTTCTCACGCACGCCGTCTATAATTTGAAACTTATCGCACGCCTTGTGCGTTATTCCGAACACGGCTCGTTCCAGTCCTGAGATCAAGATATCCCATGCATTCATTCGTTTCCCGATTCGGTTTTCGTCGCGCACTCGGCATTGGCGCCATGTCCGTGCTTGCGGTCGCCAGTCATGCGGTTGCGGCAGCGCCCGCCAAGCCTGCTGAAGTGCAGCAGATCGAGCTCTTTCAGCGTCTTCCCGAGGAAGGCGCGGCATCCCTGAAGGCATTGGTCGAGCGCTTCAACGCGCAGAGCAAGGAATACCAGGTGGTGCTGTCCGAGCAGGACTGGAAGTCTGCCAATGCGCCGCACCTGATGATTCTCGAGGGCGACGATGAAGAGCGTTTCCTGGCCGGCAAGCCCCGCTTCAAGCCCTTGCACGCGGTGATGAAGGAAACCGGCAGCGCGCTGCAGACGCTGCGCCCGCCCGCAATGATGACGCGCACCCCGGTGGATTCCAAAGGCCAGTTGCTGGCCCTTCCGATCGGCTTGTCGACGCCGGTGCTGTTCCTGAACCGCGATGCACTGCGCCGTGCCGGGATGAATCCGGAAACCACCAGCGTGGCAACGTGGTTCGATCTTCAGACCGTCCTCGGCCGCCTCGCCGATGCCGGACATACCTGCCCCTATACGGTGGCTGAGCCGGGCCGGGTGATGGTGGAGAACCTCAGCGCGTGGCACAACGAACCGGTTGCAGCGATGCGCGGAAAAGTGTCCGCACCGTCGTTCAACGGCATGTTCCAGGTCAAGCACGTCGCGATGATGGCGAGTTGGCACCGGGCGCGTTACCTGCAGGTGTTCGAGCGTGGCAACGAAGCCGGGCAGCATTTTGCCAGTGGCGAATGCGCGGTCATCGCGGCCCCGTCCAACAGTTGGGCCGGATTCCGCAGCAAGGGCACGATCGATGTCGGTGTGGCGCAGTTGCCGTACTACGACGATTTTCCGGGTGCGCCGCAGAACACGCTCGCCGACGGCCCGGCCATGTGGGTTGCGGCAGGAAAGAAGGCGGCCGAGTACAAGGGTGTCGCGAAGTTCGTCAGCTTCTGGCTGCAGCCTGAAAACCAGGTCGTCTGGCAGCGCGAAACGGGCTATCTGCCGCTGAATCGTGCGGGTCTGCTGGCCTCGCGCAGCGAACTGCTCGGAACCGATCTTGAGAACATCAAGGTGGCGGTCGGCCAGCTCACCAACAAGCCGGTGACGGGTGACTCGGCCGCACAGCCGGTCGTGGGGCGCGAGAAGGTGAGGCGCATCATCGATGAAGAGCTTGCAGGCGTCTGGGCCGACCGCAAGGCGGCCAAGGAAGCACTCGACAACGCCGTGGTGCGCGCTGCCGGGAGCTGATCCAAGTGCAGCTGTGGCCTCTGCCTCAGGTGCTGGCGCATCGCTGCGGCGGCGCGCTTGCGCCGGAGAACACGCTGGCCGGGCTTGAGGTTGCGGTGAAGCATGGCTGTCGAGGCGTCGAGTTCGATGTCATGCTCAGCGCAGACGGCTTTCCGCTGCTGATTCACGACGAAACGCTGGAGCGAACGACAAGTGGCCAGGGTGAGGTGAGTCGTCACACGCTGGCGCAGCTGCGCAAGCTCGATGCCGGCAGCTGGTTTGATGCGCGCTTTGCCGCCGAACGGCTGCCGACGCTGGACGAGGCACTCGCGCGCTGTGCGGCCCTTGGTCTGGTGGTGAATCTGGAGATCAAGCCCGCAACCGGTTTCGAGCATCAGACCGGGCGCGTTGTCGCCGACCATCTTCTCCGGGGGCGCGCCAACGGTGTGCCGGGGCTGGTCATCTCCTCGTTTGAAGATGCGTCCCTGGCCGCGGCAATGGAGATTCTGCCCGGCGCGATCTACGGTCTGCTGGTCGAGGATTTGCCGGAGGACTGGGCAAGCCGCGCAGCAGGCCTGGGCGTGCACGCGATTCATGTCTGCGCAGACGCGCTCGATGCAGCACAGGCCCGGACGGTCCGTGACAGTGGCTATCATCTTGCGGTGTACACCGAAAATGACGCCGAGCGCGCGAAAGCCTTGCTGCGCATGGGGGTTGAGACTGTAATCACCGATTTCCCCGACCGAGTGCGTGCCTCGGATATGTTTCCTGCCTAACAGAGGCTCGTTTCTCAACCGATCAATCCGCGGTCTTCCTTGACGCGCCTTGCAGCAGCCCCCTACCATCCCGTTTTTTCCGCGAGCATCCAGTCTTGTCCGCCCAGCAGCTATTTGCACCTATTGCCGCCGATATGCAGGCGGTGGATGCCGTCATCCGACAGCGACTTCACTCCGATGTGGTTCTGATCCGGCAGGTCGCGGAATACATTATTCACAGCGGTGGCAAGCGCCTGCGCCCCGCGCTCGTCCTGTTTGCGGCCGGCGCGATGGGCTACCGCGGCACGCATCATCACGAGCTGGCTGCGGTGGTGGAGTTCATCCATACCGCCACCCTGCTGCACGATGACGTGGTCGACGAATCCGAACTCCGGCGCGGCAACAAGACCGCCAACGCCCTGTTCGGCAACGCCGCTTCGGTTCTGGTGGGCGACTTCCTCTACTCGCGCGCCTTTCAGATGATGGTGAGCGTCAACAACATGCGGGTAATGGACGTGTTGTCGGATGCAACCAACGTCATCGCCGAAGGGGAAGTGCTGCAGTTGCTCAACTGCCATGATGCCGACGTCGAAATCGACGACTACCTGCGCGTCATCCGCTACAAGACGGCCAAGCTGTTCGAAGCGGCCGCCCGGCTTGGCGGCATCCTCGCCGGTGCGGATGAAACCACCGAGACCCGTCTCGCAGCCTTCGGCATGCATCTCGGCACGGCTTTCCAGATCATCGACGACGTGCTCGATTACTCAGCTGACGAAGCGGAAACCGGCAAGCACCTCGGCGACGACCTCGCCGAAGGCAAGCCCACCCTGCCGCTGATCCACGTCATGCAGCACGGTACGCCCGAGCAGGCCGCACTGGTACGAGGCGCAATCGAGAACGGCGGACGCGACGATTTTGCGGCCGTACTCGAGGCCATTCAGAGCACCCAGGCTCTGGACGAGGCCCGGCGCTATGCGCGGGAAGAAGCAAATCGCGCAATCGACGCTATTTCGACACTTCCCCCTTCCATTTTCAAGGATGCGTTGCTACAATTATCGGACTTTGCAGTTGCGAGAAATTACTGATATAGTTTCTGGCTTCGCAGAGCACGAAGCAAAGTTGTAAATCAGTGTCGGGGAATAGCTCAGCCTGGTAGAGCACTGCGTTCGGGACGCAGGGGCCGGAGGTTCGAATCCTCTTTCCCCGACCAAAAATTCCCGTCGAATCATAGGCTTATGATTCGAACTGCGGCAAAATGGAGCAAAATCCGGAAGGGTTTGCTCCATTTTTGCGTCAAGTTTTGACGCAAAGTCCGCCGCGAAACTTTTTCGCGCCATCCCCCTGCATCTTGCCTATACGGTACTCCCAACGTGGAGTACGGCATGTCGTCGCGTGTTTCTTCAAGCAGCATCTGTAATCGGTCACCCTTTGTCGTCACCGTTCGCTCGAACGCCAGCCTTAACCGGCGTTTTTCGCAGCAGGCGGCGGCCAAGGCCTACGTCGAACAATTGAATGCAGACGGCATCAAGGCGCGTGTCACGCAACTTGAAACAGCGTTTCAACTGCGCATCCGTCGCAAGGGCGTGCCGTTGCAGTGCATTACGTTTGATTCGTTCGAAGAGGCCGAGCAGGCACGCCTCCAGGTCGAGGCAAACCTGTCGGTCAGCATCGTGCGCGACTATGCGATCGCGGCAAGGACGACGCTGCGCGAACTGCTTGAGCGCTACCTTGAAGAGGTTGTCCCAACTCACAAAGGTGCGGACATTGAGCGTACGCGCATCCGGCGTCTTCTTCGTGACGAAGCGTTCGTCGACAAGAAGCTCGCGGCGCTGGTGACCGAAGACCTGCAAGACTTCATCAGCGACCGGCTTACAGAAGTCGCGCCCGCGACCGTCGACCGTGAGCTCGACGTCATCTCACAAGCGCTGCGCTACGCAGACGACGTCTGGAAAATTGCGCCTGTCGAGAGCCCGTTCAAGGGACTCCGCCGGCCGAAGTATTTCAACGAGCGCGATCGGCGTCTGCTTCCGACCGAGGAGGCCGCACTTCTTGATGCGGCACGCGCAGACGAGAACCCCTTTGTCGAGCCTGCGATCATCTTGGCGCTTGAGACTGGGATGCGCCGCGGCGAACTGTTGAAGTTGACAGCGGCAGATGTGTGTTTCGAGCGCCGTTGCGCGCTCGCGCGTGATACGAAGAATGGGCGCAACCGGCGTGTGCCACTCACGCGCCGGGCCAGCGAAGTCTTCAAGGCGTTGATTGCGGCTCAGGACGACGAGGCATGCGACGAGCAGCGCCCCTTGCTCGCACTCACACCGAACGCGCTCAAGAAAGCCTTCTTCAACCGGGTGATTCCAAAGAGTGGCGTTAAGGACTTCCATTTTCACGACCTGCGCCACGAAGCGATCAGTCGTTTGGCTGAATCCGGTCGGTTTCAGCTCATCGAACTGCAGGCGATATCGGGTCACCGAGACGTGCGGATGCTGCAGCGTTACACGCATCTGTGTGCCGGCAATCTTGCGGACAAGATGGATGAGTTGGCTTTCGGCACAACTACCAGGTATGTGCACCGGGGGCGACGTCGAACTGCGGTGACCGTTGAGCCCCTTGATGGGCAATCCGCTGGGATTGGGGGCTCGCGGGCGCCAAGGTCATCGACATCAACCATGAGTGAGGTGTCGCCGCCGCTCGCATATGCGTCTCGAACGGAGCGGAGCGGACCTGGGGCAGAAATCGACTTGCTGCCGGCGAATGTCATCGACTTCCGCACACGTCTGGAAGGACGCAGTGCGCGCACTTGAATCCCTTTCCCAGATTGCTGCTGGACACTCAAGGACAAACGTAATGGATGAAAAGTCAAAAAAGACGTCCGCATCCCCACCTCTCCTCGCTATACGGAGTAACCGCCCTCATGAGCAGGACTTGCCAGTTGAGTTGCGGGACTTCGCAGTGCTGCTTAGCGAGATTGCGGCTCAGCAACTCTGCGACTTGAAGCAAAGGAGTGAGGAGGGTTTTAAGTGACGGAACGTTGTGCAATTTACGCGCGGTACTCGGACGAGAAGCAGCGCGAGACTTCAATTGAAGACCAGATTCGCCGCTGCCAGGAACTCGGCAAGCAGCATTCTTTGAACATGAACGATGTTCTCGTGTTTAGCGATGCTGCGATTACCGGTCGTGCCGAGGGTGATGAAAAGCGGGAGGGGTTCAAGCAGCTTCTAGAAGCGTGGGACAGTCACAAGTTCACCGTTTTGCTGGTTGATGAGTTTTCACGCCTGTCGCGTGACGGTCTCACGCAAGCACAGTTATTCAGGCGTCTGGAGACCAACCTAAAAGTGCGCATGCTGACGTCCAACGGGGTGGATACGACGCGCCCAAATTGGCAACTGCAACTTGGTCTCGAAGGTGTTGTTAGTCAGCAAGCCGGGCGCGACACGCGCCATCGCGTGGTGCGTGGCATGCTGGGTCAACTGGAGCGCGGTTACATGATTGCTACGCCGGCCTATGGCTACGAGTTGAAGCGCGAGTTTGACCAGCAGGGTAATCGTATCGGGTCCCGGTGGACTATCGTCGAAAGTGAGGCTGCAGTCGTGCGCGAGATTTTTGAACGGCGTGCGTGCGGGGAGTCAATGCACTCAATAGCCAGATTCTTGAATGACCGCGGCGTTCCGACGAGGCGTCGAGCACTCAAGTCAGATGGGGGCTTCTGGCGACCTGCTGCGGTTCAGAACTTGTTGTCGAATCCAATCTACAAAGGTGTCTTTGTCTGGAATGACTCTACAACGTTGCGTTCGAGAGCTGCGAAATCCGGGCGTACGCTCGAAGCGCAGATGTTTCCGCGCCCCGAACTTCAGTTGGTGAGCGAAGCGCTCTGGTCGCAGTGCAACGCCAAGCATGCCACCCGATCGGGGTATGGCGGAGGTAAGCATGCGCTGGCGGGGTTGCTGACGTGCGGGTATTGTCAAAGCACGCTGGTGCTGAGTGCGCAGTCGAGTTGCCGTTCGCTTTACTGTGCAAACTGTACCGTCGCAAAAGCCGCGGCCAGTCAGGACGAGCGTCTGACCTCGACGGTTGCAGCGGTCGGTGTGCAGATGCTCTTGGTCGAGGCAGCACGCTATTTCCTGACCGCATCGTTTGTCGACGCTTTCAAGGCCTCGCTTCGCGAACGGCTGTCAGGGGGTGTCGAGCTTGAATTGCAGGAGGCAAAAAAGGAGTTGGCGCGGCTTGAACGGGGGCAGGAACGTCTGTCGCACATGCTGGCTTCGGCTGATGAAGACGACTCACTGCTTACAGCAAGATATGCAGAGGCGCGTGAGCGTGTTCGAGATCAGCGTTTACGTCTCGAGAAGCTTCAGGCAGGTGTGGCGTCGGTGGACAGGAATGCCATCGAATCGCAACTTGAAACGGTTGATGTCAGCCGTGTGCTTCAGTCACTGTTTGATGCGGAACTTTCCCCCCAGCGGGTTCGGGCTGTCCTTGGGCGCCTTTTTCCTGAAATCGTCTTTGAAGGGAAGCTCAGTCGTTACTGCTCCTTCTTCAAAATTCGTTTCGCCGTCGGCGCGGCCCTCGCGCTGGCGAGTTCGACTGGGACTGTTGATGAGGCTGGCCGTGAAATGCGCTTCGAACTTCGCTACGCGCCCGACCGCTCAAAGGGGCGTTCTGGTTCTCCTTGGAGCGTGAAAGTGCTCGACGAACTCGCTTTTCCGCACGCAGGACTGTGCAGCACAGAGGGGGCTTCACTGTCTGCGCAAATCAGCTAGGCATTGCCCCCCGGCGCTTCACCAATCCTTCGGTGAGGCGCCGTTTTTTCGCCTATGTTTTAACGCATCTATTTTGTATCGTTGGGGTCCCAGAACGATACAAAATAGAAATAGGCTCGCTCTGAGCTCATCCGTTATGTCGGCCTGCCTGAGGCCCGCAAGGCAACATCAAAACGCACCTGACAGTCCGGGGCGCAGATGTGTGTCAAAGTCAGAGTTCGGGCAGCAAAAAAAACCGTCCTCCCCATGCTTCAGAAACACATCATGAAGCACATGACTGACTTGTGAGCGCTCGATCTGATAATTCCGACGAAGCCCCTTGATGGACCATCCTTCTGCGCGTGCACGGTCTGCATGGCGCTGACACGCTCCAATAAAATAGTTGGCCGCGTGATGTGCGGTGATGCCTTTGCGTACTCGATAATCAGTTGTGTGGCCTGCGCTGGTCCAGATGAGTTGGTAGCACTGGGATACTGAGAAGTCGCGCAACAGGTTCTCGAGCAAGCTAGTCAGTGCGGTA
>TARA_R110001583_G_scaffold193866_5_pt1 | contig 90222 bp, 88 predicted proteins | sample TARA_R110001583 | Tara Oceans TARA_R110001583 (sample SAMEA4398432) | marine metagenome | biome: Polar Biome; feature: [MES] marine water layer (ENVO:01000295) within the mesopelagic zone...; material: water (ENVO:00002006), including particulate matter (ENVO:01000060) such... | reverse complement strand
CACATTTATGGCACTTTGTGAATCCTAATACTCAACAATCCCTAGTTCTTCTTCTGAAGCTCTCAGGATTTGTTCGTAATATTCGAAGGACGATTCAATTTCTTTTTCTTCTTCATAGTTGGATTGATAGTCGTAGTATTCTTGCAAATCGTTCAGGGACTTTTGATATTTGGGGCCTTTTTTATCAAGCTGATAGGTGGATATAAACAAGTCTTTGACTTTATTTATATTTTCATAAATTTCGGCAAAACCCTGTTGCGGGTAAGGTGCTAGCTCGAAGGATACGAAAGGCGTGTTTTCGTCGATTTTTTGTGTATCAACAAGGTCAACAAGAGTAAGCCCGTCTTTTATGGATGTGCCGGAAAAATCTTTAAGTTTTGAATTTTCAAGATTCAAATTGTGATTGGTCTTAATTTTTGCCCCAAAGCTCTGACACAGCGAAGAAAAGCTGTTCTCTTTGTTGCTGGAGGCACTGCCGCTGCCATCTTCTGATTTGACTGATATTTCGAGTGACTTTTTCCTGTCTTTTGCTTCCGATTCGGATGCGCATTTTATTTCGATTAAAAGATAGCAATAAAAACCACGGGTTCGCGAGCGAATATAATGGGATCCGAAATTGCTGTAAAAGGCGGATTTGTTGTCCTTGTAAAGTTTTTTATTTTCTTCCAGAACGTCGGTACCATCGAAAATATGGCTTTGCCCCAGCTTTTTGGCGTAAGAAAGGATGTAGATATTTTTCGCACTTTGTTCCATTTCAAATGTGCTTTCTCCTTTCCTTCCGACTTTCAAGAAACCAAGGTCAATACTTAATCCTGTTTTTTTGGTTGTGAGCTGATGAAGATGATGCGAGTCGGCAAGGAATACCAATTCGCGCTCGGTTCCTTCCTTTCCAATCGCTTCCACTGCTTTGGTAAGGGATTTGATTTTTTCCAGATCGCCAAAGGCAGAATAATGAGTGGAGTTCCCGTAGATGGCAGTCGCGCCAACTCCAAGGAGAGAAAGATCATTTGAGGATGATTTTTGTGTTTTGGTCTGAGCGGTCATTTAAAATATCACCTTTTGATGTGTTTTTATTGCTGATAGCGCATCGCGTTTCAGATGGACTTTCTGTTAGGAAAAGGCATCCATATGCTTGCGAAATGTTGACGCTGTAAAAATGTAGTTGTGATTTAAATTATGTTTTTTAATCACAACTAAGATATTGTTTTATAGCATTATCTTTAAGTATAATTCAGGTCTGGATTGTGCTGATTTTGGTTTTTAATTATAGCCTCGTACTTTTAAGATGGGGGCTAAAGCGCACCTCGTTTTGTTGGTGCGTATCGACACGCGGTGGGTTGATCGAGATGCCATGCTGTGTCGTCATTTCGCTATTGATGTGCTGAATGGTTCATTCCATTGAGTTGTAAAATTTTCACTTTATGACATTTTTGTGTTTGCGGGTGCTCTGTGGTCCCAGTATCGGCGGGTAACCCTCTGATGCTTGCTTTTTGTCCAAAGCTTAGAGAGCGGACGGCAGGAGGCGGGTGTTTGAAAACGGCGGAGAGGAAGCCAATTCAGGCGGAGTTTTTTCGTATGGGGCTTGAATATTTTTCGAAAACGAACTAAATGATGTTCATTCAGAAAAATTATGCAGGTCAGAGCAATGTCACACGCGTCGCAACATCCCGGTTCCTCGTTTGAAAATCAGCCCGTTTCGGACGGGGATTTCGACCTTGTTGTGATTGGGGGCGGTATTAATGGCACCGGCATTGCCCGCGATGCTGCCGGGCGGGGCTTGCGTGTGTTGTTGTGCGAAATGAACGACCTTGCCAGTGCCACGTCCTCGGCCAGTACCAAGCTTATTCATGGTGGGCTGCGCTATCTGGAACATTACGAATTTCGGCTGGTGCGCGAGGCCCTGAAAGAACGCGAGGTTTTGTGGGGAAATGCACCGCACATTATTTGGCCGCTGCGCTTTGTGCTGCCCCATGTGCCGGGTTTGCGGCCGACATGGATGATCCGGCTGGGTCTGTTTTTATACGACCATTTGGGCGGGCGCAAAAAACTGCCGGGCAGCGAAGGTATCAACCTGGCAACACACGCCGCCGGGCAGCCGTTACGGGGCGATTTGCGCAAGGGGTTCGTTTATTCCGATTGCTGGGTCGATGATGCGCGTCTGGTGGTGCTAAATGCGATGGACGCACGGGATCGCGGGGCCGAAATTTTAACCCGGACCGAATGTGTTGGTGCGGCGCGCCAGGCCGACGGGTGGGATGTCACCCTGCGCCGCAAGGATGGGGGCGCAAGCCGCAAGGTGCGGGCAAAAATGCTGGTCAATGCTGCCGGGCCGTGGTGTGCATCCTTGATTGATCCGCAAAACGGTGTGGTGGATGCGCAAAAACCGGCATCCATTCGCTTGGTCAAAGGCAGCCACATTGTGGTGCCCAAACTGTTTGATCATGATCAGTGCTATATTTTTCAAAACCCTGATGGCCGCATTGTTTTTGCCATCCCTTATCAGGGCGATTTCACCCTGATCGGTACCACCGATGTGGATTACAAAGGCGATCCTTCCAAGGTGAAAATCACCGAGGATGAAACCGCCTATCTGTGCGAACTGGCAACCAGTTATTTTAAAAAACCGGTTACACCCGATCGCGTTGTCTGGACCTATTCCGGGGTGCGGCCGCTTTATGGGGGCGAAAGTGAAAATGCGTCACAAGTGTCGCGCGATTATACCCTGAAACTGGATGACGGTCAGGGCAAGGCGCCGCTTTTGAACATCTTTGGCGGCAAGATCACCACGTACCGCAAGTTGGCCGAACATGCCTTGCAGATCATTTGTAAAAATCTGGGCAAGGACGATGTTTCCTGGACTGCAAAGGCCGTTTTGCCCGGCGGTGATTTGCCCGGTGGTTTTGGTGCTGCCCTCGAGCAGTACGGGCGGAAATATCCGTGGGTGCCCAAAACCATGTTGTATCGTTTGCTCCGTGCCTATGGCAGCAAAATCACGTCTGTTTTGGCTGATGCCGGAAGCCTTGATGACCTGGGCCAGCATTATGGACATGATCTTTATGAAGCTGAGCTCTATTATCTGATCGATCAGGAATGGGCCTGTGACGTTAAAGATGTCATCTGGCGGCGCTCCAAGCTGGGTTTGCGGTTAAGCGAGGCTGAAATAACCCGCATTCGCCAACGTCTGGAACAGGATGCCACGGTTATTGATGCGGCCCAATAGGCCGATCCTGCGCCCTCGATACCTCTATCAGGTCAGTTAACCAGCCCGTTGATCTGTTGTGATCAACGGGCTTTGTTATCGGAGTGACAAAAATATTTCGCGCTGTATTTGATCTATTCCAAACGAAACCCCCAACCTGGTCTATAGATTAGGGCCGACTTTGTTTTGTGGATTATTCAAATGCGTTTCAAATTTTCGGCCCGCTATCTGACCTGTTGTGCGCTTTTTTTGGTTTGCACCGTTGTTTTGCTGCCTTATCTGGGCATTTCGGCTTGGGCGCAGGCTGTGCCGGCATCGGAAACGGTAAATGCAAGTCCGGTGCCGGGGGTAACATCCTTGCGCAAAGGCTGGATGACCGTTCAGCTTTTGGGCGGGCTGGCCCTGTTTTTATATGGCATGGATCATCTGGCCGGGGCGTTGCGGGTGCTGGCCGGGGCCAAGTTGCGCCTGTTTTTGGGAAAAATGACCCGCAACCGGTTTGTTGCCGTGGTGTCGGGGGCGGCAATTACGGCGTTGTTGCAATCATCGTCGGTAACAACGGTGCTGGTGGTGGGGTTTGTGTCGGCCGGGTTGATGACCCTGCAACAATCGATTGCGGTGATCATGGGGGCCAATGTTGGCAGTACGCTGACGGCGCAAATCATTGCCTTTCAAATTAACGAAATTGCCCCGGCCCTGATTGCGGCAGGTTTTGCTGCGATGTTTTTTATCAAAACCGAAAACTGGGCCCAACTGGGGCGGGCGGTGTTGGGGCTGGGCCTGTTGTTTTTCGGCATGGGCATGATGGGCGATGCGATGGAACCGCTGCGCCATTATCAGCCTTTTATTACGACAATGGCGCAGATGACCAACCCTGTGCTGGGCATTGCCATTGCCGCCCTGTTTACAGCCCTGGTGCAATCAAGTGCGGCGACAACGGGCATTGTCATTGTGCTGGCGGGGCAGGGATTATTATCGCTTGATACCGGCATTGCCCTGATATTCGGGGCCAATATCGGCACCTGTGTCACCGCCTTGTTAGGCACAATTGGCAAAAACCGCGAAGCCTTGCGCACCGCGATTGCCCATGTGACCTTTAACGTGATTGGCGTTTTGATCTGGTTGCCGCTTATTCCGGTTTTGGCCGATATTGTGCGCGATATAACCCCGGACCATGTGGCTGTATTGGCTGGTGGCGTGGCGCAGGAAGACATTGCAAGGCAAATTGCCAATGCCCATAGTATTTTCAATATTTTGAACGTTGTGCTGATGATCGGGGCCGTTCCACTGATGGCGCGCGCGATCAAACGGATTGTGCCGGATCACGCCAGGCCGGACTCTGCGCTGGATGCGCAGCCCAAATATTTGAACAACGATATGATTAATACCCCGGCGGCGGCATTGGCGGTGATGAAGCAGGAAGTTTTGCATATGGGCGACATTGTGCGCGATATGGCCAGCCAGGGGCGGCATTGCCTGTTGCATCACGATGCCCGGCATTTGCAGGGCATCGTCGAACAGGATGCTGGCGTTGACGGATTGCAAGAAGCCATTGTCGCCTATGCCGTGCGCCTGCGCCACGAGGATGCCGCCCCGGTCGATCGTGCCCGGTTGGAAGAACTGGTAGCCGTTGCCAACAACCTTGAAGCTATTGGCGATATTGTCAGCAAGGAACTGGCCGACTTGTTAACACGGTTAACCCGCCTGGGCCGCGAACCTGATCGGGAAACCACCGACGGGCTGGTGACCTTGTATCGGGATGCCGAAACGGCCTTTCAGGCAGCCCTGCATGCCCTGGCCGACGAAGATGGCCCCCGTGCCGAAGCCCTGATTGCGGGTAAAGCCGCCTTTAGCGCCCGGCTGGATCATATGCAGTTGGTGATTGCCGAAAAAGTTGGCAATAGTGAGGAGGATGTGAAGCTTTATCGGCTGGAAATATCCGTGATCGAGCGCATACACCGCCTGTTTACCCGCACACGCCGCATTGCCCGCAATGCTCTGCATCTGGCTGAAAACAAAACCAGTCTTTCCGGCCCGGCACCTACCATCAGTGCCGAGGTGGCTGATTAAAGGAAATGTGCTTGAAAAGAAACATCCTTTAAACCAGAAAAATCCGGGCGCATTGATGTGCGCCCGATGGTATTTGTTGCGGGTGCCATTGGCGAAATAGCGATTTTATGCCCGAAATTGAGGGTGCAAAATCAGCAATCGCTGGCTGCGGGTTCCGCCGAAACGTTCAAACCCGCCGGGCAGGGGGCGATGTCTTTTTGCATCACCGTTACATCAAGGGCGCGATAGCCGAGATGGCGGTAAAAATCCTGGGTTTTTGTGTTTTCGCCCCGAACCATTAATTGCATCCGCCAAATGCCCTGGTCTCGCAGCCAGTCTTCGCCTTTTTGAACAAGGCGGCGGCCAAGTCCGGTTTTTTGAAGGTCAGGGGCGACAGCCAGATAATAAATCCAGCCGCGATGCCCGTCATGGCCCATCATCACGGTGCCAATAATAACGCCATTCACATCTTCCCATACCAGCAGGGTTGCATTGTCTGAACGGATGGCAAAGGAAACATCCCATTCGGGCGGGTTATAGGGGCGATACAGATTTGTATCCTGCCATAGCATTGTTATGGCGGCGATATCATCAAGTCTTGCAGTGCGGGGATGGGGAGAGATTTCGACAATAGTCATGATGGCATCCTTCTAAAAAGAAAGAATTATCCAAAATTTCCGGTGCGTCAATTATTCTTGGGCAGGTTATAAAAAAGAGTGGCCCTGCACATGGCAGGGCCACCATTTCGTCCGGTTATCATATCGGTTGGGGGAAATATGCCGGACGAAAAAGAACCATTTACGCCGAGGACTCAAGCGGAGGGGGAAGCCGTGGGGGAACGGCCCGGCGCCATAATGGTTCTTTTTTTGTGAATGCCCGATAAGGGCATTACATTCTTTGGGAGCCTTTTTTACCGCCAAAGGCCGGGCCGCCATTGATGGGGCGGGCGGTCACGCGGCTCATCTCGATTTCGCGGACCACATCGCCGCTCTTGTTGGTGATGGTCGCCATATAGGTGCCACGGTCGGTTTCGGTTAGCTTGCCCAGCACCAGATCACCGTTACCACGCATCAGGATCATGGCTTTGGTCAGCATTTCCATTTGGGCGGTGCTATATTTATTGTCATAGCGGTTCTTGCGATCGGGCTTGCCCATCATGCGGCGCAATTCCCTAAATTCTCCGCGATCCGGGTGGCCGGTAAAGGCATCAAGCGTAATATCTTTGACAAGATCCCCCTTGGCATTCACCACTTCGAGCATGATTTCGGCGCCATCCTTGCTGGCAACCACCTTACCGGTTTTCAGGTCATTGTCGCCGTGACGCAGTAGCATGGCATCCATCAACAGGCGGGCTTCGTCAACGGACAGCGCTGTGTCGCGTCTCATATCGTTCATCTTGTTGTGATAACCATCAAAACCGCCTTTTTTCATATCGAAACGGCCATGGTCAAATTTGCCTCCCTGACAATCGCCGCGCATGCCATCCTGCATGGTGCCGCGCATGTCATCGGGGCGGTTTTGCGCCAGTGCCGATGCGGTGGGGATGACCCCCAGGGTGAAAGCAAGAAGGGCGGCTGTCATCATCAATTTGCGGGTTGTTTTCATTTTTTCCTCGTCAGTTTGGGGGAACCGTTTGACGAGGACATCTAACCCGATAAATGTCGCGAAATGATCCCGGTAAACCGTTAAAATGGTCGCAGACTGTCGCAGGGCTGGTCTTTGCGACAGTCTGATACAAATTGGCGGTTACCGCCGGTAGGGTTACTGCGTTAAGTTTGCATGACATGATGCCACCAACAGCAGGATCAAGCGGATGTCGGATACAGCACATATTCTGGTCGTTGATGATCATCGCGATATTCGTGACCTGATTGGTCGTTATTTGCGCCAGCATGGCTATCGGGTTAGCCTGGCTGGCGATGGTCGGGAAATGCGCAAATTGCTGGCTGACGAGATCATGCCCGATCTGGTGGTGCTTGATTTGATGATGCCGGGCGAAGACGGGCTGAGCCTGTGTCGCTGGCTGCGTGAAAGCCACGATATCCCCGTGGTGATGTTAACCGCACTGGGCGAGGAAACCGACCGTATCATCGGCCTTGAAATGGGGGCGGATGATTATTTGGCCAAGCCGTTTAACCCCCGCGAATTGCTGGCCCGGATCAAAGCTGTATTGCGCCGGGCGCAAAGCCTGCCAACCGGGCGCAAGCGGCCTCTGGCCGGTGGCGAAGTTTATTTTGATCGCTGGATCCTTGATCGCAACCGCCACGAATTGCGCAGTGATGATGATATGGTCATGCCCCTAAGTGCCGGGGAATTTGCCCTGTTAAATGCCTTTGTCGAACACCCGCATATGGTTCTAACCCGCGACCAGTTGCTTGACATTACCAAGGGTCGCGAAGCCGCCCCGTTTGACCGCAGTGTTGACAACCAGGTCAGCCGCCTGCGTAAAAAAATTGAACCGGACCCGAAAAATCCGGTGATCATTAAAACCGTCTGGGGCGGGGGTTATATGCTGACCGTGGATGCGGTTTCGCAATGAAACATGTGTTGTATCGTCTGTGGCCGCGCAGCCTGGCCGCACAGCTTATTGCCCTGTTGCTGGGCGCAGTGATCCTGACCCATGTTGTGCTGGCAGTTTTGCTGGCCGAAGAACGCCATGATGCCGTTTTATCGGAACGGCGCGGCGGGGCATTGTCGCGGGTGGCGGCCATTTCGCGCATATTGGCAACAACCCCGCGCGAAAATTGGCACGATGTGTTGCGGGTAGCGCAAAGCCCACAATTTCAACTGCGGTTGCTGACAAAACCCGTTATCTATAGCGAAAAAACAGACGTAACCCGTTTATTATCCGAACGGGTCAATGCCGCCCTTGGTAATCCGCCGGTCGCGGCCCATGTCAGTTTTTTATCGCAAAGCGATTGTCGCAGCGAACGTAACCGCGAAGATCTGCGGATGAAGGGCGAAAAATCCGATGGCGGTCACCCGGACCGTGACAAGGTAAAATTTCATCGCTTCTTTAGCAACATTTCCTGCGATGGTCCGCCGGTCATGGGGGTTGCAGTTCCCATTTTTGGGCTGTTTGAGGGCGGGGGCCCGACACCAGGGGCGGTTAATAATACCCCGGATTCTGGCAAAATACCCTCGCAGCAGTCAGATAATGCTCTCGCCGGGGGCAAGGCAGGTACGGATGACGGTTCGGACAGCGACGATACCGTTTTAGCGGCCACTATCGCCAGTCCGACCATCTGGCTTGATGCCCGGATCAATAATTTCTCTGCCCCGCCGTGGGTGGTGTTTCAAAGCATCGTGCGGGTGGTTTTGTCTGCTGTGTCGATTGGCATTATCGCTTTTTTTGTTGCCCGGCGCATTACCCTTCCCTGGAAGGCTTTGGCTGTTGCGGCGGATCGTGTCGGGCGGGGCGATTTTCCCGAACCGGTGGCCGAAACCGGCCCGCTTGAAATTCGTCATGCCGCACGGGCCTTTAACCAGATGACAGCGCGCCTGAAACGCTTTGTGCAGGACCGCACCCGGATGCTGGCCGCGATTTCGCACGATTTACGCACGCCGATTACCAGTTTGCGCTTGCGGGCCGAATTTGTTGAAGACCCGGAAAACCGTCGTAAAATTATCGAAACCTTAAACGAGATGGAGCAAATGGTGGCCGCCGCCATGACATTTGCCCGAGAAGAAACCGCCGACGAGAAAACCCGCAAAATTGACGTTGTGGCCCTGGTTGAGGCCTGTTGTGCGGATCTGGAAGAAACCGGGCATCCGGTAACATTTGAAACCGGGGTTGAGCATTTTTCCTATGCGTGTCGTCCGCTCTCGATCAAGCGGGCCTTGGGCAATTTGCTGGCAAATGGCCTTGCCTATGGTGAACATGTTTTTGTCTTTGTCACCCGGGCCGAGGATGGGGGCCTGTGGGTGGATGTGTGTGATGACGGGCCGGGAATTCCGATAGATCAGCGAGATCGCGTTTTCGAACCCTTTTTCCGGCTTGAAGCATCGCGCAACAAGGAAACCGGCGGTATCGGCCTGGGATTGGCAATTGCGCGTACGGCCATTCGGGCGCATGGTGGTGAGATATATCTTGAGGATTCTAAATTTGGTGGTTTGCGGGCGCGGATCTATTTGCCCGCTCCGGTTCTCTCACAGGTCTGACCAGGACTTGTCGGTGTTTGATGCCATTTTCGGCTTTCCGGTTCTGCATGGCTGCCATTTTTTATGAATTTTTGATTGCACTTTATGGCGTTTCGCCCATTTAAGCGGTGTAACAAAAATGAAAATATTGAGGACGGAGCGTTTCAATGGCGCAGCAGAGCAACAAGTCTGGCAATGTCACATCATTGCCGGGAACAAATTCGGCCCTTTCAGGGAGCGGGTTTGTGCGGTCGGTCAATGACTGGCTGATGGAAAGTGCCTTACAAGATACCGATGTTGACGAAGTTATTTCCGGTATGGTGTCGCGTCTTGTTGCTGCGGGGGTGCCGATTGACCGGGTCATGGTCGGTTTTAAAACCCTTCACCCCTTGTATGAAGGGGTAAGTTATATCTGGTCAAAGGCGACAGGCCAGGTTGAACGGTCGTTCCATCTTGGCATTCGCGAAAACAATCCTGACTGGATTGAAAGTCCGATGAAATGGATGGTCGACAATGGTGTGACGTTTTTGCGCCGCCATCTGATCGGTCCTGGTGCCATCCTTGATTTTCCGGTTCTTAAATCGTTTCGGGAACTCAGCGGCACCGATTATCTGGCGCTGGTAACGCCCTTTACCACGGATCGCGATAGCGAACAGGGTGAAAACCGTATTTTCATGACTTATCTTACCAGTCGTCCCAGTGGTTTTACCGACGAGGATCTGGCTGTTCTTTCGGCCATACAACGTCGTTTTGCCGTTACCTGCAAAATGCGTATTATGCATGACGAAACCAAAACCATCCTTGAAACTTATCTTGGGTCCGATGCGGGGCATCGTGTTCGCGATGGGCAAATCAAATTGGGCGACAGTACCAAAACCCGGGCTGTGATCTGGTTTTCCGATATGCGCAATTCGACCGCCATGGCCGCTCATGTGGGCGATGATGCCTTTCTTGAACAGATGAATGCTTTTTTTGCGGCAACCGCCGGGGCCGTTCTGGGGCATGGGGGGCAGGTTTTACGCTATATTGGCGATGCGACGCTGGCGATTTTCCCGATCCGTGATGACGAAGGCGACCTTGAACAGGCCTGTCATGCCGCCCTTTATGCTGCTGCCGAAGCACAGATGAATATCGAAAACCTGAACCTTGGCCGCGAGGAACAGGGGCTGCCCGAGTTTGATTATGGCCTGGGCATGCATGTTGGGGATGTTGTGTATGGCAATGTCGGGGTTAAGGAACGGGTTGATTTTACTGTGGTCGGGCGGGCGGCCAACGAGGCCTCGCGGATCGAAAAACTGACCAAACAACTGGGCAAACGGGTATTGGTGAGTGCTGCCGTTGCCAAATATATTTCCTGTCCGACTGAAAATATTGGCGAATATGAATTGCAGGGAACGGGAACGCGATTGACCCTGTTTGCGCCTGATTTCCGCGAGGCATGTCAGCGCCTGGAATTATTGCGCGCCAGCTAAATGTGCTTTAGTGCCGGGTTGGGATGGTTGTGCGGTATCCTGTCTGCGGCGCAAATCATCCGTCCCTGGAAGTGAAATAACCAAACCCGGGCATATATTTGTGCCCGGGTTTGATTTTTGGGTTCCGTGTCCTTTTACGATTAGCGAATTTCGCATCCGCGCAGCTGGTCGCGGGCCAATTGCACGCGTTTGCGCACAGCACAATTGCTTAGCCCCAGGTTTTCGGCGATCTCGTCATAGCTTTGGTCTTGCACACAGCGCATCAAAAGCGGGCGGCGCAGTTTTTCGGGCAGGTCGGCCAGGGCCTTGTCCAGATTGGCAAACATTTCGCCGGTCAGGGCGTTTTGTTCCGGGGTGGCACTATCGCGGCGTGTAATTTCCGGCATGGCTTCGTCGGCCGTGCTATGCGCGTCTTCGTTATATTCGGCCTTGCGCTTGTTCTGGCGGTGCAAATCGATACAGGCATTATGAACAATGCGCGATAGCCACGCCCGGGGATTGCGAATTTGATCCATCGAATCCTCAAATTTGACCGATGCCTTGACCATCGCTTCCGACAGCGCATCCTGCGCGTCATCCATATTTCCTGACATCAGTTTGAGGCATTGGCGCAACAGGCCATCCTGTTGGTCAATCCATAATGGCCAGAAATTGGGCGCCATTGGGGATTGGTGATTGGCAACCCTGCGTGCAACAGCCGCGGTCTGAGCCTGTGCTGTGGAAATTGTATCGGCATTTTCTGTATCGGGCGTGTCTTGCTGATGCGGCCATCGGTATGCGGCCGCCCGCGGCAAGGCAATGTCATGTTCCTGTGCCTGTGAATGGTTGTCACAGGGGGCGGGGATAACAATTCCGCCTTCGTCGAGGAAGGAATTTGGAACCAAAGGAGAAATGTCGAGCTGTTGTCGCGAAAGCAGCCTGTTTTGATCGATGATGTCCAATACGCCAACTGGCGGGCAGGGTGTTGTGATAGCAACGGTGTCGATGGTGATGGCGTGTGGTGTGAGAGGTGCCGGAAAAGCAGGCTTGTCGGCAGTTTTAAAATGATTGTCAGCATAGGTACTGACACCCGCAACGAAATCGCGTGCCAGCCGGTTGCGTGTCGGCGGTTCAAGATATGCCCAGATTGAGGTGATTTTTTTCTCGCCATGGTCAAAGGCTTTGATCAGGGCATCTTGCAATGCCTCGGCGAAGGCGGTTTCGTTCTTCGTCAAAGGAACTAAAAACTTGTTACGGCTAAGGTTACCCACCACGAAATCTCCCCTGATTTGAAATGCAACTAAAAGTTGTTTGATGCATTCTTACTCAAGTATGACGTCGCAGAGTTTTGGTTGTGATATTTTTTATTATTTACACGCTAAGGTTGTCATTTGGGGTGGCTTTTTTTCGAGATCAGGCAGGGGGATCACAATAACCACCTGTTTTCGCGATAGGGACGTTTCAAGCCGACTCTGTTAATGGGTGTTTCGGTCTGTGCTCTCGTTTCTCTTGGCCTTTGTTTTGCGGGCGGATGTTATTTTAAAAAGACTGGCAAAAAAGGTTTTCACAGATGACGGTGATGCCGCGCAGGTGTGAAAAAATAATCGAACGAGGGGGCCTGCGGGGGAGTAGCGGTTGACGTTTGCCGTACGGATTATTCCAAATCGGTCCCGGTACTTTTGATGCGAATGAAATTCGTAATTTGTTCGTCATGGCATCGGAGGCTGCGGTGCCTGGGCCTGGGGACCAATTTTTCGATCCGGGCAAAAAGAAACCCGCCGAAATGCAGCATCACTGCATATTGGCGGGTCTTGGGTACAAAAGATGGTGCTGGTGATAGGCAAATTTTTGTGTTGTTTTACAGATTGTTACGGTCTCGGTTCGTAAATAATTCGCTTTTATCAAAGAATATTTTTTTGCCAATACGCTTGCAAGGCAGTTCACCGTTGCGAATTTTCCGCCTCAATGTTGCCTCATGGACCCCAAGGATCGTCGCTGCTTCTGATAATGGGATAAGCCGATTCTGTGTTCCTGCAATTTGCTTTATCAGACATTCAAGCGAGGCAAGGCGATCATGAAGGGACGCGGTTGCTTCGGTGACGGCGGTTTTGATTTCTTCCTGAAATGCACTCATTTTCTACCTGCTTCCGTCTTTTCCTTGGCTCTATTTATCGCTTGTTCAAGTGGTGTTAATTCGATGTCCGTATCGCGGTCGGCCGGCGAAAATAGTTTTTGACATCGTGGGCATTTTCCGTGGTCCACTTCGATGCTGTTTGGGTCGATTGATAAAGGGCATGGCGTGGCAATAGGACAATTAACATTTGCCATTGTTCGTCCCTTCAATGTCAGCAAAGTCATCTAAGCAAATCATTGCCTCTTGAATGAATGTGGTGGCGAGTTCGGCATTTATCGCGTTGCCATATCCGCGCAATGTTCCCCGCCGATAAGTTCGCGCTGCACGAATAGCCATTCTTTCCTGTTTGGTGCGACCTTGCTCCAGATCGCGGGTAAGCCCTGGAGCCAACGGGAAAGTTCCGGGTTCAATTGGCCGCCAACGTTCATCTTTGCAGAAAATCCAATCAGCATCTCGCCAGAAGCCGTTAACCGGGCCGGGCCGTTCGATGTTGTCCAGCATGTCATCAGAGCGGCATGATTTAGCGTGACGTTTTGTATCTTGGCATTCGTGGCTGGCAACCGCACTGAATCTGTTGTGGTTGGAGTTGGCCAGTGAGCCATTTTTGCTGCATCCTCGATGCGACCGGAATTCTCCCTTGTTGGATGGCTGTGGCCGCTTCCTCCGGCTCTCGGCGTTGGCCAGCTTGCAAGTTTCGCTATATTCGGTAATTCCCTTTTTTTCTGACCTCCTGATCCCCGTACGTCGCAGGCCATTGGCGTTGGCCACGAAAAAAATTCTCTGCCGGATGTTCGGCGCGCCGACGCCCGCAGAGCATAAATCTGGAGCAGCAAAGGCGTAGTTCGTTCCTTCCATGTCAGCGCATACAAGGTCGAGCCAAGCGAGGCCGTCCTTACTTGCAACCTGCTCACCAAAGACCGTGTCAGGTTGATGCTGATCAATGAGGTAGTGCCAGTACGGCCAAAGGTGCCGCTCGTCATCAAACCCTTTTCTTTGGCCTGCTTGGCTGAAAGGTCCGCAAGGACATGATCCTGTCCAGAGAGGCCGGTTGTCTGGCCACCCGGCTTTTCGTGCTGCGTAAGACCAGACGCCGATCCCGGCGAAGAAGTGGCACTGGATGTATCCGTCGAGGTCAGAAGGTCGAACATCGAGAATTGAACGTTCATCAACGTCTCCGGGGGCAATAACGTTAGCGGCAATTAGATTGCGCAGCCACTGGGCTGCATATGGGTCATTTTCGTTGTAGTAGGCTGTCATTGCTTTCTTGCCCCCCGATCAAACACCCAGCATTTGACGGTTTTGGCCCGGTCGGTATTTGACTGGTATGCCTCGTTTGCACTGTTCACGGCTTTGATGTCGATGAACCGGCGTGACTTTGAGGATCGCAGTATCTTTTTTAAGTCCGACAGTGGCGGTAATGGCTGGTTGAAACTGTGGGCGATGGCTTGCAAATGGTTCAGGTTGATCGCGATGGTTTCCTGCGGATTGCGGGAATGGTTCAATTTCTTTTCGCCCAGGAATTCGTAAATTTCCCAGAATTCCTCGATCAAAGGATGATCGGCGGAAATGGATCGTTGGCGCATGATCGCCGCGTTGCCAAGGGCTTCGAGCGTTTCATTTTTCATGTGTGCCGGCAGGTTCAATATTTCGGCCATCGCTTCGGTCAAGGCCATGATCTGCGCGTGGTTTTTTGCAATCCGGTTCGATCTTAGATCCGGCAGCGCCATTAACTGCTTTTCATAATGCGGTGTGCGCTTGGCAATCGTGGCCAGTACGGTTTTTTCGGCCATGACGGCCTTTAACAAAAAGAAACTGACATTCTCCACCGGCATCGATGCCAGTGCGTCAGCAGCCGATTTTGACGCCGCAGTATGCCCGCTGGTGTCAAAGGTGGTGTGAATGATGCGCTGCATGATGGCCTCGGACGCATTAACCGCCGCGTTTTGGCTGATCACAATGGATCCGCGAAAGGGCGGTTCGCTGGTTTCGTTGCCACCATTTTTAAGGCCACGCGCCCGGCTTGCACGGCCATTATAGGCGGTTTTCAATTCGTCCCAATCAAACTGCCGTGCCTTGGCGCTGTCTTCGCGGTCGCTTTCGATCAGGCAAACCGGCAGGTTTGAAACCTGCGTGAAAATGCGCGCCCGGGCCGCGAGTGTTGATTTGTTGGGGTCGAACCCTTCGTAATCAGACCGGCCCAAAATCTTCCACAAAAATTCGATCAGGGTGGATTTACCGGCCCCGGCCTCGCCAACAATTTCAAGGAAGGGATATGACTTTTGCGTGGCGCGAAGCTGTTCGGCAAACAGGCTACCAAAAAAGAACGCGGCGGCAATCAGGCCCTTGGCGCCATAGGCGGAATAAACCAGTTCTGGCCAGCGCGGGTTATAGTCGTTGGCGTCACCGATTTGCAGGTGCAACGACTGGTTCAGCGATTTGATGGATGTCTTGCCGACTTCAAAAAAGTCCTCGTCGTTGATGTCGATAATTTTTCCGGCCGCAACAGCCCGATTGTTGAAAACATAGATGCCGTGTTCTTTTGAATAGCCTATGAAATCGGTTGTTTCGACAGTTCTGATATCGTCCAGGTACTTTTTCAAAATCCAGTTTAGCTGGTGGGTGTTGCCTTCAAACACCGCACCAGGCGCAATCGTAAGCAACCGTTTGCGGAGTTCGCTGGCTGTTGAAATCTGCCCGCCTGTGAAGGTGTTTTTCTGGTTGTTTCGACCATGCGGGAATTCGATTTTCGTGTAATACCAGCTTTCGTCGGTTTGTTTTGATTGCTGGAAATACAGGAATTTAATGGTGCAATTGGCAATCTGGTGAAGCTGTGCCGCCTTGCGAACGGCTTCTTCCTCTGCTTCCTCGCCGGTAGTTCCCCGGTCGGCCAGTGTCGTTTTGTGGGCGCTGTAAATTTCCTGAATGATCGAAAACCAGTAGGTGCGTTTGTCAAACTCAACAACAAAGCCCCGGCTTTTGTAGCGTTGCCAAATCAACAACGCCTTTTCCATTGGTGAAGGTGCCAGCAGCAAATCACCATGAAACCTATATCGTTCAATATCCTGATTGCCCAGCTGGCGCGCCAGGTGCGCGTCGTTCCAGTCAATCTTGCCCTGGTCTTTTTGCGGGATCAGCGCGGCCTTGCTGAGAAACCCCATCAGGTTGGCTTTTTTTACATGCTTGCGAATATCACGCCGACCGGCGGCATCGTTATCAAGCGCCCATACCAGCGTGATGTTTTTGTTCTTGATCCTTTCGAGTTCCTGTTCTGGGAAGTTCACGCACGATAAAATGGCGACCGCCTTAATGCCGTTCATATGCAGGGCAATGGCGTCAAGGCACCCTTCAACCAGCCAGATTTCGTCGCCATCCTTGATCTTCATGCCAGGCGGTTGCCACCAAAGGCCCTTGTGGCCACCCACAAAATTTGCCTTTCGGGTGCTGGTGGTGCCGTCCGGGTTTTTCACGCGCACGGTTTCAATCAACCGCTCCATGAAAATGTCCTGGCCGCGGCTAACGTCAAAAACCACGGTCGCGGTTTCGCGGTCCCCATAGGGATGCCGGAATTTGCCCTGTCGATACCAGCCTTTGGTTTTGGCGGGGGAAAACCCCCGGACAAAATCCATATAGGCGTCGGCGGTTGCATTGGGCTTTTCGGTGGAGGCCGGGAACTTTTCGTTAAATTTGCCAAATGCGTCCGGGTAAAGGTCGCGGACATTGGCGGAATAACCACATTTGTTTTCCCGCCCGCATTTAATCACCCACGGGCTGTCGGCATTCACAAACAATTCCCGCCTGTTACATTCCGGGCAGCACCCCTGGCGTAGCCAGTTTTGAACCGGCTTGAACTGATAATCGCTGGTCAGGCGCGATACAATTTCGCGCCTGACATCATCGGCCATAGAATACTTGTTCATTGCCCGGCCTCGTCGCGTTCGCGTGCCAGCCGGTCAATGGTTTGCATGGCGCGCCGCCGATACGGCAACAGCCAGGGCGACATATCAATCGTTTGGTCAATGAAGTGCCTGGGGGGCAGGTCAAGCCCCCCGGCGGTGATGTAATCCAGCATATAGCGCGCACAGCTTTCGCCGCCGTTGCTGTTGCGGCTAACGGCATGAAGAAAGGCTTCTGCCGCGCCAAATGCCGCCCATGCAAAGGCCGTGGTCGCAACCTGTTCGGCGGGCATTCCTGAAATCAATCGCTTGGTGGAATTCATCACACACCCCCGGCTTTGATAATGGCTTCGCGGGCGTTCTTGATGGCCGTGTCGTATGCTTTAGCGACATTAGGGTGTAATGAGGCATCAGGTTCGCATGACGTGGCGATAAGGTCAGCCAAGGCGCTTGATAGGTCGTCAATGCGGGCGTCTCTGCGCTCTATCTCAGAGGCGCAAATGGTGAGAAGCGCGCAAGGTTCAGCCTTTTTCAATTGAAGGCCAAGAGCCTTGTTTATCAGGGCCAATGTCGGTTCGTGAATAATGACCATGATCATTCACCCCCGATTTTGCCGTGCAAAGGCACGCAAACCTGTTCGCTGGGCTGAAGCGAAATCACGGCATCCTGCAAGGGCTCCGCCTGGCGATAAGCGCAATCGGAAAGGATAAAGGCGATGGCGGCGGCTTCGTCGTTGTTGCCGTTGTCGCAAAGAATGGCGATGCCGTGCAGGGCGTCGTGCATGTGATCGAGCAGGGTGGCCGCACGATCGACGGAATCAAGCTGTTCGGTGGAGATCAGAAATTGGGTCATATCAAAGCCCTCTGGTTTGGCGTTTGGAACAACACCACCAACAAGGCTTTCGACGACCGCGCTGGTGGCGGGAGGTTCGAAACCTGACCAGAGACAGGCGGGATTATTCGTGCCCGAAGGCCTTATTTCTCCGCCCTCCCGCCATAAGCGAGAATGCACACCGGAAATCCGGGCACAAAAATAGCCGTAACTAACGTGACGGCTTGCCGTCTGGTCTAGGGAGTTTCGACGCCCCCACAGCGGATTTATCCCGCCGATAGGCCAAACCATACGTCCGCTACGTTTTGCCGTCAACCTATCCGATGATCCCCATTTCGGATAGGTATTTCCTGTTTTGTTTGACACATCTTTGGCGAGAAAAGAGACTTTGGTGGGGTTTTTAAAATAGGGGAATATCGAAATATGTCTGACGGTTACAAATCTGTCGTGGCGGCAAGCCGGAAAAGCGGACGCCCTTATTTGCTGGACTTTGACAGCATCCCGTCCAGTTTGAGCAATGTGGCCTTTGCCATTGATTACCGCGACTTCAAAGGAAAGAAATCCAGCCGCTGGGTAACGTATAGCAGCATCAAGGGAAACATGTTGTGGGCCTATTGCTGGATCAGTAAAGATCTGCGCAGTTTTCATCTGGGCCGGATTGAAAACGTTATTGACCAAAACGGCGAAGCCCGGTCGGTCGAAAGTATCTTTCCGTCTGCCAGCGGTTTTCGGCAACAGGAAACAAGCTACCGTAAAAGTCGCGACATCCACCGTGGATACGACCGCGATGATGACGATGACGGGGCTGGTTTTGACTATGCCAAGCCAAAGGTCAAAAGCGGCTTTGGGGCGTTCAGTGCTGCTGTTGGTGATAGAAAAATTGACGAAGAAAAAAAAGCTCCCGAAGAACCGGGCTTGATAGCCAAAACTTTCGGCGTCCTGTTTGTGATCTTGGTGCTGTTCGGCATCTACACGTTGTTGACCAAGATTTTTTAAGCCCCCTTTTCCCGCAAAATCCGTATCTGCCCCTGCAGGTCCGTGTGCAATATGCACATCATTTATTGACAAGGCCGTCAATAGTGTGCATATTGCACACACGAAAGGCGAATAGCAGGGGGGCAAGTGCCAAGTAGCCGAGAGATTATCAAACAACTCCAAGCCGCAGGCTGGATACACGACCGGACGAAAGGAGATCACTGGATTTTTAAACATGAGCAAAACCCAGCCTTGATTACAGTCGTGCATCCCAGAAAGGACAATCCGGCAGGATATGTCAGGGCGCTTGAAAAGATTTCTGGTGTGAAGCTGCGCTAAGTGGCTTCCCCAAACGGGGAACGGGAACTGGTTATGGAACGCAATTATACCGCTTTTGTCGTCCGGGAAGACGACAGTTATATCGTGAGTTTCCCCGATCTTCCGGGGTGCATCACTTTCGCTGGTACGATGGATGAGGCGTATGGAAATGCGCGTGATCTTCTGCCGGTTTATCTTGAAGCCATGCGGGATAATGGCAGGGAAATTCCCCTGCCTACTCCGTTCGAGGATGCCCAGCCGGATGCTGACGAGGCTGATCTGGTGGTTGGGAAAATTCTTGTACCGGCTAAAATGCCCGGTGTGATGGTCAGGACAAATATTTCGCTGGATTCCTATCTGCTGGAAAGCGTTGACAGGATCACAACAAATCGGTCTGCGTTCTTTGCGGATCTGGCGGAACGTGAAATCAGGAAGCGGACAAGTGCTGCCTGATTTTTCTGTAAAATTGTAGATGATTTGACCCGTGCCCTTGGGGGCACGGGTTTTTTCTTTGAGGTGGTCGGTTAAGGGAGCGTTGGGGAAATGAAACGGCTTGTTGGACGTATCCAGATATGGTGGCCGGTGGCAATTGTGCTGATTGCTGCTGTTTGCGTGATCGTTTCGGGCATATGGGGGAGATCCTTCACTGGAGGATGTGCCTCGGATATATGCAACGCTGTCCGATCCTTGGAGTGGGAAGCAATGAGTGCTGGCTTGTTTGGCTTGGCTGGCGGTTTGGCGGTAATTGTTGCCATGCGCAGGCAAATTGAACATTCGGAGAAAATTGCTCAGAAACAAAGGCAGGATTTTTTGTTGGTGGATATTAATGCTCAATTGGCTGACATTGAGGCAATATGCGCTGCCTGTTTCGTATATATAACTCATACAACGCTGCTCAGTTCTGCGGAAGTATCTGATGAAATCGCTGACGCTATTGTCATGAAAATGTATACTGAAGACGACGATTATCCGATCAAGGACTACTTGCGTCGGGCAGAGGACCTCCGGCAGAAAAACCTCGTTCCAATGCAGATAAAAGAAGCGTTTGACCAGGTCATATATAAATTGCGGGATTTGCAGACGGTAGTTGACCTTGTAAGTTTTGAAGAGATTCCAGCGAACATAAAAAGTCTCGAAAATGCGATTGAAACCCTGCGCGTTGATTTGATTTCCTACCGGAAGCGGATGTTGGAATTTCGTATAGTATAGTGGATTTAAATGAGTTCTGTCGTGTGAGTGGCTCGTACCCATATGGGTGCGGGCTATTTTTATATGCGGTGTCATGGTGTCCCCCCGGTGGCCTAATCAGGCGCGCCTGCACATTGGTAATTGAATTGTCGGATTTGGTATCTGGCTGGCGGTGATGGTGCGCACCGGCGACATTTCAACGACAAAGCGATGACCGCATTCCGGGTTTTTGCAGACGAACGTGATTTCCCGATAAAGCGGGCTTTGTTGAAGGCTTTTGACGGTGCGGCATCCGCAATTGCAATGCGGGCAGGGGTAGGAATTGTTAAATGGGCGAGACATGGATTTAATCCTTTGATGTGATGGTTAAGGCCAGTTCGTCCCCCCGGCCTTTGTCATCAGCCTGTTTCAGACCCCAGACAAACAGGTTCATCATCGTTACCAGGCGCTCGAATTCTTCGATCAGTTCCCGGCGTTCGACGTGGTCGATATGACCATCCAGCATCGCGGCAGACAGCTTTTGCATCCGCAAGGCCAGTTCGTATTGCGCGTGGTTGGCGTTAACAATTTGCGCACAAGAAAGCCGTAATGGTGTTGCATTTCCATAGCCGCACAAGGCCAGCATCTGGTTGATAAAATGGGCGGGCAGGGCGCGGGCCAGATCAAAAAAGCGGGCATCGACCGGCGCACGGTCTCCGGCGATGTAGGATTTAAGTGTTCGTTTGTTGATCCCGCTCTTTTCTGCCAGTTCGGCAATGCCAATCTTACCTTGATTGTCATTGTACCGGGCGTCTGCGACATATTGCCGCAGCAACGCTGAAAGTCGTTTTGCGACCATGTTGTGGTCGGTGTGATGTTTGTTGGTCACAGCCATTGCATCCCCCGCTGGTGTAACTTGCCTGCCTGACAATTGGTCAAAATGACCACAAAGGTCAAGTTCGTTTTGTTAATAGGATTGTATTAGAAGGGCAGGTATGAGGGATCAAACAGAGGGGTTTCTAGGTGTGAAGGGTTCGCCAAAAATCGGTGCAAAGCTGAAACGGGCGCGGGAATATCTCGGTCTGAAGGCTGTTTCTGTTGCCGAGTTGGCGGGGCTGTCATCTGCCTACACTTTGTACGGGTACGAAAGTGACCGGCGGGAGCCCAATTTCGCAAGCCTGCTGCGGCTTTGCGACACATTGCGCGTTACGCCCAATGAACTGTTTGAATACCAGGAATTCGACCGCCATCTGTTTCGTGACGTGATTGTTGCTGTTGACGCATTTATGGAGTCGCATAGCCGCAAGATCGATGCTGAAAAGCGCGCAGAGCTTTACATTGCGGTCTATGACGCCCTGTCATCCGAGCCGGATAAATTGCGCGATGAGAACGGTAAAATTGACTTGACCCAGCTAATGGCATTAATGCGCCTAGCCCTTTGAGGCGGGTTCACCCTATCCTGTATAGGGTATTGTCTTTCCTCGCTTTTTCAGCTTGACGGAAAGCCTTCAATTTCATTTTTTACGTGCAACGGGTATCGGCCCGGTCGGGACACCGGGCCGATTTCGTGCAATGGGACTTGCACTACCAGCTGAAGGATTTCCCGTTATCCACTGGCCCCGCTCCGGCCGGAAACGTATTTTGGTAGAATATGAATGTATCGTGCGAATGTTTTTGAAACACCGCGCGGCCGTTTTGCATGGTCCCGCGCAATCAGTATAATCAACTCAACAGAGCCTGTGCGCAGGCAGCAGGATGCCTATCTGGCAATCCTGCTGGCGGCAATGGTTTTTGTCTATCTTGGTGTGTGGCTTGACGACTGGCTTGATGGCTTTTGGTCATTTTGACCAATTCAATAAAGTGTTCGATGGCTACATCGAGGCGCTGTTTGAGGCAGAAATCTGGGTGGTTAAGCCGCTGTCATTCAAACTGTGTGTCACTTCATTAACCACCCAGGTCACGTCGGTGATTTGTTTTTTCCAGCCTGATAGTTGAAGTAACCGGCCAGCAGCGATGTCGGCCCGCCCCATTGCGATGGAAAGGCTGATTTCGCGTTGGCCGCGTTTCAGGTTTGCCCAGCCGGTTTTGGCGGCATGAAATGCCTGGCTGGCGTTTGGGTATTCGCGCTTCAGGGTTTTCCAGTTCGGGCCTTCGCCCGCTGTGGAATATCGGTTTTGATTGCCTGATTTATCCCGCCATTTGCCACGGACCCCGGTAATGTCTGCATCGCGGGCGGACAGGGTGAAATCGTGCTGGTCGCCTTCGGATCGACTGACCGAAATGGTGGGCAGGGCGATGCCGCTTACAGTTTTGTTGTAGCCGAGCGGGATAAACAGCAAATGACCGGCCTTGACCGTGGCAATGGCATCGTAATCCTTACCAAGCCGGGTCAGGAAATTGACGTCGCTTTCGTTGGTCTGGTCGATATGGTCAATCGCAATTGCGGCGAGGCCGGGTTCGATGGCCGGTTTCAGGTTTTGGCGATCCGCAATGGTCCGTAAAATGTCGCCCAGCGTGTTGCCGTGATAGGACTGTTCGCGTTGAACCTTGAATGCGCCCTGAAAATCGGCGCTGTGGGCGGTGATGGTGATTTTATCGGGTGATCCGCTGTCGCGGACCTGATCGACGATGTAGGTGCCTTTATCGACCAGTGCGTCGCTATAGCCAATCCAGACTTGCAGGGTGATGCCGGGGGGCGGTAAGGCGATTTCGCCCGCCTCGTCGGCGATTTCGATTTCAAGCTGATCGGCTTCCAGCCCTGTTTTATCGGTCAGACGCAAACTGACCAGGTATTTGTTGAGGGTTGGCGTGATGTCGCTGCCACCGGCAACAATGCGAAAAGCCGGTGTCGTCATGGTTTGCTGTCCATCAACTTGCCAAGGTCGCGATTATCGTCGTTTTCATAGCGTTTCAATCCGATGGAAAACGAGATTCTGCGCGCAACGCCATTGCCCAGAAAATGCGATTGGTCGTCGCTTACTTTCGTAATCACGTATTTGCCCAGAACGTCGCCGGTTCCCGCTGTCAGGATCCACGCTTTGCCCTTTGCTGCCATTTCGCGCAGCTTGGTGAGTTGCTCCATTCCCCCGGTAAGTTCGGGGATCAGTCGCCCGTCAATGGTCAGATCCTCGTCGCCCGGGCCTAGAAACTGGCGGGCCGGGGCCTTGCCGATCCGGGCGGTGCCAGACCAGCGATATTCGCTGTCGCGTTTCAGGGTTTCATAGGGGATTGTTTGTAGCTGAAACACGAACATACCAAGTGAAAGTAACATGGTTAATCAATCCCATCATACATCTGGCCACCACCAGGGCGGCGGTTTGCCCGGTCGCGCATTTCAATTTGCCGGGTTACTTCGCGGGCGATTGTTTTTTCATCCATGCCTGGTGCTGCGTGGATTGTGATTTCGTATTTGTTGCCCTGTTGCATTGGCATTTGTGCGGGGGCAGGCATGGCCGCAGCCGGGGCGGCGGCAAGAGATGCCGCGACCGGGGCAACAGCCGCCAACCGCACAGGCTTTGCAGGCTTTTGAACCGAGTTCATTAGGGACAAGGTATTTGCAAAGCGCGCCAGATCGCCACTTTTTGCGCCATTCGTCGCTGCCCGCATTGCATTAAGGGTTTCGCCAGCCTCTTGACCTTTTGTCGTGACCTTGAATTCGGTTTTTTTGTCATCGCCAAAGACGCCGCCAAGCGCATCAGACAGCCATTTGATCGGCGATGCCAACGCCTGTAATTTGTCGGTGATCCAGTTCCATGCGATATCGAAAACCTTGATCACGCTGCCCCAAAGGTCGGCGAAGAACGCTTTGATCGGTTCCCAATTTTCATAGATCAGGCCAATCGGGGTGAAGGAAAACAGCGTTTTTATCGTTTCCCATGTTCCTGTAAATAGCTGGCCGATCCAGTCCATTAGCTTGAAGAAATAGGTTTTGAGCGGCTCCCAATAGGCGTAAATCAGTAAGGCCGCCCCGGCGATGGCCATAATGATTAACAGGATCGGGTTTGCAATCATCGCCGCACCAACTGCGCGAATACCGCCAATCATCATTGGAAATACAACCTTGGCGGCGGAACCAAGAAAACCAAATCCCTTGCTGATCAAGCCGACACCGCCTGTCAAAAAACCGGTCTGAATACCAAGGGCAGACATGGCAAAGCGTGCCATTGCAAACGGGCCAAGCAAGCCCGCTATGGTGGTGGCAAGCGCCCCGCCTACAAAAATCACGCCCGCCAGGACAGCGGCAATTTTAACCAGCGTTCCGGCAAGTTTCGGGTTTTCCTTAATCCATGACTGGATACCGCGCACGACACCGGTGGCGGACTGGATCAGATCGCGCAACGGGGCATCGTTGGTTTCGGTCAGGGCGATATTCATGCCTTCGACAGCGGACCAAAAACCTTTGATGTCACCAGCGGCATTGTCGCCCATTTGATTGGCAACGCGGGCCGTTTCGCCCAGTGATTTATTCAGAATGTCGATGAATTTGGTGATTCCCCCCGCACCACCCTGATTGACAAGGGTGGCAAAAGCCGCTCCGGCTTCCTGCCCGGCAATGGCGGTAAAGGCCGCAAGGCGGTCCCCCGATCCCATTTTTTCTGTTTTGGTGGCGACTTCGGCGAGAATATCAACCATGTCGCGGGTATCACCCGTCGCCGTTTTGGTCGACACTCCCAATTTGTCGAGGGCTTTTTGGGCTTCGGTCGGGGGGCTGGCCATCCGTGAAAACAGGCTGCGCAGGGCCGTACCGGCTTGGCTGCCCTGAATGCCGACATTGCCGAGCATCCCTGTCATTGCCGCGACATCTTCGACCGATGCGCCAAATTCTTTTGCAATCGGTGCCGTGTATTTCATGGTTTCGCCCAACATCGACAAATCGACGTTTGAGCGTGTGAACGTGGCTGTTAAAACATCGCCCAGCCGTTCCATATCTCCGGCCTTCAGGCCAAAGCCCGATAGCACATTTGATGCAATGTCGGCTGTCGTTGCCAGATCTGTTGCCCCGGCTTTTGCAAGGTTCAACATGCCAGGCATTGCAGCCATAATTTCGTTGGCCTTGAAACCTGACATTGCAAGAAATTGCATGCCGCCTGCGGCTTCGCTTGCAGAAAAGCTGGTGGTTGCGCCCAGATCCTGCGCCTGCTGTTTCAACGCGGCGAAGGCTTCGGATGTTTTATCGATACGGGCGACAGCGCCGACCGCCGACATTTGTTCACCAAAATCGACACCGGCGCTGGCCATACGGCCACCCAACGCAATTGCCCCGCCACCAACGGCCATGCCTGCCGCGCCGCCCATTGCCATATTTGCCTGCAACTGCATGGTTCGCTGCATTCTGGATCGCGCCTGGGCCAGCAGGTTTGTCCTCCGGCGTGCTCTCTCCAGTGCTTCGCTTTGCTGTTCAGCGGCCCTTCTCGCGGCGTCAAGGTCGCCTCTCAATTCCCGTTGTGCGGCGGATAGACGCCGGGTATCGATCCCGGCGGATCTTAGCCTTTCCCGCATTTCAGCGGTAGAGGACGAAATATCGATTTCTTCCTGTTTCAGGCGCGCTACTTCTTGACGGGCGGCTTTAAATTCCTTGCGCATTTTGCGCGTGACTTTTTCGGCCCCGTTCATTTCGGTGGCCAGTTTCTGGGCTCGTTCTTGCGCTTCCTTCAGCGCAGTTGAGTTTTGCCGGGCAGCAGTCTTTAACTGTCTGAAGCTTTCTAAATGGGATGACTTCGTTTCAAGGTCGCGCACCTTCTGCGCGGCCTCTTTCATGGCCGATTTCATTTTGTCGGTGGACTGCGTGATACCGCGAAAGGTTGATGAAACCCTGTCGGCAGCTTGCATCAGAATGTTGACTTTGAGATCAGCCATGTGCGCCTGGTCGTTACATTGGGGGGATCAGCCGTGCCGCGAGGACGCGGCATCGGCTTTCATTTGCAGGAAGTCGATGGCCAGCTGATAGGCTTCCGCATAATCTTCAAGGGACATACGGTTAAAAACATCCGGCCCGAATGATCCGGGGAATGCCTCCATCAGAAGGCCCCAGGCGTGGGTTGTGTGATCCGGCAGGATCACCCCGTAAAAAAATCATTCAGTTGCGCCATGATCTTGATGGCATCGGATGGGTCAAGCATCTGCACATGGCTTTCAGCCAACATTGGCGTTGTGATGCGCGGCAACAATTTAAACAGGAAATCTGTGTCCATTTCGGCAAGCTGCATCAGCTTTACCCCGCGCAGGTCGCCTGCGTTCGGGCGGCGCAAATTGAGTTCGGAAACATCTTTGTCACCGATTTTGATCGGGTTGGACAAAGGAACGGTAACGGTTGCTGTCTTGATGGTCATTTTTGCGTCCTCTCGGTTTGGTGTGATGGCCCCCCGGCGCATCGCCCTTTCGAGTGGATTTGCAGCGTGTTAGCTGCCGGTAATGCCTAGCGCCTGCATAATGCCCTGTTGACGGTCGACACCGCCGATGACTTCCTTACCATTGACCAGATCAATTTCGACCAGGACTTCGCCGTTGGCGGTGTATTTGTAATAGGTGATGGGTAGTTCAATTTTCATTTTGGCAAGATCGCCGCCTTTGACCGTTCCCATGTCGATCTTTTTCCAGCGCCCGCGAACCGATACTTCAATCGCGGTGACAGAGTTCGATGAATCGTCTGCCTGTTGTGCGCCAAGGAAACGGGTTTGCACCCCGGATGCATCGGCAAGGCCAAAAGCCTTGATAATGTTGGGGCTGTTTTCAATGATCGTGGCTTCCATCTTCATCGCGTTCATGCCGAGATCAAGTTCGACCGGGCCAAGCATCCCGCCACCACGGAATTCCTCGGTGTCACGCTCAAGGACCGGCAAAACGACTTCTTCGGCAAGGCCGACCATGCCGATACCATCAATGATGATGTTAAAGTTCTTAAGAATTTTCGGCAGCATATGGATAACTCCGATTTAATGCTGTTGGGGTTTTTGCCGGTCAGGCCGCAGCTACGGCAGCGGCAAAATCGACCAGATAGTCATCGGTGATTTTCTGTTCAAACAGCAGATTTTCAAGCGGCGGCACCGGCGTGTAGTCGTAACTGATCATGAGCTTGCCGGATTTCAGGGTTTCCTTGCTGTTCTTTTTCGGATCGAACCAGGCAGCACCACCGAGAAGGTATCCCTGTGCCACCAGGTCACGCATTTTCGCGTTGATACCATCAAGGATGTCGCGCACCAGGGTTGGTGCCATTGGCTTGTCCACTGCCCAAAAATGGGCTTCGGCCATTGTGTCGGCCAACACTTGTGCCGTGCGGGTGTAATTCTCGAACGCGAACAACGGATCCGCGCTGCATGTGCGCGAGCCCCAGAACCGATAGCCCTTGTTGTTGATCAGGGTGGTAACATCGGCTGCGTTCAACAAACCGGCATCGGTGGCCGGGTTTTGCAGATCCCAGAACACATCCTTGTTGATCCCGGAAACACCCTGCACCGCAACGTTTGACAGGGTTTTATGCCAGCCAGTGTCGGCATCGATCTGGGCGCGCAGCCCAAGGGCGCGGGCCGTGGCATAGGCCGTGCGTTCCGCATTGGCAACCGTGTCCCAATTGACGAAATCAGGCCAGATCAGCATCAGTTCACGCGAACCAAAGCCATCGCGATAGGCAATCGCTTCCTCGATGGTTTCGCAGTCCCAACACGATGCATAAGCAAAGGACCGGGTTTGCTGGGCGATTGAAACCAGTTCGGTGGTGACGTTTTGATTATCAAGCCCCGGCACGCCAAGAATACGCGGCGTGACGCCAAGGCGTGCCTTGGCGGCGGTAAGGGCTTGAAGGCCGGTTTTCTGCCCGTTTACGACAGTGCCAATCACGTTTGACGTGGTTTCGGCTTCGTCGTCGCCTTGGGCAACACGCACCACCACCACAATCGGGTTGCCGTGGTCCTTGATGGCATCAAGGGCAAAGGGCAGGGTGCCGGTTGTGCCGGCCGCACTGATCCCCTTGTTGATGTCCGTGATCAGAACAGGGCGGTTAAGCGGAAAAAATGCGGCATCGGCATCGTCGCCGGTTGCGACAAGGCCAATGATCCCGGTTTCGATGGTACGGATCGGGCGGGTGCCATCCGATACTTCGATAACGCGGACACCGTGATGGTAATCGGCAGCCATTTGAATACTCCGGTTTAGGGGCAGGGACATGGATTGCAGACGGTTGCCAATTCAAACCATGTTGTCAGGTAATCGCCAAATATTGAAAGGTTAGGAAAACCCGATTTCGTAAGCACGCAAACCGGCGGCATCGCCGTTATCAGCCAGGGCAATAATCGCGTCCTTATGGGCTCTGGCCTGCTTGATGATGTCGTCGGAAAACACGCTGGCCGCATCGTTAAGGGCGATCATGGCGCTAGCATCGAGCGCAACGGGCTGGTTGTCTGCATCGATCCAGTCCATTTCAAAGGCACCTGCATCGGCCTGCGCCTTCATGGCCTTGATCGCATTGGTGTTGATGCGGGTCATGCTTGCCGCATCCGCCTGGTAACGGTGGCCGTCATACGCAAAGCCGTTCGCCAGCATCTGGTCACGAATGGCATCGATTTTGGCTTTCAGCCTTGCGGCCACGTCCTCGATGTCACGCGGGGCGACAGCGTAGCGCCGATGCACGCTTTCTGTCTCAATGTCGTAATGCCAGGACAGCACATCAAATTCGTCGTCATACCCCTCCGGAAAGGCCCCATCGACCGTCAGCGGACGACGCAGCAACGCGCCAGCATCATCACGAGGCAATTCATCAATAGGCGTCTCAAAGCCTGCAATTTCCTCACGGATTACGGTATTGTTGACCACAACAGCATAGTGTTTCTTACTCATTTCAGCCTCACGTAATAGCGCCCCGAATGTCGCCCTGGTTAATCCATGTGATGTTGACGTTTCCGATGATGGCTTTGCCTGCCAGACCATAGGCTCCCCGGTCGCCAGGCGAACCGTTCTTGCCCAGATCGCCACCACGACCCGCATTGCCAGCGCCCGCACCACCGGTTGTCAGGGTGCCCGGTGAACCAGATGTTTGTTCAGCCGCTCCCGGCCCGGGCAAGAAGCCAGCGCCACCACCACCACCGTAGTAAACCGAGTTCCCACCAACGCCGCCGCCGCCACCGATGACGCCCTGGTTATCGATGGTAATGGCGCTTTCCGCCGCAAAAGCGTGACCGCCGCTATTGACCACACCGCTGGATCGTTCGGCAAAATTGCCGCCAGCCCCGACAACATAAGCTCCGGCTGAAATCAAAAGGCTGATCTGCGATCCAGCCGGAAAAACCCCGGTTTTCAGAGCAACCGCGGGGTAAGCGGTTGTTGATCCAATTTTGATGCCTGGCATCACAATGAACCGGCCAAAATACCGGCCTGTGCCGTTCCATCCGTTGTCCTGGGCAAGCGTGGCCAGAACGACATTGTACTGATCAACACTGATCAGCACGTCTTTGGCTTGCAGGTTCGCAAGTATTTGCGGCGAGGCATACAGCATCAGACCGCCCGCCCTTTAACACCAACGCGCAAGCCAGCCCCAACCGGATCAATGCCAATGCCAGTGACAATCAGCGACACGGCATCGCCCTGTTTGATCGACGGATTGGCGATCAGTTGCCCAGCATTATAAACGCCGGTATCGGCAGCGAAGGAAGGTTTAACAGCGCAAATTGATGCGCCATTAACCCGGATGTCAAAGACGACCGGTGCCCCAGACGGAACGGTTTCAATCGTGGCAATGATGGTTTGCGGGCTAATGTCGCGAGAGGCAATAACTGTGCCGTGTGTCTTGATTTCAAGGTCCGTTGGCTGGGTATCGGGATCAAAACCAGCATTAAACGGGATGTCATAAGGGGCATCAGGCGTCACGCCCAGCTTGTCGCGAAGCACAGCAACGTCGGCCTGGTCGATATGGCGGGCGCGCAAACGAAAAGACTTGCGAATGAAATTAATGGTGCGCCAGACCTGATCCATCGCTTTGTTCTTGTCACTCATTTCGCCCACACCACTTTGCGGTTTGTCGGTTCGATGATCAGGCGTTCGCCCGTCGTTTCAAAATGCGCCTGGTCGAATGCCTGCAATGCAGCAAACACTGTGTCGTTGCACAGAATGTTCATGTGAAATCGATCATCGAATTCGGCGGGGGTGGTCAACCGGCCTTCTGCATTCATTTCCGGGATGGTGATTTGCAACGGGCCAATTGGTACTAACTGCCAGTCGTGGGTCGCGCCAACCCAGTTTTTCCCGTCATGAAACACGTTGTTTGATTGGGTTTCGCCCGTCTCCTCGTTGGTGGTTTTGGTGGAGAGGGCGGCAATCATTGCGGCCTCGCTGGTCGCAACCAGGCACAGGTCATTTTTCAAAGGCTGCATCATTTTTGCACCATTGCGTTGAGGTCAACGTCTGAAAGAGGAAGATTAAATACGGCGAACCTTTTGATGGTCAGTGCGCTCTGCGACCCCCACCACAGCTTGCCGAATAAAATCCGACATAGACCCGGTGGGTATATATTTTCAGCGGAGGTATTTTGCAAAGGTGAGCTCGCACTCTTTACCGAAAGTGTTTTATGTTCTGCCCGCAATACTGTCAGTTCATCACTGGTATCAGCGGCAGTGTCACAAAAAAGACGGTTTGTGCCGACGCGGTAGCTAGACCTGATATCTTTGAAGTCCCCATGTCGAAACTGGTAGATTTCAATCGTATTTGTATTTGTGTCGTCATAGACTTGCATTAGAGCGGTCTCACTGTCAGTTCCAAGCGGACTGAACGCGTCGATCAAAAATGTATGGCCTTTCGCGTCGCTATCCCATCCTTCAAAAGGGATCAGCTCAGTTAACTTCAGGTCTGCCCAATGAACATCGGTATTTGAAGGCACACTATCGGCCCGCAAATGGAGTTGCTGCGTACCGTATGGAATGGTGATATCACCGGCATAACCGGGATTAATTTGCCTCAATCCTAATGAGACGCCACCCGCACCGATGAAATGAAATGATCGGGAGTAGCCATTGTCTGCGTGAAACAATAGGCGGAACCGTTTTCCTTGCCACAAAGCAGGAACATCGATACCCGCGATCACGGCGCCTATTGTTGGGCTCGAGACGACAAGTCCGTGAGCATCGTCCTGAGAAATCACACAGTCGTTTTTCGGATAGACCCCCGCAATCGATGCAGTGAAATCCTGATCGAACGCGATATCGGCTTCGACCGGCCCGACGGTCAAAACATCTGCCGTCGTTGCAACTGATTTTCCTTCGACAATTACCGGCACGAATGACGGCGCAGAATTCAGTTCGCACTGATTAAGGATAAACCAGACGGTTGCGCCTGGATTAGCTACGATAGCCAACTGACCAGATATACCGTCGGGCATATCCACTGTTTTGTGGATGCGTTCATAAAACGTATTGCTGAATGTTTGGCCGCCGTGGCCTCCGGCCATATCAATGACACCGCCATAATCGGTGCGGCACCAGGATGATATAGTTGACAGTGAACCGGGGCTACTGGTGTTTCCTAGTACCGTGATGTAGGCCGAATTTGTTCCTAAGCTGTTGTCGAGCTTAAAAACATTCCCGTTTAAGGTGCCTTCGCGCTGCAACTGTTTCAGGATATGAACTTTGCCCAGTTCTTGGGCATCATCTACCACACTGATAACAGCGTTTTGATCTCCATATGGCCCTTGAATACCGGTTAAATCTGTTGGGGTTGCGTTCCAGTTCACACATGAATTGCGGTAAGCTGGTAAGGTCAATTTCCCCTTATATTCTTGGGTTTCAGAGTCGAACCAGTCACGCTGTGTGCCGCTTTCAACCATTGTGTATTGACCAAGCGGGTTAAAGCCGATGCCGCGACCGGGTCGAGAGAAAACAAACGGAGCAGGCAGGTTTTCACCCGGCTCGGCAAATTCAAGCAGGCAGGGTTCACATTCTGTGCGAAAGGCCGGTTCGATTTGCGACGGGTGTGGGTCTTTCGACGTGATGTGGTCATTCAGACGGCCCCACAAATCGGAATAGCCTGCATCGCCTGAAAATTCGACTGTGACGGCATCGTCTGGTAGCTGTGTCCAGGACAGGGCAAAGCGAAACACCCAAGGCACCTGGTCCCCGCGAAAGCCCAGATTGAGGGTATCGCTAGACCAGATTGCAAATAGCGTTCCGTCTTCCAGAAAGAAGCCGACTTCTTTAACCCAGAAATTGGGTTTGCCTGCATCGATGCGCGCTTCGACCACGATCTGTTGCGGGCCGGGGATGGCACCGGCATAGACGCCGACGCGCACCTGTTCTGACTGCATGACGGTGCGGGCTTGTGCTGCGGCCAGCGGTGCGTCGCTGGCGTCACGAATGGTATAACCACCATCGCCAAGGGCAATATGCGTGATTTTCGCCTGCAAGCCTTGCCCGTGCGCGGCGGCGACGGCGGCAAGACCAGAAGATGTCAAAACAGGGGAAAGCGAGAGTTCGCTCATTTAGTTGATCCTCATTTCGATGGTAGCAGTGCGAAAGACACAGGCGATGCCAGCAAGGGCCGCGTGGCTGATTGCCGATGTGCCCGCACAATTCAGCGACGCATCGGTGATGGTGTAGGCGCTGGCGGCACAGGTGATTCCCAAGGCGCTGGCTGGTTCGATGGCGTGACGGATATCGATCAGGTGACTGCGCACATTTTTGGTGGCCATCACGGTTTTATAAATTTTGTCCTGGTCATCGGCAGAAAGCCCGCCACCCGATCCGAATTCGATTTCAAAGGTGTATGGCTGGCCGGGTTCATTTTTTTCGAACCATTCGATGATTGTGACGGGATCAAGGTTTAGAGCGGTCAAAGCGCGTTTAACCGCCCCGCGTGTGCCTTTGTGTTGGTGAACAGAAAAACTTTCGTCAATGACCTGGCGCTTGACAGTTTCAGGCCATGCCGGGTCCCAGATATCGACAGAAAACGCCCAAGCCAGCCACGGCAACAAAGCAGTTGGGCAGTTCCAAGGATCCCACAACATATCGATCGGTACCGAAATGGCATCAATCCGGGCGTTTTCAGCCTCTATCGCACGTTCAAAAACCGTGGCATTGGACGGTAGGATTGATGTTGTCATGCCAGCGCCTCGGTTACGGTTACGGTAAAATCAAGGCAGTCGGCAAACTCTGTGCTGGCCGGGATAATCGCGGCAAATTCCGATTCTTGATCCCACTCCTGGCATAAAGCACGGCGCACACCATCGACACGGCCAGCGCGGTATAGACCGTCTATCGTGATGGGCTCGCCCAGACGGCGTTGACGTTCGATAAAGGCGGTTAATTCAGTGATGGCCGTTTGCCGGACGACTTCGGCATCCGGACCGGGATAGACTTCCAGTGTCATGCGAAAGCGGTATTCAATTCGGCTTGCTGATTGCACCACAACGTTATCGGTTAACGGGCGAACATCCTGATCAAACAGCTTGGCTGTGACGGCATCGAGAATTTCAGGTGTTGGCAGGAAATTATCTGTTTGTGCCATGACCGTTACACGAACAAGACCAGGTTCCGGGCTGTCGATGGCTACCATTTTAACCAGTGGGTGTGCCGACAATGCATGGAACGAATAGGCACCTTCAGGGCCAGCAACAGATAAAGCCTCGAACGCCAGAAAAATGCGAGAGCGCAGGGCTGTGTCGCTTTCCATTACGGCAGGTTTTGGTGGCACGGCGTTGTTATTGGCGGCTACAATGGTCTGGCGTTTCAGCTTGTAACGCGCTGCAATGTTGTCGAGATCCTTGCCCGACGACTGCCCAAGCAACACCGCTCGCGCAGCATCATTGACCCGTTGTCGCAATGTCACTTCGCGGTAAGTCGATTCCTCTAACAGTTTGACAATAGGATCGCTTTCAAGGGTCGCATCCCAATCGGGTAGAATGGCGGCAAGGCGCGTTTTCATGTCGGCTTTGCGGGTTGCCAGCAAGGCTTCAAAATCTATCGTTTCGACCACGTCCGGGGCCGGGATTGCGCCCAGATCAATGGCGTCAAATCGGTTGCTCATGCGGCCCCCCTTAGCGGTACGTCATAGGTCACAGGGGTGTTGTCGTCCTTGACAATGCCGTTGATCATGATCACGGCCTTGCCATCAAAACCGTTACTGATCGTTGCCGATTTCAGGGTGATGCGGGGTTCCCAACGTTCAAGGGCATCGGCAATGGCCGCAATGGTTTGCAAGTTGGTTGCCGGATTTCCCGGCGCATCAATCAGATCGAAAACATGTGATCCATATTCACGGCGTTGCACCCTGGTGCCGACCGGTGTGGTCAGAATGTCGGCGACGGATTGTTCGATATGTTTGCGCAAGGTGATGGTTGTGCCGCTTGAACGGTCGATGCCGAAAGTCATCATTCGCCCCCAATCGTAAAGCGCGCTTCGCCTTGTGCGACTTTTGAGCCACATGCAACCGGATCCCCGACGCGGCCAATCTGGCGACCGGCTACGGTAAAGCGAACGGCACCTGCGGCAAGAACCGATGCATGTGTTTCGGGGATAGATGGGCAAGTGTGAGGCAACCAGGCATGGCCCTGGCAATGAACCGGAATGCCAGTAACGGTAAAACGGTTTTCCCCTTCGGCGTTTGGCCGGGGCGGCCAGCAACCGTGGCCGGTGCCAAGATGGCCTTGCAGAGTGATAGCGGGCATTAGCTATCCTCCAGCGCGTGAATTTTCGCGCCATCCAGCCAAAGATCGCCATCTGCTTTGATACGGATGGCACCAGCCGCCGTTAATACGAGATCACCCATGCTATGAACGGTCATGGTTTTGCTGTTGGTGTCGTATTTGACGGTGGTGCCATCGTTCCAGACCACTGTATCAACCGCGCCGTCACTTGACGGGGTGAACAGGGAATTTGAATTCAGGATTGTTAAAATCACAGCGTTCGCCGGATCGCCAGCAGGGCAACCGACCAGGCATTGTGTTCCCACGCGCAAATGATTGCTGGCGCGCAGATTGTTGCCGACAATGCCAGGGCCAGAAACCCAATTGGTCAGGCGTCCGTTGATGTTGATACGAACAAGCACAGCCTCGTGATTGACTTCGGCAATTGTGCCAAAGGCCAAAATGTTCTGTATCTGTCGCGTGATTTCACTAAGTGCTTCCATGCGCCAATCATGGTTGGCGCATTATGTAAGGTCATCAATCTGAAGGTTGTTTACCCCCATAAATAACCTTTTTTATTTGGGGTGTCCGTATATCGTGTTGGTTCGCTTTGTCGATCCGCAGAAAGGCTTATATCATCCCGCCTTACTCGTGGAGGATGCCCAAACGAAAATTCAGGATCTCCGGAGAAAGACGGAAGCGATTTCAGAAAACGAAGCACGGACAAACCAAGGACACAAGTGCCGATTCTGCAGCGATGAGCGTCGCTAGAAGCGAGCTAAAATCCAACGCTACCGATGGTCCTGCTGCAAGAGGTTCATCAAGCCCTTCTGCGGACCGGCTACGAAGAACCTCAACTGCTATATACGCTGGTTGGAGGCGAGGCTTGCAACCCGCTGACATCCTTCAGATGGCCTGAGGGCGGCCCACGTATCAGAAAGGAATCACATCATCTTCAGCAGGTTGCTCAGGGAGTGCGCCGGGTGGAAGTGGGAGGTTCGCCGTGATGAAGAGATTGAGAATGTCGTCTCTATCCATGAACATCACTTGTGATCGTTTCGATGCGTCAAGCTTTCCGCCGAGCCAGTTTCTGGCCTGCTTGGTGATCTCACCACCGGCTACAATGAACGCATGGTCTACCAAGACTCTTCGGTTCAGCTCTGGATCGAATATTTCGTGCCCCAACATCATACTGACCTGGTTATGAATTTCTGAGACGTTTGCATTTCCAGACTTACTCACCCCAGATGAGTCCAGCTTTCCCTTCTTTGCCTGGATGCCAAAGTAAAGAACGTGAAGTGTCGGGAGTGTATATTTCATCCAGACATCCTTGCCGTATTCCAGGGCCTTGTCCTTATGGCCCGCCGCAGTAATACGGTGGAAACCCAGTTGTCGGAACAGAGGCAAGAGCACTTCCTCGATCAACTCATCTTCGGAACACCGATCCAGATAGTCGGACAGATGCTTCCCGCGCGCGATCTCTGCCGACGACAGGGGACGATGAGGATTTACGAGTTGGGCGATCGTGTTGGTCTTGATGTGCCGCAGCTGGGCAATGGCGTCATCATCGTAGAACGCTTCCCAACCTTCTCGCCTCAGCACCGTATTGACAGCAGACAGCGCTTTGACGCGGTCGTCGTCTCCTGCCTGCGCTTCCCCGGTATCGAGCAAAGTTCGAATGATGCGAATGAACTGCTCGGGAGGAAGTTGTGGTGACGTCTGAGGAAACGCCATAACCTCCTCAAGCCGATCCGCGACCCACTTCCAACGCGTGGTGCCATCATGGACATACTCGAGGTCGCAATCTTCAAAAAATTCTGTGATGTAAGCGCCTGAGCGATAACGGAAATACGGACCCGCCTCCTCGTCCCCACAGATCATACGCGCAAGCTCGCGCAGGCTCCTATTCCTCCATTCCATGACAACTGCCTCCCTCTTCATTACGTTTGTGTCAATGTGGGACTATTTCGACAAAGACGGAAGAAGAAAGTCGGCTCTTGGGAAGGATGTTCGAGTATCGCGGACGCCAACACAATTTACGGACACCCCCTTTTAATTTAGGTTCTGTCAGCGATATGGTCGAGCAGCCGACGCCGGATCATAGCCTTATCGGTGACAGAAAGACCGAGGATTTCACGTTTGGGATATTTGATTTTCGGCCCGCCTTTCTCCACGTAATCGAACGCGCCATATTGATGAACGGCGGCGATTTTTGCCGTTGAACCTCTAAATCCGATTGTCACGTCGTCCTTGCTTGTTTTGATGCGCAAGCGTCGCGCAGCCCGAAAGCCGATCAGCATCTTGGCGGCTTGGCGTATTTTACCGTTTTGGCCGGGTTTGCGGGCTGGCCATCTTTCGCCGGTTGGCGATACCTGTTTGGTAATGCGTGATTGGTTCGATTTGCGAATATCGCGGGCTATTTCGCGCAGTAGCCTTTTGCGGCTTGCCGGTTGCATGGATTGGATGGCTGAAACAATCCAGCTATCAAGCTGTTCAAATCCGTTATTCATTTTTCAGGCCGGGGAAAAAATCAGCCATGCCGATTTCTGTCGCGTCAGCTTCGGGGCCGTATTGCAGGAAGTTTCCGTTCGGACCTTGCACAAGGTTCAAAATGTCGGTCATTTCAAGCGCGATGGAAATATCCGCCTTGTCGTGGTCAAGAATATCAACATGAAATTTCAGCGCGTCTTCAGGTGCGTTCGGGCAGTTTTCCTTGAGCCATTGCGCGAGTTTGAAAAAAACGTCCTGCGGCGCTTTGCAATAATCGGTCAAAATGAAATGAGCCGTATAGGCAATGGTGAAATTACCGTTTCGGTCTGATCGCCAGCTTGAAATCTGCCCTTTTTCGGCAAAGGTAAGCAAGTGCCTTGCCTCGATACCTAAACCGCACCCAAGCAGGTAGGTGCGAGCTTGTTTCAGTTTATTCATTGCCAACCAGCCCGTTGATTGCTTTTACCTTTCCCTCACAGTCATCGTGCGCGCCAATCAAATCAACAATCCAGCGACCAACCTTGCGGTCTGTTACCGGATCGGACGGCACTACCGGATCGCCAACACATTCAAGCAGGGAGGCAGGAATGGTTGTTTTAACGATCCGGGTTTGCACGATTGGTTTGCTTGGTGCGCAACTGGTCAATAACAGACCGCACAGCAGGGCCGACGCAGCCACCTTCAGGGACATTTTCAATCCTTTCGCGCAAACGTGACAGCGCGGTTTCAGTTTGTTTTCTGCGGTTGATTTCTGTGGCGACAATCTTGCTGGATTTGGCTTGTTCCGCCTGCACTGTCGCAAGGGTGGCGGCGGTGATGTCATAGGACTGCTTGAGCAAATGATAGCTTGTTTTCGCTTGGTCAATTTGCGCATTCGCAGCCGCAAGCCGGTAATGATAGATGGCAAGCGTCATAAGGATGCCAGCCGTGACAATGCCGATACCGGCGATCAGCCAAATGCGCCCGGAAAGCAGGTTCAACATCACTGGCCCCACAATTTCATTTGTCGGTACCATGACCACGTTAATTCGACATAACCGGTCGTTTCCTTGGCGTGTTTTCCGGTCACCGATGGCAAGCAAACAATAATGGCACTGTAGGAGCTAGGGTCGCCGCACAGCGCCTGTGCCGAGAGGATATGGCCAATGCCTGCATTGTAACTGGCTAGGGCAAGGCTGTGCCTGTCTGGTTCGGGGCGCGGGGCCGACCATTGGGCGCGGATCCTGCTCATGTAGAAGGCCGCCGCATTAATCGCCAGTTGTGGGGCAAATGCGGATGCGCCTGGCGGCAGGTCCAGTTTGATCGCAACGTCTGACCATGTTCGGGGCATAAACTGGCAAATGCCTTGCGCACCGACAGGTGAGACAGCAGCGGGGTTTAACCGGCTTTCCTGATAGCACTGCGCTTTTAGCAGATACCAGTCCACGCCCGGCATAAAACGATGGCTGGCGGTGCGGAAATCGCGGTCGTATTTAGCTGGAAAGGATGAGGCCAAACAGGATGCAAATGGCCAACTGGCGAAAGCCAAGATAATTAGAAATCGAATGGTGATCTGCATGTTTGATCCAGTTTTTAAAATTAAATCCGGTTGCAATGTCAAAGAGGCGCAAGCCACCCCACGCGCACGCAAAGGCGAGGAGGGACAGACCCAATTTCAACAGGGTCGAAATCAGAATAATGTCGGTCATTTTTGGTTTTCCTGTTTTGAAGTCGCCTTCATGGCCGCAAGCCGGAAATGTCGCCGTTTGTAAATCCAGTTGATCAGGAAGGTGCAAATTGCGATGGCCAAATGCCCAAGTGCGACTTTTTCACTGATCGACAAACTGGCAACAAAACCGGTCACACTGGTCAAATATGAAACGACGCTGGTGGTTGTCGTAATTTTGTGATCCATGCGGTCAGTCCCATAGCTGGATGTCTGTTCGGGTTTGTTGCACGCGATCTGGCAAGGTGATTTCGATGCCGTGGGGCAGGATAATGCCGTACCGGGCGAGCCCGCGATTGGCTTCGAGGATGGCTTGAACCATCGTGGTGTCGCCGTAGTGCCTGTATGCGATGTCATCGACAGTATCGCCTTGCTGGGTGCGGACAGTTTTCATCAGATCAGTTCAATGGTTGCGCGGTTCCGGTCGGTTAAACGTGCTATGGCTTCGGCAGACTGGCGAAACCAGGTGCCAGAAACCGCTTCCAGCTGATCGGCCTTGTTATGGCCATCACGAGTGCTGTCGTAATCGCGAGTGGTTTCCAGCACGACAGCGCGGATCCGTGCGCAAAGGGCGGTTTTGTAAAGGTGAACTTTTTCCGGCTCGTCGCCGTAGGCGGCACAAGGAATTGACGCCAACTGTGAATAAGCCGGGTTAAGGCTTTGCCGCCATGACATGATTGTTGTGTTGATTTCAATCATCGCATCAACCGCCAGGGCGATGATGCGAGCATCCTTGAATTCAGAACCAAGACCGGTGCGATTGCGTAATTCATCAACAGTAAGGTCGGGATAAAAGCCGTCATTACTGATATTCAGGTTTGTGTCGGTACCGTTTCCCGATGGGATAAAGTCGTTCATTGCACCGTCTTTGCAAGGAGGCGACGAGGGCGAAGGTCAAGTTTGGGATGAATCCCGCGCTATTGCTCCGCGCCTCGTCGCGCCGGGGGGACCTGGTCAGGTTTCGGTGGTCTTTTGTGACTGTTTTTCAATCTGCGCGATCTGGGTTTTAACGCCGCATTTCGGATCAAAATCAAAGGCCACTTTAAGGTGATTAAGGGCGTTTGCGGGGTCGGTTGCGAGCAGAAGCTTGCCAAGGGCTTTGTGGGCCTTGGCACGAACTTCGTCGGGCATGTCGCTTTTTTCGGTCAATTCCAGAACGTCACGCAATGCCATAATCACGGGTTCGGCATTGTCGATCCCGGCATCAATCGCCGTCAGGGCATTGTCGGCAATTTCTTCGACCAGACTGGTCGGAAGGTCGCGCTTGAAACGTTCTGGCATTTTAAGGTTATGGCGCAAAGCATAGGCCGCGATTTCAAAAGCCCCGTCATAATCATCGCAATCAAGCCGCCAGATCATGATCGTGATCAGAATATCATCTTGCGCGCCATTGCCTGCCGCAAGGATCCCGTCAACATATGCGACGTAATCGGGCAGAAATTTGCGCTTGGCATCGATCTTTGCCTTTAGGCTTTGCACGTTTTTCAATTGAGCCTGGTGCATCTTCAGCGATGCAAAAATGCGCTCGTGAATGTTGGGCGCAAACGATGCGACGGGGCTATTCCCTGCCGCTTTCGCGGCAAGGGTTTTTTCAAAATGACGTCGTGCGATTGATGTCATTATTCCCAGGCACCTTCTGCGCCGGTCGGGGTCAAAATATTGTCAAGGAAGGCACATGCGCCGAAATCCTCGACAACATAGGCTTCACCAACAGAATTGAAGTCTTCGATGCGGTCGCGTTTCGGGTTGTCGATCACACTGCGACGATGCGATCCGTTCTGCCAGTAAATCGACAGGTTGGATTTTTTCGTAATCAGGATCGATTTTTTCGGGAAAAACGGCACCACATTTGCCCGACGATTACCAATCAGCTTGTTGGAAATCAGGGTTTGAAGGGCATTCTTTTCGGTGGGTTTGTCGTTGGCTTCAATTAGCGACAGATATTTGTCTGACAGCAGCAACCGGCCCGTAATCGCGACAATATCGGTGTCGTCCTTGTACCACGGGTCCAGCAATTCTTCAGCGGCATCAAATACCAAACCGTCAAGTGTGGCATACTCACCACCCGCGCCGACTTTAATGCCAGATAGAACGCGCTCATGTGCATTGTCACGAATGCTTTGCAGCCAGCCAATATTTACGTCCTGAAGCAAGGGGTTTGCTTCAATATCGGTATTAGGGGCGACACTCACGCCGTTAAAACCGATCATCAGACGGTCACGCGCGATTTGCTGTGTGACGTGGTTGCGCAACCGGGGTTGGAAATCCTTAAACTTTGCCCACATGTCGAGGCGTTGATATTCGATATATGTGTCGAAATTGGTCTGCACGCATTCATAGGAATGTTCGTTCATTGATCCGACAGAACGGGCTTCACGCTCCGAGGCTTTGGTATTGGTCCGCGATGCAATTGGGCTGTCGACGCCAAGGCCAAGGGTCTGGCCCTTCATTTCATCAACCGGAATGACATTGATTTCGTTCAGGAAGTCGGCACTTTCCGTAATCCGGTCTTCAAGCGTCTGTTCGATTTCCGGCTGAAGTTCAAATTTGTGCGATACGTTGTCGACGGCGTTCAGCTGCGCGATATGGGCGCAATAGCTTGAAAACAAAGAACGTGTTGAATTGCGCATTTTGGTTCCGTTTCAAATTTCCGGGAGGGGCCACCTGGTGGTTGTTAGCAATCGGTCAAGGAGCCGTTGCTTTGTCCGCTGCTTTTGCCCCGTTCCGGGGTTTTCGGTTCGGCTGACAAACTGGTTGTAACCTTGGCAAGTGCCGCCGTAAGTTCCTCGACATTGCGCTTGACCGCATCAAAATCGGCATGGTCGGGGGCGTTTTGCAGGTCAGATTTCAAACCGGAAATTTCGGCCGCAATTGCCAGGGTGGACTGTTCGACCTGGCTGAATTTTGCATCTGCGGTATCGCGCTGTCCTGACAACATGGCTTTGACCCGTGAAAAAAGGTCGGGCTTTTCTTCGGCAAGGCCGTCTGTCGTTTCAATCGCTTCGCTAAAAAGATTTTGCGACGGCAATTTTTGGATGGCGAATTTCAGCATGTCGGTGCCAAGGCTGGCGGGGCTGTCGGTCACAGCGAGCCCGGCCATATAGGCTTCGCCGGTACCGTCAAAGTTAGGCACAATTTCAATCGACGAAAACACTTTCTGGCGTTTCCGGTTGATTTCAACCAGGTCGCCGGTCGCATCAATCTGGGCCAGCAAAACGCGGTTGCCATCGGCATCGTCTTCGGCCTTCAGGGCAAGAACGTCGCCATAAGCCTTGAAAGAACTGTCAGGCAGAACAGACCGCAAATGTTCAAGCCAAACCCGCGCCCCGTATTTTTGCGGATCATAGTTTTTGGCCATCTGATCAATTTGGTCGCGGGTGATTTCGCGACCATCGATGGTTTTACCCGACCGGGCAACGCGGAAAAATTTGGTTTTCATCGCTTCTGCTTTTGTTGACGTGGAAACAGCAAGTGTCACAAAGGTGTGTGCAGAACGGCGAAAAACTCAAACCATCAAAGGTTATTTAAGGGGGTAAATAACCTTTTTTTAAAATCAGATATTTGCGCGGTTCGGTACGCTGCCGCCATGAAGAAAACCGTGCCCGATGATGATAATGACCGCCTTTCAGCCCGTAATCTTTACTGGCAAGGCTATTCCTGCGCCGAAATTTCGCGTCGTATGTCAATCCCTTATGGCACTGTCGATGCGTGGAAACGGCGCGATCAATGGGACGATGCAAGCCCGGTGATCAGGATAGACAGCGCAATTGATACGCGCCTGCAAAAGCTGATCAGTAAGGACGACAAAACCGACAAGGACTATAAGGAAATAGAAAACCTGTCGCGTGTGCTGGAGCGTACCGCGCGCATCCGAAATTACGGAAAGACAGGCAAGGAAGCGGACCTAAACCCCAATATCGACAAGCGAAACGAGGCAAAACAGAAAAAGGCCAAGGGCAAAAATGCCCTGACTGAACAACAGGTCGAACAACTGGTCGATGCCTTCGAGAAAGGACTTTTTCGTTATCAGGTCGAATGGGGAAAGGCCAAGAAATACCGCGAACGCAATATTTTGAAATCGCGCCAGATCGGGGCGACCTGGTATTTCGCCCGCGAAGCCCTGATCGATGCTATTACGACCGGCGACAATCAGATTTTTCTGTCGGCTTCAAAAGCCCAGGCGCACGTTTTCAAGGAATATATTGTTGCCTTTGTGCGCGACGTTACCGGCGTCGAATTAAAGGGCGATCCGATCACCTTGTGGAACGGCGCGACGCTGTATTTCCTTGGGACAAACAGCAAAACGGCGCAGTCCTATCATGGGCATGTGTATCTTGATGAATATGCATGGATCAGCAAATTTCTTGAATTCCGCAAAGTTGCCAGTGCAATGGCAACTCACAAAAAATGGCGGAAAACCTATTTTTCAACGCCATCAACCATCAATCACGATGCCTATACATTCTGGTCTGGCGTGTCTTTTAACAAGGGAAAGGCCAAGGCCAACCGTGTCGAATTTGATGTTTCCCACACGGCATTGCGCCACGGTGCAAAAGGCCCCGATGGCCAATGGCGCCAGATTGTTACCGTCATCGATGCAGAGGAAGCCGGGTGCGACCTTTTCGACATTAACCAGCTTCATCTTGAATACAACGACCAGGACTTTGCCAACCTGTTTATGGGCGAGTGGGTTGACGACACGGCCAGTTATTTCACGTTTGACGAATTGCGGCGTTGTCTGGTCGATAGTTGGGAAGAATGGGAGGACGACTTTGCGCCGCATGCCAAGCGGCCCTATGGCAGTTTGCCAGTCTGGATTGGATATGATCCATCTGAAAGCGGCGATCACGCGTCAATTGTAGTGGTGGCACCGCCCAAAGTGGAGGGCGGCAAATTCCGCGTGCTTGAAAAAATGAATGTGGTGGGGACCGATTTCCACCAACAGGCGGAAGTGATCAGGCAGTTAACCCTGCGTTACAATGTGACGCATATCGGCATCGATGCCACATCAATCGGCAAGGGCGTTTTTGAGATGGTTAGGGCGTTTTACCCAGCCGCTGTCGCGATCAATTATTCGGTTGAAGTAAAAAGCCGCATGGTGCTGAAGGCAAAGCAGCTGATCAGTAAGGCACAGATCGAATTTGACAGCGGCTGGTCGGATGTTTGCATGGCCTTCATGTCAATTCGCAAAACCAGCACCCCTTCAGGGCGTCAACAATCCTTTGTCGCATCGCGCAGCAAGGAAACCGGCCATGCCGATGTGGCGTGGGCGATCATGCATGCCATCGACAAACTTGATTTTCTGGATTTCACCGAAACCGGCGCGGATCCCGGCGGGAATACCAACCGGCAATCGATTATGGAGATTTTCTAAATGTCGACCGAAACCACTGTTTCCGAAACCGGCGCGAAACCTGAAATGTTCACCTTTGGCGATCCGATCCCGGTGACGGATCGTCGGGAACTGACCACCTATTTTCAGTCAGCATTTAATGGCCGGTATTTTGAACCCCCTATTAGCTTTGACGGGCTCGCAAAAGCATTACATGCAAATACCCATCATGAAAGCGCGATCAGGTTTAAGGTCAATTTAACGGCCAGTCGATTTAAGCCAAATAAATACCTGTCGCGCAACGATTTGAAACGCCTGGTGTTTGACTATTTGATGTTTGGCAATGCCTTTCCTGAATTGCGGTTAAACCGAATTGGCAATTTGTTGTCGGTCAAGCCTGCAATGGCCAGGTGGACCCGCGTCAAAAAAGACGGCGGCTTTCTTATGCTGATTGACGGCCAGGAGCATGACTTTGAACCCGGCGCAATCGCGCATATTTTTGACCCTGATATTAGTCAGGAAATTTATGGTCTGCCCGGTTATATTTCGGCCTTGCAGTCCGCGTTCTTGAACGAGGCGGCGACCCTGTTTCGGCGTAAATATTACCTGAATGGCAGTCACGCGGGCTTTATCCTGTACGTATCTGACCCGACCAGCAGTCAGGCCGATATTGACAATATGCGCGATGCCTTGAAAGGTGCCAAAGGCCCCGGCAATTTTCGTAACCTGTTTTACTATTCACCGAACGGCAAAAAAGACGGTATTCAGCTGATCCCGATCAGCGAAGTGACGGCCAAAGACGAGTTTTTCAACATGAAAAACGTGACCCGCGATGATGTGTTGGCAGCCCATCGGGTGCCGCCGCAACTTTTGGGTATTGTTCCTTCAAATGCTGGTGGATTTGGCAGTATTCAAGACGCCAGCGACGTGTTTTTCAACCACGAAATAATGCCGATCATGAACACGTTTGAAGAATTGAACGACATTGCCGGTGTCACTATGGTCGCGTTTGATAAAACCACGATAGCGGAAGGGACCGCCAAATAGAAAAACGCCGCGCCTGGGGATGATGGCGCGGCGTTTTGGCGGCGTGTAACAGGGAGGCAACCGTCTTAAGAAAGGTCATTTTCCCGATGCCACACGAAAAGTCAAACAGGTTAAGGTTAGAATGAAATCCGGTCTGCTGACGGTTAAGAAATGGAAGTGTTCGAGATCAACACTTCCTCGGTTTCCTTGGGCTTTGCCCCGTTCAAGCTGTAGATCGTCGATACTGGAACGATATTGAACGAGCCAAAGGTTTCGCGCACCCCGGCTGTATCGTTTAGCGATAAAATGAATTTCCCGTGCATCTGCGACAATATGTCGGCCAGTTTTGCAAAATCATCCCGGCTAAAGGCATTTTTGCCATAGTACCCTTCGGAGCCCCAATAGGGCGGATCCATATAAAACAGGGTTTTTGCGCCGTCATAGCGTTGGATGAAATCGCCATATCCCAGGCATTCAATGACGACCCGTGAAAGACGTTGATGTAAATCGTCAAGCATGGGGACAAGGCGCGTTACGTCAAAGCGTGCGCCTGATGTCTTGTCGACACCAAAACTGCGTTTGTCGACCTTGCCGCCAAAGGCCAGACGTTGCAGGTACAAAAACCGTGCGGCCCTTTGAATGTCGGTCAGCGTGTCAGGGTCCAGCGATTTCAGCCGGTCGAATTCAGCGCGGCTTGCAAGTTGAAATTTCAGGTAGTCGATAAAGTAGCTGTAATGTTGCTGAAGAATGCGAAACAGCGTGATCACATCTCGCGAATAGTCGTTGATGATTTCGCATTTAGCCATTGTTTTCCGGCGTAAAAAAATACCGCCCATACCGACAAATGGTTCTGCATAACAATCATGTTCGATGGTACTGATCAGATTGGTTATGGTCTTTGCCAAAAGGCGTTTGCCGCCAACATATCCCGCAACCGGCGAGACAGGCTTGATTATCGCGTTCATGGTATCCTCATAAGAATGGCCGGGTTGCGCCCCAGCCATTCAATTTAAGGATGTTTTTTAACTTTGTCTGGTTTTTAAGGTTGCAAACAACGGGTTAGAACTTTTGGCCGTTAAAAGTCCCACCAATGACGGTTAATAGATCGGGTTTGCCATCATCAAGCCCGGAAGGATCGGCGCAAAAGTCAAAGTTTGGTACTAGCGTCGCCGTGCTAATGTCGCCACTTCGCCCTTTGTTGTGCAGTTGAACCAGATATTTACCGGCGTATTTTCCGCTTTCCTGATATTCGGCCTTTGATGTCTTAAAGAAATAGGTTGCACGCGGATCGTGCGATGCCGCGTATTCGTCCGCAGTGCGGGCAGCATTGTTTTCAATGTATTTCCAAAATTCATAGTCGGTTGCCGCTTCGCCTTTGGCGCATGGTGCGGCCTGCGCTGGCATCGCCAGCATGATAAGCAGCCCGGCTGTTGCGATAAACGATGTGGTTTTCATGCAATCCCCCTGTGTTCAATTTTTCGATGAGCAATAATACAAAATTCAATTTAAAATTGCAATTGTTTCATGCCAGGGGGTGGGGGGACCGAGAAAACCACCCATAAAACGCCCTCTCCCCCCGCCGCGCCTGCGCTCTTTAGGGGGTAGTTTTTCTGCACTGCCGAATATGTCGATAAAGGGCTGTTTCCCTGCCTTATCTGGCGATCTTTAGCGTGAAAATTCTTTGCAGATTTATGCAAAATCTATGCAGGCTCGGTTTGGGGTGAAAAGACCAATGGGGCGATGTCACGGGGAAGTTTTAGAAATGATAACGGAAAAAGGTAACTTTGGTAATCTAGGCTCTTTTGCTGTGGTTTTTCTCTATAAGATACTGAAATATAACATTTTTTTAATTACCTAGTAAAGGTAATCTATGGTAATCAATAAGGTAACTTTTAGTTAAGATATTGATTTAATTGATTTATTTATCTCGCTGTGGTCACTCTTTGAAAAGGTAATCTGATTACCTTTTGGTTACTCAAAAGTTACCTTTGATGATTTTTGATAAGATGATGATATATATAGATAAAAATAAGATATAAAATTCATGTTACTAAAATTACCTTTTCCCGATGGTCAGATTTTTTGAAACGTCTAATCCAACCGCCGCGCCAGTTCCTCTGCTGTCTCGTTGTAGTAGATTTGCAGCATCCTAATATCCTTGTGGCCAACCATGCGGGCGAGCGATAGCACGTCGAGCTTTTTGGCCAGCCGCGTTATTGCCTCGTGGCGGGTGTCGTGAAAACGCAAATCCTTGATCTCGGCTTTGTCCCGAATGTCCCTAAATGTTGAAGAAAGGTTTGCGGCAGTCATACCGAATAGCTGGCCGTCTGTTGGCGGAAGCATGTCGAGGACTTCAATGGCGCGACTTGATAGTGGCACTTTTCGTGAAGTTCCATTTTTCGTTAACGGCAAAAATGCCACTCGGCTGTCTTTATTTATGTCGTTCGCATGTAGGCCGCATATTTCTCCGGCCCGCATTGCGGTTTCGATCCCGAAAAGGAAGGCCAGACCAACACGAGATATTGTTTTGCGATAATTTGAGCCCGCCGCTGTGATAACGCGGTCTATTTCGTCTTGGGTAATTCGGCGGTCACGCGCTGCTGCTGCTGCGGGCTTTCTAACATCGGTTATCGGGTTTTGTTTGACCCAACCCCATTCCTTGCGAGCGACGTTTAAAGCGCCAGATATGATTTGCATTTCGCGCTTAACACTTGAACCTTGAACTTCCGATAGCCTTTGATCACGCCATTGTGCCAGGGCATCAGGGGTCAGGTCTTCTAGTGATGTAGTGGCGACATCATGCCTGCAAATGCTGTCGATCCGCAGTATTTCCCATCTCGCCCCTCGGTGCTGGGGGCAAACTTCCCTTGCATATCTCTGCAATAGGTCACCAAACGTTTTCTTTTGGGGTGAGTTAGCATATTCGCCAGTGGAAATAAGATGTTCTTCACGCGCAGCCCAGTCTCTGGCTTCAATACGTTTGTCGAACGATTTTGATTTCCGATTCCCCTTGCGCGCAACTTGCGCTTGCCACCTGCCAGAGGCCAATTTTCTGATTGTCGCCATGATCGCCTCCATCGAGCGAATTCGTAATTCGTTCGTAATGGAGTGTCAATTTATAGCGAATATGGGGGTGTTTTCGTAAATCCCAGAAACAAAAAACCCGCCTTTTGCCTAGGATTTCCGGGCATTGGCGGGTATTTGCGAACAAAAGATGGTGCTGGTGATAGGATTTGAACCTACGGCCTACGCATTACGAATGCGCCGCTCTACCAGCTGAGCTACACCAGCACAAATCATTTTGTGGCGCGGAAAATACGGATAATATGGCTATATGGCAAGTGCTTTATTTGTGTTTTCTTCAATGATGGTCTAATTGTTGGCGCAATGCACAATCCTGCTGTCGTGAGGTTCGACGCCAACAGGCAATATCCGCCGTTTTCGTCCCTATTTTGGGCAGATACTGGAAAGGATGGTCATCGTGGCATTTGCAGCGGATTTTGGCAGAACAGCGCAGGATTACTGTACATTTCGTGCCGGTTTTCCTCGCAAACTTTTGGTGCGGTTACGGGCATTTAATATTGGCTCGCTGGTGCTGCCGAGGATATTCCGCTATCAGATGAATGCATGGATGTTGTTGTGGCTGGGCAATGCTGGCGCTGGTTTGATCCGGAGCGGGCAACAGCCGAAATTCGCCGGGTTTTGTCGCCCGAAGGAAAGGTTGTTATTTGCCATTTTGATTGGCTGCCTTTGCCGGGAAATGCGGTCGAGGCGACCGAAAAATTGATTTTGCAATATAATCCGGCTTGGCCGATGGCGGGAGGAAGCGGCTTTTACGCGCGTTGGTTACAGGATTTATCGCTCGGCGGTTTTGGCAAACTTGAAATCTTCAGTTTTGATGTTGATGTTCCTTATTCACCAGCGCAATGGCGTGGCCGTATTCGGGCAAGTGCCGGTGTTGTTGCCAGCCTGAATAATGACCGCGTGGCCGCCTTTGATGCGCAACATGGTGATTTGCTGGCAACGCAGTTTCCGGGCGATACCTTGAATATCCCTCATCGTCTTTGGGCCGTGATGGCGTTGGCATAACCGGTTGCCAGGATATGAGATAATTTTGCCGGTGCCGGGTCGGAAATATCCTGGTCATTAGCATGGCAGCCATGCAGGGCAACCCTGTTTTGATCTGTTATAGAACATTGACCATGCTGTAGTTTGGCGGCATAGATAAGCTCCTGATCCTGGCGATGCCGGGCAAAATCGGGGAGAAATCATCTATGTGCCGTTGGCTGAGCTATATCGGGGATCCTGTTTACCTCGACAGTCTGGTTTTTGAACCCAAGCATTCTCTTGTTGCGCAGAGCCTGCATGCCGAAGAGGCCAAGACGCCAACCAATGGCGATGGATTTGGCCTTGGCTGGTATGGGCATCGTCAAATACCGGGGCTGTATCGTGAAATTTTGCCGGCCTGGAACGATGCGAATTTACAATCGCTGGCACATCACATCGAATCGGGCCTGTTTTTTGCCCATGTTCGTGCCTCCACCGGCACAGGCACCAGCCGGTCGAATTGCCATCCCTTTGCCCATGACAAATATCTGTTCATGCATAATGGCCAGATTGGCGATTACAAGCTGGTGCGCCGCGAGCTTGAAGCCCTGATTGACGATAAATATTACTGTTCCCGCCAAGGCACCACCGATAGCGAACTGATCTTTTATTTAATGCTAAGTTTCGGGCTGGAGTTTGATGTGCACGGTGCTATTCGCAAGGCGATTGACGTGGTGGAAGCCGCCATGCGCCGCCACGATATTGAAGCGCCGTTTCGCTTTACGGCTTGTTTAAGTGATGGTGAAAGCCTGTGCGCGGTGCGCTATGCCAGTGACGACAAACCACCGTCGCTTTATTACCGCAAGCGCGGCAATCAGGTTATTGTTGTGTCCGAACCACTTGATGCCGAAAGTGCCAGCTGGATTGCACTGGACCACAATCAAAGCCTGCATGTTTCGCGCGATCTGACCATTTCCAAGGGCATGATGCAACAAGCCTGTATCTGATATTGCAAAGGGTTTTGACGGTATTTTTCTATTATGAAGCAACAATCAGGCTGGTGCGGTTTTGCACCAGTCTTTTTTGTAATGTGTCTGACGGGGCGGCGTTTAGAATAACCGTGTCAAAGTCGCTGGCATGACCATCGCGGCACAGGGCCTTGCGGCCCATTTTGCGTTCATCGACCAGTAAAATGGCATGGTCGCAACATTGCACCAAGGCCCGCCGGGCGCGTACTTCATCCATGTTGAAATCCATCAAATCGCCGTCCGGCCCCATGCCGCCAACACTGACTATGCCAAAATCGGCGCGATAACAGCCGAAAAACTCGGCGCTATCCGCCCCGATCACATCGAGATCGCGCGTACGGATGGTGCCCCCCGCCAGCCGCAAGGTCACGCCCGGCGCATTTTGCAGGGTAAGCACCACGTGCAGGTTGTTGGTTAACACCGTTAAGTTGCGATGCTGCGCCAGGCTAAGGGCTGCCAGTTCGGCGGTGGTGCCCGTCCCAATGGCAATGGTGCAGCCTTCGGGGATGATGCCGGTCAGTTTGGCAGCAAGGGCGCGTTTGCCATCGCGGTTCCAGACCTCGCGTTTTTCATAACTGGTATTATCGGGCACCGGGGCGGGCCCGGCTTTGCCGTGGCGGCGAAAAATGCGCCCCTGTTCCTGCAGATCGCGCAGGTCGGTGCGGATGGTTTGAACAGAAACGTCAAACCGGCGTGCGAGTTCCGCGACAGCCATGAAGCCACAGGATTTTACCAGCGACACAATGCGGTCGCGACGGTTTTCAATTGGCACGGGACGGGGCATTTAAAGACCTTTTCTATTTTCGCACGAAAGTTTCCATTTCGCTTGCCCCTGATTATAGCGACGCAAAAATCCGGCTGAAAACCCAATATTCGCTGTTGAAACAATTAATTCTTAGCTTTGTCACACAACTGTTATGAAAATATCGGTAGCGTCCCCTCACGTTGTTTTCGTACGAAACCGTCAAAAAGTTTCAACCGGTCCAAGGAATGTTGATGATGCGTAAAGTTCTTCTTGCTGCCGTGGCTTCGGCCACAATGATGTTGCCAATCGTGGGTCAGGCTGCTGAAAAGCTGGTTCTTTATACCAGCCAGCCCAACCAGGATGCCCAAACCACCGTTGATGCCTTCAAGGCGGCCTATCCGGATGTTGAAGTTGACTGGGTGCGCGACGGTACCACCAAATTGATGGCGAAACTGGGTGCCGAAATTGCCGCAGGTGACCCGCGCCCCGACGTTTTGCTGATTGCCGATACCGTCACACTGGAAGGCATGAAGCAGCAAGGTCAGCTTCAGGCGTATAAATCGCCGCAAGCGGGCGCCTATGACCCGGCCCTGTATGATGCCGAAGGGTATTATTATTCGACCAAGCTGATCACCACCGGCATTGTCTATAATACCGGCGTGTCAAAAAAGCCGACTTCGTGGAAAGACCTGGCTGATCCGGCCCTTAAAAACCAGATTGTGATGCCCAGCCCGCTTTATTCCGGTGCGGCCCTGATCCATCTTTCAACCCTGACTGAAAACCCCGATCTCGGCTGGGATTATTACCAGGCCCTGGCCGACAACAATGCCCGGGCGCAGGGTGGCAATGGCGGTGTGTTCAAGGCCGTGGCATCGGGTGAAAAGCCCTATGGTGTTGTTGTTGATTTCCTTGCTCTGCGGGGCAAGGCGGCAGGGTCGCCGGTTGATTTTGTGTTCCCGAGCGAAGGTGTCACCTATGTGACCGAACCGGTGGCAATTTTGAAAACGGCCAAAAATGTTGAAGCTGCGCACAAGTTTGTTGACTTTGTTCTGTCGGAAAAAGGTCAGAAGCTGGTGCAGAATATGGGGTATATCCCGGCGCGCAACGACATGGACCTGCCGGCCGGTTTCCCGGCGCGCAAGGATATCAAGCTGATGGCGTTTGACCCGGCTGTGGCCTTGAAAAATGCCGACGTGAACAAAAAGAAATTCGCCGAGATGTTCGGGGCAGAATAATGTTGGCTGTCGGACGCGCGAAAGCAGCATCCGGCCTGCAAATGGGAAGCAACCGGTTTTCAGGCCGGTTGCTGCCTTTGCTGTTTGTGCCGGTGATCATTATTTCGGTTCTGCCCATGATCCGCCTGGCGGTCGAGGGCCTGTTTGTGCAAGGAACGCCCAGCCTGGATTATTTGCGCGATGTGGCGCAAAGCAGCCAGACTTGGCGGGCAACGGCGCACAGTCTTTATACGGCGGCACTGGGAACCCTTATATCCGTGCTGATTGGCGGGGCCTTTGCCTTTTTGGTGGCCTTGACAGATATCCGGGCCAAGGCGGCACTGGTGTTTTGTTTCATGATCCCGATGATGATCCCGCCGCAAATTACCGCCCTTGCCTGGGTGCAGTTAACCGGGCCCAGCAGTGCGCTTTTAAATGCCATCGGCATGGCCCCGGCAATGGGATCGTCCCAGCCGCTTTATTCAGCCGAGGGGATTGCTCTGTTGCTGGGCATTCAGCACGCCTCAATCGTATTTTTAACCCTGCGGGCCAACTTGCGCCTGTTGCCGCGCGAACAGATCGAGGCCGCACGGCTGGCCGGGGCGCGGGGCGGGCGGCTATGGTGGCAGGTGATTTTACCGCTGACCAGCCCCGGCCTGATCGCGGGCACAGCCATGGCTTTTGTGACGGCACTGGGTAATTTCGGCATTCAGGCCATGCTGGGCATTCCGGGCAATTACATTACCCTGCCCACCCTTATTTATCGCAAACTTTCCAGTTTTGGCCCGGCGGCGCTGGGCGAGGTGTCGGTGCTGGCCATGCTGATTGGCCTGATCGCGGTGGCTGGTGTGATTTTGCACCATCGTTTGCTGCGCAAACGCGATTATCGTTTGATGGGGGTGGTCGGAAGGCCATTGGACATCAAGCTGGGCAACCGCCGTATTGTCATTGAAATTGTGTTATGGGCGGTTCTGGTCACCATTTTGGTGGTGCCGCTGATGGCGTTGATGGCAACGTCGCTGGTGCCTGCGTTTGGTGTGCGCCTTGGACTGGATAATTTCAGTTTCGATGCCTTTTATCAGGTGCTGTTTGTACAGCCCGCGACCATGCGCGCCTTTCATAACAGCCTGATATTGTCGGTTGGGGCGGCGATTGTGCTGGTCGGGGTGTGTTTGCCCCTTGCCTATATTATTGTGCGCCGTCCGACACGGTTAACCCGCGTGATTAATTTGCTGGTCGAAATTCCCTATGCCTTGCCCGGTGTGGTGTTGGCCATTGCCTGCATTTTGCTGTTTATCCGCATTCCGGTTTTGAATGTCAGTTTGTATGGCACGCTGGCGATTATCTTTGTCGCTTATCTGGCGCGGTTCCTGGTCATTGCCTTGCGCCCGGTAATGAACAGCTTTTTGCAGCTTGACCCGGCACTGGAAGAAGCCGCCCAGGCCTGTGGGGCCGGGGTGGGGCGGCGGTTGCGCGATATATTGTTGCCCCTTGCCGCACCTGCGGCCGCAGCCGGTGCATTATTGGTGTTTTTAACCGCGTTTAACGAACTGACTGTTTCGGCCCTTCTGTGGTCGGCAGGTAATGAAACGCTGGGTGTTCTGATTTTCAATCTTGATGATAGCGGCGACAGCGTTCTGGCATCGGCCGTGGCTGTCATGGTGGTGGGTGTTGTTGTTGCCCTGATGACAGGGTTTCAACTGGCATCGCGCCATTTGCCCAAGGGAGTAATACCGTGGCAGACATAAATCTGGGCAATGTCACCAAAACATTTGGTGACTATCATGCGGTTAATAATGTGTCGCTAAACATTGCCGATGGCGAATTTGTCGCCCTGCTGGGGCCGTCGGGCTGTGGCAAAACCACGTTGTTGCGCCTGCTGGCCGGGTTCGAGGAACCCGATGGCGGGGTGATTTCGCTGGCCGGGCAGGCGGTGGCCGACCCGCGCGCAAATATCATGGTCGCGCCTGAAGACCGCAATCTGGGTATTGTGTTTCAGTCCTATGCGCTTTGGCCGCATATGTCGGTGGCGCGCAATGTGGGGTATCCGCTGGAAGTGCGTAAATTATCGCGCGCGGATCGTGATAAACGCATTCGTGATGCGTTGGCGATCGTATCGTTGGACGATTATGCTGATCGTTCCCCCACCGAGCTGAGCGGTGGGCAACGCCAGCGTGTGGCCCTGGCCCGCTGCCTTGTGATGGAGCCGCGTGCGGTGTTGCTCGATGAACCGCTGGCCAATCTTGATGTGCATCTGCGTGAAACCATGCAGCAGGCCTTTTTAGATTTTCACCGCCGGACCGGGGCAACGATGATTTACGTAACCCATGATCAGGCGGAAGCCATGGCGATGGCGGACCGGATTGCCGTGATGGATCGGGGGCATATCCGCCAGATGGCCGCCCCTGAAACCCTTTATCGCGAACCGAATGACCATATGGTTGCCGGTTTTGTTGGTGCCGGGGCAGTGTTGCCGGTGGGCGGGGTGACGATGCAGGGCGATGGCCGATGTGCTGTGCGTATTGGCACTGCCGATGTGTTCGCCCGGATCAGCCTGGAAGCCAGCCATCATTGCCGCGCGCACCGGGCCAGCATGGTGCCGTCAAATGATGGTGCGGTGGTTGTTGATGGGCAAACACAGCCGCAAACATCGCTGGGGCTGTGCTTGCGGCCCGAAGATGTGCGGGTCGATATGCAGGGGAATTTAACCGGGATGGTTGATGACTGTGTGTATCTGGGCGGGCGGTTTCGCCTGTCAGTCCGCCTTGACGGGCAGCATTCAGTGCCGGTTTACGCCGATCAGCGGGCCCGCATTGGCGAACAAATTTCATTGTCGATCCGCGATGGTTGGGTCTTTTCACGCCAGGAGGCGGCATAATGGCGGCGGGTATTCGTGTGTTATCGGGCCTGGGCGAAAAAGCCCCGGCCTGTATCCGGCTGGATTTTTTAAACCGGCGCTGGCTGCTTGACTGTGGCGACGGGCTGGAAAATGAACCGGGGTTCGATCCGGCATGGCTGACCAAAGTGAACGCCGTTTTCATTTCCCATGATCACGTTGATCATATCGGTGCGGCGCATTATGCCGTTGAGGCAGGCTTGCCAATTTATTGCACCGCCGTTACTGCCAAGGCCTTGCCGCCAGGGGCTGATGTGAACATTTTGCCTGCTTTTGGCGAAATTCAGGTTGATGGCGTAACCGTAACCACCGGGCGCACCGGACATGCCTTTGGCGGGGTGTGGTTGCATTTTGATGTCGGTGGCGGGATGCTGTATACTGGCGATATTTGCACGGAATCGGATTACTTTTTGTATGATCCGGCCCCCGACGCCGCGACGGTTTTGTGCGACACATCCTATGGCATGGATAATGTATCGCAGCGTGATCGTATTGATGGTTTGTTAGGTGCCGTTGCCGGGTTTGACGGGCAAATTATGTTTCCCGTGCCGCCCAGTGGCCGGGCCGCCGAAATGGCCCTGCTGTTTGAGCGCCACGGACTAACCGACTGGACAATGGATATGCGCTGTTATGGCCGTGTTCAGCAGGTATTGACGCCAGGCGGGCAGGATTTTGTAAACCCCGAAGCCATTGCCGATTTACGTCGCCTTGCCCCCAAGGCCCGCGAATTTAACCCCGATGCCAAACTGTTATTGTGCCATTCCCCGTGCGGCACCAGGGGCGCATCGGGTGAAATTACCCGCAAGTGGCAGGAACAGGGGCGTTTGGGGCAGGATGCCAAGGTGATTTATACCGGTTATATGTCCGAAACGGCACGGAGGCTGGTCAGCGAGGGCAAGGGCGAGTTTCATCGCTGGAACGTGCATCCGCGTTTGTGCGATGTGGTTGAACTGGTTCAAAACTGCCATGCTTTACAGATCGTGCCGTTATTTTGTACCCGTCCCGAAGAATTCGGCCTTGTCGAAGGATTTGAAGGCCGGTTACAGCTATCGGACCGGTTTTATCTGTAAGGTTTTCACATGATTTCCCCCTATTGGCACTATGACATGCCTGCGGTACCGTTTGTTTTTATGCGCCACGGTGAAACCGAAGCCAACCGCACCGGCATTATTGCCGGGTCCACCGATGTGCCCTTGAATGCCACCGGCGAAGAACAGGCACGTGCGATTGCCCCCTTAATGGCGCAATATAAATGGCGGGCGGTATATGCCAGCACCCAATCCCGGGCGCAACGCACAGCCGAACTGGCCGTGCCTACCCACCAGGCCGAAATTCTGCCCGGTTTGCGCGAACGCCATTGGGGCGATCTGGAAGGGCGACCGATAACCGAATTATGCCAGCGTTATGACACCCCGCCAAACGGCGAACCCTTTAACGATATGTGTAAGCGGGTGTGCGAGGCGCTAAAAATTGCCCTTGCCGGGCATGGTGATGCGCAAGGCCTGACCGTGATTGTCGGTCATTCGGGGGTGATGCGCTGCATTTTACACCTGACCGGGTTTGATGCCGACGGCCCGCGCATTATGAATGCCACGCCATTTTTATTTACCCCCCAAGACGGTCGCTGGACCCATGAAATGCTATCAGAACAGGCAAATGCTGCCAGACAGGATATTGAATGACCTTTGAAAATAACGAGCTGGTGCCAGGATCCGCCAGCCAGCCGCGTCCGGCGGTGGTCTTTGACGTTGATGGCACACTGGCCGAATTTGATGCCGATGCCTTGGGCCATCTGGTGCATGGGCCGGTAAAATACTGGGATGCATTTTTTGATGCGATGGATGTGACCGCTCCGGTGGCCGATATTGAACGGCTGTTGCGTATTTTGCACGGCACCGGGCAGGCCATTGTCATTTGTACGGGCCGCCCCGAAGGTTGGCGTGACCGTACCGAAGGGTGGCTAAAGGCACATGAAATTCCGTTTGACGGGGTTTATTTGCGCCCGGTCGATGCCGATCACCGCAGTGACGAAGAGGTCAAAGAAGATTTGTTGCACCAAATCCGGGCCGATGGCTTTGCCCCGTGGCTGGTGGTCGATGACCGCCAATCGGTGGTCGATAAATGGCGCGACCTTGGCCTGACCTGCCTGCAATGTGCACCGGGCAATTTCTGATTTTATATTTGGGCGGAAATGGGAAACCGGCGGCAGGAAATACCGCCGGTTTTGTTTTGGGCGTGCCGTGGGGCGGCCCTAACCACACCAGGGGGCACGTTTTGTTTTGCCATCATAGGCGCGTGCAAGGCCATTATTGATCAGTTCCTGATCAAGGGCGCGGCCATCAATGCGGACCGATGCCACAACGCGCCCGCCATAGCGGCCCCATTCCGGTTCGCAAAATTCAACCTTTTGCGCGTGTTTCAGGCTTTGCCGTGCATAGTCACGGGCTTTGCTGGCCAATTCTTTTTCCATCGGGCATTTGCCGCGCATTTCGGGGGTATCTACCCCGCGCACGCGCACCGACATTTGGGCAATTTCACCGGGCAAGCCAGGTAGCAGTATATAAATTGTGTCGCCGTCATAGGCATATTCGCCTGCGCGTTCCCGCAGGGGCCAATCATAACAGGCGGCGTTTGCGGCCATCATTGGCAGCACACAGCCCGCCAGTGCCGCAGCCACAAAGGCGGCGCGGTGGAAATAAAAAGGTGCAGGCATTGTTTGCTCGTTTTTTTATCGTGTTTATTTTTAAGGGTCACAGCTTTAACCGCGACAATATTTGCTCTGCCCGTTGTTCGACCGGGCCTTTACGTATTTCGATGGGCGCGTACCCGCATTCAAGATAGGTGCGATACAAAATCACATAGGTTCTGACGGCCTCGGCGAAGTTTTGTGTTCTTGCGCTGTCGGCTTTGTAAATCTCGGCCCAGGGTGGCAGGATAAAAACCGACCGGCGATAGCGATAGGTTTCAATCGCCCGCATCAGGGTCGGGTCGTCGGGCAGGCCGGATAACCGGCGATGCGCCAGGGTATCGGGCAGGCCGCGATCAAAAAAAACAGGTAAGGGGTCCTGTTCCATGCCGTCCTGCCAGGCGCGGATTGATCCGCGCATCATCAGGCCGCTATAGGCGTCGTTGTCATCCCACGGCAGGGCATTGCCGCCGCGTTCCTGCTGGTTTTTAATAACGTTGCGGGCAACCTCCTGGCTGGTGTCATAGCCACGTTCACTTAGGTGATTGATCAGTGTTGTTTTGCCCGCACCGGGGCCGCCGGTGATGACAATAAGGTTCGATGGATAAGGCACTTGCATTGATATTCCCTGCTCAAGGCGGCACCATATGGCGGCGCTTTGCGGCAAGCTGATGGCGAAATGAAAGGATTGTGTCGAGAGGGCGAAACCCGGCATGTCAAGCGATGCAGGGCATTAATCGTAAGGTTAAAGGCTGTCAATATGCTGATTACACACCCCGATGCCGCCGGTTTTCTCACCTGTCGGGGTTCGTTGTTTTTGCCCGTTGCGAAACCGGCGGCGCGCCGTTGGGCCGCGCTGGCATCTTGGCGGGATGTTACCTGTTGGGGCCTTCGATCCGGGCCAGAATATGATCTGATACCAATTGTGCCGAAGGTGACAGGCGGTGCCCGGCGGCGGTCAGCAGGCTATAGGGTTTGATCTCGATTGTTTCGCTGAGCGGTAATTCGGCAATTGCTGCGCCACGCGTGAGCAGCGATGTCACTTCTTCGGCCATCGGGGCAATGGCGTCGCTGTCGCTGATCGATGCCAGTGTGACCAGCAAAGATGCCGTATTGAGCCCTGATCGCGGCAGCGGCAGGTTTTGGGCGATGAAAACATCCTCGATGGTGCGGCGCATCAGGTTGCCCGGCGGCGGCAAGATCCATTCATATTGCGCCAGTTGGGCCATTGTCACCGGGTTATGTGCCAAAAGCGGATGCCCGTTGCGCACCAGAAAGCGGATTTTTTCACTGCGGATCTGGCGAATATGAAACAGGCGCGGGTCCATATCCTGTGGCACCCGCCCAATGATAAAGTCATATTCCCCGGCCAGCAGGCTTTTGATCAGAACCTGCGACGGGCCGATGGCAACCTGGGCTTCGAACAGAGCATTGCGCGATTGAATGTCGCGGACCACCGGTACGACCAGATCAACGGCCGCCGCCGTCACCGCGCCAATAAAAACCGTGCCGCCGCCGTTTTTGATGTCTTCAATTTCGCGTTCGGCCTCGCGCATTTCAATCAGCATGGTGCGCGCCCGCTGGGCCAGGGCGCGCCCGGCATTGGTCATTTCCACCCCGCGTGTGCCGCGCTCACACAGGCGGGTGCCCAGCATTTCTTCCATCTCGGACAATAACCGCGATGCGGCGGGTTGCGATGTTTTTAACATTGCAGCGGCCAGGCTGATCTGGCCGGTTTCCTCCATCGCCACAACCATGCGCAAATGGCTGATTTTCAGCCCGCGTTTAAACAGGTTTCCGGCCCCCAAAAGCAGGGTTTGCGACGGAGTCATAACAGGAGGGTGCGGTAGTTGAACCATGGGCTGCGGGCTTTCGTGACGGGTGTGCGATGGCTGAATATAACATCATATCATTTTTGATATGAAATGTTCAGTTTTCATTATTTGAATGTTATGGCAAAGCAACAGAATATTGCGCCGTTGGTGTCATTAAAGAATGGCAGTCGTTACGCAAAATAATGCGACACAACAAGGACGGGCACCCGGTGCCTTAACCAAACAGGCGAATGCCGGAAATTGTTGTGTCATTAGGGAGAAAACATAATGAAACGTTTTAGTGCTGTATTGGCCGGCATTGCCTTTGGCGCGGCCGCGACCTTTGCCCCGTCCGTGCCAGGGGGCCTTGGCATGAGTCCGGCTTTTGCGGCTGACAAGGGCTATGTCGGTATTGCGATGCCGACCAAATCTTCTGCGCGCTGGATTTCAGATGGGGAGTCGATGGTCAAGCAGTTTGAAGAAGCCGGGTATAAAACCGACCTTCAATATGCCGAAGATGATATTCCCAATCAGCTGTCGCAGATTGAAAACATGATTGTGAAGGGCGTTGATGTGCTGGTGATTGCCGCCATCGATGGATCGACCCTGTCCAATGCGCTGGCAAATGCCAAGGCAGCCGGGATCAAGGTTTTTGCCTATGACCGTTTGATCCGCGATAGTGGCGATGTCGATTATTATTCCACGTTTGACAATTTCAAGGTTGGTGTTCTTCAGGCAAGCTCGCTGTTAGATGGTCTGGCATCACGCGGCGACGGCCCTTATAATGTTGAACTGTTTGGCGGTTCACCCGACGATAACAACGCCTATTTCTTCTATAATGGCGCAATGTCGATTTTGCAGCCGTTAATCGATAACGGCACCGTTGTTGTCAAATCCGGCCAGATGGGCATGGACAAGGTTGGCACCCTGCGTTGGGATGGCGCGGTTGCCCAGGCCCGCATGGATAACCTTCTGTCGGCGTATTACACCGATGAAAAGGTTGACGGTGTTTTGTCGCCCTATGATGGATTGTCGATTGGTATCCTGTCCTCGCTGAAAGGCGTTGGTTATGGATCGGGCGATATGAAAATGCCGATCGTCACCGGGCAGGACGCTGAATTGCCGTCGATCAAATCCATTCTTGCCGGTGAACAATATTCCACCGTTTTCAAAGATACTCGTGAACTGGCCCGTGTGACGGTCAGCATGGTCAATGACGTTCTGGCAGGCAACGAGCCGACTGTGAACGACACCAAAACCTATGACAATGGCGTCAAGGTTGTTCCGTCCTATCTGCTGGAACCGGTATTGGTCGATAAATCCAACTGGGAAGGCATTATTCTCGGTTCCGGTTACTATACGGCTGACCAGGTTAAATAAGCACGGTTTTGCATGAATATGAAAGCGGGCGGGGATGTGTCGCCGCCCGCTTTTCTGACAAAGCCGAAAGCCGCCGGATCAAACCAGGTGGCGGTCGGTCCGCTGTGGCAAGTCAGACGGGCCGTTTTGCAAAAGGGAGCCGGCAGCACGGCCGGAATTCGGGAGGACCGGATGGATACCATCCTGGAAATGCGCAATATCACCAAGACCTTTCCCGGTGTGAAGGCGCTTGATGATGTTAATCTTAAGGTGCGACGGGGCGAAATTCATGCCCTGTGCGGTGAAAACGGCGCTGGAAAATCAACCTTGATGAAGGTTCTGAGCGGGGTTTATCCGCACGGAACCTATGAAGGCGACATTCTGTTTGATGATGACATTCAGTCATTCAAGCATATCCGCGATAGCGAAGAACGCGGCATTATCATTATCCACCAGGAACTGGCTTTGGTGCCGTTGCTGTCGATTGCCGAGAACATTTTTCTCGGCAACGAATTGTCCGAAAACGGGGTGATCAACTGGCCCAAAACCTTTGCCCGCACCACCGAACTTCTCGGCAAGGTTGGCCTGCGCGAAGCGCCGACAACGCTGGTGACCAATATCGGGGTTGGTAAACAGCAACTGGTGGAAATTGCCAAGGCCCTGTCCAAACAGGTGAAATTGCTGATCCTTGACGAGCCGACCTCGAGTTTGCAGGAAAATGACAGCCAGAAATTGCTCGATCTTTTGATCGAATTTCGCAATCAGGGCATTACCTCGATCCTGATTTCGCACAAATTAAATGAAATCAGCCGTGTTGCCGACCGGATTACCGTGATCCGCGATGGCAAGGCCGTTTCAACGCTGGATTGCCATGATGGCCAAATTAGCGAGGACGATATCGTCAAGGATATGGTCGGGCGCGACATGGCGCACCGCTATCCCGAGCGCACACCCGTAATTGGCACCACCATGATGGAGGTGCGCAACTGGACCTGTTATCACCCGCTTCATCCCACCCAAAAGCTGATCAAGAACGTTAATATCGATGTGGCAGCAGGCGAAGTTGTGGGGATTGCCGGTTTGATGGGGGCCGGGCGGACCGAACTTGCCATGAGCATCTTTGGCAAGTCATACGGCCATAATATCAGTGGCGAGGTTTTCATCCATGGCAAACCGGTGGATGTTTCCACCGTGCCGCGCGCCATTGCATCGGGCCTGGCCTATGTGACCGAGGACCGCAAGGAAATGGGCCTGATCCTTGATGAAAGCATTACCACCAACATCACCCTGGCCAATTTGCCCGGTGTGTCGGAATACGGGGTGCTCAATGACGGGGCCGAACGCGGCATTGCCGAGGAATATCGCCAGAAAATCAACATCCGCACCCCTAATGTCGGCCAGAAGGTTGTTAACCTTTCGGGCGGGAACCAGCAAAAGGTTGTGTTGTCCAAATGGCTGTTTGCCGGGCCGGAAGTGCTGATCCTCGACGAGCCGACCCGCGGTATTGATGTGGGCGCGAAATACGAGATTTATTCAATTATCAATCAGCTGGCAGCCGATGGCAAAGGGGTCATCATGATCTCGTCGGAGATGCCGGAACTTCTGGGGATGTGCGACCGCATTTACGTGATGAATGAGGGCGAAATCAAGGGGCAGCTGGCCGCAAGCGATGCCAGCCAGGAAAAGATCATGCACATGATCCTGAAGGGGTGAGGACAGACCAATGAGTGATACTTCAAGCAAAAATATCAGCTACTACCTGCGCACCCATATGCGTGAATATGGCATGGTTCTGGCGCTAATCGCGATCATGGCGTTTTTTCAATATCTGACCGACGGCGTTTTGATGAAGCCGGTCAACCTGACCAACCTGTTTTTGCAAAACAGCTATGTCATCATCATGGCTGTGGGCATGTTGCTGGTGATTGTCGGGGGCAATATTGACCTGTCGGTGGGCTCGGTTGTGGGCTTTATCGGGGCGCTGGCCGCAGTGATGTCGGTGCAGTGGAACCTGCCAACCATTGTTGTCGTTCCGGTGTGTCTGATCGCGGGTGGTCTTATTGGCTGCGCGCAAGGCTATTGGGTGGCGTATTGGCGCATTCCGTCCTTTATTGTGACTTTGGCCGGGATGCTGGTTTTTCGCGGTTTGACGCTGGCCTTGCTGGGCGGGGCATCGGTTGGTCCGTTTCCGGCCAACTTTCAGCTGATGTCGTCGGGCTTTGTGCCGGACTTTTTCGGCGGACTGGTTGATGGCCGGTTTAACGTTTTCTCTATGGCGCTGGGTCTTTTTGTTGCCGTGCTGCTACCTGTATTGGGGCTGCGGGCACGGGCCAAGCAAGCCCGGTTTGCCGCGGTTGAAGAACCAATGGCGTTTTTTGCCGCCAAACATGCTCTTGCCGGTCTTGCGATATTGTATATTGCCTATCTTTTATCGACCTATCGTGGTTTGCCCAATGTGCTGATCATTATGGCTGTGCTGATTGCGATTTTCACTTTTATTACCAACAGCACCACAATCGGACGGCGCATTTATGCGATGGGGGGCAATGAAAAGGCCGCTCAGCTTTCCGGCATCAATACCCGCAAGCTGGCGTTTCTGACTTTCGCCAATATGGGCATGCTGGCCGGGCTGGCCGGGCTGGTTTTTGCCGCCCGTTTAAATACTGCAACCCCGAAAGCCGGGTTTGCCTTTGAGCTTGACGTGATCGCAGCCGTCTTTATCGGTGGCGCGTCCATGTCTGGTGGTGTTGGTAAAATTATCGGCGCTGTCGTCGGCGCCCTGATCATGGGCGTTATGAATAACGGGATGTCGATTGTGGGTGTCGGTATTGACTGGCAGCAGGTGATTAAAGGCCTGGTGTTGCTCGCCGCAGTGATTTTCGATGTCTATAACAAAAACAAGGCCTAAAGACGTGATGACATACCAAAACGGCGCGAAAACCGGGCAAGGGCGGGGATGTGAAAGCACATTTTGCGCCCATAAACCCGTGTCTTTGACCCGTTTGAATATCTATCCGGGTGCGTTTTGCGCCCGGACCGCGGGGGTAAAATACACCGCGTTCAACATAAACTCAGGAGACCGGGCATGATCAACTTTAAACCCGCAGCCTGGCCGCGCACATTGCGTTCGCAAGGATGGTTTGGTGGTACGAGCAAGGACAATATCTATCACCGCAGCTGGATGAAAAACCAGGGCCTGCCTGCCGATCTGTTCGACGGCCGCCCGGTGATTGGTATTTGTAATACCTGGTCGCAATTAACCCCGTGCAACGCGCATTTGCGCGATTTGGCAGAGCGGGTCAAACATGGCATTTACGAAGCTGGTGGCCTGCCGCTGGAATTTCCGGTGTTTTCACCAGGTGAAAGCACGCTGCGCCCCACGGCCATGATGTTCCGCAACCTGTGCGCCATGGATGTGGAAGAAGCCCTGCGTGGCACCCCGCTCGATGGTGTGGTGTTAATGGTGGGCTGCGATAAAACCACACCGGCATTGCTGATGGGGGCATCGAGCGTTGATATTCCCGCCATTGTCGTGACCGGCGGGCCAATGCTGAATGGCAAATGGCGCGGGCAGGATATTGGCTCGGGCACGTCGCTGTGGCAATTGTCCGAAGATCGCAAGGCCGGCAAGATCAGCACCGAGGATTTCCTCGATGCTGAAATGGCCATGTCGCGTTCGCCCGGTTCATGCAATACCATGGGCACCGCATCGAGCATGGCCAGCATGGCCGAGGCGCTGGGTATGGCCCTGTCGGGCAATGCCGCCATTCCCGCTGTTGACAGTCGCCGCCGGGTGATGGCCCATTTAACCGGGCGTCGCATTGTGCAGATGGTTAAGGATGACCTTAAACCGTCTGACGTGATGACCAAGGATGCCTTTGAAAACGCCATTCGTGTTAATGGCGCGATTGGTGGTTCGACCAATGCGGTTATTCACCTTCTGGCGATTGCCGGGCGTCTGGGGGTTGATCTGACCCTTGATGACTGGGACCGTTTGGGACGCGATATTCCGACCATCGTCAATTTGCAGCCATCGGGCAAATATCTGATGGAAGAATTTTTCTATGCCGGTGGTTTGCCGGTGGTGATCAAGGCGCTGGCCGAAAGCGGGCAGATCCACAAAGACGCCATCACGGTTTCGGGCGAAACCATGTGGGACCAGGTTGCCGAAGTGCGCAACTGGAACGACGATGTTATTTTGCCGTTCGAAAAGGCCCTGACCCAGCATGGCGGCATCGCCGTGGTCAAGGGCAACCTGGCCCCGAACGGCGCGGTGCTTAAACCATCTGCGGCGTCTGAACACCTGATGACCCACCGTGGGCGGGCTGTGGTGTTTGAAGATATCGACGATTACAAGGCCAAGATTAACGATGAAAGCCTCGATATCGACGAAAACTGCATCATGGTTTTGAAAAACTGCGGTCCCAAGGGCTATCCCGGCATGGCCGAGGTTGGCAATATGGGCCTGCCGCCCAAGGTTTTGCGCAAAGGCATTACCGACATGGTGCGTATTTCGGATGCACGGATGAGCGGCACGGCATACGGCACCGTTGTTTTGCACACATCCCCCGAAGCCGCCGCCGGTGGCCCGCTGGCGATTGTGCAAAATGGCGACATGATCGAACTTGATGTGCCGAACCGCCGCTTGCATCTTGATGTGCCTGACGATGAAATTGCCAGCCGTCTGGCTGCCTGGCAAACCACGGTGCCGATACCGGCCAGCGGTTATGCATCCCTTTATTACAGCCACGTCATTGGTGCCGATAAAGGCGCGGATTTTGACTTCCTGCTGGGCGGGCGCGGCAAGGCCATTCCTAAGGACAGCCACTAAGTAAGTTTAGAAGAAAATTAGCTTGAAAAGCCGACAGGGATCTCCTTGTCGGCTTTTTTAGTGATTAATTCCTATTGGAGTAATATCTTGTATGGCGTGTTGATGCAATATTGTGGGGATGAAATGGGATATACTGTTTTAATCGATGAAAGCGGAAACCCTGGAATTAGAAAAATTCAAACAGGCAAGGAATCTGGTGCATCTCCCTATATGACAATGGGTGGTGTGATAATAAGAGATGATGAAAAAGAAGCGATAAAAGAGGCGCTTGGGAAGCTGACAGGACAAATAACGAGAAAAGGTTTTCTTCACTGTAGCTCGTTGGGACATGAACAAAAGGTTAGGTATGCGCAGGTGTTGGCGAGTCTAAATGTCGTACTTGTGGGGGTGATTTCGAAAAAGTCAACGCTCGGCGACTATCGTGATCAAATTGGTGGTGATCATAAGAAATATTACAATAAGTGCGCTCAGTATTTGCTGGAGCGTGTCGGGATGTATTTGGGACGGAATGGTATAAAATCTGAGGATGTTAATGTTGTTTTTGAAGATGGAGGGTTTAATTATCCTGGCTTGCGCAGCCTAATCGGTAGTTGTCAGCGTAGACCGTTACAAAAAAATTCGGAGTTTTTAAAAAATATTAGTGTGCAAAATATTAGGGCAGTGGAAAAAAATAATGAGCCGCTACTCCAGTTGGCCGACTTGGTGGCTCACGCTCTTTATCGATGTGTGGATGGCGGAAAGTTGGGCGTGTTAGAGAAGCGTTATTTAGATGAGGTTCGGGGGCGATTTTTTGCTTGCCCGAAAAACGAGACGGCATTGCTCTATGGGTTGTATCCGGTTCATTCTCTTGATCAGTTGGGACTTGATGATAGAATCAAGCACTTTCTGTCTTCATTTTAAAAATAAACTGGCAAAAAGCTATATTCTTTGCGGAAGAGAAGGCTGACGACCGAGCTTTCTATTAGGTCGACTACACTCGCAAAATATGCAGGAAAATGGTGGGCGTAACAAGATTCGAACTTGTGACCTCTCCCGTGTGAAGGGAACGCTCTAACCAACTGAGCTATACGCCCGAAACGGCGAAACAGTGCGTCGGTGACTGCTTCGTATTCCGTCGGTGGCGCGGTTTATAAGGGCCACCGACGGGGGTGTCAAGCCGCGTTTTCAGGCAATTTCTTTCAAGGCGTCAGGCAGTTGGGCAAAGCGGGTTAAAACGGCATCCGCACCCAGTGTGCGGGCCTTGGTATCGTCCACTTCAAAGGCAACGGCGATGGCGGCAATGCCAATGGCGCGCGCCGCATTTATATCATTGGCGTGATCGCCGACCATAACGGCGGTATCGCCTGTATCGCGGTTATAGCCCATGGCATTTAGCGCAAAGGCCAAATGGCCGCCATCGGGTTTGCGAACGTGGGTGGCATCGCCCCCGGCAATGGTGGTGAACAGGTCATCAATGCCCAGCAGGGATAAAATTTCGCAACACGGGCGGGTGGGTTTGTTTGAAGCCAGGCCAATTTTCCAGCCTTGGTCATGCAGGCTGCGTAATGTGGTTTCGGCATCGCGATACAAATATGTGTCGTGGTATCCTGTCGCCTCGTACAGCGATATAAATTTGTCATATGCTGCCGACAGGGCAGCTTCATCCAAATCGGCATTTCGGGCGGCAAAGGCGCGTTGGGTCAACATCCGTGCGCCGTCGCCCAGCATCGGTTCCAGTTCATGGCGGGTAAGGGGGGCCAGGTCGTGTTGGCCTAATAATTGGTTCATCGCCACAACCAGATCCTCGACCCCGTCAATCAGGGTGCCGTCCAGGTCGAACAGGATGAATTTGGTCATGGGGGCGCCTTTTGTCATGATAAAAACACAGAATTTTATAAGATGAATTTATCAGCATATGTGCCAATAACAAGGGCATTAACAATCTGTAACATCTGCTAACATCAGGTTACAAAACGTGATTCGTGCGGGGCTTTTGCATTGCACCGATTTGCGTTAGGAGTGCGGTGGTGATGGGGCTTTACCGTATCGGATCGCGGGCCATATCATTATGTGTTCGGAAATAAGGGATTTTAAATGTCGAGATCATTGAGTGTTGTTGTGCTGGCGGCGGGTATGGGAACGCGGATGAAAAGCGCGCAGCCCAAGGTACTGCATAAAATTGCAGGCAAGCCGATGGTAAACCACGTGATCGACGCGGCCCGTTCCCTGCATGCCGAGCAAACCCTGATTGTGGTTGGCCCCGATATGCCTGCCCTTGCAAAGGCCGTGGCCCCGCATCCGACATTTGAACAGACCGATCGCCTTGGCACCGCGCACGCGGTTTTGGCCGCGCGCAATGCGCTGGAACAGGCCAAGGGCGATGTGTTGGTGTTATATGGCGATAGTCCGCTTTTCACTCCCGCAACGCTGGAACGCCTGATTGCGGCACGCCAGGATGGGCCGCACGCGGTGGCGGTTCTGGGTTTTACCCCCGATGATCCTGCCGGGTATGGCCGCCTGGCGACCGACCCGTTTACCGGGGAATTGCTGGCGATTGTCGAAGACAAGGAATGCACCGACGCCGAACGCCGGATCGGTTTTTGCAATTCTGGTGTCATGTGTTTTGCCGCCGAGGGCATGGTTGATTTGCTTGATGCGATTAACAACAAAAATGCCAAAGGCGAATATTACCTGACCGATGCGGTGGCCGTTGCACGCGATCAGGGCCGAACCTGTATTGCCGTCGAGGTCGCCGAGGAAGAAACCCTTGGTGTTAATTCGCGCGCCCAGCTTGCCACTGCCGAACAATTGATGCAAAGCCGCCTGCGTGATGCCGCCATGACCAATGGGGCGACCCTTGTCGACCCGTCATCGGTGTTTTTGTGTGCCGATACTGAAATTGGCCAGGATGTGGTGATTGAGCCCCACGTGGTGTTTGGCCCGGGGGTTAAAATTGGCGATAACGTCACCATCAAGGCCTTTAGCCATCTGGAAGGCTGCACCATTGCCAGCCAGGCCGATATTGGCCCTTATGCACGCCTGCGGCCCGGTGCCGATATTGGCGAAGGCGCGAAGGTCGGCAACTTTGTCGAGATTAAAAAGGCCACGCTCGAAACCGGGGCCAAGGTCAACCATTTATCTTATATCGGCGATGCGCGCATTGGGGCGAAAGCCAATATCGGGGCGGGGACCATTACCTGCAATTATGATGGTTTCCAGAAATACCAGACCGACATTGGTGCTGGCGCGTTTATTGGTTCGAACAGTGCGCTGGTCGCCCCCGTTACGGTGGGCGATGGGGCCATTGTTGGTGCTGGCAGCACGATCAGCGCCGATGTTGCCGCCGATGCGCTGGTGCTGGTGCGCGCCGAACGGACGGAAAAGGCCGGTTGGGCCGCCCGGTTTCGCGAAAAAATGCGGGCATTGACCGGCAAGGGGTAATATCAGGTCTTTACGAGGTCGGTTGATGGCGACCTGGGATAAAATCTTTGGTGCAATCAGGTCCGCTATTGGCGGATGCACAGTTAAATTTGGGAAAGACACAGCATATGTGCGGCATTATCGGTATTATCGGCAAAGACAGTGTAAGCGAACGCATTCTTGAAGGGCTGAAACGCCTGGAATATCGCGGATATGATTCAGCCGGTATTGCGACCCTGATCAATGGTAAAATCGAACGTCGCCGTGCTGAAGGCAAGCTGGTGAATTTAAGCCAGCGCCTGACGGAACAGCCGCTGGGCGGTGATGTTGGTATTGGTCATACCCGTTGGGCCACCCATGGGGTGCCAACCGAAAATAATGCGCACCCGCACACCGATGGCAAGGTTGCCGTTGTTCACAATGGCATCATTGAAAATTTCCGCGACCTTAAAGCCGAACTGACGGCCAGGGGCCGTGTTTTTGAATCCGATACCGATACCGAGGTGATTGTGCATCTGGTGTCGGATTTTCTGGACCAGGGCAAAACCCCGCGCGAAGCGGTTCAGGCAACCTTGCACCGGATTGAAGGGGCTTTTGCCCTGGTGATTATTGTTGCCGGTTTTCATGATGTAATTTTTGGGGCGCGGCGCGGCACACCGCTGGCGGTGGGCCTGGGCGAGGGCGAGATGTATCTGGGGTCCGATGCGATGGCCCTGTCGCACCTGACCAACCGGTTGATTTACCTTGAAGAAGGCGACTGGGTGGAACTGACCCGCGACCATGTTCAGGTCCGCGACGAGCATGACAATGATGTCACCCGCGAGATCAAACTTTCGGCGGTGTCGGGTGCCATGATGGGCAAGGGCAACTATAACCATTTCATGCAAAAGGAAATTTTCGAACAGCCCGCCGTGATCGGCGATACGCTGCATTCCTTTATCAACCCCGCAACCCGCACCATCAAGCTGCCCGACATGCCGTTTAACATTGGGGCGGCCACACGGCTGACGATTGTTGCCTGTGGCACCTCGTTTTATGCGGGTTTGGTGGCAAAACACTGGATCGAACGTTATGCCGGTCTGGGGGTTGATGTTGATGTGGCATCGGAATTTCGCTATCGCTGCCCGCCGCTTCCCAAGGGCGGCATTGCCCTGTTTATTTCGCAGTCTGGCGAAACCCTCGATACATTGGCCGCCCTTCGTTATGCCAAATCGAAGGGGCAAAAGATTTTGTCCATTGTTAACGTCGCCGAAAGCACGATTGCACGCGAAAGCGACGTTGTGTTGCAAACCTATGCCGGGCCGGAAATTGGTGTGGCATCAACCAAGGCTTTCACCACCCAGTTGACCGTTCTTGCCTGCCTTGCGGTGACCATTGGTCGCGAAAACGGCACGCTGAGCAAGGAAGCGGAATCCGCCATCGTCAATGCCCTGACCGAACTGCCCAAGCAGGTCGCCGAAGTGCTGCACCATGACGAAGAAATTCGCCAGTTGGCGCTTAACATCGCCGATGCGCGGGATGTTTTGTATCTGGGGCGCGGTCTTGGTTATCCGATTGCGATGGAAGGGGCCTTAAAGCTTAAGGAAATTTCCTATATTCATGCTGAAGGCTATGCTGCGGGCGAAATGAAACACGGGCCGATTGCCCTGATTGACCAGTCGGTGCCGATTATCGTAATCGCCCCGTCGGACGAACTGTTTGAAAAAACCGCATCGAACATGCAAGAAGCCGCCGCCCGCGGTGGCCGGGTGATTTTCCTGTCCGACGCACAAGGATTGGCAATGGTGGGCGATATGGCCTCGGCCACGGTCGAATTGCCAAAGGTCGCCGATTTTGTCGCACCCATCCTTTATACGATTCCGGTGCAGATGCTGGCCTATCATGTGGCGGTGCATAAAGGCACGGACGTGGACCAGCCGCGCAACCTGGCAAAATCGGTGACGGTGGAATAGGCGTTACGGCGCTTGTTGCTGTCAAATGTTCATAAAATGAATACCCCGTGGCCGGTTTGGCTGCGGGGTAAATTTTTTGTTGTTCTTGTCGGCGTGCTTGCGGTCGGTTTTGCACCTGTCTGATGTCATGGCGCGTCCGGTTGGGGGGGTAAAAACCAGCCACGAAATTGCTGACGTTTTACCGGGCGGCATGTGACGCGCTTTCTGCAAAGATTGAAATTTAGTTTAATTTTATCAATTATGAGTTGATGAGCCTTTCCTGGCCCCTTACACTTTTTAATGGAGCTGGCGGCAGGGGTGCCGCCGGGGACGGGGAGAGAGGGCCATGACGATCCGGGGTAAATTACAAGCCTTTATGTTTGCCGCAATCGCAAGCTGTTTTGCCACAGTTGCCATCGCACAAACATGCGAAAAAGCTTTGCGCGACAAACCAATGGTGCCAACCGATCTGGCGCTGTGCCAGTCATTAAGCGAAACAGTGCGCCATCCCGCAGCATTGCCGTTGAGTGAATATGAAGCCGCCTTATCGCAGTTTTTTAATAACTGGTGCCATCGTGATACCCAATCGGGCTGGATACGCGATAAATATGTGCGCGATACCGGCCCCTATACTGCCGCCCGGATTGCCGGGGAAAAAGGGGCACCGTGGGACGGCACTTATCATGGCACGCATTCCCCGGTTGTGATCTGGTATTCGCCCGACATGGTGGACTGGCTGGCAAAAAACCGGCCCAGCGACAAGGCCCACCCGGACCGGCAACACGCCATTCCCGATGGCGCGATTATGGTAAAGGAAATGTTTCCCCAGCCCGCATCGGCCTGTGCGAAATATGACCCGGACTATCTGTTTCCCACCAGCGGCGCTGCAATTATGGTGCGCGATGCCCAAAGGTCGAAGGATGGCTGGTTTTGGGGCTGGTATGGCTGGCCCGGTGAAGGGTGGGAACCTGACTGGCCGGCAAGTGCCAGCAACGGCCCGCCCAATATGGGGTTCGGACAATATTGCGTCAATTGCCATGGCTCGGCCCATGATTTGACCTTTGCCGAGGAACGTAATTTGCAGGGCCATCCCGGCCAGCCCGAAGTGTTTTTATCGCAGGATTTTTTCGCCAATCAATATCTTGGTGGCGCTGCGCCGAAAACGGCGGGCAAGGCAAAGGCCCCAATGGCGGCAACCGCGCCTGATGATTTGGCCGATGATATTCATGCCGTGCGCGCGCATATGGAAAAAAAGCCGGTGCCGCATGGCCAGCCGCGCATCAAGCCGCTGGACGATTTACTGGCTTTTGTTACCAGGGCCGACCGGTTTGGCGCGGTGCCAGAGCATGGCTTTATCATGCCATCGCAAACCTATGACAATGTCTGGATGCCTGCCGCCGGGCCGTCGCCCGAAAGCCAGTATTTAACCAGTGATCAATGTGCCGGGTGCCACGATGCGGGCAGTACCGGGTTGCAATTTGATATGACAATGCCCGACCCGCAAAGCGACAAGCTGCTTAATTTGTCGCCCTATGCCACGTGGCGGTCCTCGCCGATGGGGCTTGCGGGCCGTGATCCGATTTTCTTTGCCCAAATGGCCAGCGAAACCCAGACATTTCATCCCGATCAGGCTGATCTGGTGCAAACCACCTGCCTTGGCTGCCATGGCATTTTAGGGCAAAGGCAGTTTCAAATTGATCATGCTGCCGCAAATGCGGGTGATTGCGGTGTGTTTGATCGCGATATTGTTAATGCGGTGCCCTATCCGCCGGGGAACCCGACGGCGGCCCATGCATCCTATGGCGCGCTGGCACGCGATGGTATTTCGTGCATGGCCTGCCATCAAATGGTGCTGGGCAAAGAAGCGACCGAGAAATACGCCGATGACCCGCAAAATGCCTGTGTGTTGCAACGTCAGGCACAGTTGAACGCGGAAAACACCGGTTTTGGCAAAACCTTTACCGGCAGTTTTCTGGTCGGGCCTGCGGGCAAGCTGTTTGGGCCGTTTGACAAACCCAAAACCCACCCGATGGATTACACCTTGGGGATAAAACCGGAAAAAGGTGACGCCATTTCGACATCGGAAATGTGTGGCACCTGCCATACCGTGCATTTGCCCGTGTTGCACAAAGGCGAAACCATTACCCATATTTATGAACAAACGACCTATGCCGAATGGGCGTTTAGTTCATATCGCACCGGCACCACCATTGACGGAGCTTTACCCGGCGGGGCAGGGGATATGCCGCAAACCTGCCAGAATTGTCATATGCCATCACGCGATGCTGGCGGCACGTTCAAAAGCAAAATTGCCAGTATTCAGGAATATTCAAACTTCCCGGCGGCGGCCAATACCTTTGAACCAAAAGATATTGACCTGGAACCGCGTGACGGGTTTGCCCGCCATACGCTGGTGGGGCTGAACCTGTTTTTAGTAAAAATGTTCCAGCAATTCCCCGATATTATGGGGGTTCCAACCGCCGACCCGATGATGAATTCGAAAATCGCGATTGATCCGCTGGAATTTACCGCACGCGCCATTACGGAACAGGCGCAAAACGATACTGTAAGCATCAGCCTTGCCGATGAACCGGTCATTGCTCACGGAAAACTGAGCGCGGTGGTGAAAATTGACAGCCATACCGGGCATAAGTTCCCCTCCGGGGTCGGGTTTCGCCGTGCCTTTATCCAGTTCGAGGTGCTTGACGCCAATGACAAGGTTTTGTGGGCGTCTGGCCGGGTGAACAAGGCCGGGCTGCTGGTGGACCAGCATAACAAACCGCTGAAAGGCGAGCTTTGGTGGGATGATACCTGTACCCACCGGATCGCGCCGGAAAAGCGCCTGCATCAACCCCATTTCGAGGTGATCACAGCGCAGGACCAGACCCAGATTTATCAGGAACTGGTCAGCACGCCGCCGCGTGATGGATCGCAGTTTTCCTGCGGGCACAATGTGCGCCCGCAAGGGGAGTTGACCACCAGTTTCCTGTCGATCTGTGCCGAGGTCAAAGATAACCGCTTGCCGCCACCGGGTTATCTGGCGCTGGAACAACGTGAAGCGATTTCACAGGCACTGGGAGCCGGAAGCGACCTGGCCGAGGATGCCGGGTTTACCGCCGTTGGCACCGATCCTGACTATGGCGGACCAACCCAAAGCGGGGGCGACAGCCTGCGTTATGAGGTCAAGCTGGCCGACATCCCCGGTAAACCGGCCAAGGTGCAAGCGCGGCTTTATTATCAGGCAACGCCGCCATTTTACCTGCAAGACCGGTTTTGTACGGCCAAGGGTGATGATACCGACCGGCTGGCCTATCTGGCGCAGTATTTGAACCTTGAGGATACGGCAGCGGAAAACTGGGCCTTGAAACTGGTCGATACCGGCAGGGTCGGTATTGCCCGCCAGTAACCGACGGCATTGAGACAGGAACCGGCGCAAAGAAAGCACAGCGCCGGTTCTTGTATGTTTTGCGCAAATAAGTGCAGATCGGTTGCGAGGGCGAAAAATAATTAAATTATAACGCTAGAGCATGTGAAAGCGGTTTTCAGTCTCCGGTTGATCCCGTAAAACAAAGCAGGAATGTGATGGATACTTAAAGGCAGGCGGGACACACGACATGAAATTTGGGGAAGCCGTTAGTTCGGGGTTTAACAACTTTTTTAATTTTCGCGACCGGGCGTCGCGGTCTGCCTTTTGGTGGTGGCAGTTGTTTGTGCTGGCTGTGTCGATTGTGTGTTCCGCCATCGATGGATGGGGTATGGGCGATCAGGGGACGCTTGAGGGTATTTTTAATTTGATCACGTTTGTTCCCGGTTTGGCATTGGCGGTGCGCCGCCTGCACGATACAGATCGTTCCGGGTGGTGGATGCTCTTAACGCTGGTGCCACTGATTGGTCTTATTGTTCTGATTGTGTGGTGGTGCAAACCAACCCAGTTGGGTCCAAACCGCTTTGGCCCGATGCCCTATGATTATTTCCGCCGTGATGATGACGGGGATGCTGCATTTTAAGGTGGGTGTTTGTCCGAGGACGTTTCAGGCGTTGCTACGGCATGAAAAAACCGGCGGAAAATATGACTTTTTTGCGACTTACCCCATTGGGCTATTGACAATTTCCGACCATTCCCTTACTTGCTGTTAGCACTCACCGGGGGTGAGTGCTAACGTGGGCTCATCCCGGTTAGTGTTTCAATAATCGAGCCCTAGATTTTTACACGGAGTTGTCGAAAATGAAGTTCCGTCCGTTACATGATCGTGTACTGGTACGTCGTGTCGAATCCGACCAGAAGACTGCTGGTGGCATCATTATTCCTGATACCGCAAAAGAAAAGCCGCAGGAAGGCGAAGTCGTTGCTGTTGGCAATGGCATTCGTAAAGACGATGGCTCGCTCATCGCACTTGACGTCAAAGCTGGCGACAAGGTTCTGTTTGGCAAATGGTCAGGTACTGAAGTCAAGATTGATGGCGAAGAGCTGTTGATCATGAAAGAATCTGACATTGTGGGTATTCTGGCCTAAGTCAGCCCATTTGGGTGATTTTGGTTCGATGTTCATCCGTCTCATAGAGAGGAAAGAATAGAATGGCTAAAGAAGTAAAATTTTCGACAGAAGCACGCGCCAAAATGTTGCGCGGCGTAGACATCCTTGCTGATGCTGTCAAAGTGACCCTCGGCCCGAAAGGCCGTAACGTTGTTATCGAAAAATCCTTTGGCGCACCGCGCGTGACCAAAGACGGTGTTACGGTTGCCAAAGAAATCGAACTTTCAGACAAGTTCGAAAATATGGGCGCACAGATGCTGCGTGAAGTTGCCTCGAAAACTGCCGACATGGCAGGCGACGGCACCACCACTGCAACCGTTCTGGCACAGGCCATCGTTCGTGAAGGCAACAAAGCTGTTGCTGCCGGCATGAACCCGATGGACCTCAAGCGCGGTATCGATCTGGCGTCGGCCAAGGTGATCGAAGCCATCCAGGGCCGTGCACGTAAGGTTTCGGGTAAAGACGAAATTGCACAGGTTGGCAACATTTCTGCCAATGGTGACCGTGAAGTCGGCGATATGATCGCTGAAGCCATGGAAAAGGTAGGCAACGAAGGTGTTATCACCGTCGAAGAAGCCAAGGGCCTGCACACTGAACTCGACGTTGTCGAAGGCATGCAGTTTGACCGTGGTTACCTGTCACCTTACTTCGTGACCAACCCGGAAAAGATGATTGTCGAACTGGACGCACCGTACGTCCTGCTGTTCGACAAAAAGGTTTCCTCGCTGCAGCCGATGCTGCCGTTGCTTGAAGCTGTTGTTCAGTCCGGCAAGCCGCTTCTGATCATTGCTGAAGACGTTGAAGGCGAAGCCCTGGCAACCCTGGTTGTCAACAAGCTGCGCGGCGGCCTGAAAATTGCTGCTGTTAAAGCTCCGGGCTTTGGTGATCGTCGTAAAGCCATGCTTGAAGACATCGCCATCCTGACCGGTGGCCAGGTTGTTTCCGAAGATCTCGGCATCAAGCTTGAAAGCGTTTCGCTTGACATGCTTGGTACCGCGAAATCGATCACCATCACCAAAGAAGAAACCACCATTGTTGATGGTTCTGGTGAAAAAGCACAGATCGAAGCCCGCGTTGGCCAGATCCGTGCACAGATCGAAGAAACCACCTCTGATTACGATCGCGAAAAACTGCAGGAACGTCTGGCGAAACTCGCTGGCGGTGTTGCTGTGATCAAGATCGGTGGCGCTTCGGAAATCGAAGTTAAAGAACGTAAAGACCGCGTTGACGATGCTCTGCATGCAACCCGTGCAGCTGTTGAAGAAGGCATCGTTGCTGGTGGTGGTACGGCTCTGCTGTACGCAACCCGCGCGCTTGAAGGTCTTGAAGGCGTTAACCACGACCAGACCATCGGTATCGACATTGTTCGTCGCGCCCTGCAGGCTCCGGTTCGCCAGATCGCACAGAATGCCGGTGTTGACGGTGCCGTTGTTGCGGGCAAGCTGCTCGAACAGGACGACGTCGAATTCGGTTTCGACGCCCAGAAAGGCGAATACACCAACCTGATCAAAGCTGGCATCATCGATCCGGCCAAGGTTGTTCGTACTGCCCTTCAGGATGCCGCTTCGGTTGCGGGTCTGCTGATCACCACCGAATGCATGATCGCTGAAAAAGCAGAAGACAAGTCTTCTGGCGGCGCACCTGACATGGGTGGCATGGGCGGTATGGGTGGCATGGGCGGTATGGGCTTCTAAGCCAGACCAACCAAGCGACCTTACAGTTAGGAAGGGGGCCTCGCAGCAATGCGGGGCCCTTTTTTTGCCATATGGGTGTTTGGCATAACCTTGCCGGTCGTTGCCTGTCACAAGGCAAGGGCTGGTATGTTGCCTGATGAGGGTACGAAGAAAGGGCACATCCTTTTATAAAGATATGCCCTTCCGGTACCCGCTTTGCGTTAACTGGCAGGCTGTGCCGGTTATTGGGCGAGAATAACCTTCATCGCCTTTTCACGCGATGCGTTGCCAAAGACTTCGTAGGCCTGTTCAATCTCGTCAAGTTTGAAGCGGTGCGTGATCAGCTGTTCGGGTTTAACCTTGCCTGATTGCATGGTCTTCATCAGCATCGGGGTTGTATTGGTGTTAACCAGACCCATCGAGATATTGATGTTTTTAATCCAAAGCTCTTCGATATGCAGCTCCACGGCGGTGCCGTGAACGCCGACATTGGCAATGTTGCCGCCTGCGGAAACGATTTTCTGGCAGGTATCGAAAGTTGCCGGAACGCCAACGGCCTCGATGGCAACATCAACACCCAGGCCATTGGTCATGTCCATCACCGATGCAATGACGTCATCCTTGCCGACGGTCAGTGTGTCGGTTGCGCCAAATTGACGGGCCATTTCCAGGCGTGCTTCGTCGGTGTCGATCATGATGATGCGACCGGGTGAATAGAACTGTGCGGTTAGCAAAACTGCCATGCCCACCGGACCTGCGCCGACAATGGCGATGCTGTCGCCCGGTTTGACGTGACCGGCAAGAACGCCGATTTCAAACCCGGTTGGCATGATGTCAGACAGCATGACCAATGCTTCTTCGTCTGAACCTTCGGGGATGGGATAGAGCGAGTTATCGCCATGCGGAATGCGCACATATTCGGCCTGGGTGCCGTCAATCAAATGGCCCAGGATCCAGCCGCCATCGGAGCAATGGGAATAGAGCTGGCGTTTGCAATTCGGGCAGGAACCACAAGATGTGATGCAGGAGATCAGGACGGCATCGCCTTTTTTGAAATTGCGAACCGCAGACCCGACTTCTTCAACAATGCCAACCCCTTCGTGGCCCAGGGTGCGTCCTTCTGTTACAGCGGGGACATCGCCTTTAAGAATATGAAGATCGGTCCCGCAAATCGTTGTTTTGGTGATTTTGACGATCACATCCGTCGGTTTTTGAATGCCGGGTTTTTCTTTTTCAATCCAGCCTTTTTTACCCGGACCTTGATATGTAAGCGCTTTCATGGAGTTTCCTTTATTTGGGGGGAGGGGTGTATAGACTTGATGTTTTTCGAGAGCCGTTTTGTTGGCCTGCTTTTGTACGGATGACACCTTATAAATACACTGCATTTGATGTAGAAAAAGCCTATCGCTTTCCAGTCGGTAGGGTCAAATTTTTTAGTGTCATATGGATCACACTTTGAATTGACGGCACCGATAACGTTATTGGGAGCGGGGTGTTAGGTTAAAGAATATTATCGTTCCAAAACAGGCCAAACAGCCGGAATATTTGCGAAAATAGTTTTATTGCAAATAGTTAGTCGACTCGGCGCTTGGGGAAAAAGAAGGATTATTGAGCCGGTGCAGACACAAAAACGGCCCGATGACAAAAGCCTTCGGGCCGCATGAGAGATTATTTGAAAAGCTGTTTCAGGGTGTGTGGCTGGCAGCGTAAATACTGGTTGGGCGGTGTGATGGTGGCACCCAGTTTGGCCGCAGCGTGCCACGGCCAGCGCGGATCATAAAGAATGCCGCGCGCCAGGGCGATGGCGTCGGCCTGGCCGGTGCCGATAATGGCTTCGGCCTGTTCGGCTTCGGTGATCAGGCCCACGGCGATGGTGGTCAGCCCGGTTTCGGCCTTGATGCGCTGGGCAAAGGGAACCTGATAACTTGGGCCAACCGGAATTTGCTGGGCCGCATGAAGGCCACCTGATGAGACATGGATGAAATCACAGCCACGTTCTTTCAGGGCCTTGGCCAGAACCACACTTTGTTCGATGTCCCAGCCGTCTTTTACCCAGTCACTGGCGGAAATGCGAATGCCGACCGGTTTATCCGCACCAAATGCAGCGCGTACGGCATCGTAAATTTCCAGCGCAAACCGCATGCGATTTTCAAGGCTGCCGCCATATTCGTCGCTGCGCCGGTTTGAGAGCGGAGATAAGAACTGATGGATCAGATAGCCGTGCGCGCCGTGCAATTCGATGGCATCAATGCCCAGGCGGTCGGCGCGCTTTGCTGCCTTGGCAAAGCGGGCAACGATTTCGGCAATGCGGTCCTTGCTGAGTGCTTCGGGTACCGGGTTGCCGTCAAGAAACGGAACGGCCGAGGGGGCAACAACCTGCCAGCCATTTTCGTCATCCGGGCGAAGGGCGTGTCCGCCGTCCCACGGCTTGGCTGTGCTGGCTTTACGCCCCGCGTGGCCCAGTTGAATGGCGATTGGCATGTCCGAATTGGCCCGAACAGCCTTTAATGTGTGTGCCAGGGCATTTTCGGTTTCATCATCCCACAAGCCAAGATCGGCATAGGTGATGCGGCCCTCGGGCTCCACTGCGGTAGCTTCAAGGATGAGCAGGCTGGCGCCTGACAGGGCCAGATTGCCGAGATGGATGGTGTGCCAGTCGGTGGCTTTGCCATTATCAGCCGAATATTGGCACATCGGGGCGATGATGATGCGATTGTCGAGTTCTAGCTTGCCCAGGGCAAGCGGGGTGAAAAGGTGACTCATGGGATTATATTCCAGTCAAAAGGTGGGGGTGCCACATTGGTGGTACCTGCATATGGGGCAATCCTAACGAGGGGCCGGGGCAAACGCCAATGTGTTTCGTGCAATGCGGAACAAATCGAAGAAAATCGAAAAAAAATGCCTCATGCCCTTGCGACTTTTGGCGGGCGAATTATCTTTTGAATTGAAGGGGCCATGGTGGCCCTGATCGCGCAAAGGTTGCAGCCTGGCTGGACCAATAGCGCAAGAATGCTCGTCTTATATGGAGAGTAATTATGAACGGTTTTTCAAACGTAAACGGTGTGTCGCGTCGTATTGCCAATGCTCCGGCAATTGGCGAATCTTTTGGTGTGTTTTCCCGCGATCTTGACCGCGTGCTGGGGTCGTTCCTTGGCCGTGGTGCGATGCGCCCGGCACAAGGGCAAGGGGATGCCCAGGCATTCGACGCCGCCAAAATCCTTAATCCCCGCATCGATGTTTATGAAAGCGAAGACGCGATTGAACTGAGCGCCGAACTTCCCGGTGTAGAACAGGGCGATGTCGATGTTTCCGTGCTTGAAGGTGTTCTGACCGTCAAGGGTGAAAAGAAATCAGTCCGCGAAAGCGATGAAGGTGCCCGTGTTGTTGAACGCAGTTATGGCAGCTTTACCCGGTCTTTCCGTCTGCCTGAAAATGTCGATGCCGACAATATTGCGGCCACATTTAAAAACGGCGTTCTCACGCTTTCTCTGCCAAAGGTTGCAGAGCAGAAGCCCGAACCGCGCAAGATTGAGGTTGCGGGTGCATAACAGCATACCGACATGCATCTGATAACGAAACGGGCGGGGAAAACCCCGCCCGTTTCTGTATCTGGTATCTGGTATCTGCAATCCCGACAGGTCGGGTTCGCTTATGCTATGTATAGCAGCGGCGGGAATGCCGCTATCAGGCACTGTGCCGGTCCAGCTTCACATCGAAAATTCCGGTTTGATCGAAAGTTTCAAGGGCTTCGCGCCAGGGGGCAAGGTTAATGCCCTGGTCGGCGATCCATTGCGGATTGTAATAGGTGTCGCTGTAGCGATCACCGCTGTCGCACAGCAAGGTCACGACAGAGCCGCTTTCACCCGCCTGTTTCATTTCACTGATCAGGGCCAGGGTCGCGATAAGGTTGGTACCGGTAGATCCGCCACAGCGGCGACCAAGGTGTTTTTCAAGGTAATGCAGGGCGGCAAAGCTGCCTGCATCGGGCACCCTTATCATATGGTCGACGACGGTGGGGTTAAAGCTGGGTTCAACCCGGGGGCGGCCAATGCCTTCGACCCGCGACCCGCAGGTGCCGGTAATGTCGCAATTGCCGGTGGCGTAGGCATCGTAAAAGACGGAGTTTTCCGGGTCGGCAACGCACAATTCGCACCCGTCGGCCAAAATTTTGCCATAACGAATGAAGCGGCCAATGGTTGATGACGTGCCGCCGGTCCCCGCGCCAACGACAATCCAGCGCGGGACACGGTGGGGTTCGCGACCCAGTTGTTCAAAAATGCTTTCGGCAATGTTGTTGTTGCCACGCCAGTCGGTGGCGCGTTCAGCATAGGTGAACTGGTCCATGTAATGGCCGTTGAGGTCGCGGGTCAAGCGGTGGGATTCGTCATAAATCATCCCGCCATTATCAACCAGATGGCATTCGCCGCCATAAAAGGTGATTTTAGCAATTTTTTGCGGCGAGGTCGTTTTGGGCATGACCGCAATAAAACGCAAGCCGAGCAGACGGGCAAAATAGGCTTCGGATACCGCCGTCGAGCCACTTGATGCCTCGATAATCGGGGTATCCTTTGTGATCCAGCCATTGCACAGGCCATATAAGAACAGCGAACGTGCCAGCCGGTGTTTCAGGCTGCCACTGGGATGGGTGCTTTCATCTTTCAGATACAGGCCAATGTCGCCAAGTTGCGGCAGATCGAGCTTGATCAGGTGGGTGTCGGCGGAGCGGGTGAAGTCGGCTTCGATCCGGGCGATGGCATCGGCCACCCAATGGCGATCTTGCGGCATGATAATCCTGTAACTGTCATAAAGGGCTGTTTAATGGCGGCGGTCTGCGGTTTTGTTTAGGGTAAAATTATACAAAAATCCACCGTAGTTTTTTAAAACTGTTTGCTAACCAAATTTTCAGCGATAGGCTATAGTAACACCCTTACCACTGCCCATTGTATGTCCGGATTTTCAGGAATGGTTCACCGATATGGCTGATAGAGAAAAAGACCATTACGAAAAACGCCACGGCGAAAGCGAAATCGGCGCGGCGTATGATATTCCGGTTCGGGTTTCGACCGTGATTGGCAAAAGCCAGATCCAGGTGTCACAACTGATGCGCCTGACGCGCGGCGCTGTGCTGGAACTTGACCGCAAGGTTGGTGAGCCGGTTGATATTTACGTCAATAACCGGCTGGTCGCCCGGGGCGAGCTTGTGGTTGTTGATGACCGGCTTGGCGTGACCATTACCGAGGTTATCAAAGCGGGTATGGTGATTGAAACTCACCACTAAGCAACCGGGAAATCCATTTTCAGGTTCTATGTTGCTGTTTTACAAGTGTTTCTTCCCATATGTGACCGTATTTTTCTGACCTGATTGCTTGTGCCATCTGTTTGAAATACCCACCATGATCGTGCAAAGGCCGTGCTGCGGTTTGGAGGATGCCGTCATTGTGGGCGTGATGTGAAAATCATGTGGTTTCTATGGAACCTAACCCCCTGTTTCGCGTTTTTTTATTAAACGAATTTCCTGTTTCGTCTGTTACCGGTGATCCCTTGCTTTTTTGATCGGGGTGCCCGGCTTTCTGTGTTTGTGATCTGGTTTGGGGAGGGGGAGTTGCCCCTTTCCTTTGGTCAGTACAGGCATGAAGGTTGGCAGGCGACAGGGCCGGGTATGATTTTGCCGTTGCGAAATAGGGCCGGAAGTCTGGATTTTGCACGGTATGCTGGCCTTTGGCGACCTTATAGGGGCGATCTGACGGTCTGTCTTCATGGGCGGGTAAACAGTGTGCTGTGTTGTTGCAAAACGAAATGGAACAGATAGATGATTAATCTGCTGAGTGTTGTCGTTTTTGCGCTGATTGGTGTTGCACTTGCTGCGGGCGGTGTATGGCTGATTGCGTTGGGCGGTAGCTGGTATTACGCCATTGCGGGCATTGTCTTTTTGCTCGTCGCGTGGCTTTTGCACCGTCGCAAGGCCATGGCTCTGTGGTTTTATGCTGCGTTTCTGATCGCAAGCCTGGCCTGGGCGGTATGGGAAGTTGGATTTGACTGGTGGCAACTGGCCCCGCGCGGCGGCATCCCGGTGTTGCTGGGCATGTGGCTGTTAACGCCGTGGGTCCGAAGCGGTCTTGTCCGTTCAAGCGGTGATGCCGATTTGGGTGGTAAAGTAAAACATCCAGGCGGCTTTGGTCTGAGTATGGCTGTTGTGGCGTCTGTTGTGGTGGCCGTTGGCGCCATGGTCAACGATCCACATGCCGTTACCGGTCAGCTCAACGACACAATTGTGGCGCAAGACCCCGACATGGGTAATGCCATTCCCGATGGGGACTGGCATCAATATGGGCGCACCCAGTATGGGCAGCGTTATTCGCCGCTAAGCCAGATTACCGCGCAGAATGTAAGCCAGCTGACCGAGGCCTGGCGCTATCAGACCGGTGATGTGCGCCAATCAAGTGATGTGCCCGAAACCACCTATCAGGTCACACCGCTTAAGGTGGGGAATTCCCTGTATGTGTGCACACCCCATAGTTGGGCCATTGCCATTGATGCCAAAACCGGCACGGAAAAATGGAAGTTCGACCCCAAGGTGGGCGCTAATAGCGACCGTCAGCATCAAACCTGCCGGGGTGTGACCTATTATGCCGATCCGCAGGCCCAGGCCGGGGACCGCTGTGCGGAACGGGTATATTTGCCAACATCAGATGCGCGCCTGATTGCACTTGATGCCAAGGATGGCCGTGTTTGCGAAAGTTTTGCCGATAATGGCACGCTGCATCTTGAACAGAAAATGCAGTATGATCCGGCGGGGTATTATTACTCGACATCGCCGCCGGTTGCCGTGGATGGCAAAATCATCATTGGCGGGGCCGTGAACGACAATTATTCGACCCAGGAACAATCTGGCGTTATTCGCGCCTTTGACATTCATACGGGCGAATTGCTGTGGAACTGGGATTCCGGCAACCCGACAGAAACCGAACCCCTGGGCGAAGGGGAAACCTACACCACCAATTCCCCCAATAGCTGGTCGGTTTTTTCCGTCGATGAAAATCTGGGTATGGTTTACATCCCGCTGGGCAACCAGGTGCCAGACCAGTTGGGCATGAACCGCAGCGCAAATGTTGAAAAGTTTTCATCCTCCATCGTTGCGTTGCGCATTGATACCGGCAAGGTGCAATGGGTGCGCCAGACTGTTCATCACGATTTGTGGGATATGGATGTGCCGGCCCAACCCGTATTGGTCGATATTTCCGACGAAATGGGTAACAAAACGCCAGCCCTGGTCGGCGCGACCAAGCAGGGCGATATCTATGTGCTGGACCGTCGCACTGGCGAACCCTTGATCAAGGTGCGCGAAGTTGCGGCACCGGGGGGCACCATCCCTGAAGATCATAGTGCGCCAACCCAGCCGCTATCGGATTTAACCTTTATGCCCCCCAAACTGACCGGTAAGGATATGTGGGGCATTACGCTGTTTGATCAGCTGGCCTGCCGTATTGCTTTTCATCAGTTGAAATATGAAGGGCGCTATACCCCGCCATCCTTGCAGGGATCGCTGATTTATCCGGGCAATTTTGGCACCTTTAACTGGGGCAGTGTTGCGGTTGATCCCAAACGTCAGGTGATGTTTGGCATGCCGACCTATCTGGCCTTTACATCCAGGCTGATCCCGCGCGACGAAGTACCGCCGCAGGGCTCGAAAAAAGCCAGTGAAATGGGTATCAATCAGAATAAAGGCGCACCTTACGCTGTGAGTATGGGGCCGTTCCTGTCGCCGATTGGCGTGCCGTGCCAGTCACCGCCGTGGGGCTATGTTGCCGGGGCCGATCTGCGCACCGGCGATATTGCTTACAAGCATAAAAACGGTACGGTCTATGACATGACGCCGCTTCCATTGCCCATCAAGCTGGGGGTTCCCGGTATTGGCGGGCCGATTATCACGGGGGGCGGTGTGGCTTTCCTTGCCGCGGCTGTTGATGACTATTTCCGCGCCTATGACCTGACAACCGGCAAACAATTGTGGGAAGCCCGCCTTCCTGCCGGGGGCCAGTCAACGCCGATGACCTACACCACCGACGATGGCACACAATATGTTGTGATTGTTGCGGGGGGGCATGGCTCTATCGGCACCAGGCCCGGCGATTATGTGATGGCGTATAAATTGCCAGATAAATAATCGTTTCTTGCCGGTTTCTGGACCATTGCGATACCGGCAGGATGACCGTTAAAGAACAGGCACCACGGCCATGCGGCGGGTGCCTGTTTTTATGGTGGTGTGGTATCGCATGCCTGTAAACGGGGCTTGTTGGCGTGGCAACGTGGCATCGATTTGCCGCGAAATGCGATTCTTTTGTGGGGTTTTAGCGCGGGCGTGATGATGTTTTCTTGTAATTCTTTGATATGGTTTACTGTTTTTGGTTTTTCCAATGTAAATGCCGGAAGAATCTGATCTTGATGGTTGCGGGCGCGGGCAGGTTTTGTGCCTGTGCGCGTATAAAATGGCGCGACGTGATTTTTTGATGTTTTGCTTGACCGGGTCAGGGCAAATTTACATATGTCTCCCGAATCACCGGTTATCCGGGCTTGTTGCGGAGCAGATACAATTGATGGATAAAAAATTCATCTCATGCACCAGATATAGTGTTTTCAAAGCCGGTCAGAACGGGCATAAACTTCGGTTATAAAGAAAATGGGACACGGGAACACACCCGTAAGACACGATCAGATCTGGTATCAAAATATGTCATCTGCGGCATTTGTCGGCGGATACAGTATTATTTTGTGCATGGTCAAGACCGTGCGGTGTGGCCCGTCGCGATGAGATTAGCGACGTATTGGCGTTGGGCCAATGAACGTCCAGTTTGAAGGATACCAGCATGAAAATGCTAGATGTCGTGCAGCATGAAAAAGGCGCGCGGGTTATTGTTGATCGCACCCGCGATGAATTGCTCACCGATTTTGGCAAGGCGGTTCTGACCGACCGTTATTTAATGCCCGGTGAAAGCTATCAGGACCTGTTTGCCCGTGTTGCCAGCTATTATGGCGACAATGCCGATCACGCTCAGCGCATCTATGACTATATGTCCAGGCATTGGTTCATGCCGGCAACGCCGATCCTCTCAAACGGGGGCACCACACGTGGCCTGCCGATTTCGTGCTTTTTGAACGAAGCCGACGATAATCTGGCTGGTATTGTTGATTTGTGGACCGAGAATGTCTGGCTGGCGGCACGCGGCGGTGGCATCGGGTCTTATTGGGGCAATTTGCGCTCGATTGGTGAGAAAGTTGGCAAAAACGGCAAAACATCCGGTGTTGTGCCGTTTATCCGTGTGATGGACAGCCTGACACTGGCGATTAGCCAGGGATCGTTGCGGCGCGGGTCTGCTGCGGTTTATTTGCCGATCAGCCACCCGGAAATTGAAGAATTTTCTGAAATGCGCCGCCCGACCGGGGGCGACCCGAACCGTAAAACACCCAACCTGCATCAGGGGGTGTCGGTATCGGATGCGTTTATGCGTGCGGTAGAAAATGATGAAGAATGGGCACTGACCTCGCCGAAAGACGGGCATGTGGTGCGCAAGGTTAGCGCACGGTCCTTGTGGATCCGTATTTTGACATCACGGGTGGAAACCGGTGAACCCTATATGCTGTTCATCGACACCGTAAACCGTGCGGTGCCGCAGCATCACAAAATGGCCGGGCTTAGCGTTAAGACATCGAACCTGTGTGCTGAAATTACCCTGCCGACCGGGCGTGACCAGCATGGTGGCGATCGGACCGCGGTTTGCTGCCTGTCCTCGCTTAATCTGGAACATTATCAGACCTGGAAAGAAGAGCCGCAATTTATCGAAGACATCTTGCGCTTCCTTGATAACGTTCTCGAAGATTTCATTAAAAATGCCCCGGACAGCATGGCGCGCGCCAAATATTCGGCCATGCGCGAACGTTCTGTCGGGCTGGGGGTCATGGGCTTTCATTCCTTCCTGCAATCGCAGGGTATTCCGCTTGAAGGCGTGATGAGCAAGGTCTGGAACAACCAGATTTTTGACCATGTGAAAAAGCACGCCGATGCGGCATCGGAAAAGCTGGCCGATGAACGGGGCTCGTGTCCGGATGCCGCCGACTATGGCATGAAGGCGCGTTTTTCCAACAAAACCGCCATTGCACCGACAGCATCAATCTCGATCATTTGCGGCGGCGCTTCGCCGGGGATCGAGCCGACAGCGGCCAATTCCTATACCCACAAAACCCTGTCGGGGTCGTTTAACGTGCGCAACAAATACCTTGCGCAGGTGCTTGAAGAAAAAGGCCAGAATAACGAACAGGTCTGGACGTCGATCACGGTGAATGAAGGCTCGGTCCAGCATCTGGACTTCCTCAGCGATCTCGAAAAGGACGTGTTTAAAACCGCCTTTGAAATGGATCAGCGCTGGTTGATCGAGCTGGCCGGTGACCGTGCGCCGAAAATTGACCAGGCCCAGTCGCTGAACATTTTTCTGCCATCCAACGTGCATAAACGCGATTTGCACCAGATCCATTTCCAGGCATGGAAAAAGGGTGTCAAAAGCCTTTATTACTGCCGGTCGAAATCGATCCAGCGGGCCGAAGTGGTGGCCAATGTGGCGCGCAAGGAAAAAGCTGCCGATCTTGATATCGAGGCCGTTCTTGCCGCCGCCCGTGCCGCAGGTAGCGCCGTTGCCGATCAGGGCAGCACCCAGACCGAATATGAAGAATGCCTTGCGTGCCAATAAGGCCGGGGTTGAAAAAAGAGATTGATATGACCGACGAAAAAATCATGGACCTTTTGACCGAAAATCCGGTCTACAAGCCGTTTCGTTACCCGTGGGCCTATGAGGCATGGCTGACACAGCAGCAAATTCACTGGTTGCCCGAAGAAGTGCCGCTGGCCGATGATGTGAAAGACTGGAACCACACCATTACCGATGCCGAGCGCAATCTGCTGACCCAGATTTTCCGCTTCTTCACCCAGTCCGATATCGAGGTGAATAACTGCTATATGCGTCACTATACGCGGGTGTTTAAACCCACCGAAGTGCAGATGATGCTGGCGGCTTTTTCCAACATGGAAACCATCCATGTTGCGGCCTATTCGCATTTGCTTGATACCATCGGTATGCCCGAAACCGAATATGAGGCCTTCTTTCAGTACAAGGAAATGAAGGACAAATACGACTATATGCAGATTTGGGGGATTTCCGCCGAAGATGAATATATTGATGATTGCGGTGATTTGCGCCTGACCGAAGGCGGGATGCGCAAAATGGCAAAAACCCTGGCGGTTTTTGGTGCCTTTACCGAAGGTTTGCAGTTATTTGCATCCTTTGCCATGCTGATGAATTTCCCGCGCTTTAATAAAATGAAGGGCATGGGGCAGATCGTGACATGGTCGGTGCGCGATGAAAGCCTGCATTGCGAAAGCGTTATTCGCCTGTTTAAAACCTTCACCCGCGAAAATCCGCAAATCTGGGATGACGCGATGCGGGCCGATTTGCTCGAAGCTTGCGAAACCATTGTTGTGCATGAAGATGCTTTTATCGACCTGGCGTTTGAAGCCGGTGCGGTCGAGGGGTTAACCCCCAAGGATATCAAACTTTATATCCGCTATATTGCCGATCGTCGCCTGACCCAGTTGGGACTGGACCCGATTTATCACATTGAACACAATCCGCTGCCATGGATGGATGCGATGTTAAATGCGGTTGAGCACACCAATTTCTTTGAAAACCGGGCAACCGAATATTCAAAGGCTGCAACCCGTGGCACCTGGGGCGAGGCCTTTGATTGATCTGACGGTTTTTGCCCGTTGATTTTGAAATGATGAAGGCCGCCCGGATTGTGGGCGGTTTTTGTTTTATTCCCCTTGCGGAGAATATTATTCTTCGAACGGGGCACTGACCGACCATTATTAAAGGAAATGTGCTTTAACAGCCCTCCATGAGCCAGTCTCATAGAGAGCTGATATAAACATTTAAGGTATTGCGGATTCCAGCCGTTCTTCAACATGGCGCAGTTGCTCGGGGCTGAGCTTTTGTTCCAGCAGGGCAATGGCCTTGCCCGGGTCGGCTTCAAGTTCGGTGCCTGGCGGTGTGCTGATGGGATGAAGTGCAGATAAACGCAGCCAGTAATAGGCTTCTGCCATATCCTGGGTAACACCCCAGCCCCGTTCATAGAGGGCGCCAATCATATATTGCCCGGCGGGCAGGCCGATTTGGGCGGCCTTAAGATAATAATGTGCAGCATCGACATAGTTCTGAATGGCGCCAAGACCGTGCATATATTGTTGTCCCAGCAAAAAAGCCGCGTTGGCGTTTTTGTTATTAGCATCAAATGCACGTTTTAAAAAATCGGTGGCCTTGAACTGGTCATAGGCTACGCCCCAGCCATTCAGATAAAGCAGCCCCATGTAATAAAGGGCATTGGGATGGTTGGCACGGGCAGCGATCAAAAACCATTTGGCGGCATTGTCGTAATCCGAACGTCCCATTTCACCACGATAATACAGCAAACCCAGCCCATAGGCGGATCGCGGATCGGTCGGGGCGGCGTTTTGCCATTCGCGCTGTGCGATTTTAAAATCGCCTGCCTTATAGGCCAGATAACCGGCTTTGTAATCCGCCTGGGCCGGTGTGGGCATCCCAATGGAAAACAGGGTCATCAGTGGCAGGGCAACAAGAGCCCGCACGACAACTCGACCGGGTTTTCCCGTCAGGGACCGGCGTTGGCGGGCAAGGCGTAGACATTTTTGCAACA
>TARA_R110001583_G_scaffold9203_7_pt1 | contig 90619 bp, 91 predicted proteins | sample TARA_R110001583 | Tara Oceans TARA_R110001583 (sample SAMEA4398432) | marine metagenome | biome: Polar Biome; feature: [MES] marine water layer (ENVO:01000295) within the mesopelagic zone...; material: water (ENVO:00002006), including particulate matter (ENVO:01000060) such as...... | reverse complement strand
GGTTACTGGTAATTCAACCGCAATCTCATTGTCTATACTTGCTGGTACTTCGCTATCATCCTCATTATTCTCCAATTCACTTGAGAAATAATCAGAACCAGCTATATTCTTTGTAGGTAAAATACTTTCTGGATCAAGTTTATTTAACGTGCCGACAATTTTATTCTTAACATTAAAATTCTTCTCCTTATTCTTTAAGCCCTCTAAAAACGTTAAATCTGATTTAGAGCCGATTTCCCCTATAGCATCTAAAATTGCAATCTTTATGTCATTACTAGCTTTGCCATACACCATTTTCAGTGTTGGTAAAGCACTAATAAAAAAGAACTCTTTTATACAATCTATTGCCTCTGACTGTACGTCCCTCTTTTTATGTTTTAAAAGTGTAACGATAGACTGCTCTGTATTACTCTGTTTATAGTATTTAATTAATCGCAAAGAAAAAAGTACTACATGGCTATTGGTAGATGTCAACCATAAACCAAACAATGGCGGCTCAAAATTTGGCTTATGCCTAAGTACATCCAAAAGTTTTAATTGCTGCCATTCAGAAATTTTATATTTTGTATTGTCTAGGAAATACCCAATACCTTCTTCCTTAAGGTTTACTACAGCTATTTCAGCTTGTTTACGAATGGTACCTTGTCTATGATTTATGAATTTTATAATCAGTCCATAAGACTCCTTGACATCCATAGAGGTTAACTCTAGAATTCCACTAGAAACGATTTGCCATCTTCTGCTCGATAATTTTTCATAAGCATCGTTATGTAATCCTAAATCTTTATAAAGATCAATTAGAACTGTTTGTGATTGGCCAGACAAATCTTTTCGTAAATCAAGTAGAACCTCGGTCAATACATTTCTATCAAAGTCTTCTTTGATTAATTCCCTAATCTGAATTTTAAGGTTTAAATAATTCATTTTTTCCTCCTTACTATTTGAGTCTTCATAGAATAAAAACTCATTAATCATTGGGGAGAACTCTACTTTTTTATCTCTTGTGCGACCATTAATAGCATTTATCCTATTTCTGATAAAGAATATTCCAACAAAATACAATACAGCCAGTACCATAAATAAAATGGACAACCACCAGAGATAATCCAAATTGAATTCTGGTGCCGTAATCAGCGTTATTTTTATTTGTCTTGGGGGAATCAACAAATTATTTTTTATTTATTTCTCTTGCTACACGTACTAATAGTTCGGTTGGACTTACAGGTTTTGTAATAAAATCGTTGGCACCTAATTCAAATGCGCTAAGTACATTTTGCTCATTACCAGCAGATGAAATTATAATTATAGGTACATTCGATTTTAATTCGTTTCTCACAAAATCAATTAGCTCAATACCAGAAAAATATGGCATCATAATATCACTAACAATGATATCTGGTATTTCGGTTTTAAGATATTCTTTTACCTCTTTACCGTTTGATGAATGGTGCACTTCATAACCACCCTTTTTTAACCTGAAGTTTAACAACGAAGCTAAAAGTTGGTCGTCATCTGCTAATAGTACACGTTTACCCATATTACTGTTTATTCAATCTTTCTAAATCAATATTTAAATTATTCTCTAATAAAGGATAATCGTTTAAAAACAATTCATATAACTCTTTGACTTTGCTAGGTTCATTTGCTTTACAATTAGCCTCTAACTCTACAATTAAGTTTCGCATACCATTAGCTTTTAACATCGCAAAACTTGCCTTGAGTTTATGTGCAGAAAATGCAATTTCGACAAGGTTATCTGTTTTTATATGAATTGTAACATTGCCGATAAACTCAAGAACATTCGTCTTAAAAAGTTTAATCAATTCATTTAACATCTCTAATTCACCAAAACAATCATCTAAAAGACTATTTAGGTCAACAACAGTAGTTTCTTTAGGTTCTATCATTTGTTTTTGAAGTATTGGTCCAAACTCTTCAGTTAGTTTATTCTTTCTTTTATTTTTTAAAATAATGGACATTAAGTCATTTAATGTATAAGGCTTTAATAGAAAATCATTGATTCCTATTGACTCACAATCTTTACCATCTTGTTCTGTAAAATCAGCACTGAAAGCTACAATTGGTGTATTTCTGATAAACGCATTCTCATTTGACCTAATGGCTTTAGATACTTCAAATCCGTTTAAATTTGGCATCTTTAAATCCATCAAAATCAGGTCTATATTTTTTGCAGCTAATATGGTCAACCCTTTTTCTAAGGTTACATTAGTATGCACATTACAGCCCCATTTGGTCAACTGTTCTAATATTAAATGTTGATTCATTAAATTATCTTCAAATACCATTATTTCGGCACCCTTTAATAATTTTTTTGCTTCTTCAACATCAAGATTTTTTTCTTGTTCAATCGGTAGACTATTTAAATCTCCTTTAGAAAATGGTAGTGTAAAAGAGACGGTAGTTCCCTTACCTACAACACTACTTATATTTATTTCTCCGTTTTGTTTTTCGATGATTTCTTTGGTAATAGATAATCCTAGTCCAGTACCACCATATTTAATGTATGTGTCTTTTTCTGCTTGCGAATAACGTTCGAAAATGGAATTTATCTTTTCCTTTGAAATACCAATTCCTGTATCAATTATAGAAAATTCTAATACGTAATCATTTTCATTAAGTTCCTTAACAAAAACGCCCAATTTTATAAAACCATGGTTTACAAATTTGATAGAATTACCGACTAGGTTTAAAAGAACTTGTGAAAGTTTTGAAGGATCCCCTTTTATTATTTTTGGCACATTCTCATCTATATCAATAATTAGATCTACTTGACTATCAACAAGCAATGTTTCGCATAAGAACATAACATCATTAAGTAAACCATGTAGTTTAAAATCTATAGATTCAAAACTTGTATTGCCAGAAGATATTTTTGAATAATCCAATACCTCATTAATAAGCTTTAATAATGTATTTGAAGCAAATTGAATAGCTTCTACTTTTCTATGCTGATTAGATGTTAATTCTTCTTCTTTCAGAAGGTTAGCATAACCGATTATGCTGTTCAAAGGAGTTCGAATCTCATGACTTACATGAGTCATAAATTGTTTTTGCGATACTTCTTGTTTATCTACAACCACAGATTCCGCTTTTTCTGAAATGGTATTATTTTGGCTAGGAGAATAAATTTTACTTTCCAAACTAGATTTAAAGGTGTTAAATGATTTTTTTAACGCCTTAGCTTCATCGGCACTTAACTCCTCAAAAGAGAACTCACCTACCGAGCGTTCTAACTGAGATAATTGACCAAGTAAATCTGTAGTTTTTGAAATGGACATAAAATGCTATTCTTTTATTATTTACCTATTCTTACTTAAGAGTTTTTAAAAATGCGCCATTATACACGTGTCAGCAATAAAATGTTTGCAAGGGTTGGTTATTTGTTGTGAATACACTTAAATTGTAGGTCTAAAACGATTTTATGAAGCAGTTTATCTATGTTATGTGTTTTTTAATGGCTTTCTCATGTTCAGAAAAGAAAGAAAATTCAACAGAAACAACGATTGAAAAAGCACAACGAATTCATGAAGATGTAATTACAATTGATACACATAACGATATCAATATCAAGAACTTTACCGATAGCGTTAATTACACTCAAAACCTAGAAACTCAGGTTAACTTACCAAAAATGAAAGATGGAGGTTTAGACGTTACATGGCTAATCGTTTATACCGGTCAAGATACACTCACTGATGAAGGTTATGCAAAAGCAAAAGAAAATGCTTTGCAGAAATTTGATGCCATACACAAGCTTTGTGAAGAAATTGCCCCTGACCAAATTGGTTTGGCTTTATCATCTTCTGATGTTAGGGAAATTATTGGTTCTGGAAAAAAAGCAGCAATGATTGGAGTAGAGAATGCATACCCCATTGGCAAAGATATGAGTCAATTTAAGACATACTATGATTTAGGTGCACGCTATATTTCTTTAGCACATAATGGTCATAGCCAATTTTCAGATTCAAATACAGGAGAAGCTGATGATAAATGGTTACATAATGGATTAAGTGATTTAGGTAAAGAAGCTGTAATTGAAATGAATAAGCTCGGTATTATGATAGATGTTTCACATCCGTCAAAAGAGGCAATGAAACAAATGATAGCCCTTTCAAAAGCACCAATAATTGCTTCCCATTCATCTGCTAGAGCATTATGTGATCATAGTAGAAATTTAGATGATGAGCAATTAATGTTGATGAAAGAAAATGGCGGAGTTGTTCAAACAGTCGCTTTTAGCTCTTATTTAAATACAAAGAAACACGATGCTAGAGCTGCATACATGAAATCGATTTATCAGAAAGTAGCAGATTCATTAGGTATTGATTGGTATGAGCGCTCTCAATTCTCTAGCCTAACTGAGGCAGAAAAAGAAGCATTTATGGAGAATTACCCAAAGGTGCTTAAACTTGGTAAAGAGTTGGTAAAAGATAAAACAGATGCACCTGCAGCAGTTAACGTAGCAGATTTTGTAGATCATATAGATTACATGGTCAAATTAATTGGTATTGACCATGTTGGTATAAGTTCAGATTTTGATGGCGGAGGTGGAATTGAAGGTTGGAATGATGCTTCAGAAACATTCAATGTAACACTAGAACTTGTAGAACGTGGTTATACCCACGAAGAAATTGCCAAATTATGGGGTGGTAACTTGTTAAGAGTACTCGATGAAGTCCAAGCCATAGCTAAGAAAATAGGGGATAGTTAATATTCTTCTCCTAAAGCGGCCAAACGGTCTTTTACAAACTCAATCTTTGTTTTACCGTGTGGTGCTGGTTTTTCGTTTTCACCTAAGTTTACCATAATGATATTGTCTACAGTGACAATAGTTTCATGGTTCATTTTATTACGTACTTCACAGTTTAATGTCAGTGACGTTTTACCGAATTTAACAACTTCAATACCAATCTCAATAACATCACCTTTCTTGGCAGCGCTCATAAAATTTATTTCTGACATATATTTTGTCACTACTTTTCCATTCTCTAATTGAATGATACTATACAAAGCCGCTTCTTCATCTATCCATGCCAATAAACGACCTCCAAATAAAGTGCCATTTGAATTTAAATCGCCAGGCTTAACTAATTTTCTAGTATGAAATCTCATAGTCTTAAATTTGAAAATTTATGTCGCAAAGTTATACCGAAAAATAAGAATTATACTACTTTTTAGAAGAAGCCAAATGGATTTATCAATAGTAATGATTGTATAATCTTTTACTTACATTTTGATAATATGACCCTGACGTAATTACTATTTTCTTAATTACAATAGAGATTTTTAGAAACGGTACTACCTTTGTTCATAACAGGTTAAAAACTTATTATTAGCTTTTCATATGGGTTTTGTCTAATATGTATCTTTAAATAAAATCATAGAAAAAATGGACAGATCTCAGAAATTACTATCGATACGCCCTTTAATTTCTTCCGCTAAAATAGTTCCGAATATGACCGAAGAGGAACGTTTTCAAAACCAGACCTTACGTCCTATTTTAAAATTACAGAACGATTTATTATTAGCCTCTTTTCAAAATTATATCAAAAAAATGAAGAATACGTATTATGAGCATAAGCTTGAAAAACGTATGAATTATATTACGAAATCCATTCAAAAAGATATTAAATTCCGTAATTCCTTAAAAGGTTTTATCATTGGTCAATTCACTATTGAAGAGTATGAACTGTATATTAAAAATTCATCTGCTTTAAATAAACGCATGATGAATATGGTTATTAAACGATTACAAGATCAAATTCAATATTTTGATAAATTTGAACTAGTCTAATAACGATTCTCCATTTAAATTAGTGGTTAGTATACTACTCATTAAATTAAAATAGGGTTTAATCATTTTAAAACTTTCATCTATTTGGTCAATAAAATCATTTGACAAAACCTCTTTATCTGAAAATTTTCTAATAAAAATAAATTGCTTTTTTCTAATAAACTCAATGTTTGGGTCCTCTTTATCGAACCCTTTCGGAGCGGTTTTTAACTCCTCACCTACTAACTGACCCCACACTTTTTTGAATTTTGGGTTTTCAATGATAGCAACCAATTCTGCTGTGTCTAACTCCCACTCTTTTCTAATTCGTAACAAATCCTCTTTTTCAGGATTCCAAAAACCCGTAGCTATAAAACTATTACCGGGTTCTACTTGTAAATAATAACCTCCACGACGATGTTGACCAGCTCTAGCGTACGAAGCTGAAAAATTACTTTTGTAAGGCGTTTTATTTTTAGAGAAACGAACATCTCTATAGATTCTAAAAACCTTTAGGCGTTCAATTTCATCATGAATTTTCAGTTTTTCAAGTACATTATTAAAGAAGCTTTTGACCTTATCTGACTCAGTTGTAAAATCTGTTTTATGTTCGGCAAACCACTCTCGATTATTATTTTTTTTAAGTGAATTTAAAAATTGGAAGGTACTCTTTGTAATATTCGTTTCTAACATACGACCTAGCTCTTGTGATTTTAAGCTAAAGTTAACCAATAGATAAGAAGTACTTTTAGTTATTTGGTTAATTTTGACTAACTAATGTAGAACCATGGACCATCGATCAATAATCGAAAAAATTAATGCTCACAAAAAACAACCTAATCTAAGATTTCGTTTAAAAAGGAATGTAGAGAAATTTACAGATCTTCTTTTTTACACGCTCTTTGATATAGAAACGCCTGTAGCAGACAATCTAGGCAAACTTCAAGAACAGTTTGACGAACTTGTAGATTTAGCTTGCTGGGAGAGTGAGAAGCCCTGTAAGAAGGTATGGGAGAATTATGTAGAAAAGCTACCGCAAATTTTAGAAAGCCTAAACCTTGATGCTGAAGCAACCGTAAATTGTGACCCGGCATCATTGTCTATTGAGGAAGTATATATGGCTTATCCTGGCTTTTATGCAATATCGGTATATCGTTTAGCACATGAATTATATAAATCTGGTTTCCCACTTGTACCAAGGTTAATGACCGAGTATGCACATAGGCAAACTGGGGTTGACATTAATCCTGGCGCAAAAATTGGCAATTCTTTTCACATAGACCATGGTACTGGTGTTGTTATCGGTGAAACTGCTGTAATAAAGAATGATGTAAAAATTTATCAAGGGGTAACCTTAGGTGGCCTTTTTGTTGCCAAAAACCTCCAAAAAACTAAGCGTCATCCTACCATAGAAAACAATGTTACAATTTATGCAAATGCAACTATTTTAGGTGGTAACACAATTATAGGAGCAAATAGTGTAATTGGTGGAAATGCTTGGATTACGACTTCTGTTCCTCCTAATTCTACTGTTTTTCACACTCCAGAAATTAAAATTAAAACTTTACCCCATGTCTAATTCTATACTTTCACTTATTGGTAATACCCCTTTGGTAAAATCGAGAGTACTTAATACGAACCCTAATGTTTCCCTGTATTTTAAAATGGAAGGTCATAACCCTGGCGGTAGCGTTAAAGACCGTGCTGCTTATAATATGATTAAAACCGGCTTAGAGCGCGGAGATTTCAGTGCAACTGATAAACTAATTGAAGCTACTAGTGGCAATACTGGCATTGCTTTGGCCATGATAGCTGGTATTTACGGATTGGATATTGAATTAGTAATGCCTGAAAATGCAACGATAGAACGAGTACAAACAATGCGCGCCTATGGTGCAAAAGTGACGTTGACTTCTAAGGATGTAGGTATAGAAGGTGCCAGAGATTATGCAGAAAGTAAAGTTGCTAGCGAAGGCTACATTATGATGAACCAATTTGGAAACCCCAATAATTGGAAAGCACATTACAAAACTACAGGTCCTGAAATATGGAACGATACAGATGGCAAAGTAACTCATTTTGTTTCATCTATGGGTACTACCGGAACCATTATGGGCACTTCAACTTTCTTAAAGGAAAAGAACAATGATATACAAATTGTAGGCGTACAACCTAGCGACAACGCTAGTATACCTGGTATACGTAAATGGCCTAAAGAATATTTACCTAAAATTTTCGATGCCAGAAAAGTAGATAGAATAATGGAAGTCAACGAAGGGGAAGCAACGGCTATGGCCAAAAGACTTGCCAAAGAGGAAGGTATTTTTTCGGGAATGAGTAGTGGCGGTGCTGCGACCGTGGCTTTACGCTTAGCTGAAGAATTAGACCATGGTGTAATTGTCTCAATAGTTTGTGATCGAGGCGATAGATATTTGTCTTCTAAGCTATTCGACTAATACTTAATTATTACTACAAAATATAAAAAGAGCCAAAATTGGCTCTTTTTATATTCATAGTTATATTAAACAAGATGTTTTATTTAATGAGTATTGCAAAGCTAAATTTTACAACCACTTTTTCTTTTTAAAATAAAACATCATACCTATAAAAAGAGCAATCATAACTGCCCATACGTAGTAATATCCGTTTTTAGTATGTAATTCTGGCATGTGATCAAAGTTCATTCCATAAATACCTGCAATAAAAGTTAGCGGAATAAAAATAGAAGCCATAATGGTCAAAACCTTCATGACCTCATTCATTTTATTACTCATATTACTCATATACATCTCCATCAAACTCATAGACATTTCACGGTATATCTGTAAACTCTCATTAATTTCCATGGTGTGATCGTGAACATCCCTTAAAAAAAGTTTAGTGTCTTTAGTTATTAAAGGGTTTTCAGAATCAATTAATCTACTGATCAATTCTTTTACAGGATAAATCCAACGCCTTATCTTAAGTACTTCTTTTTTTAATTGTTGAATATTCTTAGCAACGATAGGTTCAGGATTGTTGTAAACCTCTTCTTCTAAACTTTCAATTCTATTGTTTAAATTCTCGATAGCTAAAAAGTAGTTATCCACTATAGCATCTAGTAACGCGAAAAACAAGTAATCAGCGCCTCTTGCTCTAATACGACCAAGTTTACCTGTTATACGATCTCTTAGCCCGTTAAATACATCTGCTCTTACTTCTTGAAATACTAAAACTGTATTTTCTAATAGCACAATGGCAATATGCTCCCCTATTATCTCATCTTCTTCAGATATATATAACATTCTGAAAACTGCGAAAATATAATCATCATATTCATCAATTTTTGGGCGTTGTTCTGTATTTACTATATCCTCCAGTACTAAAGGATTTAAATTAAAATGTTTACCAAGACGTTCTATAAAAGGTTCATCAGAAATACCAACAACATTAACCCATGATATTACTCCCTCTTTTTTTTCTTTAATAAACTCATCTAACTTAGCAAACTCCTTCGTTTCAAAATTATCTACATCATAGGTAGTACTGAAAATAATACTATCACTACGCTCTTTATCGCCCATATAACTAATAGTACCAGGCGCTTTCCCCATTTTGTTCTGCTGGCGAGACTTTTTTTTCTTTCTTTTAGGGAAGTTTAGCTTTTTGTTTGTAGCCATAAACTATTTTATTTAAATATAATGAAACTCCTATTTAATCATTGAATTTCAGCTCATTTAAGAGTAATCCTGATCCAGGAGCAATTGTTTTCAACTTTAAATCGGAGCCTGTTTTCAAAGATAATTTTATATCGTCTAACGTAAGTTCATTTTTGCCTAATTGAACCAAGACACCCATGATCATACGTATTTGATATCGCATAAAACCTTTTCCTTTTATTTTTAATATAAAACTACTTTCTGGAAAAAAATTTGCAGTCAAAACATCATTCTTTTCTATACAACAAGAGTCTATTGTACGAACTGTTTTAGTGTTAGGTTTTAGTCCTGCTGTGTAAATTGAAAAATCATGATTTCCTACAAATAATTCAGCACCTTGCTTCATGGTATCCAAATTAAGTTCTTCCATATAGTTAGTGATAAAAGGAGCACTAAAAGGATGATTTTTACATCCGAAAGAAAAGAAATAATAATACTCTTTAGTTTTACCATCCTTAATTATATTAAAATCTTGACTAACCGGTTCTATGGCGAGTAAACGAATATCTGATGGTAGATTTTTATTGAAATTAAGTACGAAGCCTTCTAAATCTTGTAACTCGTCTTCTAAAAATAATTCAAAAGCCCCATCTAAAGAAGATACTTTAGCATCTGTTCTACCCGCACCCAATATTTTATAGTTTCGCTCGGGGTATATAAATTCGAAGGTTTTGTTCAGCATACTAACGATTGTGCGTTGTTTTGGTTGAATCTGCCACCCACTAAATCTAAATCCCAAATATTGTAAACGCACTAAATAGCAAAATCGCTGAATCTTCATGATTGTAAAAATAAATACAATCCACGTAAACTCATGTATTTTGTTAAGATACTCTTGACATTGCTTTTTTATGCAAATTTTTATACCTATCCATTATCTGTGGTATTAATTACTTGAAATTATGTCGAAGATCCTCCAAAATGGTTTTAAGTCATTTACGTTTTTACTTTAGTATGCAGCAATACAACTCTTTTGCCGTTTTACTATAAATTATTTATGGCAAATGAAATATTCGATAACCTTAATGAACATTAGAGATGCTTACATAAAAATAGCCCTAGTTGGGTTATTATAGTTTTTGGTATACATGTTGCTTCAGGGGTAACGGCTACTATTCTATGGATGATTAGAAATAAAAGAGTGTATACATTTGGACATAAACCATTGCTAGCCATAGTTATACAAATGTCATATCTTTATTTTATTAAAAATGCAATATTACTTTTGGGTATGAAGAATTTGTTAATGCCGATGCCATTATTCATAATTACATTAACGACCATATTATTACTATTTGTAAAGTACTCAATAACAAAACGATGAATAGTTTACATTTAAGGTATTGAACAACAAAGTATACCGTTCGTCGAATTGTTTAAAATAAAGAGTATACATACCCGTTCTTGAAAGAAAACAAATGGTTATCAAAGACCATGAAATCTAATTATATGAATTTTATTAAAGGAATACTAACATGGAAACGCACATTAATTCTGTCCGTTGGTATATTGGCTCTTTTAAATATTTTTAGTTTTTACGGACTTTACACTAATAAGTTTTACTTTTTTAAAATTGACAATTACATATTTCCTATTCTGTCAATTGTACATATTGTATTTCTTTACGTTTTATGGTTTAAGATAAAAGAAGATGAATTGAGCGACCCGCCTATGCGTACTCTCGAATATGTGTTATACATTATATCTTTAGTTTATATATACAAACTTGTAGAAACATTTATCATTTTATTGAGCTATAACGACTTCGATAATCACCTAATACCAAGTACCTTTTTACCAATAGGATATTTTATATTTCTATTATACACCTTGTTACTTTTGCTTACATATTTAGCAATAGCTTACAGAAAACAGATTGTAGGCACATATCTTTTCGATGATATGAATCAACATGTAGATCACTGGAAATAAATAAAAAAACAGAAAACAAAAAGCCTCGGTAAATACTACCGAGGCTTTTTTTTTGGTTTATAATTTTGTCTGTTAAAAGTATCAGGCCATATTTTTATATTCCGCTATCCATATATGCTAGCTTTAGTCTAATATTTAGACCACTCAGTTATATTTTTTTATGATTTAAGAAATGTAAAAGGTCTTGTAATAATTTATTAAAACGACGACTTAAACAAAGTGAGTATTTTTTAGACTATAGCATTTTAAATATTGATGTGATTTTTCTGTGATACTTTTTACTTTAATTCGTACTTGACTATGAAACGTATCCTAATTATTGAAGATGATCCAGAAATTATAAAGCTCTTAGAGCTTCATTTAACCGATATTAACTATCAGACAACAAAGGCGATGGAAGGTGCTTTAGGTCTTCGCTTAGCATTAGAGAATGATTATGATCTTATACTCCTAGATCTTACCTTACCTGTTTTAGATGGTATTGATGTTTGCAAAAAATTACGTGCAAATAAAAATACACCTGTAATAATGCTTACTGCAAAGTCAGAAGAGATAGATAGAGTATTGGGTTTAGAAATCGGCGCTGATGATTATATGATCAAACCATTTAGCATAAGGGAGCTATTAGCGAGAATTAAAGCTGTTCTTAGAAGAACGAACGAGATACAACCAAAACCACAAGATATTTCTATGATATCTGCAGAAGGTTTATCTATCGATATCGATAAGCGTAAAGTGGTTATAGGAGATTATAAAATAGAGCTTTCCCCAAAAGAGTTTGAGTTGTTGGTATTAATGGCTTCGAACCCAGGTAGAAATTACACAAGAACAGAACTACTAAATATTATCTGGGGTTATAATTTTGAGGGTTATGAACATACCGTTAATTCACATATTAATAGGTTAAGAGCCAAAATTGAATCTGATATGGCCAATCCTAATTATATTTTAACTACATGGGGTGTTGGCTATAAGTTTAATGAAGAGATTATTGCATGATACAAAAGCATAAGACCCTTACACCAAGGTTAATAAAAAAATTATGGATAGCATTTATATTCATAATCATATTGATGGCTGCTTCTTATATCTTCATAACTGGGTATTTAACCTTAAACTATAATCAAGCCATTACACAACAAATTAATGCTAATGTAGCGGAACATGTAATTCAAGAAAAGTTCAAAAATGCAGCACCATTTTTAGAAGATGGAAGCGTCAATAAAGAACTTTTTGGAGATTTAATGCATGATATGATGGCGGTTAACCGTGGTATTGAAGTGTACTTATTGAATAAATCAGGAGACATTTTATATTCCGTAGTATTAGAGCACAATTCAAATGAACCTACCAAGTCAGTAGCCTTAGGGCCAATACAAGACTTTATCAAAACAAAAGGTACCAAATATATTGTAGGTGATGACCCATTGAACCCTGGTGAGCAAAATATATTTTCAGCGGCACCTTTTGATATTAACGGTCATGAGGGTTTTATTTATATCATTGTTGCTGGCAAACAATTAGAACTTATTAGGGACAATTTATTTGGTCAATACTTCACTAAATTAAGTATTGGAGCTATACTATTAACTATGCTATTTGCCGCTATTGTTGCCATGCTAAGTATTTGGTTCTTAACTAAAAATCTTAGGGTGATTACCCAAACAGTACGTAAATTTCAAGAAGGAGATTTAGATATAAGAATTGAAAATCCTGAAGAATCTGATATTGAAGTTTTAGCAACTTCTTTTAATGAAATGGCAGATAGCATTGTTGGCAACATGAATAAGATGAAATCTGTTGATAATCTCCGTAGGGAGTTGATTGCGAATGTGTCTCATGATTTACGAACACCTTTAGCGATTTTAAAGGGGTATATTGAAACACTTCAAATCAAAAAAGATTCCCTAACCGAAAATCAAAAGCAGGAATATTTGGAAATTACGCATTCTAATATTGATAAACTTTCTAATCTTATCAACCAATTATTTGACTATTCTAAGTTAGAAGCGGAGCAAATAACTCCCATAAAAGAACCCTTTTCTATTACCGAATTATCACATGACCTTATCGCAAAATTCAAAGTTCTGGCAGAACAAAAGAAGATAAATCTACAACTAGAGAACCCAGAAGATAATTGCATGGTATTCGCTGACATTGGCTTAGTGGAAAGAGCTTTACAGAATTTAATTGAAAATGCTATTAAGTATACCGATGCTGAAGGAAAGGTAACGTTGAAACTATTGAGGAAAGGAAATAACATTGAAATAATTATCACAGATACCGGAAGCGGTATCCCTGTTAACGAACAGCCATTTATTTTTGACCGTTACAAACAAGTAAACAAGAATACTCAAAAGCAAGGTTCTGGTTTAGGATTGGCAATAGTCAAAAAAATCATGGACTTACATGACACCACTATTATTGTTTTAAGTAAACCATACGAGGGAAGTTCGTTTATTTTTAACCTACCTACCTATCAAGTGTAAAGAATTTAATATTGCTATGAAAAAGAAAAGCCCTTTCAAAATTGAAAGGGCTTTTTTTATATAAGTACGGATTTATTAAATATCCTTTAAGAAACTACTGTAGAGGTCTTTGAATTCAAAACCATCAGTGAACCGTTGTTTGTTCAGTTTTTTGTAAGAGACTAAACCCCACAACAATAATTCCTTTAAGAAATAAACATCCTTTTCGTTATAATCTGGCTGATGTTCTTTTATCAATTGATTCAATGCGGGTATACTATCAAGCGCTCGCTTGTATTCCTCATCTGTAAAATCATCCATCAGTTCAAAACCTTCACTTTGAAAAAACCAATGCAAAAGCTCATCGTAAACCGTTTCCTCATCCTTACGTTCCAACTTATTAATTTTAGGAAAATATGTCGGGAAAAGCGACTTTACAGCATCATCGATTAAAATACCTGCAACTCCGTCGGCTCCCTCCTGCTCTCCTTCATAAACTAATTCAATCTTACCAGTAATAGAAGGTATCACTCCTAGAAAATCACTTAAACGAACCATGGTATGATCACCCCCGTTTAACAAAGACCTACGCTCCGCTGTACTTAAAAGGTTTTCAAAAGCCGTAATACTTGTTCGTGCACTTACACCACTTTTTGAATCTACATACTCGCTTTCACGAGCTTCAAAACTAATTTGCTCTAATAAGTCTTTTGCCAAATCGGGTACATAAATACTTTCAACTTGTCGAGCATCTAATTTAGATTCTTGTTCCGTAATCTTACGTGCAGTTGCGATATCGTCTGGGTAATGCGTTAAAATTTGTGACCCTATTCTATCTTTTAATGGAGTAACGATACTACCTCTATTGGTGTAATCTTCTGGGTTAGCAGTAAAAATAAACTGAAGGTCTAACGGCAGTCTTAACTTAAAACCTCTAATTTGAATATCACCTTCTTGTAATATATTGAATAGCGAAACTTGAATACGCGCTTGTAAATCGGGCAATTCGTTAATCACAAAAATACAGCGGTTAGCGCGCGGTATCATTCCGAAATGAATCACACGGTCATCGGCGTACGAAAATTTTAAATTCGCAGCTTTAATAGGATCTACATCACCGATTAAATCAGCAACCGTAACATCTGGTGTAGCTAATTTTTCAAAGAATCGGTCATCTCTATGTAACCAAGCAATCGGAGTATCGTCTCCTTTTTCCGCAATTAGCTCAAGAGCATAGCGGGACATTGGTTTAAGTGGGTCATCATTAATTTCAGAACCTTCTACAAACGGGATCCACTCATCTAAAAGGTTAACCATTAATCTGGCCAAACGAGTTTTCGCTTGTCCTCTCAGTCCTAAAAGGTTTATGTTGTGTCTCGATAAAATAGCACGTTCCAATTCTGGAATAACGGAATCTTCATAACCCCAAACTCCTTGAAATGAATCTTTCCCAGCTATTATATTCTCACGAAGATTATCCCTAAGCTCATCTTTTATTTTTTTGGTTTGATATCCGGCTTTTACTAATTGGCCTAATGTTTTTATTTCTGTATGCTTCATATATTTGTTGATGGTTGATAGTTATTTGTTGACGGTATCACCGAACCTCTTTCAACCTTTGAATGTTATATTATTTTCCTTTAATTTTTCAATCTTATCTGTTCAATACTTTTATTTAATCCGAATGTTAACCAACAACGAACAACTACTTCAATCGCTTCTTTCTATTTGTTTCATAGTCTTCAAAAATCATTTCACCCAAACCTTTAAGTCCCGTAAAAAATGCTTTGCCTTTATTTGCCTCTGTAAAATGACGAATAAATTGCATTAAATAGGGGTCCTGAGCAATCATAAAAGTAGTAATGGGAATATGAAGCTTTCGTGCCTGGCGTGCCATATTGTAGCATTTCTCTACAATAAAATCATCTAATCCAACACTATTTTTATAATACGTACCATCAGGCATGCGCAAACAGCTAGGCTTACCATCGGTAATCATAAAAATCTGTTTGTTGGTATTTCGTTTTCTGCGCAACATATCCATTGCTAATTGAAGTCCCGCAACCGTATTGGTATGATAAGGTCCTACTTTTAAATAGGGCAAATCTTTAATAGGAATTGGCCATGCATCATTACCAAAAACCAATATATCGAGGGTATCTTTTGGGTAGCGTGTTGTTATCAGTTCTGCCAACGCCATCGCCACTTTCTTAGCAGGTGTAATTCGGTCTTCACCATATAGAATCATACTATGGCTAATGTCAATCATTAACACCGTACTCATCTGGGCTTTGTGTTGCGTGTCTTCAACTACCAAATCTTCCTCACTTAGTTGAAAACTTCCTATACCATGATTAATTTGGGCATTTTTAAGACTCTCGGTCATTGAAATATGCTCCAAACCATCACCATAGCGATATTCTCTAAAATCTCCGGTGTGTTCATCACCTTGTCCAGATTTACCCGTTTTATGATTCCCAGAGCCACTTCGTTTTATTTTTCCGAATATTTGGTCTAATGCACGCTTACGAATAATACGTTCCATTTTTGCGGTAATTGAAATATCTCCACCGCCTGATCCTTCTTCTCCGTCTTCACCATCACCTCCGCCATCTTTAAATTCTTCACGTATATAACCCTTATCCTTTAAATCTTCAATAAAATCATCAATAGTATATTCTTCTGTGGTCAATTCATATTCTTTGTCCAACTCGCGCAACCAATCTATTGCCTCTTCAAAATCGCCAGATGTATGCGTAATGAGCTCTTGAAAAATATCAAAAAGTTTATCAAATATTGACTGTTCGGGTGCCTCGTAGGTTTCGAAACGAAAACCATTTCTTACATTCATTGCCATAGTATAAAATTAACACATTTCGGTTGGATGCCCGTGGCTTTTAGGAAATGTTAACGTTGTTGTTTAAGAATTTGGTTGTTCGTTGATTGTTGTTAGTTGTTCGAACAGTACAATTAAACGAAGTATCGACTACAGCGTCATTTCGCGAAGCTTTTTCAACGACGAAACAATCTGTTTGTTTAGCAATGACGTATTACTGAATCAATGAAAATTAAAGTAACTTCGGCTACGCTCATTTACCGGACTTAATCCTTTTCAAATGATAAATAGCCTGGTCACTGAGCGAAGCCGAAGTGCAACATATTAAAACAAATACCATCAACCAACAACCAACAACTATCAACCAATTCAAAGGCTTTTTAAATACACCGTCTATATGGAAACAAACACAATTTGGAATAGCACAGTTTGATTTTCCAACAGTGGATTTGTCGGACTTCTCCCCTGCTCCAATTCCAAAAAATTTACGATTGGGACACCAAATGGAAAATGTCTGTAAGCAGTTATTAGACCATTCTTCGCAGTATGAAGTGCTAGTTTATAATTTGCCCATTCGGGAAGGGAAACAAACTTTAGGAGAAATTGATTTTATACTGAAGGATGTTGCCACCGAACAAATCATACATGTAGAATTGACCTATAAATTCTATATAATAGATACTGATATTTCTGAACCTCTGCACCAATTGATAGGCCCCAACAAACGGGATGCTTTCTTTATGAAAATGAAAAAAATAAAGAACAAACAATTCACCCTTTTACATACTAAAGCGGGCACTAAAGCACTGGCAGACTTAGAGATTGATGCATCCAACCTCGTACATCAAACATGTTTTAAGGCACAGCTCTTTAAACCCTATAAAATAGACACAATACAACTAAATCCATTAAACGAAAATTGTATTGTTGGTTATTGGCTGCGATTGTCAGACTTTACTAGCGATTCATTTACAGCAAATGAATTCTGTATCCCTAATAAAAGCGAATGGGTTTTAAACCCTGACGCTACCAATAGTTGGACTTCTCATACAAACACACGATTAATTATAGAACAACAATTGCTTAAACAAAACTCTCCCCTAGTTTGGATGAAAAAAAGTGACACCAAATATGAGAAGTTTTTTGTGGTGTGGTGGTAATCTTAAATTTCGAGAACATTCGTGTAATACAAATGTTTATAACTGTTGAAAAGTAGGTTATTTAGTACTTATAAATTAGATTACTTTTAAAATAGATATATATGTAATTGTACACATATCTGCACGCTGTAAGCAATTATGTCAAAAACCATCTATGAAAAAAAAAATACGTGATTTCTTATTAATTGCTTCAAAAAAACTTGAAGAATTACATTTTAAACTATCTAAAAAAAACCTAGTTGAATTAGACTACTCATCTCTTTCTCCAATGGATAATGGTGACGATAAAGGACACTATTCAAATGCTTTGCAATGGGCTCTTGAAAATCGTAAAGACGAAGACATAAAGAACATAGCTCTTACAGGGGCATATGGGTCAGGTAAAAGTACAATTCTGAAAACTTTTCGAAAGAATTACAAAGGAACTGACTTTAAATTTCTTAATATTTCTTTGGCAACATTCAAAGAAGAAAAACTAAAATTTGATAAAGATGGAAACATTATTGAAAAAGATAAAGAAGACCTTTTAAGATTAATAGAGACAAGTATTTTACAACAAATATTTTATCACGAAGAAGATAAAAATATTCCTGATTCAAGATTCAAGAAAATTAAAAGCTATAGTGGCAAAAAGCTTTTATTTACTTCATTAGGGATTTTACTATTCATAGTTGCTTTATTTAATTATTTTTATCCTTATCTCATCCAAAGTGTTTTTAAAGATAACCCATTAAGTACTATTACTTGTGACACATTGCACTACGGTAGCATATTAATAATTCTAATTGGTGCTTTCTTTTTGGTTTATAAATCCATTAGAATTATTAGTTCTGTAACAATAAACAAACTTAAGTTTCAAAATGCTGAGATTGGAATTGGAGAAAGTATTAATAAATCAATACTAAATCACCATTTAGATGAAATCCTTTACTTCTTTACAATAAGACCTTATAATGTCGTAATCATAGAGGACCTTGACCGTTTTAAAGAAACTGAAATTTTCACAAAGCTTAGGGAAATTAACCTTCTATTAAACAACTCCGAAAAAACTAAAAAGAAAAACATCACTTTTATATATGCTGTAAGAGATGATATGTTTTCAGACAATGAAAGAATTAAATTTTTTGACTTCATAATTCCTGTTATTCCAGTAATTAACTCATCAAATTCAAGTGAAATTTTACTTCGTAAGAAAGAAAAATATAAATACAACCTAACAGAAAGTTTTATTGATGATATATCCTTTTTTATAGATGATATGCGCTTACTTCATAATGTAGCTAATGAATTTTACTTGTATAAAGTAAAACAAGGAGAAACTCCATTAAATGAAGATAAATTATTTGCAATTATTACTTATAAAAATAAATACCCTAATGATTTTGTTTCCTTAAGTAAAAATGAAGGTCATTTGTATAATATTCTTAACACTAAATCAAAATACGTAAATCAAGAAGTCAATCGAATAGAAGAAGAAATTTCAATTTTGAAACACAAAATTCAAAATCTCGAATTAGTAAACTTTAAAAGTATTGAAGAACTACGCCAATTATATATAATTCGAACAATCGAAACATTAGACAACTTTAATACTTTTATTATAAACAGTAATGATGTTTCTATTGATGACATATTAAAAGATGAAAATTTTGAGTACTTAAAAAGTGATGATTTATATTATAAAAAAGTTACACCAAGTCACAATTATTCTATCTATTATAAAATAATGAAAGTCCCTACTCTATTTTCAAAAATAGAAAGTAAAGTAAATCCAAAAAAATCATATGATGTTTTAGAACAAGAAATACATGATATAAAATCAAACAAATCAAACTATTTAAGAAAAGAAATACAAGAACTAGAGAAACAAAAAATTAGAACTAGAAATTTAAAAATCTCTGAATTATTACAATCAAATAAAGAAATTGATTTAAATATCAACAAAAAATTAGATGAAGATTTCATCAGAACTTTAATTAGAAATGGATATATATCAGAAGATTATATTGATTACATTTCCTTGTTTCATGAAGGGAGTATAACAAGAAATGACCATAAATTTATTATCAATGTAAGAAACAAACAAAAATCAGAGTTTGACTATAAACTTTCAAAAATTGATAAAATAATTTCAAAAATAAACCCAATTGATTTTAACTCTGAACTTATCTTGAATTATTATTTATTAGATTTTTTACTTAAAAACCACAAAACTAATAAGATTCCTTTAGAATATATTTTCACCAAGTTAAAAGATGAATCCTCAACTTCCATTCTATTCATAAATGGCTTTATAGAAAGAACAGAAAATTTAAACCTATTTATTAAAACGTTATGTAAATATTGGATTAGTATTTGGGGATATTATCTAAATGATGTAACGCATTCTGATGAACAATTAAATAAAATATTAAAATACATCATAGAATATGCAGATATTGAATCTATTATTAAAATTGATAAACAATCTAATCTAAAAAATAACCTAACAAAAGACCTTCAAATTTTAAACATCATTTCAAACAGTGATAAACTAATAAATATTATCACAGCTTTACAATTAAAATTTACTGATTTAGACTTTGAAAATTCTCCAGAAAATATTTTAGACTTTATTTACGAGAATAATCATTATGATTTTCACGAAAAAATAGTTCGTAAAATTGTAAAAAAATATGGTGAATTTGAACAAGTAAGTTTTGACAATTCTAATTACTATTCTCTTAAAAATTCAAAATCTGATAGTCTTATTAATTATATAGAAGCTAACATAAATAACTACATAAAAAATATTTACTTAAAGCTTGATACTAATATCAATGAGGAAGAAAAAACATATTTAGGTTTATTAAATCATTCAGAATTAAGTTTAAAACTTAAAAAAGAAGTCATTAAAAAAGTAGTTACAAAAGTCTCTGATATTTCACTTATTGAAGATATTGATTTGTTGCCATATATTATTGATAATAATAAGATAGAACCTACATGGGAAAACTTATTGTTTTTTTTCAAAAAGTCTGAAGATAAAATATTAGACTCAACTATTGACTTTATTAATAATTTAGAAAATTCAAATAAATTAGCAAAAATAAAAATACCAACTAAAGTTAATGATGAAAACATTTTTGGTGTATTCTGTAAACTTTTAATCCTATCAAACAATATCGAAAATAAACCTTTTGATTTAATTACAAATTCAATTCCTTGGCGGTATAGCGGACTAAATATTGATAAACTTGATGAAGAAAAAGTTCATTCATTAATCAAGAATAGAATAATCAGTCCAACAATTGAAAGTTTTAATAGTTTAAAAGAAAACTATGAGACCTTAAGTATTGTTCTGTTAGAGACACATAAGTCTGTATATATAAAACTAATGGATGAACTTGTTTTAGATGCAAATGATTTAGAAAAAATATTAAGATCTACTGTTTTTAACAATTTGGAAAAAACCAAATTTTTAGAGACTTGTACTAATGATACTATTTCATCAAACTTTGAAAATTTTAAATTAATAAGTGAACTTATATTAAATGATAGTTCATTTCGAATAAATGAGTTCCTATTCAAAGATTTAATCATAAACAAAAGTGTATCGATTTCTAATAGAATTAAATTATTCAACATGAATCTTTTTAGCATGGATGAAACTTTCATAGTAAAATTCTTAAACAACTTAGATAGCAGTTATGCAAAAATCACAAATAGAGATAAAAGGGCAAAAATTCAAGACACTCCTGACAACCGAGAACTATTGACAAATTTGAAACGTAAAAATTACATTTCAAGTTTTTCTGATGGATTATTTGGTTTAAGGGTTAACCATAAAAGGAAATAATAACTGTGTCTAACAAAGAACTGAGGTAAAAAACATAGGGCATATGTGTTTAACCAAAAGTTCTGTGCTAATAATTAAGTCCGCTAAATAATAAACCGAAACAAAAGTGCTTATCATCTCCACTACATTTCTTATACTAACCCTAATACTTCATAATATTAATAGCCAACAATAGTTTTTACTATTTAAATATTAGTTTTTTATAAAATTAGGTACTAAATCAAAATGAAAAAGCCCCAATTTCTCAGGGCTTCGTAATTCCAATAAGTATATATAATATCTTCTACTCAAACGTATAACGCTCCCTATTTACTTGGGTCAAACGAAAGTAGCCATGAGCATAATTATCAGGGTTTGTGAGGTTGATGCAGTTTCCTTTTACTGCCACAGGTGTGGTTGCAAAAATACCTACACCCCCAATTTGGTCAATTAGAATATCCATATAATCAAAATAAGCTTCTGAAATACCGTACATTTCAATCGTTACCACATCACCAGGCACGAGCACATCTATTTTTTCAGTATCATCATCTTCATCAAGTTCAAACCACTCATCCACTTGATTCCCATTAATAAACTCATCATCCCCAACTTCAAATTGTGGTAATAAATCTCCTTCTCTTTGAAATTTGAATAAATAATAATTCTCCTCATCCTCCGGATCGGTATATTCCACATGCAGTTCTAGTTCTTCATCATTAAAGCCATCTTCACGATCTTGGTATAAACGTGTAATATCAGTAACCGACATTAGAGTTTCCTGTGCGGTATATGTTTCCCCATCATGAACAATTACCATTGAGTATGACTGATTCAAAACAGGTACAAATTCAGTCGTACTGTACGAACCATCATTTTGGTCTGTAAAGATAAATTCAGCGCCACTGGTATCGTTTGTCACTGCAACCGAAGCTCCTGTAACCGCAGTGTTGCTGGTCGTATCAAAAAAATCGGTAGAAGTACTCAGGTATACCACTTGCTCATTTCCATTGGTGCCTTTCTCCCAATCTAAAGAAGCTTGAATAACCAATCGTGTGGGGCCTTGCTGTACATCAACATCGATAACGTCGCTACAGGAGGTTAGTGAGGATATAAAAAGTAGTGCTGTGATTTTTATATAGTTGCGCATTTCTTAAAATTTAAAGTTATAGGTTAATGAAGGAACGATTCCGAAAATAGCGGTTCTGGTAGCTTCATTGGCTCCGGTCTCTATATTCTGCCCGAAGGAAATTGATGCCGCGTTTTTGCGGTTATAAGCATTATACACGCCCAATACCCACTCCCCTTTGAATCTACTTTCGGGCTTACGGTTCGGTTTGTAATTAACGGATAAGTCTAAACGGTGATACGCCGGCAAACGGTCTGAATTTCTATCGGCATAACTTGCCACAGATATTCCTTCATATTCATATTGCCCATTTGGGTAGGTCACCGGTCTCCCAGTCTGAAAAACGAGATTGGTACCAAAGCTCCATTTATCGTTTAATCTGTAGGATCCTGAAATTGAAATATCATGGGTTCTATCATACGGTGTGTTGTACCATGCTCCATTATTAATACCTAATCCGCCAGCAGTACCCCCGGGCGTGCGTTGTTCTGATTTTGATAAGGTATAGGCAATCCATCCTGTGAAATTCCCTTCATTTTTACGGAACAATAATTCAAGACCATACGCTCTAGATTCTCCGGTCAGTATTTCCGTTTCAATCGTATTCTGCCCGATTAAATCAGACCCATCAATATAATCGATTCTATTATCGGTGTTTTTAAAATAGACTTCCGCTTCCATCGAATACGCTTTATCCTTGAAATTTCGAAAATAACCTAATGCATATTGGTTGGACAACTGCGGTTTAATATACTGTCCGCTAGGCGCCCAAACATCTAAAGGCGTAGCAGATGAAGTATTCGATAGTAAATGAATGTACTGGGCAACTCTAGAAAAACCAGCTTTCAATGAAGAATTATCGTTCAAAGTATAGGCCAAAGAAGCCCTAGGTTCTAAATTGCCAAATTGTTCAATAGCATCTCCTTTTTCATAATTGATCTCCCCCGTTGGCGTACCGCGCTCGTAAATACCCAATTCTGAATTATAGACCACCGGTTGGTCATTGGCATATTCAACCATAGGTTGACCACCAAGTCTGGTAAAGGCACTATAGCGTACCCCGTATTGCGCCGTTAAGTTATCGGTCAATTTATGTTCGGCATTGACATAAACACCACTTTCCAACGCTTTTTTCTGGTCTAAGATTAACGGGTTAATAGCAGATGTTTCAGAAGTAGGTTTAATCTCCCCTGGGTCAAAATCATAATAAATTCCGCTAGCTCCAAAATCAAGTTTAAACTTGTCACTGAAATAGTATTTTAAATCATATTTAAGATTGTAATTGGTAATGGAAGACACCCAGTCGAACTCCGCCGTTGTAATCCCCAAATCGTAATCGTACTTACTATAGACTGCCGAAAGGTTCGAAAAAAGGCGGTCATTAAAAATATGATTCCAACGCAAATTTCCGGTAGAATTGCCATAACTACTGCTAAAATTCTCTCCTAATTCAAAAGCATCACGACCAAAATAACCAGAAAGATAAAGTCGGTTATTGGTATTGATCTTGTAATTCGTTTTTAAATTCAGGTCGTAAAAGCTAACACTATTATCATTCCCTGAAGCCTTTAATAATACATCTGCATACGAACGTCGACCAGCAATTATAAAAGAACCTTTCTCCTTAAACAATGGACCTTCAAGGGCAAGACGACTCGAAATAATACCGATACCACCCGTAGCTTCAAACCTTTTGCTATTTCCGTCTTTCTGACGCACATCAAGTACCGAAGATACCCTACCGCCATATCGCGCAGGTATTCCCCCTTTATATAATTTCACATCTTTAATAGCATCGGCATTGAATACCGAAAAGAAGCCGAACATGTGTGATGTATTATAAATTATAGCCTCATCTAATAACACCAAGTTTTGGTCACCCGCACCACCACGAACATGAAAACCACCTGTGCCCTCACCATTATTGGTAACACCCGGTAGCATCTGTAACGACTTTAAAATATCGACTTCGCCCAAAACCACGGGCATTTGTTTCACGGTTTCGATATTCATTTTAAGCACGCTCATTTCTGGCTTACGTAAAATAGCTCTTTCAGGCTCGTCGGCTGTAACCTCTACTTCATCAAGCTTGGTCGATGTTTCAGAGATTTCAAAATTGAATTGTTGATTTTTATTGAGGTTGATAGCCTGTTTAATATCAGAATAGCCCATATAGGTAATCAATAAGCGATATTCACCTTGTGGAGCGGTAAGGGAGTAGAATCCGTATTCGTTGGTGACCACCCCAATAGAAGTTCCTTCTAAAAAAACAGAAGCTCCAAATAGCGTTTCTCCATTTTCTATATCACTAATTTTACCACTAACGGTATAGTTTTCTTGTGCAAACCCCTGCATGCATATTAGCAACAACAGCAAACTTGTAATGGTATTGAGCCGTTGTTGCCAATACCTAATCGATTCCTTTTTAATCATTTTATGTATTTTATTTTGAATGATGAACACCCTATTGACAAGTGAATTTTGAAAAGGTTGCATCCATTTTATTTTTTAAGGAAATAATAACACTGTGAGACTTCAAGTTTTAAGAGCGCAAAAATACTATGATAATGTATACTTTAGTGACAAAATAATTCTCTCTAAATGCAACCCTATCGTTTTTTGTTTGTCTTTGTAATAGAACTATGATTTAGAGTACAATCAACCCTCTTAAATTAATTGGAAACCGATATTCGTTTTACGCATAAGTCACTTGTTGAAAGTAGCAAGGCAGGCGACAGAAACTCGCAGTACAAACTGTACGAGCTCTATGTGGATGCGATGTACAATATCGGCTTGCGATTTCTAGGTACTAAAGAAGATGCTGAAGACATTGTGCAAGAAAGCTTTGTTGATGCCTTTAAAAACCTGCATAGTTTTAAATATGAAAGCACGTTCGGGGCATGGCTTAAACGAATAGTGATTAATAAAAGTATTAATCATCTAAAAATTAAGCGACTATCACTTTCAACGATGGAGGATCACGAATATCACCTTGCTGACGAAGCGGAAATTGAAAATGAAGTACCGTTGGAACTTCAAAAAATAAAAACTGGTATTGAAAAATTACCTCTTGGGTATAAGCAAATTATAAATCTATACCTACTAGAAGGATTTGATCATATGGAAATTGGGGAAGTACTGGGTATTTCAACATCTACCTCAAAATCACAATACCACAGGGCAAAAAAGAAACTAGTTCAAATTATAAATACGTTGTAATGGACAAATTTGAAAAACATATAGAAGAGAACAAAGCGTTCTTTAATGACCAAAAAGCTGACCGCGCCAAACTATGGGCGAATATTGAGGCAGAACTTGGTCCTACGCAGAGAAAAACGATTCCGTTATGGAAATCACCCCTCTTTAAAATCGCGGCTAGTATACTCCTGTTATTGGGTATGGGCGGTATACTGGGTATTTCGTTGATTGGTACAGCTTCGAATGAAGATAGATATGCATCACAAGAATTGCGTGATATAGATATGCATTACAAAGGCTTGGTTTCTTACCAAGTACAATTGATACAGAAAAACGAACATTTATCAGAATCGGATAAAACTGAGTTTCTATCCTTTATAGATGAATTAGATAAAGAATATGAGGTACTGCGGCTCGAAATGCATAACAATCTTGATAATCAATTGGTGCTAGAAGCCATTGTTTCAAACTATAGAAAGCGCATAGAATTGATAGAGAACCTATTGCGACAACTAAATGAGTCAAAACTTAAAGATGATGAATATGGATATACTTTATAAAAGACTGCTTCTTTTTGCTGCGGCGATAGTCTTTGGCTTTGCTGCTATGGCGCAGGAAAAGGTGTCTAAAAAAACTACCAAAACATATCCGTTCAGTAATGCCGGCGAGTTACATTTAGAAAATAAATATGGCAATATTAATATCTACGGATGGACAAAAGATGAAGTCTCCATAACCGTAAATATTACCGTTACCGATAAGAAAAAGGAAAATGCTAATGATTTATTAGACCGAATAAAACCGATTATAAGAAGAAGCGATAAGTATATTTCAGTTAATTATGAAATAGGCGAGAAAAGCTCCGGATTCTTTTCTAACCTATTTGAAAAAGCGAATCCGTTTGATTTTGACCGAAGCAATGTTCAAATCGATTACAAGGTTTATATACCCAAAAAGGCAGAATTGGAAATCATTAATAAATTCGGTGATGTATTTATTGAAGATTGGGTAGGCGTTTTAAAAGCAGATGTACAACATGGGGACATGTGGATGAATGACAATTTAAACAAAGCTGATATTAACATGAAATATGGGAAATTGAGAGCTAAAAATATCTACTACGCCAATTTAGATATTAGCAATGGTGGTTTAGATATGGACCACGCAAATACTATGCGCCTTAATAGTAGCGGAAGTAACATAGATATACAACAAGCTGAATCTTTAGAATTTTATTCCAATAAAGATGAAGTAGACTTCAAAGAAATAGGCACACTTTATGGCAACATAAAATTTAGTAAGCTACGTATACGGCACCTAAAAAAGGACATTGATTTAAATTTAAAGATTTCGGATTTATGGATAGAAAATATCGTTTCCACAAATTCTAAAATTTCCATTGAACAAGAATCATCTGAAGTGAGTATAAATATTTTGAACTTTCCACATGACTTCTCTGCCAAACTAGAAGAAGGATTGGTACGATTACCAAAATCATTCCACAATGTAGATTCTAAAATGTTGGATAAAGGCAAGAAGTTACGTGAAATAAGAGCCGTATATGGAAAAGATGGGCAAGGACGAATTTTAATTTCGGGTAAAAAGGGAGTTGTTTTATTGAAAGAGCTTTAAGATTGATATGCTTTTCAATTGCAGTTAGATAAACTGTTGAAATTTTATAAAAAGCGACTGGTACTATTAAAAGGCCAGTCGCTTTTTAGTTTATTATTATACTCTCTATTTCTCATATGCACCCGAAGAATAGGTCAATTCATAACTATGGGTGTAGATTTCAAATACAATACCGAAGGGGTCTTCGACATAACACATTTTATAAGGCTTATCATTTGGGTAATAAGAACGTATTGGCATACGTTGCTTTCCGCCATTAGCTACAATCTTTTCAATCAGGTCTTCAATATTAGGATCTTGTATACAGAAATGAAATAATCCAGTATTAAAAGGATTGAAATCCGGTGCTTCTTTAACCCCGTGTGGAAATGAAAATAATTCTATACCAATTCCATCAGAGGTTGACATATGGGCAATTTCAAATTCCTCCCAATCTTCACCAAATACATCGATACACATTTGACCAATGGCAGTTTCTGCTTCCTTCTTCACTTTTGATGGTGGCATAATTACATACCATCCCATCACCTCAGAATAGAATTTTACAGCTTCCTCGATTTTAGGCACTGTGATACCTATATGCGAAAATGATTTTGGATACTCTTTATTTGAATTCATAGGTGTCTATTTATACTACAAAATAAAACTATAATTGCCTTAATAGCAACAACTTACCTAAAAGTAATATACATAACTAAAAGAGTTAATTGCTGTTTATCAATATACTAAGTAAAAAATGAATACAATAAATTTCTGTCCATTAGATTATACCATGAATTTAATCGGCACCAAATGGAAACCTTTAGTATTATTTCATCTTTTGGATGGACCATTACGTTCGGGAATTCTGCAAAAGAAAGTGCCGGGAATTTCAAATAAAATGTTTACCCAAACCGTACGTGAACTAGAGAAAGACGGACTCGTTATACGAGAAGTATTTCCTGTAGTACCTCCAAAGGTTGAATATGCCTTAAGTGAAAAAGGAATTTCATTAAAACCTATTCTATTGAGTTTAGATGCATGGGGAGCAAAAGAATATCAAACTACAAAAGGATAGTCCGATCACTGATAAATCCAATTTTTTTTAAAAAAAGTAGTTTTACATGCAACTTTTATGTCATTGAGTTGTCTATTAGGTATATCAATCAAAAAAATCAAGAATGCAATCCACCAAAATCAGCCTAATCCTATTTTTTCTAGTGGCTTCTTTTTCAGGTTTTAGCCAAGAAGAAACCGATGAATACCTTGAATTTAACGACCGTAAAAATGTCGTACATGGAGTTTATTTGGGTCTATCTATGCGATTAGGTGAAATCGACGGTAATAGTACCTATGTAGGAGAACTTAAAGTAGCCTACGTTGCCAATCAACAATTTGAGGTCGGATTTGCAGGTAATTTTCTGTATTCAGAACAAGATATTTATAACAATGAACGTGGGCGTTATGAAGATATCATAGTAGCATACGGCGGTCTACATTTAGAACCCATTTTCTTTAGTAAAAATAAAGTCAATCTTTCATTTCCTTTATTACTAGGAGCTGGTGGCGTAGGTTACGTTGAAAACAATTTTCGTGATGATGACTATCTTGAGGAAGAACTTACCGGCGATGATATAAATGCGGTCTTTGTGGCCGAACCTGGAGTAAGCGCTCTTTTTAATATATCTCGATATTTACAAATTGAAGCTGGTGTTAAATATCGCTTTTCTAGTCGAATTAATCTCCCACCAACACGTACAGTGAACATCAACGGTTTCTCTGCAGGCATAGGAATTAAAGTAGGTGTTTTTAATATGGGACGAAACCGTTACAAGAAAAATGTACAATAATGGCAAAGGTCCAAAAACATAACAGTTACAACCAAGCGACAATCGAAGCACAACATGTTTTCAGTGAGAACAATCAAGTTTTCGTTAGAAATAATACTTTCAAAAATTGTAAAGTAGATGAGGAATGGTCTCCAATACCTTTTGAATGGACAAAGGTGGTAAAACTACAGGATAGTTTAGTTCTTGGCTAAAACTGTTTTCAACGCGATACTTCTAAGTATGATAGAGCCTAAAATTGTTGAAATAACAGCAGATGAAACTTTATTCATTCGCCATAAAGTCATGTGGCCAGATAATCCTATAGATTTTGTGCGATTACCTAATGACACCGAGGGGAGACATTACGGGTTATATGTTGACGATACATTAATTTCGGTAGTTTCATTATTCATCACAGATAGAGAGGCACAATTTCGAAAATTCGCTACACTTATTGAATATCAAGGAAAAGGATACGGAACAATTTTGTTGAATGAAATTATGAGTATCGCCGAGAAAGAACAGCTTTCTAGAATATGGTGCAATGCAAGAACGGCTAAAACGAATTACTACGCCAAATTTAATATGAGCATTACTACTACTGAATTTGTAAAAGGTGGATTAAATTATGTGATTATGGAGCGAATATTTTAGATTTAGGTATGTCAAAAGAATATGATAAAATTACCGCTTCACATTATGCTGCCTATCGACCATCTTTACATGCTACAATATTAAAAGTGCTTTTCGATTCTAGCGAAAGATTTGAATTAGGTTTAGATGTTGGTTGTGGTACCGGTTACTCATCTATAGCACTAGCAAACTATTGTACAAATGTGGTTGGTGTAGACCCTAGTAAAGAGATGTTAGATAAATCGTTTCAAAATCCTATAATAACTTATCAACTAATCGATTCTAACACACTTAATTTTGATAGTGAAATCTTTGATATAATAACGTTTGCTGGTTCGCTTTACTATGCCAAATCACAAGCTATACTCGACGAAACTGTTAGAGTCGCAAATAAAAATTGCCGCATCATCATTTATGATTTTGAAATATTTTTAGAACCTATATTTGTACAATTAGGGCTCAAAAGTGATTTACCACAATCAATTGATTATGACCATCAAGCAAACTTTTCTGGACTTAATGAACAGTTTATAACCATGGATAATGAATTGAAAAAATCAGTATTGCTAGATATCAAAATTATAGACCTTGCTCATTTATTATTATCCATAAAAGATAACTATTCTAGATTAGCAGACGCATTTGGTTCTACTAATCTATATGAAAAAACAACTAATCAGTTGCAATCCGTTTTCAAAAGTGAAATGACTACGTTGAAAGCAATGACTTATTTGACTTCTTATCAAGTTAGTAAATAAACTTAAAAGTATTTAGTATTTATTTCTTCCTCTTCATCAATTCAGCCTCAATATCTTTAAGCGTAAACCCTTTTGCCTGTAACAGCATTAAATAGTGAAACAATAAATCTGCACTTTCATAAAGAAATAGTTCGTCGTTATTATCCATTGCTTCAATAACGGTTTCTACGGCTTCCTCCCCTACTTTCTGAGCAATCTTGTTAATACCTTTTGCAAATAGCGATGCAACATAAGACTTTTCACCATCAGCATCAGTGCGTCTTTGTTCTATGGTCGCTTCTAATTCTGAAAAGAACCCGAAGTTCGATATATTTTCTTCTTTCCAACAGGTGTCCGTCCCTTTATGGCAAGTAGGCCCAACAGGATTTACTGAAATTAACAAAGAATCGTTATCACAATCGTTTTTAATATCAACTAGATTTAAGAAATTACCACTCTCTTCACCTTTGGTCCATAATCGATTTTTAGTGCGGCTAAAGAAGGTAACCTTACCTGTTTCAGTTGTTTTACGTAATGCTTCCGCATTCATATAACCCAACATTAATACATTTTTAGTCCGTACATCTTGAATGATTGCTGGCACTAATCCGTCGCTCATTTTATTCCAATCTGGTGTGTTATAATTCATATTCTTGTTACTCATTACTTTTTATCTTTTTCTATCCTCACGTCTCTTTTGACCAACTAAGCATTTTTTATTGGTCTTAGTAAAGTTGTAGACCCTTTTGGTGTTCCTAAGCCTTCTACTCTGATCGGGATGACCTTTAGTTTATCAAATCTGCATACTGAGAACTGATACAGCCAACTGAATACTAACCAAGGGCAAATTCTACAGCAGCAAATGCATGTTCTTTAGTGGTATCAATAACAGTGATATCACAATCTTCTTGTTTAATAAGCAAAGGTATTTCGGTACAACCTAAAATTACTCCTTCCGCTCCTTCTTTTTCTGATTTTTTAATGATGTCCAAATACAATTGCTTGGACTCTTCAGTAATTATTCCTTTTGATAATTCTGAGTAAATAATAGTATGCACAATATCCCGGTCTGCATCATTAGGAATCATCACTTCGATACCAAATTGATTTTTAAGAATGTCTTTGTAAAAGTCCAATTCCATAGTATATTTAGTACCAAGTAACAATACTTTTTTACATCCTTTTTCTTTAACGGCTTTCCCAGCAACTTCAGCTATATGCAATAATGGTATTGAAATTTTATCTTTTATAGCGGGAACACTTAAATGCATGGTATTTGCGCAAATCAGAATAATATCAGCACCCGCCATTTCTAGTCGAACTGCAATATCGGTCATCTGAGTATGTAAGGCATCCCAGTCATCATTTGCTTGTTTGATGGAAATATCTGAAAAATTAACCGATTCAATAATACACTCACAAGAACTTTGTCCACCTAATACTTCTGCTACTTTAGTATTTAGCAATTGATAATACAACTGTGTAGACTGCCAGGTGATGCCTCCGATTAATCCTATTTTTTTCATTTCCTTAATATTAATTTGTTCTCATTGTCGGTTTGAACGGATGCAAAGACCTATGCGTGTTTCAGTCCCTTCAACTGCGCTTAGAGTTACTTTTTTATTTTTGTACCAGTCCACTGTAACTGTGTACTGAAAACTGATACTGCATACTGAATACTAAATCCGAACAGGAATTCCACTTTCTCTTAACTCCTTTTTCAGCTCCTGTATTCCAATCTCCTTAAAATGAAATACACTTGCTGCTAAAGCTGCATCTGCTTTACCTGCTACAAAAGTGTCGGTAAAATGTTGTTTGTTTCCTGCACCTCCTGATGCGATAATTGGTATATTTAACTCCGTTGACAACTTTGCTAAGGCTTCATTTGCAAATCCGTCTTTAGTACCATCATGATCCATTGAAGTAAACAGAATTTCTCCCGCTCCGCGTTCTTCAACCTCTTTCGCCCACTCGAACAATTTTCGCTCAGTTGGCACTTTACCACCTACCAAATGCACTATCCATTCACCATCTATCTGTTTTGCATCAATAGCAACTACAATACATTGTGAACCAAATTTTGCCGATAGATCATTAATCAATTGAGGGTTCTTTACCGCCGATGAATTAATGGAAACTTTATCTGCGCCGTTCTGAAGCAAAATATCTACATCCTCAACAGAAGAAATTCCGCCACCTACGGTGAAGGGAATATTCACTTTTTCCGCTACTCGATATACCAAGTCTGCTAAGGTTTTTCGTTTTTGCTCTGTTGCAGAGATATCCAAAAACACCAATTCGTCGGCTCCTTCTTTGCTATAAATTTCAGCAAGTTCCACAGGATCACCAGCATCGCGTAAATCAACAAAATTGACGCCTTTCACGGTTCTTCCGTCCTTTATATCTAAACAAGGTATAATTCTTTTTGCAAGCATTATTTAAAGGTAAAAGGTTAAAAGTTTGAGGTACAAGTCAAACGTTATAAACTGGTTTTTCATTTTCTATTTTTTCTAGCTGTTATAATTGATGCAACTGTTATCGCTAATAACTCTGATGCTTCATTTTTTAACATGTTAATTTCAGTTTCATTTTCTGGCAGCACTTCTATAAATAGTTCTAACCAATATACTGACTCATCTACTTCTTCCTCTACAATTTTTAGCTTATTGATAAAATCAGCAGTAGATTTTGCCCTTTGAGAAGCACGATAGTTTGCGCCAACCGAACTTGAACATCGAATTAACTGCCTTGCTCAAGCATCAAATTCACGAGATTTAGGAAGTTTTGCACAAAATCGCCAACAGTCAACTGCAAACTTTTTAGTCCTAGATTTTAAATCTTTAACTTCCTACCTCTTATTTTTAATCTCGTACCTCCCTACTTATTCTTCACATTCAAATCCATTCCATCATAAAAGCCCAAATCGGTATTCTTCAAATGTTTCACCCAAAAAGCAATTTGACCAGTATGATATGAATAATGTTCTACTGCATGCAGAATAATACCAACACCAGAAAATGAAAATCCTTGTACAGACCTAATCTTTACCAATTGACTTGGAGTAGCATCGAAAATAACACGTTTTGCCGTATCGACTACATCATCTAATTTTTTCAGTAACTCATCTTTAGTGAGTCCGCCAGTTGCAGAAAACTCAACGTCACGATTCCTCTTATCTTCAGTTTCACCCAAAGAAGAAATTACATATTGTGATATATTACCACACAAGTGCAAGATTAAATTTGCAATACTATTCAATGAATCATTTGGTTTTTGCCATACTTCTTCTTCTGAAATGTCGTCAAGACTCTTCTTTATCATACGTGAACTTTCATCCATTCTGTACAATGCATTCTTAACTAATTCTTCGACTAATTGAGCTTCTTTATCCATTATTTAAAATATAAGATTCCAATTGCTTTAAACTTATTCTATTCTCATAGATAGCTTTCCCTATGATGGTACCTTCACAACCCATTTCAGCTAATTTAGGTAACTCATCAAAGGTTGATATTCCACCGGACGCAATTAGTTTTAGTTTACGTACTGTTTGGTCTTCGATTACGCTCAGACTGATATTTGTTTTTTCTATTATTTTCCGATACAAATCAAACGACGGACCTTCTAACATACCATCTTTACTGATATCGGTACAAATCACATATTGAATTTCTTTTGATTGATAGAACTGAATAAAAGGAATAAGTTCTTCTTTCGATTCTTCTTGCCACCCCGAAACAGCTACTTTTTCATCCATAGCATCTGCACCGAGGATTATTTTATCTGCACCGTGTTTTTCAATCCATCCTATAAAAGTTTCAGCATCTTTTACTGCGATACTACCACCTGTAATTTGTTTGGCACCACTATCAAAAGCGATACGTAAATCGTCATCAGTTTTTAATCCACCACCAAAATCAATTTTTAATCCTGTTTGTGAAGCTATCTGTTCTAAAACCTTATGGTTTACGATATGTTTAGACTTTGCGCCATCTAAATCTACCAAATGTAAATACTGAATACCATGAGATTCAAACTCTTTAGCAACTTCTAAGGGATTCTCATTATATATTTTTTTGGTATCGTAATCTCCTTTTGAAAGGCGAACACACTTACCATCTATGATATCAATTGCTGGTATAATTCTCATGTTTTTTTATAGTATAAAGTACTAAGTCTAAGGTATTAAGTCTCAAGCATAATCTCTTAAGTCTTAAATACCATGACTCTAATTATTTTAAGCTTTTTTGTAATGCATAGTTCATGTTTTTTATTTCATTACATAACGCTAACGCATTATTAATATCAGACTCCGCTACAAATTTTAGATTTACAATTAGTATTAATTGTGTTTCAAGTTCTGTTGTTGAACCATTTGCAATACTGAGAAAACGGGCAAATTCTTTATTTGAATTTCTACCTGCGCCCTCAGCAATATTTGATGGAATTGAAACACTACATCTTTTAATTTGAGAAATCAATCCAAATTTTTCGTCATCAGGTAATTTCTTAGTTAAGAAATAAATTTCTTGAACAAGTTGCATCCCTTTTTTCCAAATGTTTAATTCTCTATAATTATTCATTTAAATGAATTTTATTACATTTTAATTTAAACTGAATAAAATTGACTTAATACTTTGTACTCTTTACTTAATACTTATCAAATTAGTACTAACTACTCTAATATTTGTCTATCGATGGACATCCATAATGGTGAATCTCCTATTTTATTAAATCCGAATTTTTCGTAAAGTAAATGAGCGTCTTTTGTTTTTAAGGCAATCGTTTTTAGATATTTAATCGTGTTATTATTCAACATGTGTTCTACTAAAATCTTACCATACCCTTGCCCTTGAAATTTGTCAAGAATAATCACATCCATGATATAGCCAAAATAAATATAGTCTGTAACTACCCGAGCAAAACCAATTTGTTCTTTATCGGAGGTATAAATTCCAAAGCAATACGAGTTTTCAATAGTTGTTTTTACTTCATCTAAAGAACGGCCATTTCCCCAATATGAATTGGCAATAAATTGTTGAATAGCATTGCTATCAAGTAAACTTTTATCGGTTGAAATAAAATAATCCTGCTCCATTACATATTTAAAAAATTCTCAAGTATCTCCTCACCTACACTACTACTTTTTTCGGGATGAAATTGAGTACCGTAAAAATTATCTTTTTGCAAGGCAGCACTATAATCTACTCCATAGAAACATTCAGCAATCGTTTCTGTACACAAGGGTGCATAAAAACTATGAACTAAATAGATATATTCGTTTTCAGTTATTCCTTCGAATAAACCAGACTTTAGCATGTTAATTTGGTTCCACCCAATCTGTGGTACTTTTACGGTAGTATCAAACTTAACCACATCAACATCAAAAATACCTAATCCGGTAGTATTACCTTCTTCAGATGAATGACACATCAACTGCATTCCCAAACAGATACCTAAAACCGGTTGTTTTAATGTTGGAATTAGTTTATCTAGGCCACTATCACAAAGTTTTTTCATAGCACTACTGGCCTCACCAACACCGGGAAAAATTACTTTATCAGCATTTTGTATTTCTTCAACATCACTACTTAAAACAGCATCATAACCTAAGCGCTGTATGGCAAACTTAATACTCTGAATATTTCCTGCTCCGTAATTTATAATTACAATTTTCATAAGCTCAAATACGAGGTTAGAATTTTGAAGTACGATTTACTATACTTCAATTACCGTTGCTAATTTTAAATTTATCTTTTTAATAAAGCCATATTTGACCTTCTCCTATGACTTTGTATTTTAAACCTCGTACCTACAAAACTCCTTTCGTACTCGGTAATACCATTTTTTCTACATCTCTTTTAACTGCCATTTTTATACTCTTAGCAAAGGCTTTAAAAATAGCTTCAATTTTATGATGCTCGTTGGTACCTTCGGCCTTAATATTCAAATTTGCTTTAGCTCCGTCAGTGAACGATTTAAAGAAATGATGAAACATTTCGGTAGGCATATCTCCTACCATTTCACGCTTAAAGTCTGCATCCCATACCAACCAATTTCGTCCTCCAAAATCGATCGCAGATTGTGCTAAACAATCATCCATTGGTAAACAGAATCCGTAACGTTCAATACCCAATTTATTTCCTAAGGCATTATGAAATACTTCACCAAGCGCAATGCCTGTATCTTCTATCGTATGGTGTTCATCAACTTCTAAATCTCCATTAACCTTAATGGTTAAATCCATCTGTCCATGACGCGCCAATTGATCCAGCATATGGTCAAAAAATGCTAATCCGGTTTTGATATCACTTTTACCGGTACCGTCAAGATTTAGTTTAATGGCAATATCGGTTTCATTGGTTTTTCTGTGCGTTTCAGAGGTTCTATCCTTCAGCTTTAAAAACTCATAAATTTTCTCCCAGTCATTATTTTCCAACGCGATATGGGCATCTAAAGCATCACGTTTTACTGTAATTTCACCAGTGCCTAAGTTAGTTTCATCATTTATAAAAATACCCTTTGCACCAAGGTTTTTTGCCAGTTCCATATCTGTTAAACGATCACCGATAACAAAGGAATTTTCCAAATCATAGGCTTCAGAAAAATAGTCTGTCAACAAGCCTGTACCCGGTTTTCTTGTGTTTGCATTTTCATGCGGAAAAGTGCGGTCTAAAAAGACCTTATCAAAAACGACTCCTTCATTTTCAAAAGATTTCATAATGAAATTATGGACAGGCCAAAACGTGTCTTCTGGAAAAACATCGGTACCCAAACCATCTTGATTGGTAATCATCACTAATTCATAATCAAGCTCTTTGGCAATTTTACCAAGAAAAGTAAAAGCCTTAGGGTAAAAAATCATTTTATCAAATGCATCTATCTGCTCATCAATAGTTTCCTTTATCATAGTACCGTCACGGTCTATAAACAAAACACGTTTTTTATTTTCCATATTAGATTGATAATGCTTTTAAAGCGGTAATTACACTATTATTTTCTTCGGATGTTCCTACGGTAAAACGCAACGTGTTTTCGCATAACGGTTGCGATGTACGGTTTCTAACCACAATTCCTTTTGATAGAAGTTGATTATAACGTTTTGTAGCGTCGTCTACTTTCGCCAAGATAAAATTAGCATCCGTAGGATATATTTTTGCAACAAAAGAAACAGTTTCTAATGTTTTAATCAGTTTTTCACGCTCATCTAAAATAGTTGCGACTTCTGCTTGTACCGATTTTTCATCGGATACTCTTTGTATCGCTCGCTCTTGCGTTAATTGATTTACGTTGTAGGGCGGTTTTATTTTATTGATAACAGCAATTATTTCTTCGGAAGCTAAACAGATCCCCAAACGAATACCTGCCATACCATAGGCTTTAGATAATGTTTGTGTCACGATCAAATTAGGAAACGCAGCAAGTTTGGAAGACCAACTTTCTTCTGATGAAAAATCAATATACGCTTCATCAATAACCACGAGTCCGTCAAAAGAATTTAATAGCTCCTCAATACTCTTAGAGGAAAGAATATTTCCCGTAGGATTGTTTGGTGAGCAAATAAACAGCAGTTTGGTATTCGCGTCAATAGTTTTCTTTATTTCAGAAACGTTTGGTTGAAATGCATCGGTTAGTAACACTTCCCTATTTTCAACTAAATTAATACCTGAAAGTACCTTGTACATACCATATGTCGGTGGTAATGTGATAATGTTATCTTCCTTAGGTTCACAGAACGCTCTAAAGAGTAAATCTAAAACTTCATCACTCCCATTACCCAAAAGGATGTTTTCTTCCTTAATTCCTTTCTTTTCGGCCAAAATAGTTTTTAAACCTCTCTGTTGTGGATCAGGATACCGATTGACTCCGTTTTCAAACGGATTCTCATTCGCATCTAAAAACACCATGGTCGAACCATCGGAAACATATTCATCGCGTGCAGACGAATACGGACTTAAGCCCTTCACGTTTTCTCTTGTTATGTTATCTAAATTGAAATTCATTACTTCATAATTAGGTCTCGACTGCTCTCGAACAGAAAATACTCTATTTTTCTAGGCTATTTAATCTTAAGGTTATCGCATTTTTATGTGCTTGTAAACCTTCCGCTTCAGCCATTAATTCAACGGCATTGCCAATTGCTTGAATGCCTTCTTTTGTGATTTTCTGGAACGTCATGCTTTTCATAAAACTATCTAAATTTACGCCGCTATATTGCTTTGCATAACCGTTTGTAGGTAAGGTATGATTGGTGCCAGAGGCATAATCTCCAGCGCTCTCGGGCGTATAATTCCCAATAAAAACAGAGCCTGCATTTTGAGTGTTATCTATATAAAAATCTTCATTAGCTACACATACAATATAGTGCTCAGGACCGTATTCATTAATTAAATCAATAGCTGTTTGGTCATCTTCAACATAGATGAGTTTACTATTTGCAATTGCTTGCCTCGCAATTTCTTTACGTGGTAGTTCTTCTAATTGCAGCGCTACTTCTTTCTCTACTGCCTCAATCATCGTTTTTGAAGTCGACACCAAAATAACTTGACTATCAATACCATGCTCAGCCTGACTCAATAAATCGGATGCTACAAAGGCAGCATTAGCCGTGTCATCAGCCACTACTAATAATTCTGAAGGACCAGCAGGCATATCTATAGCTACACCATATTTTGTTGCAATTTGTTTAGCAACGGTTACGTACTGATTTCCTGGCCCGAATATTTTATAAACTTGTGGAATGGATTCTGTACCAAAGGTCATACCGGCAATTGCTTGTATCCCTCCTACCTTTACTATTTTAGTAACACCACATAAATTCGCCGTGTATAGAATAGCAGGGTTCAACTTGCCTTCTTTATCAGGAGGAGAGCAAAGCACAATCTCATTACAACCCGCAATAGTAGCAGGTACCGCCAACATTAGTATGGTAGAAAACAAAGGTGCTGTGCCACCGGGAATATAAAGGCCTATTTTTTGAATAGGTCGTTTTTCTTGCCAGCAAGAAACTCCTTTGACAGTTTCGACTTCCACGCGACCAGTTTTCTGGGCTTTATGAAATACTTCGATGTTCGACTTAGCAAGTTGAATAGCAGATTTTAGCTCATCAGAAACTAAAGCTTTCGCTTCTTCAATTTCTACATCTGAAACCAACATATTCTCTAAAGAAACTTTATCAAATTGTTCGGTATACTTTTTTAATATACTGTCTCCATTCGCTTTAACTTCCTCAAAAATACTATTAACCAATCCTTCAATATCAGCCACAGTTTGGGTAGGACGTTTAAGAACATCTTTCCAATCTTTCTTTTGTGGGTTATATATTTTGTTCATTCTTTTAAAAATACGCTGCTAGTATTTGACTAAAAGCATTTAGAATTTAATTATTTGTATAGCTAAAAACCTATTTACAATACCATCTTCTCAATTGGGCAAACTAAAATTCCCTCAGCGCCAGCTTTTTTTAACTCATCGATAACTTCCCAAAATGAATCTTTTTTGATAACCGTGTGAACCGAGCTCCAACCTTCATCAGCTAAAGGAAGTACTGTTGGGCTTCTCATACCAGGTAGTAAACTTAATATTCCATCTAATTTTTCATTAGGGGCATTAAGTAATACATATTTCGAACCTCTAGCCCGTAATACAGACTGAATACGAAATTGTAATTTCTCTAATAACGCTTTTCTTTCTTCAGAAATTTTTGGTGAAACGGCTAACACAGCTTCACTTGTTAGCATTATTTCAACTTCCTTTAAATTGTTTTTAAACAACGTACTTCCACTAGAAACAATATCACAAATAGCATCAGCTAAACCAATATTTGGAGCAATTTCAACAGAACCACTAATAATATGTAAATCAGCATTAACACCTTTATCCTTTAAGTAATTGATTACCGTGTTTGGATATGATGTCGCTATTCTTTTACCTTCAAAATCTTGTATTGATTTATATTTAAAAGATTTTGGTACTGCTAGAGAAACTTTACATTTCGAAAAGCCTAGTTTCTCGGCGATTGAAATATCTTCTCCTTTTTCAATCAATACATTTTCTCCAATTATGGCGATGTCTACTACTCCGTCTCTCAAGTATTGAGGAATATCTCCGTTTCTTAAATAAAACACTTCCATAGGAAAGTTTCTTGAAGAAGCCTTAAGCTGGTCTTTACCATTATCAATGGAAATTCCGCAATCTTTTAAAATTTGAAGGGATTCTTCATTTAGTCTTCCCGATTTCTGAATAGCAATTCTAATTTTTGTCATTTATAATTTGTTGTGCTTAAACAATCAAAATTGGATTAAATACAAAACCCGTTTGATTGCTCAAACGGGTTTTTAAATATGTTGTACTACTACAATACATTCCTACCTCGCCAGAGCGTGAGTATGAATATGATGATGTGTAGTTCTGTTTTTCATTATAGTGTAAAAGTAAAAGGTATTTTCCATTTCACAAAACAAAAGTTTAAAATGAAACAAAAATAATTAACTACGTGTATTTAGTTATTACCTAAAATTAATGGAAGACCATCGCTACCACCTACAATTACCACTTTTGAATTTGGTGATTCCGCTAACTTTAAAGTAGCATCAATACCCTTATCCTTCAAGATTTGGTCATTTAACGACGCACTTAAGATACGGTTGGCATCAGCTTTACCTTGAGCTTCAATAGTAACTTTCTCAGCTTCCTTCTTAGCCGTAACCAATCTAAATTCATATTCCAAAGATTCTTGCTCTTGCTTCAATTTTCTCTCGATAGCATCTTTAATCGTTGGCGGTAAGGTTACATCTCTTACCAATATTTCATTCAATTGAATATACTGACCAGAAACTATTTTTTCAGTCTCGTCAAAAATCTCTTGTTGAATTGCATCCCTCTTACTCGAGTACAATTGTTCTGGCGTATAACGCCCAACAACTGAACGTGCTGCAGATCGTATTGTTGGCAACAATACCCTTTGTATATAATCTTGTCCTTTTTCTTGGTGTAGTTTACCTAAATCGCTACGTATTGGTTCAAACCAAGCCGATGCTTCCAATTTAATATCCAAACCATTACTAGACAAAACGTTCATTTGCTCAAGCACCTCTTGTTGTCGTACTTCATACACAGTAACTCTATTCCATGGTGCTACCATATGAAAACCCTCACCCATTGGTGCCTCATCGGTTACTACACCTCCACCAAATGTTTTATACAAAACACCTGCCTGACCTGAGTCAATGGTAACGGTAGATTTTGATATTCCTATAATCAATACAATAAAAATAAATATTGCTGGTAATGCAATCTTTGGTAATTTGTCCATTCGTTGTTTTTAAATTAATCCGTTATATTTTCTAATAAACCATTCTGCAGTAAAAGCAAAAATAATAATAGCTAAAAGAATTCTGAATTCAATCAAAGATACGATATTTTCAGCGTTTTTCTCTGTTGGAACGTAGGCATTGTCATCTATTAACTCCCTCTTTAAAGCTTCAATTTGTGAAGCATAAAATAGTTTCCCACCTGAGTTTAAGGCCAGTGACTCCATTTTTGCATTATCGCTCGATACAAATTGATTTTCCATGTCAAATTCTGTTATAACAAAAGAACCTGATTTGGTTTTAACTTCATTTTCCACGGACACTATAAACTCATATTGCCCAGCTATAAGATTTGATAAATCTGCTTCAAAATAGCCGTTCTTCAATACCATTGGTATACTTTGACCCTGCTTAGTTCTACTATTAACAACCTGAATTTCAACTTTTGCATTAGACTCAAATAAAAAAGCTTCATCAAAATAAGTTGCTGTAATAATTGTATTGCTACTACCTTCATAAACCTTCTCATAATCAACATTAAGGCGAGATTTATTTTTAGCACTAGTAAGATATCGTATTAGATTACCCATAAATTCATCAAACTTGATAAACTCACTAGTATTTCTATAGGTTTGTACACGCCATTTCCAAAAATTTTCACCAACTAAAAGCGCTTGTTTTTTAGCGTTATCCTCTAAAACTGCCAATAAGGGTTGTTGTATATTAAGCCCCTTAATCTGAGTACCTAATAATGCTTCATAAGGTTTTTGAAAAACAATGGGTCCGGCATCACTAAGTAATGGAGGAAAATCAGATAAATCAAATGCAGATATATCGTACTTTGAAAAAGCATTGTTCAATAAACCAAAAACTTCTTGTTGAGGATAACCGTTTTCAAATTCAAAGCCAATATTTGCTTCATTTAAATAGGAATAATCTGTATGCGAACCGGTGATTATAAAAGTATTAGCATTTCTAGTTTTGGCAAAATCCATGGTGCTTTTAAAACGTACTGTTGGTTGATAAAATATGAATAAATCAATTTCTTCTAAAACACGATTAGTTACGTTTGGTTTTAAGATAGATACTGTTCTTTGCTCGTTATTTTCAATCGATTTTTTAAGCGCTCCTAAATCTGGATGCAGAATATCGGATATCAAGGCGATTTTAGTTTTTTCATCAATAATTTCAATACTTGTAGATCTTCGATTATTCAAGATATTCCGCTCTTCTTGTAATTGAGATACTTCAACCACCAAATTTTTGATTCCGACAGAACTTGCATCAATTTCAATGTTGATAGTTTTAAAATTTGTTTTATTATTTAATTTTAAATTCTCTCTATGTATTACCTTATCGTTCATTTTCACGGACATCGTTGCTGTAATTGCAGTATTTCCTTGATAAGACACATAGGTTTCTAATGGAAATTTATTTTTTAAGAAGGCATATTTATTCGTTAATATTGGACCAACTGATAAATCTCGATACTTTGTAGTGTCTCCTAAAACAACGGTATATATTGTACTATTCGGGTCAGATTTAAAGTAACCATAATCTTGTCCGATCGTTTGATTCCCATCAGAAAACATAATAATAGCCGTCTGTTCGCGGGCATAAACTTCTTTCAATGCAGAAAGAGATTTGTAGATGTTTGTATTCTTATCTTTTAATGTTAGACTATCAAGAACACCTAAGTCACTACCAAATTTATAACTGTCTATTTTAAATCTATTTGATATTTCTTCGGATGAATATAATTCCGAAATCAAAGCTTTAAGTTCACTACCACTTTCAGATAACGAAGCTGTATTATCTGCTAATATTACCAAATAAGGCTTTTCTAAACTATAAGATTTTTGAGAGAATTGAGGGTTGATAAGCAAAACAAGTAACCCAAATATTGCTATAAATCGTAAAAAGGCTAAGAGCAAATACACTTTACCTTTAGCCTTTTGTTTGTAGATATATTGAAATGTAACAATAACCAAAGCAACAATAGCAGCAAGAATGATATACAATACTGTTATGGTTTCCATGGATAGATACTATTATGTTTTATTGGAATCGTAAAACAAACGGTTTACCGATTATTATTAAATGAATTAGGTTAACATTCCGCCATCAACATTCAAAACCTGACCTGTTACATAACCAGATAAATCTGAAGCAAAGAAAAGACACGCATTAGCAATATCTTCTGTAGAACCACCACGTTTTAATGGAATACCATCTCTCCAACCCTGAACAGTTTTTGCATCTAGCTTTTCAGTCATTTCTGTTTCAATAAAACCTGGTGCGATAGCATTGCATCTAATATTTCTTGAACCCAATTCTAGTGCTACTGATTTTGTAAATCCAATCATACCAGCCTTTGAAGCAGCATAATTTGTCTGACCCGCATTACCTTTTACTCCAACAACACTACTCATATTGATAATAGAGCCACTACGTTGTTTTAATAAGGTACGTTGAACCGCTTTGGTCATATTAAAAACGGATTTTAAGTTGATATCGATAACCGCATCAAAATCTGCTTCAGACATACGCATTAGAAGATTATCTTTCGTGATACCGGCATTGTTGATTAGAACATCTATTCTGCCTCCAAAATCCTCTAAAACCTTAGCAACTAATTCTTCTGCTTCTTGAAAACTAGCGGCATTACTTTTGTAAGCTTTAGCATTTACACCTTTAGCTTTCAATTCTTTCTCTAATTCAAGTGCAGGGGCTTCGCTTGAACTGTATGTAAAAGCAATATTTGCTCCATGGTCAGCAAATACTTGTGCGATACCCATTCCTATTCCCCTACTTGCTCCTGTAATAATTACGTTTTTATCTTCTAATAATCTCATAAGTCAACTATTTACTTAGGTAGTTTACCAAATATACCTTTTGTTTGAATTATAGGCTAAAAAAAATCCCGCTACAAACGGGATTTTATATGAATAATATGAGTTCTTAACCCATTACTTCTTTTACTTTCAATCCTATTTCAGCAGGAGAATCAACAACGTGAATTCCACATTCACGCATAATTCGTTTCTTAGCCTGTGCTGTATCATCGCTACCACCAACAATTGCACCAGCATGCCCCATGGTTCTACCAGCAGGAGCAGTTTCACCAGCGATAAAACCAACAACTGGTTTTTTACTACCACTTGCTTTGTACCATAGAGCTGCATCAGCTTCTAATTGTCCACCAATTTCACCGATCATTACTACACATTTAGTCTCTGGATCATTAATTAAAAGCTCTACCGCTTCTTTTGTAGTAGTTCCAATAATTGGATCGCCACCAATACCAATAGCAGTTGTAATACCTAAACCTTGACGAACAACTTGATCTGCAGCTTCATAAGTCAACGTACCAGACTTGGACACGATACCAACATTTCCTTTTTTGAAAACAAAACCTGGCATAATACCAACCTTCGCTTCACCCGGAGTAATAACACCAGGACAGTTAGGGCCGATTAAGCGACAATCTCTACTCTTTATATAATTAGCAACCATTACCATATCGGCAACTGGTATACCTTCTGTAATTGTAATAATAACTTTGATACCTGCATCAGCAGCTTCCATTATTGCATCAGCAGCAAATGCTGGCGGTACAAATATAATAGTTGTATCAGCTCCTACTTTTTCAACAGCTTCAGAAACCGTATTGAAAACTGGCTTCCCTAAATGCTCTTGTCCTCCTTTACCTGGAGTAACACCACCTACGATATTAGTCCCGTACTCAATCATTTGCTCGGCATGAAAAGTACCTTCACTACCAGTGAAACCCTGTACGATTATTTTGGAATCCTTATTTACTAATACACTCATACTACTGTAGTTTTATTTTTAACAGAACAAAAATATAGGTTTGTTAATGAATTTTAAAGCATTAACACGCTTATTTCTTGTCCATATTTTTAATTATTTCTGGAATCTTCTTTATATATGCTAATTGTTTCAATTTTTCACGAGATTCTTCTATTGGAGTACCAAAATAACTCTTGCCGCCGGCCACTGATTTTGTAACACCTGTTTGCCCCATAATTACCGCGTTTTTACCAATAGTAATGCCGCTATTGGTACCTACTTGCCCCCATAACGTTACTTCATCTTCAATAATAACACAACCTGCAATACCTGTTTGGGATGCTATTAAGCATTTTTCTCCAATCACGGTATCATGCCCAACGTGCACTTGATTGTCCAATTTTGAACCGAACCCAATAGTGGTATCTCCCGTCACCCCCCTATCAATAGTACACAGTGCACCAATGTCAACATTGTTTTTCAAAACAACTCTTCCACCAGAAATCAATTTATCAAAACCTTCGGGACGTTTTTTGTAATAAAAAGCATCTCCACCCAAAACACTACCGGCATGAATAGTTACATTATCACCTATAACACAATTATCGTAAATGGATACATTAGAATGTATTAAACAATTATCACCAATGGTTACATTGTTCCCTATAAAAGTATTCGGCTGTATAACAGTATTTTTTCCGATTTTAGCAGTAGCTGAAATGGAATGATTATTAGGAACAAATGGTTGAAAGAATGTGGTAAGTTTATTGAAATCACGAAAAGGATCATCTGAAATCAACAATGCTTTACCTTCTGGACAATCGACATTTTTATTGATTAATATTACTGTTGCCTTAGACTTCAAGGCTTTATCATAATATTTCGGATGGTCAACAAATACAATATCTCCATTCTGAACTACGTGTATTTCGTTCATTCCCAAAACAGGAAAATCATCATTACCCACATAAGTACTCGAAATAATATCGGCAATTTGCTTTAACGAAAATATAGTAGGAAACTTCAATTGCTAAATTTGATTAGTAATTAATTACACGTTTGATTACTCCTTAACACGTTCCATATAAGAACAAGTAGAAGTATCAACTTTTATCTTATCTCCTTCGTTGATAAACAATGGTACATTTACTTCTGCTCCTGTTTCTACCGTTGCTGGTTTAGTTGCATTTGTTGCCGTATTACCTTTAACGCCTGGTTCTGTATACGTTACTTCTAATACAACACTTGCAGGCATATCTACAGATAATGGCATGCTATCTTCTGTATTGAACAAAATCGTAACAATTTCTCCTTCTTTTAATAAACCTGGTGCATCTAAAGAACTTTCTTGCAAAGTGATTTGATTATAATCATCGGTATTCATAAAATGATACGTTTCACCTTCAGGATATAAATATTGATAAGAACGTGTTTCTACTCTAACATCCTCAATTTTATGACCTGCAGAAAAAGTATTATCCAATACTTTACCACTAGTAACACTCCTTAATTTTGTTCGCACAAAAGCAGGACCTTTACCTGGTTTAACGTGTAAAAACTCAATTATTTTATAAATATCATTATTGTATCGAATACATAGTCCTTTTCGTATATCTGATGTAGATGCCATTAGTATATTTTATTAATGTTGTTAACTTTTATTAGTCTGGAATGTGGTCTAGTTATTACTAAAATAACCTTTCATTATACCTCGTTGAGAATCGCGTATAAATTGTAGAATTTCGTCACGTTCTGGAGTAGCTTCCATTTCGGCCTCTATAATCTGAACCGCTTGTGTATTATTATAATTCTTTTGATATAGAATTCTATAAATATTCTGAATCTCTCTAATTTTATCAGAAACAAACCCACGTCTTCTTAATCCCACAGAATTTATACCAACATAGGACAATGGTTCTCTTGCCGCTTTTACATATGGTGGCACATCCTTTCTAACTAAAGACCCACCAGTAACAAAAGCATGTTGACCAACAGATACAAATTGATGTACAGCTACTAACCCTGCTAATATTACATTATCACCTATAGTAACATGACCAGCCAAAGTTGAATTGTTAGAAAATATACAGTTATCACCTACCAAACAATCATGCGCTATATGACAGTACGCCATAATTAGGCAGTTTTTTCCAATAACCGTTTTCATACGGTCAGAAGTACCTTTATGTATTGTTGCACATTCCCTTATAGTGGTATTATCCCCTATAATTACTGTAGTATCCTCATTATCATATTTTAAATCTTGGGGAGCAGCAGAAATAACCGCTCCTGGGAAAATATTACAATTTTTTCCAATGCGCGCACCTTCCATTATTGTTACATTAGACCCTATCCATGTTCCATCACCGATGGTCACATTATTGTGAATAGTAGTAAAGGGTTCAACTACAACGTTTTTGGAAATTTTAGCACCCGGATGTATATAAGCCAAAGGTTGATTCATACTAAGTTCTTTTAACTATTTGCGCCATTAATTCTGCTTCACTAACCAATTTATCATTTGCATAGGCATATGCTTGCATATGACAGATACCTCTTCTAATTGGTGTAATTAAACTACAATGGAAAATTAATGTATCGCCTGGTAATACTTGTCTTTTAAATTTCACTTTATCTATTTTCATAAATAAGGTTAAATAATTTTCTGGATCAGGAACGGTGCTCAGTACTAAAATACCACCTGTTTGTGCCATAGCTTCAACTTGAAGTACACCAGGCATTACAGGTGCTCCAGGAAAGTGACCAGTGAAAAATGGTTCATTCATAGTCACATTTTTCATACCTACTACATGCTCTTCAGAAAGTTCAATGATACGATCTATTAACAAAAATGGTGGTCTATGAGGTAACATATCCATAATCTTATGGATATCCATCAATGGAGGCAAACTTAAATCGTATTTCGGAACTTTATTTCGCTTTTCTAATTTAATGATTTGCGCAAGTTTCTTTGCAAATTGGTTATTTACATAATGACCAGGTTTATTAGCAATAACCTTACCTCGTATTCGTGTACCAATTAAGGCCAAATCGCCTATAACATCTAAAAGTTTATGTCTTGCCGCTTCATTAGGCTGATGTAATGTAAGATTATCTAAAATACCATTAGCCTTTACAGAAAGTTTCTTTTTGTCAAAGGCTTTTTCTAGTTTCCGCATAGTAGCTTCAGAAATTTCCTTATCCACATAAACGATAGCATTATTTAAATCTCCTCCTTTAATAAGTCCGTTTTCTAAAAGCATTTCTAACTCATGAAGGAAACTAAAGGTACGAGCATTAGAAATTTCAGATTTAAAATCCGAAATTCTATCTAAGGTAGCGTTTTGAGTACCTAAAACTTTGGTTCCGAAATCTACCATAGTCATCACCTGATACTCATCAGATGGGATTATAGTTATTTCACTACCGGTTTTATCATCCCTAAAGGTGATTACTTCTTTAACAATATATTCTTCGCGAACAGCATCTTGCTCAACGATTCCGGCATTTTCTAACACCTCTACAAAGAACTTAGAAGAACCATCCATAATTGGAGGCTCTGCCGCATTCAATTCAATTAATACATTATCAATTTCTAGTCCTACTAAAGCTGCCAAAACATGCTCAGAAGTTTGAATTTTCACACCATTCTTTTCCAAATTGGTGCCTCTTTGTGTATTTATCACAAGGTTGGCATCAGCAGGTATAATAGGCTCTCCCTCTAAGTCTACCCTTTTAAATGCATAGCCATGGTTTTCGCTTGCCGGTAAAAACTTAATAGTAACATTGCTTCCAGTATGTAATCCAACTCCTGTTAGACTTACCTCTTTACTAATTGTCCTTTGTTTGTTATTTGTTGTACTCATCGTCAGTCCTTCTTTTCTAAAGTGTCGATTCTACTAATTATTCTTGATAGGTTCTTAAAATGAACATATGATTTGTTGTAATCTCCATAATTTAAAGCAGGAGATCCTTGTAAAATTTCATGGTCTTTCACATTTCTACCGATACCAGATTGGGCTTGTATTTTCACAAAATCACCGATAACAATATGGCCAACAATACCTACTTGACCACCAATCATGCAGTGTTTTCCAATTTTGGTTGAGCCTGCAATACCTGTTTGAGCAGCAATTACTGTATGCTCACCTATTTCAACGTTATGTGCGATTTGTATTTGGTTATCTAATTTTACACCTTTTCTTAAAATGGTAGATCCCAATGTTGCACGATCTATAGTAGTACCAGCACCAACATCTACATTATCTTCTAAAATCACATTACCTGTCTGTGGTACTTTTGTAAATTCCCCTTCCTCATTAGGCGTAAAGCCAAATCCGTCTGCTCCAAGAACTACTCCACTGTGTACAACACAATTATTACCAATGATGGTTTCTGAATATATTTTAGCACCTGCAAAGATTATAACGTTATTACCAACTGTTACATTGTCGCCAATATAGACGTTAGGGTAAACCTTTACATTATCTCCTAATTTTACATTATTACCTAAATAAGCAAAAGCACCTAAATAGACATCAGACCCATATATTGCACTATCTGATTTAAAAATGGGCTGCTCTATTCCTGTCTTATTATTCTTAACTTGGTTATAATACTCCAGTAATTTTGAGAATGATTTATAGGCATCTTCAACCTTAATCAAAGTTGTTGTAAGGCTTTGCTCAGGAATAAAGCTTTTATTAACAATAGTAATTGAAGCTTTGGTCTTATAGATAAAAGAGGTGTATTTAGGATTTGCCAAAAAGGTAATTGAACCTTCTTCTCCTTCTTCAATTTTAGCAAGTTTGTGCACTGCTATCTCTGGATTACCATGTACTTCTCCTTCTAAAATACCTGCAATCTGACCTGCTGTAAATTTCATGAGCGTAAAAGTAAGAAAAATAGTTAAACTGCCTCTTTCGGGTAGCACATATAATATTTGGTCACAGTTTTAGAAAGGGCATTCAAATTAAGGTGATCCGATAACTTAGCAACATCTGTTATTTTTCCGTTTTTCTTCAAAATATTTATATTCTGATACTCCCTATCATATGCCTTATTTTTTAACTCACCTTTAAAGACAAAATAAGATGTTTCTTCATCTGTAAGGCTATATAATTTTTTTACTTTAATAAATTTTGATTTAAACTTAGTTTCATTAATAGGCTCTTTCTTGACTTTTATATGTAATAGTTTCCTATTAATAATCATTTCGCAAAGTGACGACAGTACAAAATCACTTGAATATTGCCAATCTTTTAATGCTGCAAGAATATCAATATCGTCTAGTTTAGCGAACTTCGCCAAGGTATCTCTATCAAAATTACTTTTATCGATATGATGAGTTAGAAAATAACCAAGTGCCTCACTACAATTTAAAATTTCACCTTTCTCAATGAGATATCGGGCTCTTTTTAAAATGCAAATTAGTAATCGCTCTGCTACAACAGCAGTTTTATGTAAATACACTTGCCAATACATAAAACGTCTGGCCATTAGAAATTTCTCTACAGAATAAATACCTTTTTCCTCAACAACAAGATTACCGTCTACTACATTTAACATTGTTATTAAACGTTCAGCATTAGTGTTACCTTCAGCAACGCCAGTATAAAAACTATCTCTTTTCAAATAATCTAATCGGTCCATGTCTAACTGACTTGAAACCAACTGATTTAAAAATTTTTTTGGGTGCTTACCAGTGAATATGGAGATGGCTTCCGTTAAACTTCCGTTAAATCGCTCATTGAGTTCTTCCATAAACTGAAGCGATATAAACTCATGACTTACTCCTTCTACGATACTATGTTCCATAGCATGCGAGAAAGGACCATGCCCTATATCATGTAAAAGAATGGCACTTAAAAGTCCGTCAGATTCTGACTGAGTAACTTCAACGCCTTTAAAACGAAGAACTTGTATGGCTTTCTGCATTAAATACATACAGCCTAACGCATGATGAAAACGAGTATGATGAGCACCAGGATATACCAAATAGGATAACCCCATTTGCGATATTCTTCGTAGCCTTTGAAAATAAGGATCAGCAATGAGGTCGAATACTAACGTATTGGGAATTCTAATAAATCCGTAAATTGGATCATTAAAGATTTTCAGTTTGTTTGATGTCTTCAAGATAGATTTGTCTTTTCTGAAATTAACATTTCAAAGTTATACAAAAGCATCAGCATAGAATTTGATTATCGTCAAATAATAATTCAATGAACAAGATAAAAATATTATGGGTAGATGATGAAATCGATTTACTCAAACCTCATATCATTTTTTTAGAAGCCAAAAATTATATTGTTATCACCTGCAAAAGTGGTCAGGAAGCATTAGAAGAGTTAGCGGAAACCAGAGTCGATATAGTTTTCCTTGATGAAAATATGCCTGGTATATCTGGCTTAGAAACACTTTCAGAAATTAAAATCATTAACAGTTCTTTGCCGGTAGTAATGATTACCAAGAGTGAAGAAGAATTTATAATGGAAGAAGCTATCGGTTCAAAAATAGCCGATTACCTTATAAAACCAGTAAACCCAAACCAAATTCTCCTTTCTCTCAAAAAAAATCTGGATCATTCTAGATTAATTTCTGAAAAAACCACCAGTAATTACCAACAGGAATTCAGAAAAATTGCGATGGACCTTTCTATGGTGAATAGCTATCAAGAATGGGCCGATTTATATAAAAAATTGATTTACTGGGAATTACAGTTAGAAGAAATTGAGGACAGCGGTATGTTCGAAATACTTGAATCTCAAAAAACCGAAGCCAATCAACAATTCGGGAAATTTGTAGAGCGCAACTACACTGATTGGTTCACTGATGTAGATGCGCCTGTAATGTCACATACACTGTTTAAAGAATGGATTGCTCCAGAGATAAAGGATCAAAAAACCTTACTGATTGTTGTAGATAATTTACGTTATGATCAGTGGTATGCTTTTGAAGACACGGTCAACTCATTTTATAAAAAGAAAAAAGAAGAATCTTATTGTAGTATTTTACCAACAGCCACACAATACGCCCGAAATGCTATATTCTCAGGGCTAACACCTCTTGATATGGAAAAAAAATATCCAGATTGGTGGAAAAACGATACGGAAGAAGGAGGTAAAAATTTATTTGAAGATAAATTTTTAGATGAGCAACTAAAGCGATTAGGACTTGATTTAAAATGGGAATACCATAAAATAAGTAGTTTAAAACAAGGTAAACATTTAAGTCAAAATTTTAAAGGCCAAAAAGATAACGACCTAACCGTAATCGTTTATAATTTTGTAGATATGTTATCTCACTCCAAAACTGAAATGGAGGTCATAAAAGAATTGGCATCTAATGATAAATCGTATCGCTCATTAACAACAAGTTGGTTTAAAAACTCGCCAATGTTAGAAATTATTCAACAAGCACAGACCTTGGGAATGAAATTAATTATAACAACTGACCATGGCACTATAAATGTAAAATCACCATCAAAGGTGGTTGGTGATCGTGAAACAAGCTTAAACTTAAGATATAAAACAGGAAGAAGTCTTACCTATGAAAAGAATGATGTCTTCGCTGCTAAAGATCCAAAATCAATTTATTTGCCTAGTATAAATATGAGTAGTTCTTATATTTTTGCGAAAAATGATTTGTTTTTTGCCTATCCGAACAACTATAACCATTACGTAAGTTACTATAGAAATACATATCAACACGGAGGTGTATCTCTTGAAGAAATGATTATACCTTTTGTAGTTTTAGAACCTAAATAAAATTATAATATGGAATTCATTTATACTGAAAGTGAATTAAAAATCTTTTAACGAAATTGAGTCGTTAGCACCTAATTTTAAGGAGCAAATCCCTACATATAAATATGAAGGGATTTTAAATAATTGCTTGAACTGATAGAAAATTAAAAATTAATATTCTATATACCTTAGGATTTTAAATTGGTTTTATAAATATTTCGATTTCTCAAAATTACCTCCATCCGTAAACAGAACCAAATAAGTTAGCATAAGCGAAAAGAAAATTTCTAACACCTCTACCAGCCGAACAACCAGAGCATCCATCTGGATCTGACCCTCCTCCTTCGCAATTTAATTGTTCTTTTAAAGTCAATTTTTTTATCTTATAATTTTCCAAATTTTTCATAATTTTATTTTTAAATTTAATTAACACTTAACATGTTTCTTAGCATTTTTTTTAAATAATAAACCAAACCTTAAAAAAACTAATATCTAAAAAAACAAAATTGCAATAAGCCTAGTGCAAATTTGTAGATATCATTATTAAAATTATAATGGTTGACGAAGAGATTATAAATTCTAAATTAGGGCCTGCATGTTTAAAGCTATCAGGCCCATAGATAGAATATGATTTAAAATCAAAATATTATTATACTTTATAACCTTTAAATTCCATTATTTTCATAAGGATTAAAAAAACCATTAAAAAAACTTGTGAATATGTTCAACAATAACAGTATGCCTATTATAAATCCAATAATGTATAATATTAATTTTAATTTTTTCATCTCTAATTATTTAAATATTATTCAACAACAATTGCCTCCAAATAGTCCACTAAAAAAACCACCAACCCATTGACCGGCATCTTCGTAACCTTTCATCAATTTATCTACAGTACTTCCTCCTCCAGAAATTTTAAGTAACTCCTTTGAGCTTAATTCTATATAATTTTTCATACTTATCTATTATTTTTATTTAACAACATTCATCTACTTCATTACATTCATACGGGTAACATATACCTGAATAAAATGCAATAAATATATCCATTAATCCACCACCTGAAATATCTTTCATTTCAGATTCATTTAGTACTTCTATTTGATAATTTTTCATGTTTTTCATATTTTACACAATTTATTTATACATTCCAGCGGTTCCACTTAAATTACCAGATCCTGCCCATGCGGCAAAAAAAGAGGAAATTGCTTCTCTTAACGCTCTACCTGAAGAGCATCCTGAACAACCGTCAGGATCAGAACCCCCTCCATTTAAAACTATCATCTCTTTTAAAGATAAATTTTTCATTTGTGAATTTTTCATTTTAAATTATTTTATTAAACATTTGAACTTTGCATTTAAAACCTAAGTTAACCTAGCGCGCTGTTTTAAATACATTTTAAAGATGCAAACTAGCACTCTCAATTTTTGCGAGTCTCAAAACAAAAATGTTAAAATTTTGAAAGTACCTGCAAATTTTTATAGTTGGCGCCACCAGAAAGGTTACGTTCTTCATGAGCGTCTAAATCTTGTACATAAAAACCACATTTAAACTTAGCTATTTCGGTATAAATATAGCTTTGCCTTGAAATGTCGTAACAAACCGGGGCATTCATTTCTTTCATGGTTTCAATTATTCTAAAAATAGTAGCCTGTGAGACTTCTAAACGTTCAGCCAATTGCTTAGGTGCACCTGTTGCTTTTAGCCTTATCAATTGATCTACTCTTTCTAGTAATGCTATCTGTTTTGTCAGTTGTTTCATATATAATACGTTTAACTAGCTGATTTTAGTTTAAAACTGATTCTCGGCAATTGCTGTCTCCACAGTTTATAATAGCTTTGTTTTGAAGTGTATAGTTTTTCATGAGAACCTTGCTCTATTATCTTGCCTTTGTCCAATACCACAATAGTGTCCGCATTTACCACCGTACTTAATCTATGTGCAATTAGAATAATAGTCTTGTTCTTTTGTCGTAATTGGTCAATTGTTTTTTGTACAAAAGTTTCAGAACCACTGTCTAAAGAAGAGGTTGCTTCATCTAATACCAAAATTTCGGGTTGTTTATATAAGGCCCTAGCAATTGCAATACGTTGTTTTTGACCTCCACTTAAAGCTGCACCATTTTCCCCTAAATACGTACCAAAACCATTAGGCAAAGTTTCTATAAAATCTAGAATACCAATATCTGAGCAGATTTCCATAATCCTTTCCATATTGGGTTGTAATTCACCTACGGCAATATTCTCGATAACATTACCGGCAAACAAGTCAATCTTTTGGGGAACTACTGCTACAAGCTTACGTAAACTTTCATTATCTACATATCTTAGGTTGGTCTGCCCAAATGAAATATTGCCCTTACTAATGGCGTAAATATTTTGCAACAACGAAACCAAAGTGCTTTTACCTGACCCACTTTCACCTACAAAAGCCGTAATTTCTCCTTTTTTAATCTTTAGATTAAAGTCTTTAAAAACCTCTACACGAGTACCATAATTAAAAGCTACATTTTCAAAAATGATATCCCCTATTTTTTCTTTAGTAAGTATTATTTTTTCACCTGATTCTTCTCGCTCCAAATCTAATATTTCAAATAGTCGTTCTGCAGCAATCAATGCATTTTGAATTTCTTTATTCGCCCCAATTAAACTTACTAATGGCCCCGTGAAATAGCCGATTATAGCGTAGAAAGATAAAAGTTCACCAGGTGTAATTTCTTTTTCAATAACAAACCCAGCTCCTACCCATAGAAGAACAATGACAAATATTTGTGAAATAGTGTTAGAAGATGTTCCTGAAAAAATAGAATTCAAAGCAGATTTATACCCTGTGTTTAAGAGTTTAATAAATTTTGTTTCTGTTTTTAGGTTTGCAAACCCCTCAAGACCAAAACGTTTAATAGTACCTACAGAATTTATAGACTCTACCAATTGGCTTTCTAAAGCTGCCGCGTCTTCCATTACCTTGCGCTCTACCTTCTTGTTCAGCTTATTAACTACCCAATAAATTAAAATATAAATAGGGATAATAACAGCCATAATTAAAGCCAACTTCCAATAATAGGTAAACATTAAAACAAATGAGAAAATTACAATTAGCACATTTACTGTTAAAGAAAGCGCTACCCCATTAATAAAGTTCCTAATTTTTACCGCATCACCTATTCTAGAGATGATTTCTCCAACCCGCATGGTATCAAAAAACTGTTGAGGTAGTTTTAATAGATGCTTGTAATAACCTAAAATTAATCTAGCATCTATTTGTTGCCCGGTTTTTATTAAAAACACATCTTTGAACACCCCTATCAGTACTTTTGCTAAAAGTAGCACCACCATGGCTATACTTAATAAATTCAAAAGCTTTGTATTCCCATCAATAAGTACGTAATCAGTAATTTTCTGAATGTAAATAGAGGTTGAAAAACCCAATAAAGTATAGACAACTGCACCAATAAATGCCTGAACCAATACTGTTTTGTGAGGTTTTAACAGATACCAAAAACGCTTATAAACAGATACTTTTTCATTTCCTATTTTAAAATCTTGATTTGGAACTAACAAAACAAGTACTCCTGTCCATTCTTTTTTAAAATCTTCATGCGTTCTTTTCTCCATTTTACCCCTCCCTGGATCCATAACTATCACATGTGTTTTTGTTATACCATATACTACTATATAATGATGAAGTTTTTCTTTAACAATTACATGTGCAATGGCAGGCTTTGGTATTTTAAATAAACTCTCAAAATCGCCCCGAACACCCTTAGCATCAAAACCTAATTTTTCTGCTGCTTTTATTAATCCAAAAACATTGGTTCCTTTTTTATCTGTACCTGCATACTGTCTTATACGTGCAATTGGGAAATTTAATTTGAAATGTGCTGAAATAGATGCTAAACAAGCTGCACCACAATCAGTAATATCATGCTGTTTTATAGTTTTTTTTGCCATAATTATTTATTTACTGCTAATTTATCTCCATTTCCAGGGTTTAACCAATCATCCATTTTATCGTAAAGTAATTCATAAAGGGTACGCTCTGTTATTTCAAATCGGGCATTTAAGGTCATTCCTTTACCGATTTCCCTCTTATAACCATTCTTTAATTTCAAATGCTTCTGATTAATTTTACATTGAATTTTATAGAAAGGTTGATTGTCCATAAATTCCACGTCATCTGCTATTCTAATAATATTGCCTGTAGCTAAACCCCATTGGTTATAGTTAAATGCATCTATTTGAAAACTAACCACTTTTGACTTATCAATGAGTCCAATATCTTTAGGTGATATATAACATTCAGCAATGAGTTCTGTATCTGGTGTTATTTCACCCAATTGTACACCTGCATTTACAAAACTACCATCGTTAAGGCTAGTAGAATTAATTAAAGTACCATTAACTGGAGCAGTAATTACATAGCTTTTTTTATTGTTTAATACTTGTTTAATATTGTTTTGTAAATCGAATAACAGATTATTCGATTCAGTCAAAGTCGCTTGCCAAGAATTAATTGAATTTTTTTGAAATTGATGTAAAGCGTTATTTGCTAAATCAAATTCTAATTTACTATTGTCAAATTCTACCTTTGCAATTACTCCTTTAGAAAGTAGTTTAGTATTTCTCTGGAAATCAATTTTTATCTTTTTGATTTTCGTGTAATGTTCTGATAATACGGCATAGTATCGAATGATTTCCTTTTTATACTTAGGTGTAATTAACCTATTCAAATCAGTTCTCTTGCCTAAAACAATTTTTTCAAGGTCTAAAACTTCATTTTTCAAAACCTCAATCTTTCTTTCGTTAAGAATTATTTGCTCATCTAAAACACTCGTTTGAAGAATTAATAGAGTATCACCTATTTTAATTATTTTATTATTTTCAATTGAATTATATATTACTTTTCCCGAGTTTATACTGGTTATAGCCATTCTATCTTTACTTGGCTTTATAAAACCTCTTGCAGAACTAAAAATCGAAATATTAATGAACGGTAATGAAGCTAATGAACCAACCAACAATAAGAGTATGAGACCATAAATAAATTTACTCCTAATAGTATTTTTGGGAATAAAATATTGAGTTGTATGCTCTATAATTTCTTTCGGAAAAATTTCTTTCATGATAAAGCACTTTAACTTGTTAGTAATTAAAACCTGTTAAAACAAATTTTAGAACCCATTCAATTATTAAAATGAAATTTAGTTTACCAAAAACTAAGCACGTTTTAGCCGAAACCAACAAAATTACTAGACCAAAATAGACTTCGCTCTTATATTGATTTTTAGTAAAATTTTTAATCTTAGTAACGGGTATTTGACTTTTTATGAGGGTATAATGCATCTTACATAATTTCAATTCAAACATATAGAATATTTTCTATATATAAAAATATTAATAGAGAAATAATTCTCTATTAATGATGCTTATCATCGATAATACTTAGTAAACACATTAATTAAACAAAATATATTATCTTTGTAAAATATTCACAAAACAGAGAAAGTTTCCTCTACCTATGTTTAAAACAATAGATCGATTAATGAAGTTTATAACCTACGCTGGCTTAAGCGCTAGGCAATTTGACTTATCTATTGGTGCTGCAAATGGGTATACGTTGCGCATGAGAAAGAACAATGCCTCAATTGGGAGCGATGTTATTGAAAATATATTAAAAGTGTACCCCCAGCTTAGTGTAGAATGGTTGATTACCGGCGAGGGTGAAATGTTGAAGGAGAAAAAAGAATTTTCCTTAGATTTTGAAAAATTATCACCAAATCGTCAACTTGAAATTGAAAATATTATAGAACAAAAAATTAAAGCGAAACACCAATTGGAGTTAAAGCAATTACTCAAAGAGGTGACTGAAGAAATTTCAAAAAAACAGAAAAATAATAAATAGAATTTAATTAAAATTATTCATTTATATTTTTAAGTAATATTTCTCGTAAACGGAGTAGTTCCATAATTTCTTTATTTTCAGAAATAACTTCTCCACCTTTTATTTTTTTAAGTTCAATTTTAGATTTCTCAACGATTTCGTTTTTATATTCTTCGGAATTTAGAATTTCTTCAACTTTTCTTTTTATTTCGTGTTTGGACTCAAGGATATTTTTAGCATAACTTACTTTTTTATCTAAATAAAGAACTATAGCTATAACGATAAAAAGCCAAGGGGCTGCATAGTAAAATGATGTCTCATCAACCTTGTCCGCCATTTGAAACCCCTCCCAAAGTTGAAATACAGTTAGCAAAATTGGCGATAATAAAGCGTATCTCCACCAATTTGGTGAGGTGAAAAACCATATCAAAATCGGAATTAATAAAGCTATCTTAATAGCAAAAAAATACATAGCAGCTTCTACATCAGTAAAACCAAAAGGTTCTTTTCCAAAACCAATAATTTTTGAAGTATTCGGAAATTTATAAAAAATATAATAGTCAAAATATAATGTACAGACCGAAATTATAATTGCAGTTATGAAAAAATAGTCCCATTTGCTAATATCATCATTTCTAAATCCATTTTTTGTTTTAATCGTTTCAGCAATTTGATCTTCTAATTGTACAAGTATTTTTAAGTAATCTTTATGTTCAACATATGTTTTTTCTGATAAAACATTAATTATATTTTCATGATTTAAATCTTTAATTTTCTTCAATTCAATTGAATTATGAAGTCCCGTTTTAAAATATTTTCTAAGTAAATATTTTAGAAGTAGTACTATAAGAATTAAAGTCCCCGAGATTAATAAAGAGTATAATAATAATTGAATATTCTCCTTATTAGAAAACTTATATCTAATTATATTATCAACCCATGGAAAAAATGCTAATAATATTACCCAGCGCCACCAATAATTACACTCTATATACCAAATAGAGAATAGTATAATTGGTATTATTGCCACAAGTATTATATATACATAAGTTTGATTCGAAGGAAAACCATGTTCATAGGAAAATCCATATATAGTTAATTTGTTTGCAACATTATCAACCATTAAATGTGTAAATAACAAAAGAGGCAATACTAAAATCAAAAAAGCAATTAGTATACCCTTGATATTAATCTTGTTACTAAGTTGATTCATTGTAAATCGTAGTTTAATGAGAGAAAACTTACTTTTATCAATAATAGTTACAAAAGAAGCAAAATGAAAGAATTTATCTTTAAAATCGATAAAATAGACGACATAGCCACCTATATCATTCATAATTCAAAAAGCAAAATACTCGCATTTTATGCGCCAATGGGTGCTGGTAAAACAACACTGATAAAAGCACTGGTTAAGGAATTGGGAGGTAAGGACAATGTAAGTAGCCCCACTTTTGGTTTGGTAAATGAATATGCTGACAAAAATGGTGAATTATTAGGGTACCATTTCGATTTTTACAGACTAGAAGATGAAAACGAAGCCATGGATATGGGTTTAGAAGATTATTTGAACACAAAAAGTTGGGTTTTTATGGAATGGCCAGAAAAGATACCTAATCTAGTTCCAATTGATGCCCAAATAATAAAAATTGAAATTTTGAATGAGAAAACTAGAAAGTTACAACTTCTTGATATTATTTAAATCTTCTGATTTTCAAGGTTTAGTATTTTTATAAATTTTCACATCGTTTCTATTAAGTTTTTATTGTAATTTTTCGATGAAATACCTATAAATCGATAACATGCTCAGAAAATCAGTTGAAATACACGATTTTAACGTTTAAAAACATTGTATTTGTGCAATATTTCTTACGTTTGTAATGAGAACTAATTCTTGTATAACCAAAAACCCCTTGAAAATGAAAAACAAAAGAACTTTTCTTGCCTCTTTGGCATTAGGTGTATTTCTTTTCGCAATGGCTGCACCGATTATTAATGTTGATAATCAGCAAGTAGGTATTGATAAAAGAAAATTGAAAGAAAAAATTTAAGACTTAAGCTTAAATTTATAAAGGGTGTATGCAAATACACCCTTTTTTTATACTATTTTTCCTTTACTGTCGTTAAAACTTTATACATTAAAGTTAATGGCGCAAAAGATTAAAAGCAAAAAGGCTCAAAGAAAGATTCTTTTAGAATCTATAATGGTATTTTTCATAGCTGTATCTCCCTTTTTATACAAGGTTTACGATTACATACCTGGAGCTTCAGAAGATTCTGTTTCTATTCTAGGTATTACTATATGGAGTCATGGTTTCGAAGATGTTTCAACATTCGTATGGTTTATGATGGGTAAAATCGTACCCTTATATCTATTGATTTTTTGGTTCTTAACAGTAAAAAATTGGTGGTATCATATTATCCTGATTCCTATCGCAATGTATGCTTTTCAAATATTTGAGGTACTTTATAATTATGATAACGAAATAGATACAGAAAATTTATTATGGTTATTACCTATTTGTATAGTAATTATTCCTTTCGTTTATTTTCTGAGAATTAAAATTTATGATAAACACGTTTTAGGTATCGACTTAGATGCTATGGATGAAGAGCTTAAAGAATTAAAGAAAAAAGATTTAAATGCTGATAGCTCTACTTCTTATGAAAGAACGGATAACAATGAAGAATCTGAAATATCTTCTATGTCCGATGAACTTAACACAAAACTTTCTACTGGTAACATTGAGCTTACTTTAAAAGGCTTTCAAGAACGAATTCAGAGCTGGTTAAACTTCAAGTTTTAAATATTTACTCCCACAAATACTTAGTTGATTATTCATTTCCTTAAAAATTGTACATTTGAGTTTCAAATATTTGATTTGAAAAAAGTCCATTTTTAATTATGAGCCAACCCACTTCACCGTTTAGTAAACATCAATTACTTCCACAAGAAGAAACATTAGAGGTTTTTAGACAAAAAGGAGAATTACACATTGGTATTCCTAAAGAGAATCAATATCAAGAAAAACGAATTTGCCTTACTCCAGATGCTGTAAATGCGATAACCTCAAATGGTCATCGCGTATTAATTGAATCAGGTGCTGGTGAAGGAGCCCATTATTCCGATTTAGACTATACCCAGGCTGGTGGCGAAATAACTAAGGATACTAAAAAAGTATTCGCTTGTCCATTAATTTTAAAAGTGGAACCCCCTACTCTAACTGAAATAGAATTCATAAATCCTCAGACCGTTATCATTTCTGCTCTTCAAATAAAAACTCAATACAAAGAGTATTTTGAAGAATTAGCCAGAAAACGAATTACAGCAATTGCTTTTGAATATATTAGAGATGAAGAGGGTAAATATCCTGCAGTTCGTTCACTTAGTGAAATAGCAGGAATTTCTTCCGTTTTAATAGCTGCTGAATTAATGGCGGCTAATAATAAAGGAAACGGATTAATGTTCGGAAACATTAGCGGTGTCCCTCCTGTAGAGGTTGTAATTATTGGTGCTGGTACTGTAGGTGAATTTGCTGCTAGATCAGCAATTGGCCTTGGTGCAAACGTGAAGGTTTTTGATAACTCCATTACTAAACTAAGAAATATACAGACCAACTTAAAGCAGACAGTCTATACATCAACTATTCAGCCTAAAAATCTTTTAAAAGCTCTTAAACGTTGCGATGTTGCCATTGGCGCCACCAGAGGAAAAGACAGATCACCTGTAGTAGTGTCAAGTACGATGGTTGAGCATATGAAAAAAGGTGCCGTAATAATAGATGTAAGTATAGACACTGGTGGTTGTTTTGAAACAAGTGAAATTACCGACCACAATAAACCTACACGAAAAAAATTCGATGTAATTCATTACGGTGTACCCAATATTCCATCTCGATATCCAAAAACAGCTTCAGTTTCAATTAGTAATATCTTCACCCCTTATTTATTAAAAATAGGTGAAGACGGCGGATTAGAAAATTCACTTCGATTTGATAAAGGCTTACGAAATGGTCTTTATATGTATCATGGAATTCTCACCAATAAATCGGTTGGCGAGTGGTTTGATATTCAATATAGCGATATTAATTTCTTGATTTTTTAGATTACTATTAACATTCCTTTTCCTATCCTTTTAAAAAGGTATAATTTCGCGTTCTCAATTAATTCAATAAAGAACTAAATGGATTTTTTAAAAAGGTTAGGGTTTTTCTTAGTAGGCTTGTCTATCGGCATCGTTTTTCTAACTTTTTTCTTAAAAAAGAAGTCAGAAGAAACCGGGGTCTACTTTTGTTATCTACCAAATTGTCGCACGCTAAAAGATATTCGCTCGAAACCAATGCATTACAGCGACGAGGTGAAACTTAAATTAGTGGAATACCAATTAGACTCTCTTGATGTGAAGTATATTTTAACCGAAGGTGATGTGGATTTCGGTAATAGTGATACCAAATCAGTTCCTTGTAAAACCTACATTGTAGAATCTGAATTAAAAGAACAGGATTGGAAGTTTACAGTTAGAAATTGCCGAAATAAAGCTACTATAGAACAAATTGATGTTCAGTAGAATTCATTAAATTTTTCTACGTTTTCGTTCCTTCTTGAGTAATGACAACTCTCTACTTGTTTGCCCAGCAACCGAAGTATTCTCATCTGCCCTTCTAATTAAATATGGCATAACATCACGTACGGGTCCGAAAGGCAAATATTTAGCAACATTGTACCCATTCGCTGCTAAATTAAAAGAAATATGATCGCTCATACCATATAGTTGACCGAACCAAACATGTTCATTGTTCTTATCTATTCCATTATCGACCATTAACTTCATTAAACGATAGCAGCTATCTTCATTATGCGTACCTGCGAATATTGATAGCGTGTCGAGATTTTCAATCATATATTCAATAGTAGCATTAAAATTCTCATCTGTCTCTGCTTTTGTTTTACAGATAGGCGTAGTATATCCTTTCTCCACGGCTCTATCATTTTCCTTTTCCATATATGCCCCGCGAACTACTTTCATTCCTATTTTAAATCCTTCTTTTTTAGCACGTTCGTGTAACGATTTTAAATAAGGCAAGCGGTCCCATCTATAAGTTTGTAGCGTATTAAATACAATCCTTTTATTTTTATTGTATTTACGCATCATGTCTTCTGCTAAACCATCCGCGGCATCTTGCATCCAGCTTTCCTCACCATCAATTAATAATGACACTTCAAGGTCATGAGCTTTCTTACATACTTTATCGAACCTATTTATGACTCGCTGCCATTCAGCTTGTTCATCTTTTGTTAGTTCCTTTTTCTCACTAATCTTCTGATATAAAGCAAACCGACCGAATCCTGTAGGTTTAAAAACCGCATATGGTATTGCTTCTTTTTCTTTAACAAAATCTAGTATGGTCAATATCATCTCAGTGGCAGTATCAAAAGGATCCTCTTCTTCCTTACCTTCAACGGAATAGTCTAAAACCGAACAAACCCCTTTCTCCCACATTTTATCTACCACAGGCAGACAATCTTTTTCATTTATACCACCACAAAAATGGTCAAAAACCGTAGCTCTAATTAAACCTTCAACAGGTAAATGTGCTTTAAAAGCAAAATTTGTAATTACCGAACCCATTTTCACTAATGGTTCATTTGAAATCATTTTGAAGAGAAAATAAGCTCTTTCTAATTCTGAATCTGATTTTAAAGCAAATGCCGTTGCGGTATTTTCAAATATTTGGTCCATTTTTTGTTATTTCTATAGCTGGTAAATATAATCACAGATTTTATAATCCTAAGACTAAAAATAACCTTTATTTTGTGTTCAATTAGAAACCAATACCTAGTCATACCATATTATGGAATCTATAATTTCAGACTCATACGCAGTACATTTTAATGAAAAAGCTTTTAAGGTCCTTAATTCTCATTTAGCCAAAAAAGCATATTCCATTGTTTTTATTTTAGTAGATGAAAATACACATGAACTTTGTTTACCACAGTTTATGGCGGAAATAAATGGAGAATATCAATTTGAAATCATTGAAATAGAATCTGGTGAGATTAATAAAAATATAGAGACATGTATAGGTGTTTGGGAGGCCCTATCTGAACTTGGTGCTGATAGAAAAAGTATTTTAATTAACCTTGGCGGCGGAGTTTTAACCGATTTGGGTGGTTTTGTAGCTTCTACCTTTAAAAGAGGAATTGACTTTATTAATGTGCCAACTACGCTTTTGTCAATGGTTGATGCTTCTGTAGGTGGTAAAACCGGTGTGGACTTAGGTTCCCTAAAAAATCAAATTGGGGTTATTAACCAACCAATTATGGTATTAGTTATACCCAATTTTCTAGATACTTTGGATAATAGACAAATAAAAAGCGGATTTGCGGAAATGCTCAAACATGGCCTTATTCAAGATGAGTTATATTGGAACGCTTTGAAAAAAGCTGAAAGTTTAGAGGATATGAAGAACCATATTCTTTCATCTATTCAAATAAAGAACAAAGTTGTTTTACAAGATCCGACTGAGCAGAATATTAGAAAAATATTAAACTTTGGGCACACTTTAGGTCATGCCATAGAATCTTATTTTTTAGAAAATGATTCGAAAGAAATGTTATTGCATGGCGAGGCTATTGCCATTGGAATGATTTTGGAAGGATATTTATCCAATAAATTAACAAATCTTCCATTAGCTACTTTAGAAGATATTAAAACTACTTTTTTAAATAGGTATGAAAAAGTGGAATTCTTAGAAGAGGATTTTGAAAACATACTCAAACTCATGAAGTACGACAAGAAAAATTCACATGGAAAAGTGAATTTTGTACTCTTAAAAGAGATTGGTAATCCTGTTTTTGACATTGAAATTCCTGTAGAATTATTTGCTGAAGCTTTCGCTTACTACAAAGATTAAAAACTTCATATACCAAAAACACCACTTTCACAACTCTACAAATTTAGTTGACTATATAATAACTAGTTTAGGTTAAGAATCTTAGTAACCATCTTAAACCAAATTAGTTATGACCAGACGACTTATCGATTACCGCAAACTAGACCACCAATTGGCTGCACTTTTAATTGAAACATACCCTTATGGATATGGTGATGAGGATATTATTTCTTTTAAAAACATTAAAGGTGATTATGTAGAAGCAGTTCAATTAAAAACCGCTGATACATTATATCTTGTAAAAATCAGTAAAAGCCTTTCAAACTTTATCGCCAACTTTGAAGATAACGTAGAGAAAGAGCTTGAATCAAAAACCCCTGAAGAAGTCATGCAATCAGAAGAAATGACAAATGCGCTTTATCTAAATTTCGAAAGAGAAGTTGAACCTGATCTAGATTAAAATTACAAATAGCGCTCTTTTAATATTATTTCATGATGCCTTTGATGACCGCTTATAGCAAGCCCTAAAGCGGCTACTGACCATGGCATGCCACTAGCTGTGCCAAATCGTTTTAATTTGGTCTCAGACATATTCTTAAACAAAATAATTGATGCATTTCGAACCGAAAGATATTCTTCCAATATATCTTCTTTAGTACGAATATTGCAATTACTCTCAATAATGTAATCATCTTGCTCAAAACCAGGCATGGGGGTTTTATCGTTTCTAGAAATTCTAAAAGCACGGTATTGAAAAATACGTTCAGTATCTATTAAATGAACAAGAACTTCTGCTATAGTCCATTTACCTTCTCCATAGCTATAAGCTAATTGCTCATTATTCAGTTCGGCAACAAAATTCTGAAACCATTCTTGACCTTTTAGTAAAGCAGACATTAAATCTTCTTGTTCGTCAAGCTTTTTTAAGTAAGTAGCATAAAAAAAGTTAAATTCATCTACCTGAAGATCAGTAATTCTCATAACATTATATGTATTTTTACTTTAATTGAAAATAAAAAAGCCCAATCATAAAAATAACTGGGATTTTTGAGTTAGTTGAAGTTAAAAACTTATAACTCGTTAAATATAGTATGCATTAATCGTTTCTTATCATTGAAACTTTCTTCTAACGAAATCATTGTTTCGGTTCTACTTATACCATCAATATCATCTATCTTAAAAATAATATTTTTTGCATGAGTAGTATCCTTAGCTCTAATTTTACAGAATATATTGAATTTACCAGTAGTAATGTGAGCTATAGTAACATTAGGAATTTGGTTTAATCGCTCTAACACGAATTTAGTTTGATGGGTTTTTTCTAAGAAAATACCAACATACGCTATAAACGCATATCCTAATTTCACATAATCTAAAGTAAGAGAAGAACCTTTTATAATTCCTGCTTCCTCCATTTTCTTAACTCTAACATGAACAGTACCTGCTGATATAAGAAGTTTTTTAGCAATATCGGTAAAAGGAGTTCTGGTGTTGTCAATCAACATATCCAGAATTTGGTGGTCTATTTCGTCTAATTTGACTTTGCCCATAGTTATAAAATTTTTGCCAAAAATAAAAAATTATCACATTAAATGCATTGAATATGAACTTTTTTTAATGAAAATGTAAACATTTCAAAGTTTTCAAAGAAATAAGGCAATGAAAATCAATCTAATAGTTTTACTATATCGTTATTTTTAAGCCAATTTAAATCTTCTTCATCATGCAGATTTAAAGTTTTGTGTCCAAAAATTTTCACAGGAGTCATATCGAAAACATGTTTCATCGGGACAAATACAATCTCACCATTTTTAAGAACTTCTTTGTATTGAATTGGAACCATGTCTTTTACCCCTAAATCTTTATTTAAAGTTGTGTCATTACATACCAAAATATCTACAAACTGCTTTCCATTTTCAGGTATTGACAGGTATTGTTCAACTGTAAATTCTTCAATAGAATTTGAGACAATTGTAGAAATACCTTTTAATAAGGAGTAAAAAATAAGTTCTCTAGTCTTCTCTCTTTGATAATCCCCTACATAATGCCCAGACTCAAACAAAATCGTTGGCGTTCCTCTCATTTGAAATGCATCACCGACACAATTAGCATTGAAACCATCATCATATCTACCAACTTGACCAGGTATTAATTCTTGTAACTCAGAATTCATAGCTGCAATTAACTGCATGCTTAACTTACGAGATGGCGAGTTATTTCGTGCAACATCAAAAGCAGGTGCTAAAAAAGATACTGTTGCCGGTTGGTCAGTTTTACCTACATTAAAAATAGTACGTTGATCATGTAGGTTAAAACAATAATGAGGATCGAACGCATCATACTCCTTTTTAAGAATGCGACTTTCTGGTTGCGTCAAATCATGGGCATCTCTATTTAAGTCAATTTTATTTGCATTTACCCTTGTATAATCTCGAGCTCCATCGGGATTCAAAATAGGGATAATCTTTAAAGTACAAGCATTTCCTATTTCTAATGCGTCAACTTTTTTCAGTTGTAAATAGTTTAATAAATCAACAATTGCTTTTGTAGTTGTTGATTCATTACCGTGCATTTGCGACCACATTAAAATCCGTTTAGGACCATTACCAAAAGTGATGCTTTTTATAGATTCATTTCGAACAGACTCCCCAATAGTTACAACTTTAAATTTTATTGATAGACTAGAAATAAATTGATTCAGATGATCGTAAGTTACATATCTACCTTGAATGCTTGATACATATATTTCACTATAATCTATTGCTTGCATATTCCTTTTTCTTTTATAAAATACAAAAATACTACAGCTTAAGTTTACAATTGTAAACAATAAAATTAAAATTTTATGCATAAAAATAGTGCTATAATTTACAATTTTAACTTATTCAACATTATTACTTATAAAATTCAGTATATCAATCTTTTAAATATTTTTAATTAAATAAAAACTTTTACATATTCAGTACTATATATCATATAACGTCAACATATAATTAAAACTCTTCTTCAGAATGTTTTAGTTTTGTAAACATGTTAGATACTTCGTCATTCCTCATCCGGTTGAAAACAATTTTAAATCATCACGAACTTTCTTCGGCATCTTTCGCTGATTTAATTCACGTGCAACGCTCGAGTATTTCACACCTTTTAAATGGCAGAAACAAACCTAGCTTAGAATTTATAATGAAAATAAACGAAGCTTTTAAAGAAGTAGATTTACAATGGCTTTTATATGGCGAAGGAAAATATCCAAAAAACAATTTAGATAATAATGTTAAACCGATAGAATGCGCAGTTACCAAGGAAAACAAAAAAACCATTCAGAAAAAGATTGTAGAGCGTATTGTAATATTCTATTCAGACGGTACATTTAAAAATTATGTAGAGTAATAAAACTGGTAATTTCAACAAACTATTATTCTTTTTTTTAGACAACTTCCTTCCTATTTTCTTTATTTTGCAACATGGTGAAAAAAATATCAGTACTCATAATTACCTGCCTCCTTTTTTGCTCATGCTATCAGCCTGAGCGTAATTGTGAAAAGTATAAAACAGGTACTTTTAAGTTTACCTATGAACTAGGTGGCATTGAAAAAGAAGGTAAGTTTACAAGAGATGAAAAGTACAGCGTAGATTATTACGAAAATAAAATAGATAGCGCCACCGTACGATGGTTTAATGATTGTGAATTTGTTTTACAAGATCTTCATAGCAAAACTGCCATTCACTATAAAATAATAAGCACTACAGACTCATCTTACACCTTTCAATATAAGAGTGCCGTTAAAGACCCTAATAAAAAACAAATCGTTAAAACAGGAACCGCTTATAAAATCAAATAACCATGTTCGATATTTTCGCTAACCCCGATGCATGGATTGCCCTGCTGACCCTAACATTTCTTGAAATCATTTTAGGAATAGATAATATTATTTTCATTTCTATTGCTGCCGGAAAACTAGAACCTGGTCAACGCAAAAAGGCTACAAGCCTAGGATTAGTATTAGCGATGGTAATGCGTATTATATTACTTTTTGGCATATCATTTTTAACATCCATGAAAAAGCCTTTTTGGGTATTTGATAGTGATTGGATTACTGGAGGCATTAGTGGTCAAGGAATTATTTTATTCTTAGGTGGTTTGTTTCTACTTTACAAAAGCACCAAGGAAATACATGAAAAGGTAGAAGATAAAGGTCATGACGAACGCGAGGTTAAAAAAGCAAGATCTACTTCATTAATGAACGCTATTCTCCAAATTACAGTTATAAATATTGTTTTTTCATTTGACTCGATTCTTACAGCAATAGGAATGACAAACGGTATTTCGCCAAACCCTAACGACGCACTTATTTTAATGATTGTCGCAGTGGTAATATCTGTGGTTATAATGATGCTTTTTGCCAATCCTGTGGGAGAGTTTGTAAACAGACATCCATCTATTCAAATTCTTGGATTATCATTTTTAATCTTGATTGGCTTTATGCTAATCGCAGAATCTGCTCACTTATGCCATTTAATCGTATTTGGTAATGAAGTAGGCACTATTCCTAAAGGCTACCTCTACTTCACCATTGCATTCTCACTTATGGTAGAGTTCTTTGATCTTAGAATGAATAAGAATAAAAATGAAACTGTTGATCTAGAGGAATAGAAATAATTTATGTATTAATATATAGACCCCTGTAAATCAATTGTTTTATAGGGGTCTTTTTATTACCTTGGTTTAACCTATCAACTTAAATCAACACCAATAATGAAAAAACCCGTCAAGGATAAAACCATCGGTCTAAACCGACGTGATTTTGTCAAGAAAACCGCATTAGCTTCATCTGTATTTATCGTTCCTAGACATGTTCTGGGAGGTCCTGGCTTTCTCGCCCCTAGCGACCGTCTAAACATCGCAGCTATTGGCGCTGGCGGAAAAGGTATTAGTGATATAAAAAATGCCTCAGTAATGGGCAGAGAACGCGTAGTAGCACTGTGTGATGTAGATTTCACAGGGTCAGCTTCAAAAAGTGTAGCGAATTTTCCTAAAGCCAAACTTTACGATGATTTCAGAGTGATGCTAGATAAAAAGAAAAACATTGACGCTGTCACCATATCTACTCCAGACCACGTTCATGGCCCTGCAGCAAAATGGGCAATGGAACGCGGTATTCACGTTTATGTACAAAAACCAATGACACATAACATTAAAGAAGCTCGTACTTTAACGCAAATGGCACGCGACAATAAGATTGTCAGTCAGATGGGAAATCAAGGTGGGTCTAACCCCCTCTTAGGCATGGTACAACGATGGATAGATGAAGATAAGATTGGAGCGATATCTAAAGTTCAAGTATGGACAAATAGACCAGTATGGCCACAAGGTATTGAAATGCCAAAGCCAGACGCTAGCTTAAAGCCAGATGGCCTGAACTGGGATTTATGGTTAGGACCCGCTACAGAAAGGGAGTTTGTGCCAAACTTACATCCATTCAACTGGAGAGGTTGGTGGGATTTTGGAACTGGTGCTTTAGGAGATGTTGGTTGTCATTTAATAGACATTCCATTTAGAACCTTAAATTTAAAATACCCTACCGACGCTGAATGTAGTGTGGCATCTGTATTTTCTAAAATGTGGACACCTGATTACTATCCTGAGGGTTGCCCCCCATCATCCTTCATTACATTACACTTTGATGCTACCGACAAATCAAAATCACCCATAGAAATGACATGGAGCGATGGCGGTATTCGCCCATCACATCCAGACATTATTCCTGCAAATGATGACATAGGAGGTAAGAACAGTGCTAACGGAGTCTTAATTATTGGTGAGAAGGGTATTATATCTACAAATATTAATGACAGCTCTCCACTGATGCCTAAATTATACTTAAACGATGGCACTACGGAATTCGGACCAGAAGTTGAAGAAAATTTGGAACCAGAGTATGGACATCAACGTAAATGGGTCGATGCTTGTAAAGCTGGTTTTGGCAGCTCTGAACACTTAGCTCTTACTTCTTCATTCGATTACGCCGGGCCTATGACCGAAACTGTTCTAATGGGTAACTTAGCAATAAGAAGTTACATGCTACAAAGAGAAAACGCTGAAGGTGCTATGGAATTCTTTGCCCGTAAAAAATTATTGTGGGATGGAGAAAATATGAGAATTACCAATATGGAAGAAGCCAACCAATTTGTTGGAAGAAAATACAGAAAAGGTTGGGAGGTTTAACATCTACCCTCGTTGAAAGAAAATACAGAAAAAAAGGGAGGTAAAATACCTCCCTTTTTTTTATAATAATACTTTAATTTGGTCTATTAAAAGCAACCTTAGGATCCGCCTGTTTTTGCTCTTCAAACAGTCTTTGTTGTTGTTTAACAGTCATAGTGCTGCCATCATGACTCCAACCCGGAGGTCCGAAAATGTACATTAATTTATGACTGAATTTCTTTGATTTTTTCACATCTGCCCAAATATCCTTGAATTCATGAGTTAGAATTACAATAGGGTTATTAGAGTTGGGCGCATGAATAACACCGAATTTTACATCAATTTCTTCATCATATTCTTTCCAAGTACCGAAGATTTTATCGAAAAAGTTTAAAAATCCACCATGATTCTTATCTAAGTATTCAACATTCTGTGCATGATGAACTTGGTGCATGGTATGGGTATTGAATATCTTTTCAATGAATCCCATCTTTGGCACATACTGTGAATGCAATTGAAATTGCCAAAAAGATTCAATAGCTAAACAAACAACTACCATTTCTACCGGAAATCCAATAATAGGCATCCATACATAGAAAAAAGGCTTGTAAAGTAATGTAAACCAACCATTACGTATAGCAGTACCAAGATTAAAATTATCTGATGAATGATGCACTATGTGTGCCGCCCAGAGAATACGAATCTCATGATTAGCTCTATGGAACCAGTAATACGTAAAATCATCAGCTAATTGACATAGCAACCAAACATACCAAGCATAGCCAAATGACTTATACCCCATAATGTTAGTTCTTACCCCATCAACCATAGGGTTGAAAAGCTCATATGCGTATTCAAAAAGAACAACTAATAAAATAATCTTAAGCAATGGACCTATTATAGCAGAACCAATCCCCATTACACTACTAGCAGCAAAATCTTTCCAATCATAGAGATCATCATCGCCATGAGTTTTACTGTAAGTTAATTCTAATAAAATAAAGGCTATAAAAGCTGGCGCACCGTATACCAGAGGGTTGGTAAAATCCATTAATTAAAAATTTTTGTAAAGGTAGTTATAAAACCAATTATACTTTAAAATTGTCTAATCTTAACTTTCTATTACAAGATAAGACTTTTCAATTATTAATCTGCGTAGTTATTTTTTGGATTTTAGAATTGCATTCTGTTCTTTTAGTAATTTCTCCATACTAGAAAGCAATGCAATGTTTTTAGGTGTTTCCACCTCTTTATTAGCAAGGTCTTCTGATTTCTCTTTAAATCGATTTATAAATTTTACCATGACGAAAATAGTAAAGGCAATAATACAAAAGTCTAAAAGTGATTCTATTAACTCTCCATAACCGACAGCCACTTCTTCCGCTTTTTCACTAGCCTCTCTAAGTATCCATTTTTTATTGGATAAGTTTACATCATCGGTCATTAAGGAAAGTGGAGGCATTATAATTTTAGACACCAGGGTACTAACCACTTTATTAAATGCTGTTCCAATAATTATACCAATGGCCAAGTCTATCATATTGCCTTTAATAGCAAAATTTTTAAACTCTTCAAAGAAGTTTCTCATAACTGAAAATTAATCGAACAATGTTTTAAATTCATCTGGCGGCAATTCATCATCGGAACCTTTACTATCATTTTTTTCTGTAGAACCAACAGCTTCCTCATCCACTACTTCAATATCCTCTGCCTTTTCAGGAACTACAGGCTCATAAGGTAATGGGTCTAATATATTTATATTTTTCACCTTCTCAGTAATAAATTGATTACCTAAAGCTTTAATTCCTTTAATGGATATAAAATCCTCTATATCAATAGATTCATTTTCTTTAGCTTCTTTACCTCTTGGTTTAGGGAATTCAATTTCTACCATTGGTCGCCAATCAGTCGAAACTAATTCTAAATACGATTTAGGATGCTCAGAAATAAATAGTTCCTCTTTATTTTCATTTTCAATAACAAACCTTTTCACATAAAAACGTTCTTTTTCTCCCTCCCAATAAATGGCTGAAATAGGTTTTTCCGGAATCCATTTTTCAAGTACGATCATATCATCATCAAAGTGAGAGGTCAATACTGGTAGGAACGTTTTGACAACGCCTTTTTGATTAATAACCAACAGCAAATCATCACCTTTAAACTCACCAAGCAACTCCCCTCTACCATCTACATTTAGCCTACGTACCACATCGTCGAACCAAATCTTTCGCGGTTTTAAAGTTGATACGCCTTTCTCCTTAAGTTCAATTCGCTTTACAGAATATTTAGTAACAATATTTCCTTTCGACGCTCTTCCTTTAATAATGACATCAGAAAAATCAATATCCCATTTCAACTTCTTAACACTACCTACTTGACGCAGCAATATGGTAATAACTTCAGCTTCACCATTAGGGTTGGCAGAGAAATACAACACTTGCGAACCAGCCTTGCCAGTTGTTAAATCATATATTCTATCTCTAGTAATACTAGTAACATTAAATCGCTTAATATATGTAGCACCGCCTTTTCCGTCCTTATAAATAAGGTTATATGTTGTTCGTTTATCTTTCTTTTTGAACACGGCAACATGAATAATTCCTTTACCAACAAAAATTTTGGAATCTACTTTAGAAACCATCATTTGACCTTCATTGGTAATCATTATAATATCGTCAATATCGCTGCAATCGGTTACGTATTCATCTTTCTTAAGAGACGTTCCAACAAATCCTTCCTCCCTATTTACGTATAGTTTAGTATTTCTAATAGCAACCTTGGTAGCTTCGATGTCATCAAAGACTCTAATTTCTGTTAACCGACCTCTATTTTTACCGTAAACTTCTTTTAAGTTCTTAAAATAATTTATAGCGAACTCTATTAGATTAGCTAAATGATTTTTCACTTCAGCTATACGCTCCTGCAGACTTTCTAAATACTGCTGAGCCTTATCTAAATCAAATTTGGAAATTCTTTTAATTCGAATCTCTGTAAGCCTCGTAATATCTTCTTCGGTAACTGCACGTTTTAAATGCTTAGTGTACGGCGCTAAACCTTTATCGATAGCACTAATTACACCTTCCCAAGTCTCTTCATCTTCAATATCTCGATAGATACGATTTTCTATAAAAATTCTTTCTAACGATGCAAAATGCCATTGTTCTTCTAATTCACTCAACTGAATTTCAAGTTCTCTTTTCAAAAGCTCTACCGTTGAATCAGTCGACCTTTTAAGCATCTCGGTTACACCAATAAACAAAGGTTTGTTATCCTCGATTATACAACCTAAAGGAGAAATTGAAGATTCACATGCCGTAAAAGCATAAAGAGCATCAATAGTTTTATCTGGTGAAATACCTGATGGCAGATGAATTAAAATTTCAACATCTGCAGCAGTATTATCCTCAATTTTCTTAATTTTAATCTTACCTTTTTCGTTGGCTTTTAAAATAGAATCTATTAAACTACCAGTATTAGTACCATAAGGTATCTCATTGATTACTAATGTATTCTTATCAAATTGAGATATTCTAGCACGTACCCTTATTTTACCACCTCTTAATCCGTCATTATAATTTGTAACATCTATAATACCAGCTGTCGGAAAATCTGGTAATATTGTAAAACGCTGTCCTTTTAAGTGTTTTATTGAAGCATCAATAAGCTCAATAAAGTTATGGGCTAAGACTTTTGTAGAAAGTCCCACTGCAATTCCCTCTGCACCTTGCGCCAATAACAATGGAAATTTTACAGGTAAGTTTACGGGCTCTTTCTTCCGACCATCATAAGATGATTGCCATTCGGTTATTTTAGGGCTAAATATAACTTCTAACGCAAATTTAGAAAGTCTTGCCTCAATATACCTAGAAGCTGCCGCCCTGTCTCCTGTCAAAATATTACCCCAGTTACCCTGAGTATCTATGAGTAAATCTTTTTGACCAATCTGCACCATAGCATCCGCAATACTAGCATCACCATGAGGGTGATACTGCATTGTGTGCCCAACAACATTCGCTACCTTATTGTAGCGGCCATCATCTAACTCTTTTAAGGAGTGCATGATTCTACGCTGTACGGGTTTAAAACCATCCTCAATAGCAGGTACAGCTCGTTCTAAAATTACATAAGACGCGTAATCTAAGAACCAATCTTTATACATACCAGAAACCCTGGTTAATGCTTCAGATGAATCTGTATTAATAGTATTCTCTTCGGAAAGATTTTCGTTAGTTTCTTCGTTCAAATCGTCATTTTCCTCCATTAAGAAGCAATCGTATTAATTTAGTTTATACTACTTTATCCTTAATTAAGTCAACTTCAACTTTAAGGTTATTGATTATAAATTTTTGTCTATCCGGCGTATTTTTCCCCATATAAAAACTTAATAGCTCTTCTATAGACATTGCCTTATCTAACATTACAGGTTCTAATCTAATATCTTCCCCAATGAAATGCCTGAATTCATCTGGTGATATTTCTCCTAAACCCTTAAAACGCGTTATCTCTGGTTTTCCCGTTAGTTTATTTAAAGCATGCTGGCGCTCCTCATCACTATAACAATAAATAGTCTCTTTTTTATTGCGCACCCTAAATAAAGGTGTCTGCAAAATATAAAGGTGATTTTCTTTTATCAACTCCGGAAAAAATTGCAAAAAGAAAGTTATCAATAACAATCTAATATGCATACCATCTACATCGGCATCTGTAGCTATTATAATGTTATTATATCTTAAATCTTCAATAGACTCCTCTATATTTAATGCAGCCTGTAATAAATTGAATTCTTCATTCTCGTAGACAATCTTCTTCGACATTCCATAAGAATTCAAAGGCTTACCTTTTAGACTAAATACTGCTTGGGTATTTACATCTCTTGATTTGGTTATTGATCCCGAGGCAGAATCACCCTCTGTAATGAAAAGTGAACTTTCTAATCGACGATCATGCTTCATATCACTAAAGTGAACTCTGCAATCTCGAAGTTTTTTATTATGTAGACTTGCCTTTTTTGCTCTATCTCTAGCTAGTTTACGTATTCCAGAAAGGTCTTTACGCTCCTTCTCGGCCATCATAATTTTCCGCTGCAGCTTATCTGCTGTATCACTATTTTTATGAAGGTAATTATCTAAATATTTACCAATAAAATCATTTATGTAGGTACGCACTGTTGGAAAGTTACCACCCATATCAGTAGAACCTAATTTAGTTTTTGTCTGGCTTTCAAAAACAGGCTCCATCACTTTCAAAGCAATCGCTGATATGATTGATTTTCTAATATCTGAAGCATCATAATTCTTACCATAGAAGTCTCGAATAGTTTTTACGATTGCTTCTCTAAAAGCGGCCTGGTGTGTTCCACCATGTGTAGTATGCTGTCCATTCACAAAAGAATGATACTCTTCGCTATATTGAGTTTTACTATGTGTAATTGCGATCTCAATATCCTCCCCTTTTAAATGGATAACAGGATAAAGCATATCATCCATATTATTATTATCCTCTAAAAGGTCCTTTAATCCATTTTCAGAATAAAATTTCTCGCCATTAAAAACAATAGTAAGACCAGGATTTAGATAGACATAGTATTTAAGCATGCGTTCTACATACTCATTTCTATACTTGTAATTTTTAAAGATAGCTTCATCAGGTACAAAAGTAACTTTAGTACCTTTTCTCTTAGAAGATTCCTCTGGACCAACTTCATTCTCTAAATTACCTGAACTAAATTGAGCCGTTTTAACCTGATTATCTCGTGATGATTGGACTTCAAAAAAACTGGATAATGCATTTACCGCCTTTGTACCTACACCATTTAATCCAACCGATTTCTTAAAAGCACGGCTGTCATATTTACCACCAGTGTTCATTTTAGAAACTACATCTACTACTTTACCTAGAGGAATACCACGACCATAATCTCTTACTTTAACCACTTTATCCTTAATGGATATTTCGATGGTCTTACCGGCACCCATTACAAATTCATCTATACAGTTATCTATTACTTCTTTCAAAAGAATATAGATACCGTCATCTGCAGATGAACCATCACCCAATTTACCGATATACATACCAGGCCTTAATCGGATGTGTTCTTTCCAATCAAGCGAGCGTATATTATCTTCGGTATATTTAGTAGTGTCTTGGGACATTTAAAAAGTTTATGAAAGTTGCGTTAAAGATAGCACCACTCGGCAAAAGATAAAACCCCTATCTGTTAAAGTAATTAACAATAAGTCCCCTTTTATTGTTGATAGCTCTGATATTCATTGTCAAATTCAAATAAGAGATATTCAAAAAGAACTTTTAAATGATGATATGTATCATAGGAATTATTTTGTCCTTTTTTATATCTTTAAACTAGATTTTGAATACCTATGGAATTTATTGATTATTACAAAATTCTAGAAATAGACAAGAAAGCCACACAAGCCGATATTAAAAAGGCATACCGTAAATTGGCTCGTAAACTTCATCCAGATTTAAATCCGAATGACAAAACTGCTCAAGAAAAATTTCAACGGATAAATGAGGCTAATGAAGTTTTAAGCGATCCTGATAAAAGAAAAAAGTACGACCAATACGGTAAGGATTGGGAACATGCCGATGCTTTTGAAGAAGCTAAGAGAAATCAACGTGGCTCTTCTTCTGGCAACAGAAGAAGTTATTCTAGCTCTAGTGGGTCCAATGAAGATTTTTCAGACTTCTTCGAATCTATGTTCGGTGGCTCTGGTGGTGGTTTTAGTGGGGGTGGACGACAAAGGTCTACCCAATTTAAAGGTCAAGATTTAAACGCTACCTTAAAGTTAAACTTGCTTGATATTTTGGAGGACCACAAACAAACTCTTGACCTTGGTTCCAAAAAAATAAGAATAACCATACCTGCTGGGGTTGAAGACGGACAAACCATTAAGATTGGTGGTTATGGAGGTGATGGAGTAAATGGCGGACCCAAAGGTGATTTATACCTAACCTTTGAAATTAACAACAACACCAACTTTCAACGAGTAGGAAATGATTTATATAAAAATGAATCTATATCCTTATATGATGCTATACTAGGAAGCTCTATTGAAGTGGAAACCTTAACAGGAAAAGTAAAACTGAAGGTAAAGCCCGAAACCCAAAACGACACTAAGGTGAAATTGAAAGGAAAAGGAATGCCTGTTTACAAGAAAAAAGGTGTTCATGGAAATCTTTACATTACCTATAAAGTGACAATGCCTACAGAACTTTCAGATAAAGAAAAACAATTATTCAAACAACTTTCAGAATTACGATAATATGGATTCAGAAAATTATATACAAATAGAGCTGTATTGCGAGCGTACACAAACTCCTGTAGAATTTATAGATGACCTTTTGGAGTTTGATATGATTGAAGTTCAACAGATTGAAAATAAAAAATATGTTCAACAGCACCACATTATTGAAATAGAACGTATTTATAGATTACGCAATGAACTAGGAATAAATATGGAAGGCATAGACACCATAAACCATATGTTAGAAAAAGTCAACCGATTAGAGCAAGAATTAAAACTACTTCGAGATCGGTTGACTATTTATGAGCACTAAACGTTAAAACGAAAATGCATTACATCACCATCTTTAACGATGTACTCCTTACCTTCTACTCTCATTTTACCAGCTTCTTTCACTTTTGCCTCGCTACCAAAAGCGACAAAGTCTTTATAAGCAATAACTTCAGCTCTAATAAAACCTTTTTCAAAATCTGTATGAATAACTCCTGCTGCCTGGGGTGCAGTTGCACCAACAGGTATAGTCCAAGCACGAACCTCTTTTACTCCTGCTGTAAAATAAGTTTCCAATTCTAATAATTTGTATGCTCCACGAATTAATTTAGCAGAACCAGGCTCTTCCAAACCTAAGTCCTCTAAAAACATTTTGCGCTCTTCAAAAGTTTCTAATTCAGTAATATCAGCTTCTGTACCCACAGCCAAGAAAATAACTTCCGCATTTTCAGCAGCAACCATTTCTTTTATTTTTTCAACATATGCATTACCTGAAACTGCCGCATCTTCATCTACATTACAAACATACATAACTGGTTTATCTGTAATAAATTGAAGAGGCTTTACAAATTCAATTCTTGATTCCTCATCAATTTCTATAGCTCTAACGGATATACCAGCTTCCAAACCTGTTTTTATAGCTAATAAAGTAGTTTCTTCTTTTTGAGCATCTTTATTACCTGTTCTAGCGGCCCTTTTTACTTTCTCTAGTTTCTTATCTACAGTCTCCAAATCTTTCAATTGAAGCTCCATATCTATAGTTTCTTTATCTCTAATTGGATCTACACTACCATCTACGTGAACGATATTATCATTATCAAAACAACGCAAAACATGTAATATCGCATCGGTCTCGCGAATATTACCTAGAAATTGGTTTCCTAACCCCTCTCCTTTACTTGCTCCTTTTACCAATCCTGCAATATCAACTATTTCAACAGTTGCCGGCAACACTCTTTCAGGATTCACCAACTCTTCTAATTTTTCTAACCTAGCGTCAGGAACATTCACAACCCCAATATTTGGCTCTATTGTACAAAATGGAAAATTTGCACTTTGCGCTTTAGCATTTGACAAACAATTAAAAAGTGTTGATTTACCTACGTTTGGCAATCCTACAATACCTGCTTTCATAATAAAGAATATTTCAAGGATGCAAATATAGTTTTTACTTAAACATTTTACCTTCAATTTTTACTCTTAAGTTTTCTAAAAAGTACTACTAAAATTTTGTGTTATTTTCAAATTTTTTAGACCAATGATGAGTATTATTGTCATATTTAACACTTTTTAAGAATAATTTTAATACTTTTCGCGTAGAACATGTAAGAATTTATGGAACTTCAATCTGATGAAACACTATGGTATTTTTTCAAAAAAGGAGAAGTGAACGCTTTTACGCTCCTTTTTAAGAAATTTTATCCGCAACTACATGTCTATGGAATAAAGTTGAGTAATGATTCAAAACTTACAGAAGACTGTCTTCAGAATTTTTTTATTCAACTTTATGAAGAAAGAGAAAAAGCAGGATCTATAAAAAACCTCAAAGCATACCTTTTTATATCCTTTAAGAGAAGACTTATAAAACAACTTCAAAAAAGTCAGAAAACCATTTCTATTTCTGAAGCGCAATTATTTAAATCGAACTTCACTTTTTCCGCAGAAGAACTTTCTATTAATCAAGAAATTCAATTCCTATGCACGACTACTTTATCCGAACTTATTAACCAACTTTCTCCAAGGCAAAAAGAAGTTATTTATTTAAAGTATTATAGCAATATGAGTAGCTCGGATATTGCCGAAGTTATGGATATGAACTATCAAAGTGTTTTGAATATACTACAGAAAGCATTATCCAAACTTCGCTTAGCTTCTGAAAATCAACAAATTAAATCTATTTTAAAAAAAACTTAAAAATAGTAGGGTATATTTTTAAGAATTAAACCTCTTATAAATGGAACACCTTACTACATGAAGAATAAAAACAAATTCGATTTACAGTATTTCTTAAAAGATACGTCATTTGAAAATTGGGCTAAAGGCTTAAATAAAAATGATATTGCATACTGGAATAATTGGCTAAAGCATAATCCACAACATTTTGAAACTGTTGAAAATGCAAAAGCCATCATCGTAGGTATAAATTTTAAACCGCAATTTCCAAGTAATAAAAAGGTTGACATAGAACTCACTAAAATTTTACCGAAAATCGGCTTAAAAACAACCTCGCAGCATCCAATTAAAAAAACACGAAGTTTTAATAAGGCCATATACTTCTCTGCTGCAGCCGTAGTATTAATTTTATTAAGTTGGACAAGTTTATCTATGTTTAACGATTATAATACTACAATACATAAAACAAATTTCGGTGAAATCATTGATCTTAAGCTACCTGATGGAACCTCTGTTGTATTAAACGGAAACTCAGAAATATCTTACAAAAAAGACAATCCACGACTATTAAATCTAAAAGGTGAGGCCTATTTCAAGGTAAAATCTATACCAAGTACAAATGCAAAATTTTGGGTGATTACCAATGACCTTAAAGTAGAGGTTCTTGGAACACAGTTTCATGTAAACACGAGAGAACAAAAAACTAATGTGGTTTTAGATGAAGGTTCCATCAATTTAGAATTTAACAATGGAGATGTTACTAAGATGATTCCCGGTGAAATGGTTTCTTTTTCTAAGGAAAGCAAGAAGTTAGTTCATAAAAAAGTTACGATCGAAACACCATACGCACTTTGGCGAGGCGACACCTATGCATTTAATGAAATTCCGTTAAAAGATGTGATGTCCAATTTAGAGCTTACTTATGGCCTTCAAGTGAAATACTCTTCTGATCATTTAAAAGATATACCCATATCAGGAGGTATTCCTAATCAAAATTTAAAAATATGTATTGCCGCAATAGAAAAGGCGACCGGAACAAGAATCATTAACAAAGGAAATATTTTACAAGTACAAGAGAACCCTATTTATTAACTAAACTATTTATTTATGAAAACTAACAAACTAATGAGATTGCTGCTTGCAGTAATGCTTTTTTCGAGCATCACCAGTAACATGGCAGCTAATGAACTAAAAAAAGAGGTTACCCTGAGTGAGTTTCTAAATGAGATTAGTGCAAAGCACGAAGTATTTTTCACGTACAACCCTACACTAGTTTCTACCACCAGTTTAAACCCTGAGGAATATGAATTCCCTTTACTGGATAAGATCATCAATAAATTGGAACGCAAAACGAGTTTCGATTTTGAATACTTAGGCAACAAGTATTATGTTGTTTACCATAAAAAACCAGAAAGAGCAAAAATTTTAAGAATCAATTCTGTAAACAATGGTATTACCGCTTTAACACTTAACGAGGTAATTCAAAATAGTATTACTGGTAAGGTTACAGATGATTCTGGAATGCCCTTAGCCGGAGTAAATATTATTGAAAAAGGAACAACCAACGGCACCACATCAGATTTTGATGGAAATTACTCCATAAATGTTACTGATGATACAAAATTGGTATTTAGTTATATAGGTTTTGCCTCGCAAGAAATATCTACTGCTGGCAAAAACACTATTAATGTTCAGTTATCTGAAGGAATGCAATTGGATGAGTTTATAGTTGTTGGTTCTCGTACAGCGCCAAGAAGTAACGCTGACACACCATTACCTGTTGATGTTATTGGAGCTAAAGATTTAAGTTCAACTGGTCAAGCAACTTTTGATAAAGCTTTGCAGTATCGAATTCCTTCCTTTAACACCGTTCAAACTCCGGTAAATGATGCTACGTCTTTATTAGATCCTTATGAAATTAGAAACATGGGACCTAGTAGAACATTAATTTTAATTAACGGTAAGCGTAAAAATTTAAGTGCTTTATTGTATACTCAGACATCGCCAGGGCGTGGTGAAACTGGGGCAGATATTTCAGCAATACCTACAGATGCAATTAAAAGAGTTGAAATTCTTCGTGATGGTGCTTCTGCGCAATATGGTTCAGATGCCATCGCTGGTGTAATGAACATTATTCTTAAGGATTCTCCAAACGAAGGTTCTGCGACAGTAAGAACTGGAATTACTTCTGAAGGTGACGGCTAAATGTTCGGAGTTGCTTTGAACAATGGCTCATCTATTGGAGAAGACAAAGGTTTCGTGAATTATACAATAGATCTTTCAAAAGTTAACCAAGCAAATAGACCAGGAACTGTAAACGCAGCTGGGGAAGCAGCTGATTTTGGAGCAGACATTGCAGATGTACAATCATTCTTATCAAGAAGACCTGATGCAGGAAACATAAATGGTTCACCAGAAACAGCCGCAGCAAAATTTTCTGTAAACTTAGGATATGATTTAAGCGAGAACACTTCTCTTTATGCAAATGCGGCTTACGTTTATAAGGCAGTAAATAGCTTTGCAAATTACAGAACTCCTTATTGGAGAACTGTTGATGATTTCCCTTATTTGGCAGATTTTTTCCCTGGCGACAATCCAAATACAGCCGGCGGTTATGATGGTTATGTTCCTACTTTTGAAGGTTTACTTAGTGACTATAATGGTACGGTTGGTTTTAAATCTACTATTAACGATTGGAATATCGATGCTAGTTTTACTACTGGTGGAAACACTCAAACGTACAAAGTGAACAATACTCATAACAGAAATGTTGTTTATTCTCCATCAACTTGGGTTGATGCTAATGGTAATGGTTCTGTTGATGATGGTGAACTTTCAGAGGGATCTCAATTATACAGAGAAAACAGTCAGCAATCTTTTGATCCAGGAGGAACTAAGTTCACCAACAACATTGGTAACATTGATATTTCAAGAATACTTTCTGATAAAATAAGTATTGGTGTCGGTGCAGAGTTTAGAACTGAAACTTTCGAAGTTATTGAAGGTGAATTAGCTTCTTATGATGGTGGTGGTGCAGATTCATTTGCAGGTGCTTCTCCTCAAAATGCTGGTAAATTCAACCGTTATAACATCGGTGGATATTTAAGTTTAGATTATGATGTTTCTGATGCTTTTTTATTGAGTGGTACTATTAGAACAGAGAATTATTCAGATTTTGGTAATGCTTTTGTTTACAAATTTAGCTCACGGTATAAGGTTAACGATGCTTTCACCTTAAGAGGTTCTATTTCTTCAGGGTTCAGAGCTCCTACCCTACACCAAATTTATACTCAAAAAGCTCAATACAGTTTTGTACCAGGACAAGGTATTCAAGTTGGTGGACTAATAAACAATGTTTCTACACAAGCTAAATTATTAGGTATCCCCCAATTAGATGCTGAAACATCTACAAACTTTACCATTGGTTTTGGTGGTAAAATTGACAACAAATTCAGCTATACATTTGATTACTACAATATTGCAGTAAAAGATAGAATTGTATTAGGTTCTGAAATTGGCCCTAGTGGAGATGCAACAAACCCACTTGATATTCTTTTAGCGAATAACAACTTAACTGATGTAAGTTTCTTTTCAAATGCGATAGATACTAAAACTTCTGGTATTGATGTTGTTCTTGCTTATAAAGGAATAGAGATAGGAGAAGGCAATCTTGATTTGAATTTATCAGGAAACTACACAATTCAAAACGAAAGAGATGGCGATGTAAAAGATGTACCATTAGTAGCAAACTCTGGACAGTCTGTTGTTAATGAAACTCAAGAAGCTTTATTCTTTACTTCTAGACCAAAAACAAAGTGGATTCTAGGTGCTAATTATGACATCAACAAATTCGGTTTTTCCTTGAATAATACATACTTTGGAAAAACAACCTTTCAACAACAAGGTTTAGATAATAATTTATTCACCGAATTCACTCCAAAAATTGTAACTGATTTAGGTATTAACTTTAGTGCTACTGATAAATTGACCCTAGCATTAAACATTAATAATTTATTGAATGTTCTACCTGAATGGAGTTTCCAGTCTAAAAATGCTGCTGGTGATGCTATTTTAGCAGACGCAGCTCAGACTCAAAACCAGTCTAATCTAATTACCTTTAACCAACGTTATTCGCAAATGACGTATGATGGTTATCATTTTAGCCAATTAGGTACAATGTTCAACCTTTCGTTGAATTATAAGTTCTAGTTTGATTTAGTTTGTTTGAAAAAAGCTACCTATTTGATTAGGTAGCTTTTTTTTTATGCTTTTAAGTAAATGAGAGTATATTCTAAAAACTGCGCTGTAAATTATAAGAAAACAATGCATCTATAATTTAAGAATTATAAAAAACCACAGCAAAACTGAATAGATATTAATTCAATAATATAAAAACAACCTTATTCAGGGTGCATAAACTTTTGCTTAGCTAAGAGCACTTCTTCGGTCTCTACATGATCATCATCTGGTACACAACAGTCAACAGGGCATACAGCGGCACATTGTGGTTCTTCATGAAAGCCCACACATTCTGTACATTTATCTGGTGATATATAGTAAACTTCATCACTTATGGGTACTTGTACTTCATTTGCGTCTACTTCTTTACCATTAGGCAAAACTACACTACCTTCTAAAGAAGTGCCATCGCTGTAACGCCATTCATCAGCCCCTTCATAAATTGCGGTATTCGGACATTCTGGTTCACAAGCCCCACAATTAATACATTCGTCAGTTATTATAATTGCCATAATTTCTTCTACATTAAAATGCCCAAAAAAGAACGGGCATGCTTATTTTTGCACAAAGGTAATTCCTAGTGAATTAGTATACAAATATAATGACCCATCGTAACCTTACCATAGAAGCTTTTGTTAAACTTGGAGATTTTCTAAGAACATTTTGTGAATATATCACCTCAGGCACCAATTCTGAATTAATAAATAACGCGTGGATTACTTCATTTGAGGCTGAAATAGAAATGGCCCAACATTATAATGGATGGTTTACAAAAGAGAATTGCATTCATGCCTTTCGAGAATGGGGGAATTTATTAACTAAAGAAAATTTAGAGAATTGGTTAAAAGATTATGACTTAACCACTAATAAAGAAAAAATTGTTGCTCTTATTATGGCTGGTAATATTCCACTAGTTGGGTTTCATGACCTTTTATGTGTATTAGTTACGGGCAATAAAGCATTGGTAAAGTTATCTAGTAACGACCAAAAGTTAATTCCTTTAATTATCGATTATGTAAAAAGTATAGAGCCATACTTTGAAGGAAGGGTGATTTTCACAAACGAAAAACTTGACCATTTTGATGCCGTGATTGCAACTGGTAGTAACAATACGGCAAGATACTTTGAATACTATTTTGGTAAAAAACCTAATATCATTCGAAAAAACAGGAATTCTGTTGCCGTTTTAACTGGTAAAGAATCTAAAGATGAGTTAATTGCTTTAGGTGAAGATATTTTTAGATACTTCGGTCTTGGTTGTAGAAGTGTATCAAAAATGTTTATTCCGGTCAATTATGACATTGACACTTTCTTCAAGGCAATGTTTCTTCATAACGACATTATAAATCATAATAAATATGCCAATAATTATGATTATAATAAGGCGGTTTACCTCATGAGCGAATTTAAAATATTGGATAACGGTTTCCTTGTTTTAAAGGAAGAAGAAAGCTACGGTTCCCCAATTGCATCACTATTCTATGAGCATTATGAGAATGTAGAAGAATTGAAGTCAAAACTCATATCAGAAGAAGATAAAATACAATGTATTGTATCCTCAGGGTTTATAGATGATGAAATCTCATTCGGTGAAACTCAAAAACCATCTTTAAATGATTATGCTGATGGAATCGATACAGTTAATTTCCTGTTGAGAACATCCTAGAATTAAATACCATTCTGTATCGCAAAATCTTCAAAAAATACTGACATTTGTATCCTTAATTAACATTCAAAATGAAAAAGCATAATTTTAGCGCAGGCCCTTGTATTTTACCGAAAGAAGTATTATTAAAGGCTTCTGAAGCCGTTATGGACTTCAATGGTTCTGGACTTTCACTTATTGAAATTTCACACAGAAGCAAAGATTTTGTTGCTGTAATGGAAAACGCAAGATCATTAGCATTAGAATTGCTTGACCTGAAGGATAAAGGTTACCAAGCACTTTTTCTACATGGTGGCGCAAGTCTTGAATTTTTAATGGTAGCCTATAATCTTTTAGAAAATAAAGCGGGTTATTTAAATACTGGCACATGGAGTGACAAGGCAATTAAAGAAGCTAGGTTATTTGGAGAGGTTGTTGAAGTTGGCTCCTCTAAGGACGAAAATTTTAAATATATACCTAAAGGATATTCTGTACCTGAAGGTCTTGATTATCTACATCTTACTTCAAACAATACTATATTCGGAACTCAATTCAAGAAGTTTCCAAAAACGGATGCTCCATTAGTGTGCGACATGAGTTCTGATATATTCTCAAGAAGTTTAGATTTCTCTCAGTTCGATTTAATATATGCTGGTGCTCAAAAAAATATGGGTCCTGCAGGTGTAACTTTAGTAATCGTTAAAGAAGATATTTTAGGGAAAGTATCAAGAAAAATTCCTTCTATGTTAGATTATCAAGTACATATTAGTAAAGACAGTATGTTTAATACACCTCCTGTTTTTCCTGTTTATACTTCGATGCTTACCTTAGAATGGCTTAAGAATCTTGGTGGTATTGCTGCCATTGAAGAGATAAATGAAAAGAAAGCCAGGTTATTATATTCTGAAATCGACTTAAACCCTGTCTTTGAAGGGTATGCCAATATTGAAGATCGTTCATTAATGAATGCAACTTTTAATATAACCAACGAAAGTTTGAAAAGTACTTTCGAAAACATGTTGAAAGAAGCAGGAATTAACGGGTTAAACGGTCACCGGTCTGTTGGCGGGTATAGAGCTAGCATGTACAATGCACTTCCATTAGAAAGCGTAGGCGTATTGGTAGACGTAATGAGTGAAATGGAACGAAAAGGATAGTTAATAAACTGTTTATCACCCCATTCCCTATTTCATTCAATCATTAAACAATAAATAAAATTATGAAGATTTTAGCTAATGATGGTATCTCCACAAATGGCATTGCCGCAATGGAAAAGGCCGGATTTGAGGTATTAACTACCACTGTGGCTCAAGAGCAATTAGCCCATTATATAAATGAACATAAAATAGATGCTTTATTAGTTCGTAGCGCCACTAAAGTTAGAAAAGAACTAATTGATGCTTGCCCTACCTTAAAGCTAATTGGTCGTGGAGGTGTTGGTATGGACAATATAGATGTTGCCTATGCAAAATCTAAAAATATTCATGTAATCAATACTCCTGCAGCATCATCAGAATCTGTTGCAGAATTGGTATTTGCTCATCTTTTTGGAGGTGTTAGATTTTTATATGATGCCAATAGAAATATGCCTTTAGAAGGAGATAGTAATTTCAAAGAATTAAAAAAATCCTATTCAAAAGGAACTGAACTAAGAGGAAAAACACTAGGCATTTTTGGTTTTGGAAATATTGGTCAAGCTACTGCAAAACTTGCCATTGGTGCCGGAATGAATGTAGTTTATTGCGACCCAGAGGTAGCGAGTTCAAATATTGAACTTTCATTTTTTGACGGACAAAAAGTAAACTTTGCCCTGAATAATACTGATAAGTCTGAATTAATAAGAAATGCTGACTATATATCTTTACACATACCTGAACAACAAAACTACGTACTTGGTAAAGAGGAGTTTTCTCAAATGAAAAAGGGTGTTGGTATTGTAAATGCAGCTCGAGGTGGTGTTATTGATGAAGTTGCCTTAGTAGAAGCATTAGAAAATGGTACGATTTCTTTTGCAGGTCTTGATGTGTATGAATCAGAACCTAACCCAGAAGTAAAGATTCTTATGCATCCGAGCATATCTCTTTCTCCACATATTGGTGCTGCCACTTTAGAAGCGCAAGAGAGAATTGGCTCAGAATTAGCTGAGCAGATTATAACATTATTAAAATAGGTGCTTTATAACATATTTTACTAACTCTTTTCGTATTTTACAGCATAAACATTAAATTAACTATTATAATGGCAGGATTATTAGATTTATTAAACAGCCCAATGGGCAAACAATTAATTAGTGGTGTTGCAGGTCAAACAAATCAACCTGAAAACAAAACCGCTGATGTATTGAGCATGGCTATGCCCTTAATCTTAGGTGCAATGAAAAAGAATGTTTCTTCCCCAGAAGGTGCTCAAGGCTTAATGAGCGCTCTATCAGGAAAACATAATGGAAGTATCTTAGATAACTTAGGTGGTCTATTTGATGGTGGTGTAGATGACAATGTAATGCAGGACGGTGCTGGTATCTTAGGACATATTTTTGGCGGTAAACAAGCAAATGTTGAAAATGCCCTAAGTCAAAAATCTGGACTTGATGCAGGTTCAATAGCTCAAATACT